>ERZ772901.1808-NODE-1808-length-15217-cov-2.677747_pt1 | contig 15217 bp, 15 predicted proteins | sample MGYA00512123_ERZ772901 | MGnify/ENA primary metagenome ERZ772901 (study PRJEB29015, sample SAMEA2737711) | human gut metagenome | biome: human gut; feature: human-associated habitat; material: faeces | place: China | collected 2012 ...
TAATCTGAGCTCTCTTTGTAAACTCTTTCTTTTCATTTTTATTCAGTTTATTAATATCAACTCCGTCAAAAAGAACTTCACCGCCTGTAGCCTTGTAAAGCCCCATAACTGTCTTTCCACAGGTTGTTTTACCACAGCCGGATTCTCCTACGATTCCAAGAGTCTCACCTTTATAGATCTTAAAGTTTACCCCATCCACTGCCTTCAGTGTCTGGTTTCTTCCAACCTGAAAATATTTCTTCAGGTCTTTCACTTCGATCAGTACTTCTTTTTTATCCATGGTTACTGTCTCCTCCTTATCATATTCTCAGGAAGATTGCTCACATCCGCTCTTGGATCATGAAGCCAGCAGTTGCATTCCTGTGTATCACTGAATTTTGTAAGCTCCGGATATTTCTTTCTGCAGATATTCATTCCATACTCACAACGCGGAGCAAAAGAACATCCAACCGGCGGATTGATAAGATCCGGCGGCGTTCCTTTTAAGGAATATAATGTTTCTTTGTTTGTAGAATGAATCTTCGGAACGGAATCCAGAAGAGCTCTCGTATAAGGATGTGTAGACTGATAGAAAATCTCTCGTACATCACCACGTTCTACAATTTTTCCTGCATACATCACCTGAATCTTATCTGCAACACTCGCTACAACACCTAAGTCATGGGTTACGAGGATCATCGCCATATCCAGTTCTTTTTGCAGTTCTCCGATCAGTTCCATAATCTGTGCCTGAATGGTTACGTCCAGAGCAGTTGTCGGCTCATCCGCAATCAGGATCTCCGGTTTACATGCAAGTGCGATTGCGATCATCGCTCTCTGTCTCATACCGCCGGAAAATTCAAACGGATACTGTTTCATTCGTTTTTCTGCATTTGGTATTTTAACCAGCTGCAGCATTTCTAAAGCTTCTTTATATGCTTCTTCTTTAGAAATCTGTCTATGAATCAGAATACTTTCTGCAATCTGATCTCCGATCTTCATGGTCGGATTCAGTGAAGTCATTGGATCCTGGAAAATCATTGAAATCTTGCTTCCTCGAATGGAAACCATTTCATTTTCTGACTTTTTCAGAAGATCTTCCCCGTGGAACAATACTTCAGAGTTTTCACCTATTATTGTGTTCGATTCTGGAAGCAATCGCATGATTGCTTTTGAAGATACTGTCTTACCACAGCCAGACTCTCCTACAATCGCAAGAGTTTCTCCTTTATGCAGATTAAAATCAATTCCTCTTACTGCATGTGAGATTCCGGCATAGGTCTTGAAAGATACCTCCAGGTTTTTCACTTCCAGTATTTTTTCTTTCATCTTGTAGTTCCCCCTTTTATTTTCTCAGCTTCGGATCCAATGCATCTGAAAGTCCATCACCGATCAGATGGAAAGTCAGCATTGTAAGTACGATCATCAGACATGGGAAGAACAATTCATGTGGGTAAAACATAAGCTGCTGCTGTCCTGCTGATGCAAGTGCTCCCCAGCTGGTTTCCGGTGGTCTTACTCCAAGTCCGATATAACTTAAGAAAGCCTCACTGAAAATAAATCCCGGAACTGACATCGTAATATCAACCATAATAATTCCAAGTGTATTCGGAAGAAGATGTTTGACAATAATACGTCCGGTTGATGCACCAAGTGCTGTTGCTGCCTGCACATAATCCTGTTCCTTGATCTGAAGGATCTGTCCTCTTACCATACGCGCGGTTCCTACCCACGCGGTAAGGCTCATTGCAAAAACAAGGGAGAACATACTTCTTCCAAGTACCATGGATAAAATTACTACAATAATCAGATATGGCAGGTTTCCGATAAATTCGCAGATACGCATGATGATGTCATCTACCAGTCCGCCTTTTAATCCTGCCAGCGCTCCAAGAAGTGCTCCGATCACAAACATTACCAATGTACAACATAAACCAATATAAATTGAAATACGTCCACCTACACAGACACGGGTAAAGAGATCTCTTCCCATATCATCTGTACCAAACCAGTGTGCACTGCTTGGTCCCTGATTCTTGATCGACGCATCGATCAGCTGATAATCCTGTCCTGTGATCAGCGGTCCGACAAACAGGATCACTACGATCACGCCTAATAATATAAGACCAAATATTGCAAGTTTGTTTTCCCTGAATCTTCTCCAGACATCCGCCCAATAGGTCAGGGATTTCTCTCCGATATCTTCACCAGATAATCCTTCCGTCCCAACACGTTTAAAATCATCTGATTCATTCCATTCTTCTGTCATTACTACCTCTTTTGTACTCATCAGAAGCCCTCCTATTTCTTACCTTTTGCAACTCGGATTCTCGGATCGACGATTCCATACAGAATGTCTACGACAATCAGCGAGCCAACGAACAAAATAGCAAAGAAAATTGTAAGACCGATTACCATCGTATAATCATTATCCGAAACTGCTTTTACATAGTAGAATCCAAGTCCCGGAATCGCAAACATACGTTCAAGGATGAATGATCCTGCAAAAATTCCTGCCAGAGAAGGTCCGATCATAGTAATGATAGGAAGCATTGCATTTCTCAAAACATGTTTCCGTACAACTCTCTTCTTTGTACATCCCTTTGCTTTTGCTGTAATAATATAATCTTCTCCGATAACAGATAAGGTACTGTTTCTCATATATTTTGTATAAGATGCGATACCGCCGATCGCATATGCGGCAACCGGAAGAATATAATGTTTCATTTGTCCCCAGCCGAATACCGGCACCAGTTTCCACTTAAATGCCAGAAAATACTGCAATACAGATGCAAATACGAAACTAGGAACACAAATAGCTAATACAACGAGTACCCTTATGACATGATCCACCGGTTTTCCCCTGTTAAGAGCCGCTACCATTCCGAGACATATACCAATCGTTGTCTGGAAGAGTAGTCCCAACAAACCTATCTTCGCTGATACCAGCGTATTGTTTTTAATAATGTCATTTGCTGACTGACCGGTATAAATAATAGATTCTCCGAAGTCTCCTGTTGTAAGAAGATTCTTCATATAAGTTGTATACCGTTTTACTACCGGCTGATCGAGTCCGTATTTCTCACGGATAATCTGCTGTGCCTGTTCAGGCATCTGACCAACCTTCGCAGCGATCGGATCTCCGGGAGCACCTGCTACCAAGAAAAATGTCGCTGTCGTAATCAAGAACAATGTCAAAACAGCATATGCCAGCCTTTTCCCAATAAATTTAACCATACCTTCAGTTCCTTTCTCCTTTTTTCTTTTGATTTTCATACAGAACATGCGGGACAACCATGTAGTGTAATTCTATCTCTTTACAGATATCTTCGACTGTCCCTTTATGAAACAGATCCAAAATTCTCTGATGATTGATGTGGACCACATCAAATGGTACCAGAGTTTTTGTATCCATCGTATAATATGCCGCCGTATTCCCTCCTTCCAGTATTTTCCAGATTCTATGAAGTTTTTCACTGTGTGCGGTCTTCACAATACATTCATGGAACTGTTCATCGAATTTTATAACATCATACAGATTTTTCTGATTGGCCGCTTTCTCCATGGAAAGAACAAGCTTCTGCATCTCTTCATCCTGTTCTTTGCTGATCTCTCCCCCGCACATCTGCACTGCCAGTTTCTCAAGCGTAGACTGGATCAGGTATGTTTCCTGCATCTCTTCATAAGTCATCGTCTTTACTACGCAGCCTTTCTGCGCTTCATATACAACCAACCCTTCTTCTTCAATCTGCCTGAGAGCTTCTCTTAAGGGACCTCTGCTGACTTTCAGCTCTTCTGCTACTTTTGCCTCTATAATTCGTTCTCCCGGTTTGATCTCTCCTGATAAAATCTTGTGTCTTAAAATTTCAACTACTTGCTCTCTTAATGTTTTACGTATTATCATTTTGTCTTCCTTTTCACAATTTTTTAGAGTTCATAGGCTTATTTAATAATGTTACTACGATAAGTCTACATCATTTTGTGCAGAATGTCAAATGTAAACATTTGTTATTCTGCATTTTCTTCTATAAAAAACAAAAATCTTGCAAGAATGTTAAATATTTCTCACAAGATTTTTGTTTTTTTATAATATCTTTCACTTATTTCAGTACCAGTTTTGCTGCTCCGCAGATTCCTGCATCATTTGCAAGTTCTGCGAGTGCAAATTCGGTATCTTTGTTAGCAAAAAAAGCTCTCTCTTTAAAGTTCTTTTCCACATACTCTATCAGTACTTCACCTGCTTTGGATACACCCCCGCCAATCACAATTGCTGACGGATCTACCACTGCTGCCAAATTAGCCATTGCATGTCCGAGATATTTTCCAAATTCTTCTGCAATCTCTTTTGCCACTGCATCTCCGGCTTTCACTGCATCAAACACTTCTTTCGCAGACATCTCTGCCACATTTCTGAGGGTACTTGGTTTCTCATCTTTTGCAAGACGCATATTGGCAAGTCTTGTGATTCCTGTTGCAGAAGCATACTGTTCCAGACAGCCTTTCTTTCCACATCCACAGGTTTCTGTCTCCTGGTAGTTTACACACAAATGACCGATCTCTCCGCCAGCACCGTGTGCCCCTACAAGGCACTTTCCATCCACGATGATTCCACCGCCAACACCGGTTCCAAGGGTAACCATAATAACATTCTTGTGGCCTTTTCCGCCACCTTTCCACATCTCACCAAGCGCAGCTACATTTGCATCATTCCCCGGAATCACTTTCATTCCGTCAAGAAGCTCTTCCAGTTCACGTGTCACTTCTTTGTATCCCCATCCGAGATTTGCTGTATTCTGAACAATTCCATCCTCGGTTACCGGTGCCGGAAGCCCCATTCCAAGTCCGATGATCTGTTCCTTCACCAGTTTCTTTTCTGCCATCTTTGCTTTCACTGCCTGCGCAATATCCGGGAGGATTGCTTCTCCCTGGTTCTCCGTACGTGTCTTGATCTCCCATTTGTCAAGAAGCTCTCCGTCTTCCTGAAAAAGTCCCATCTTTACTGTCGTTCCGCCTATATCGATACCAAAACAATATTTCATCTGTCTCCTGCTCCTTACATATTCTTTTTTAGATTTTCCTGTACCCGGCGGTACAGCTCCTGAGCTGCGTTATAGCCCATTTGTTTCTGTCTGTGGTTGACTGCCGCTGATTCTACGATAATGGCAACATTACGTCCCGGGCGGATTGGAATACTGTGGCATACAACCTTATTACCAAGAAATTCTGTATACTCCTCAGTAAGTCCAAGCCTGTCGTACTCGCGATCCTTGTTCCAGTCCTCAAGCGTAATGACGAGATCAATATTTTGTGTCTCTCTTACACTCTGCACACCAAACAGCGTCTTTACGTCAATGATACCAATTCCGCGAAGTTCAATAAAATGGCGGGTAATATCCGGTGCTGTACCAACAAGAGTATCATCACTGACCTTCCGGATCTCCACCACGTCATCTGTTACCAGACGATGGCCTCGCTTGATCAGCTCCAGTGCCGCCTCACTTTTACCGATACCGCTGTCTCCCATGATCAGAACACCGACTCCATAGCAGTCCACCAGTACCCCGTGAATTGAAATACACGGTGCCAGTTCCACTTTCATCCAGCGGATCAGTTCTGCTGAAAAGGAAGAAGTCTGTTTATCCGTAATAAATACCGGAATATTGTTCTTCACTGCTTTCTCCAGAAATTCCGGATCCGGCTGCAGATTTCTGCAGAAAATAAAGCATGGAATCCCATACTCAAGCAGTGTATCATATATTTTCATCTTATGCTCATATTCCAGTGTCTGCAGATAAGTGTACTCTACATATCCGATAAGCTGAATCCGTTCGCAATCAAAATGATCAAAAAATCCGGCGAGCTGAAGTGCCGGACGGTTAATATCCGGAATTTTTACTTCCCGCTGTGTCATATCGACATCCGGAGTAAGATTTCTAAGTTCCATCTTCTCTACGATTTTTGTTAATGTAACTCCCATAGTCCTGTCTCCTTTTATTGTTCTTCCATCCGAGTAGCTTCTGTATCTTCCATTTCGCTTCCTCTGAAAAAATTATACACGCTTTTGGCTGATTTTTCATCCATTGATGGAATTTTTTTCAAATCTTCCACCTCTGCATTCTTAATCTCATCCAGGCTGGCAAATGTCCGCATCAGTGCTTTCCTTCTCGCAGGTCCGATTCCCGGAATATCATCCAGGATCGAATGCACTTGTCCCTGACTACGCAGTTTCCGGTGAAATTCTATAGCAAATCTGTGTGCCTCATCCTGCACTCTTGTGATCAGCCGAAACCCTTCGGAATTGCGGTCGATCGGAATCTCGATATTCTGATAGTAGAGTCCTCTCGTCCGATGGTGGTCATCTTTGACCATACCGCATACCGGAATGGATAAATGAAGTTCATCCAGTACTTCCAGTGCTATATTAACCTGTCCTTTTCCACCATCCATCATGATCAGATCCGGAAAAACATTAAAACTTCCCAGCTCTTTCCCGCTTTTCTGTTCCTCCAGACCATGCCGGAATCTTCTGGTGAGGACCTCACGCATACTTGCATAATCATCCGCCCCCTGCACACCCTTGATGTGGAACTTACGATAATCGTTTCGTTTCGGTTTGCCCCTCTCATAAACGATCATCGACCCTACCGAGGCAAATCCATTGGTATTGGAAATATCATACGCCTCCATACGCACCAGGTTATTAAGACCAAGCAACTTTTCTATTTCTTTTACTGCACCGATCGTTCTTCCTTCTTCACGCTTGATACGTTCCTTATCTTTTTCCAGTACCATCTTTGCATTCTTCGCCGCAAGCTCAACAAGCTTTTCTTTTTCCCCTTTTTTCGGGATACGGAAATGAACCTTATGCCCACGTTTTTCTCCAAGCCATGCTTCCAGGATCTCCCGCTCTTCCGGTTCCACCGGAAGCATCAGTTCGCCCGGAATATATGGCGTTCCGGCATAAAACTGCTTGATAAAGCTGGAGAGGATCTCTGCATTTTCATCTCCCTGGGCAATCCGCAGATAAAAATGATCTCTGCCGATCAGACGACCATTGCGGATAAAGAATACCTGTACCACCGCATCCTCATGCTCTCTTGCAAGAGCCACAATATCCCGGTCCTCGCCCCCTGTATCGGTAATCTTCTGCTTCTGTGCAATCTGCTTCACGCTGTGCAGAAGCTCCCGGTATTCAATTGCTTTCTCAAATTCCAGATCATCCGATGCCTCCTGCATCTTTTTCTCCAGATCCTTTAAGATTTTATCATAATTTCCTCCCAGGAATTTGAGTACTTCATCAACCGACTCTCTGTATTTTTCCTGCGAAATATACCCCTGACACGGTGCATCGCACTGCTTGATATGATGATAGAGACAGCATCTTTCTTTCCCGATATCGCGCGGAAGGATGCGGTTACAGCTACGCAGACGGTAAAGCTTCCGGATCAGTTCGATCGTATCTTTTACCGCCGTCACACTGGTATAAGGGCCAAAATACTTTGACTTGTCCTTCTTCATCTGCCTTGCCATCATAATCCTTGGATATGCTTCGCCGGTTGTCACTTTGATAAATGGATAACTCTTATCATCCATCAGCATCGTATTGTACTTTGGCCGGTGTTCCTTGATCAGATTGCATTCCAGAACCAGTGCTTCCAGTTCCGAATCCGTCACGATATACTCAAACCGGGTGATATGCGTCACCATCTGGTCAATCTTGGCCCCCCGGTTCCTGCTCGGCTGAAAATACTGTCTGACACGGTTCTTCAGGCTGATCGCCTTTCCAACATAAATGATCTCGTCCTTTTCCCCATGCATCAGATAGACTCCCGGTTTCCCAGGAAGTTTTTTAAGTTCGTCTTCAATAATAAATGTCTGATTTTCCATAGTCACATTATACCTTGCTTCCTGCAGACAATACAAGTCATTCTTTCAAAAGAATCTACAGAAAAAAAAGAGGCTTCAGAACCTATTGTTCTGAAACCTCTGCATCTTCTGTTATTTTAGACTAGTCACGCTTCTGCGGAAGGATGAATCCGTCTTCATCTCTTTCTACTTTCTTCTGCGTTTCTTTCTCTTCCTGCTGTGCAGCTTCGGTATCTGCCTCTTTCTTCGGCATCTCGATCGTCTGCTCTTTTACAGGATTCTCTTCTTTCTTTTCTTCCGGTTCCGGAATTCCTTCACATCTGCGGTAAATCTTCATGAATTCTTTTCCGGTGATCGTCTCTTTCTCAATCAGGAATCCGGCGATCTGATCCATCGTTTCACGATGCTCGGAAAGCATTCTCTTCGCTTCTGCATATGCTCCCTTCAGCATCTTCATAACTTCCTGATCGATTTCTGCCGCGGTTGCCTCTCCGCAGTTCATAACAGCTCTTCCGTCCAGATAACGGTTCTGGATAGATTCCAGTCCGATAAGTCCGAATTTTTCAGACATACCATACTGTGTTACCATCGCTCTTGCGATCTTGGTTGCCTGCTCAATATCGTTCGATGCTCCGGTTGTAACTGTGTCAAACACCAGTTCCTCTGCTGCACGTCCTGCAAGGGCTGTCACCAGCATTGCTTCCAGCTCAGCCTTGGTATTCAGGAACTTTTCTTCCTCCGGTGTCTGCATCACATAACCGAGTGCACCCATGGTTCTCGGAACGATTGTAATCTTCTGTACCGGTTCTGCGTCCTTCTGAAGGGCAGTTACCAGTGCATGACCGACTTCATGGTATGATACGATACGGCGTTCTTTCTGGCTCATGATACGGTCTTTCTTCTCTTTACCCACAAGAACGACCTCAACAGCCTCAAAAAGGTCTGCCTGGGATACAACATTTCTTCCTTTTTTTACTGCATTGATCGCAGCCTCGTTGATCATATTGGCAAGATCAGAACCGACTGCCCCGGAAGTTGCAAGTGCAATCTCTTCCAGATTGACTGTCTCATCCATCTTAACATCTTTGGCATGTACTTTCAGGACATCAATACGTCCCTTGAGATCTGGCTTATCTACGATGATACGCCTGTCAAATCTTCCCGGACGGAGAAGCGCCGGATCCAGGATTTCCGGACGGTTCGTTGCCGCAAGAAGCAGAAGACCTTTATTACTGTCAAATCCATCCATCTCTGCAAGGAGCTGATTCAGTGTCTGTTCTCTTTCATCATTGCCACCAAGCTGTGAATCTCTGCTTTTTCCGATCGCATCGATCTCATCGATAAAAATAATACACGGCGCCATCTGCTGTGCCTGCTTAAAGAGGTCACGTACTCTTGACGCTCCGACACCGACATACATCTCAACAAATGCAGAACCCGAAAGAGAGAAGAACGGTACTTTTGCTTCTCCGGCAACTGCTTTTGCAAGAAGTGTCTTACCGGTTCCGGGAGGGCCTACAAGAAGTGCTCCCTTCGGAAGCTTCGCTCCGATTCCGGTGTATTTGCCAGGGTTATGCAGGAAATCGACTACTTCCTGCAAGGATTCTTTTGCTTCATCCTGACCGGCTACATCCTTAAATGTGACTCCGGTAGATTTTTCCACATACATCTTGGCATTGCTCTTTCCAACGCCCATCATGCCGCCACCCTTTGTCATACGGCGCATCAGCATCACGCCCAGACCGATCATGATCACAAGCGGAACAATGTTGACCAGAAGATTCATCACCATATAAGATGTAGAATCCGGTATCTTCTGTTCATACTCAACACCTGCTTTATACAGTCTGTCCGAAAGGGTATCATCCTTCACAATACCGGTATAATACTGCTTCCTTGTCACATTACTGAACAGACCTGTACTGTCATCGCTGCTGTCCTTACTGCTGCTGTCGTTGTTATCTGCTACAGAACCTTCGACCACATCGCTCTCAGAAGCGCCTTTTTTCTTGCTGTTCTTCATCTCAGCTTCTGTCTTCGCTGTGATCACAATCTTGTCATCCTCGATCACAACTTTCTTAACTTCCCCGGAATCTACCATGTTCAGGAACTGATCATAGGTAATCTCCCGGGCATCTGTGTCTTCCCGGAACTGATACAGCGCAAATACGATAAACGAGATCAGCATAACGGTAAATAATATAACATTCCATCTTTGGCGGTTATTTTTATTATTCGGGTTATTATTTCCCGGAAGGTTTTGCTTATTTCTATTATTCTGGTTATCCATACCTACCTCCTAAGTGTCGTCTTCTCTATTATAAGTAGGCGTTTTTTAGAAATCAATGAAAAATTTACTCAAACCCTGTTTTTTAATTATTATTTTATACTTTATTCATTTTCTACACAGTGTATTTAGTATGTATAGGTGTGCTTTTCGCTATTCACACATATTTTTAGTATCATTTCAGTATCAAAAAACGGGTGGTTATGCGCCACCCGTTTAGTCTCTGTCTCTTATTCCTAATTCCCGTTCTGCCCAGCGCAAAGCCTCACGCTCAACTTCGCTCTCCCAGGTCCTTTGAAACTGTCTCACTCCGACATGGTGAATCGGTGCGGCACTCAAATATACCTCATAATATCCCCGGAATACATTGCAGCGTTTTGGCATCCGCAGCGCCCGTAACGCTTTCGCTTCGGTCTGCCGAACTCTTTCAATACTCACTCCCTGCTGTTCTCCTATTTCTCGCAGAGTATTCCCATCTACATATCTGGATCGGATCACTCCACTCTGCTGATCGGGCAAATTGTCAACCATTTCCCACAACTCCCGGCTCATACGCTCATGGTCAAATTTTCTGGCCACTTCCTCTTCCAGATCTTCCCCGGATACAACTGCATCTTCCAGAAATACATCTTCGCTATCTTTCATTGGTTGACTCAGGCTTTGTATTTGCCTCATTTGAACAGTTTCTTTTATGCTGTCAAGTTCTTCTCTGCCTATTCCCATTAACGAGCGGATTTCAGCGTCTGACGGACTTGCACCATATCTTTTTTGGTATTCTGCCACAATCTTCTTGTATTTTCTGGCTGACTGCTGCCGATGTACCGGTATGCGAATACAGTTCCCGGAGTTCTCAATATATCGTTGCATTCCTTGCCGGATATAAAACGCAGCATAATTGATAAACGGAACTCCCTGATCTGGGTTATAATGTCTGACAGCTTCACACAATGCCAAATACCCTTCTTGTTTTAGATCATCCATTTCAGCATAACCGGAATATTTCACCGCTATCATACCAATAAACCTTTGATTTTGTTTCCATAGCTGCAGCATATTGGCAGCAGTATCTTCTCCGGCTCTGATCCAAATGACAAGTTGTTCGTTTGACATCGTCAATCCCTCCCGGTATGAAATAAGCCCCAGGCGCACGCCCAGGGCTGCTATTTACTTTGTTACTTTGTTTTCTACATAGTAGATTGCCATTTTTTTATTATCCAGTACAAAGGCATCATACACGATACGCCCCTCAACCAGCTCCCCTGAAATTCCCGGCGGATCCTGATGGATTTTATAATCTTCCAATTTTGTAGGTGCGACAGTAGCAACCGGATGCGAAATCATGAAGCCTGCCCTTTCCGGCATCTTCTTAGCTGTCATCTTGATCACATCCATACCGTCAACCATTGCTATAACGCCTTTAGCTCTCTGCTCCGCTGTAATATCACAATCAATATTTAACTCGGTGTTCTTTTTCATCATTCTATATACATCAGGTACTACCGTCAGTATCCGCCCTGTACCCGGCACATCATTATCATCAAGCACTTTTGTACCCTCGATAATCTCATCATAGATATTCTCAGCAGTCAGTGCCACATCTACAACCTTCGTTCCGGCATTTGCAGCCATCACCCCATAAGTATAACTGTCTACTTCCGGAATAATAACCTCACGCTGCTGTCTTGCAAGAGCAGACGCCCCGGCAAGAACGCCCTGAGTTTCATCCTTATCCATCTTATCGATCGCAAATGTAAAAGATCTGTCTTTTTTTAATACCAGATCTTCCATTTCATTTCCCAGTTCTTTAAGATCTCCATATCTTGAAGATTTTCCACTGGTCCCGTTTCGATCATAATCATTCATACCCACAGTATTAACCTTGTTGATCTTGATCGTGTGCGCCCCGGTCCAGTCAAAATCATCATTGGTCAGGAGTGATTTTTTACTTTCTGACGTGAATACCTCATCTACGTAAGACGTAACCCTTGTCGTTAAATTAATAGCCATATTTATTTACCTTTAACGTGCTTTTTTTGCGAATGCATCCGCAATAGGATCTTTCCCCGGAAGGCTTGCCCCTACCCTTGGCGCATGTCCTCTCAATGCATTTTTTACCCCTTGAGCAGTTGCTTCTCTAAAAATACTAATTACATTCTCCAGACTCTTCTCGCTGCTTTCCTTATCGCTGTAATCAATCAGATCAGCTAAAGTTGACGGTAGTCCCTGGCTTGTCAAAGTATCTTTTGCGTCTGCTCTGAGTTCACGCTTCAGCACGTCCCTTTCTCTTTTATCCAATTCACTCTCTTGCTGTTCATCATTAAACAGCTTTGACATTCTTTTTCGTTCAGCGGCGATTCTCTTCGCTATAATCCGATCAACATCTTCGTCTGTATATTTCTTTTCCGGTTTCTGTCCCGGTTCAGCTTCTCCGGATCCATTCTGATCGCCCTGTGTTCCTTCCTGATCTTCTGCAGTGGAAGCCTCTGCATCACCTGCGCCCTCTTCTGCGCCCTCTTCTGCGAATAACTGTAGTTTTCTAAACATATCTCTCATTGTGCCTACTCCTTTCGATTTTACGCCTCCCGGCCCGTTCATGCTCTTACCGTGGCACCTCGCGCCATTGTGATATACAAAAAAGAGCGTGGAAACAGTTTTTTGACATTTCTGCCTGTAACTATTCCCACGCCCTTTAGGCTTACACTGTTAAGTGCGGTACTTGTATATCATATTATCTATTATACTAAAATACCGTACTTAATGCAATGATAACAAAAATTTTTTCTATGTTAACAAATGTCAACATTTGTCAGCATTATTTATTTTCAGTCTCAGCATTTCTAAGCATTGTTTACAACTGTAGATTTGCCTGCTTATTGTACCCTTCGCTTTCTCTGCAACCGAGTATTTTCGAGTATCATATAAGCTCTCTTATATTTTCCCTTAGATGGTTGAACCTTAACATTTCTTAACATCGGGGCAAGGAGCATCTTAACAGCCTCAAGCTCCTGTTCCTGTTCGTAGGATACCTTAATTTTTACGCTCATCTTTCCAATCCTCAATGATCACGCATATTACCTTGCTATCTAACGGCCAGATTCTTGCAACGCAGCTGTTCCAGATTTCTCTTGGTACTCGACCTCCATAAGAATAAACACCGCAAAACTCTCCTTGCATCTCTCCGTCCTCACTATTTTCTTTTCGTCTATATACCTCTACTGCAACTGATCCTTTTAATAATCTATTGAATAATGTACTAAATCTCATATCTCTTTTTCTCCTTTCTTCAACCGGGGTATTCTCTAATGTCAAGTTTTGTCAGGTTTTATACATTCAAAAACACAAGTTTTCCCAAGTAATTTCCATGTCTTATCCGAACGTTTTCTGTATTCGTTTCGTTTTGTGTGCGCCCTCTGCACCTTATTCGTTTGTTATGTAAATGCACCCGCCGTCCGGTTCCGATGTTGGCGCACCATTCCGGGAAGGGCAGCAGTTATTTCATGTTGTTTTGTGAACGTTCGCTATTTATTTTTGGTAAATGTTCGATTTCTCGCACATGTCATGTCAGCCGATTTCCCGCCATCTGTTTCCAGTATTGGAGTACTATTCACAGAAAGGCGGGAATACTATTTATAAATTATTTTCAACAACTACAAAGACCTTTTCGATAAATGGCTTTGCCTTATCCGGTACAGATTTCATTACTTCGTCATGCCACTCCTGAAACTCTCCAACAGTCAATTTACGAGCTTCAACTACCATATATGCAATCTGTGGAATTGCCTGCACAAATATATTTCTTTCAGTCATGCATCACACCTCTTTCCCATTAATCAATGCCAATGCCATTTTTGCACCTGCTAAAAATGATTCTTTCTGCATTACTGTTGACAGGTCTAAATAGTCATCCACTTGATCTTCCGAGGTATTATCTGTGCAAAACTGGTACCACTCATCATAAGCCTGTTCCATTTTCTCACACACGCCTTTTTTTTCCACCGCTATATCAAACAATGTTTCCATTACTCGTTCTTGTATATTCATATTATCACTTGTCCTTTCTTATCAATCCATGCTATTATGTAGGCGTATCCTTTCCAAATACGCCCGCCAGCGCATTAAGGGTATATAACGGGGTGACTGTTTCAGGCAGTCCCCTATTTTTTTGTGTTAATCCTTATAAACAGTTCCACCAATGCGGAGGAAGTTGAATCCTTTTGATCCTGGCGGTGCATATCGTGCCGGTCTTTCATAGCCAATGCACTCTCTCAACTGTTCCGCTGTGTCCTGCAGCTCTTCCAGAGCGTCAAGCCTTGTTTCTATTCCCTCTAAGGCATCTGCTATTTTATCAAGCTTTGAAGCTATTACGATTCCTATTATTAGTGAATTCTCTATTCCGTCTTTCTCAAAGCATTGCTTGAAATCAACGCTTACATCTTTTTCGATCAATGAGCTTAACGCTTTGCTATATTCTTCTCTTGCGTCCATTTTTTCTCCTTTCAGTGGTAACGTGGTGTCGATTGGAACGATACTTTCTATAAACTTTTTCCGTGACATTCCTAATTTTTTTTATAAAAAGTTATTTTTTTACAAACAATCGTTACCATAGATACCAACGCCAATTTTACTTGAAAATACACTACTTTTATGGTGACTATCCTGGTAACGTTACGGTTGCGATAGCAACTACAATTATGTAAAAGGTACTTCTCCCGGATAAACTTCTGTAAACTCTTGAGTTTTTACATAACATTTCTGTTTACCAAGAACCGGGAACCTGTGCGTTCCAGATCGCTTCCATCCTTCAATTGAATTGTTCATAATTTTCGTTATTTGATTTAGTAATCGCCTGTCAGGATTATCAACATTTAACACCTCAGCCGCTATCTGTTTATTACACACATATTCATGATTATGCGTATCTAACCAATACTGAATCATACCAACTAATGGATCGTCTTCCTTAAAGTCTTCTTGCAATTCTTCCACATATCCCTGCAATCTTTCCGGCATAACTAAAGAAAATTTACCACTTAAATAAATTTTATACGCCTCCGCCCATGCCTGTTTGAACTCATGCGACAATAC
>ERZ772901.1809-NODE-1809-length-15198-cov-22.878426_pt1 | contig 15198 bp, 32 predicted proteins | sample MGYA00512123_ERZ772901 | MGnify/ENA primary metagenome ERZ772901 (study PRJEB29015, sample SAMEA2737711) | human gut metagenome | biome: human gut; feature: human-associated habitat; material: faeces | place: China | collected 2012 ...
ATTAGCGCACTTACAATCCTCCAATATATTAACTACAAAAATGAAAAGCCTATTGGCAGAGTTAAATATGCGCTATTTTAATTCCGCCAACAGGTATAAACAATAAATTATGAGAATAAATTTAACGAAAGAACAACAAGAATTGTTTAGCAACAATTTCAACAAAAGCGCATACGAACAAGCAAAACAAGTTATTCAAGAGGCTATATCAAAAGCAAAAACATTCGAAGAACTGTGGAATTCTTTAAATTCGCATGAACGTGATAACGGCTTTGACGATGATTACTCTATTATATATTGTGAAGTCGAACTTGACCGCAGCCACATGGCGACCAGTTCTGATTATGTCGGAGTCGATTTTAATATCTGCTGGAACGATGACACAAATAGCGGGCATATTAAAGCCGTTTCATTGCACACATCAGATACGCCTGATGGAGAGGTTGAACTTATTTGTTTTATACACCCCGATACTTGTGAAATCACTGAATGGTGTTATGACTAAGGTACGGGTATATTGATGAAGGCAGTTGTTACCATCAATAATAACAATGAAAAGAAAAGAAATTAATGACAAAGTTAAAGTTAATGGCTATTATGTAAACGAGTTTACTCGTGGATTTTTTGGCGAACAAGATGAAGGAAAATGGATGCTGGAACAAATGGGGTTACAGTCCGGTGTTGTCCCGTTCAGTGTAATAACTTTTTTCCAAAACAAACAAGCGTGTTGGAAAGACAAGGACAGCAATACCGCATCAATATCATTCAAATTAAAACCCAATCAAATAGAGTGCTTTGGAAGCTATTTGAAAAAGAAAAAAACTATCCGCATTTTTCGTGAGTGGGGATGGCATGAGGACCCGGAAGTAATTGCCAGACTGGAATCAGAAGCCATTGGAGATTTGTGTATGAAATGTATTTATGAAAACTTAATCGCATAAAATTATGGAGTGGATAATATTTGCGATATGGATGATAATTGGTATTGCAATTAATATCTGTATTGCAATTGAAAAAACATCGGAAGGTAAATGGAAAGAGCGTGCAAAAAAGATTGGAATGTTATTTATGTGGGTTGGCATTGCCGGACTAATCATTAGCATTTTGTATGGATTGAGTTGGGCATGGTATTATTTCTGTTGTGGTTTTCTTATATTTGAAGACCCTTCACCATGGTGGAAAATAATATGGGTACTTACATCATTGATTCCACTTGGATTAATATTAGGTCTTATTGCAATCTTTTTAGGCTGGGATCCATTTAAGAAATGATTTTCGACATTAAGATTATTGGAGGAATTAACCTTTGTTATTATAAAATGCAAGGTTAATTCCTCTATTATTTACGGTCTCATACTTAATTAAAAATAGATAGTAAAAATGAATGTGACAAATGTACAGGTCTATGACCTGAAAGAATCAGTCATCGCTTGTAGAAATGCGATGCGTTTAGTTCCACCGGAATATACTGATAAGGAGTTTGAAAAAAGTCTTGAACGGGCAAAAAAACTATGTAAAGCATCTATCGGGGAAATAAGGTGCCATGCCAATTTTAGGACCGGAATCCGTGTTAGCTTTGATATTGAGTATCCCAATTACATATCTCCTGAAATGCAAAGATATCATTGGTTCGATATTGTAACCTCATCATCAAAGATGCACAGGCTAATGCAAATGGATTTTGATAAATGTTGCAATAAGTGGGTTACTGAACAAAGCAAACGGCAGATGAAAGAACTTATCGCCGATTATAATGCCAATCAGTGTGAAGATAACTTTATGAAAGTTCTTTCCAATTGTCCGCAAGGGGTTATGCTATTTATGCGTGTATCAACCAATTATGAGCAGCTACGAACAATTTATTTGCAACGCAGGAATCACAGGCTTCCAGAATGGAGAATATTCTGCAAATGGATAGAATCTCTTCCGTATGCCGAAGAACTTATTATTTGCAAACAGACAGAATAAATATTTTAAGCTGAAAGGTGGTTGCAAAACTTTTTATAACTTTGCATTGCCTTTCAGTAAAGTTCTAAAAAACAAAAAGTATGAATAAAAGACGAAGAAATGTACTTCATCTTGTATTGGATGATTTAGAAAGACTGAGAGACCCGGTAATAGACAAGGAGGCTGCATTAAAAATCATTCGGAATGCACAAATTAAAGTTGAGCAGTGTATGGATGAGGAAGAGGAAGCACTTGATAACAGGCCGGAATCATTTCAGTTTTCTGCCGGCAACGATTCGCTGTTAGAAAATATATCTGACCTATCTGAGGCCAATGATGAGTTTGAAACTCTTATCGACCAATGTCAGGAAGTTGATGCCTTTAATTATGAATTGGTAAGAAATGATATTATTGGAATAGTAAATACAATTAAAAGAACGATCCATAGATGAATCAAGAGCAAATTGCAGAGAAACTTAAAGCGGTATCGCAAGATAAGGTGTACAAAGGTGGTCTTTCGGCATACGCTGTCCAATCCATCAAATCCGGCAGAAGCAATTACCCGGTTTCAAATTTAATCACATATTGTCAAGACTTGGGATTGAAATTTGTGATGACTGACTTGGCTACCGAAGATTGTTTTTACCCGATGTCAGTGCTTGATGTGCATAAGGTGTTGGATTTATTAATGAATCGTTATGAAGTAGATAACAAACTAATTTATCGAAAGACAGCGGTTCATTATACAGCTCCAAAATCATTGGTTGAAGAAGAACTTGAAAAAATCAAGTCCACATCTGGAGCTAACAAATATGTGGCTCCACTTTCTATCAAGACCCTTCTTGCCGTTTGCGAAGTTATCCATTGCGATTTGTCTTTTGTTAATTGATGAGAGCAGTGTCATAATAACAATCCATTATGGCAACAAAAAAAGAATTATTGGAAAAATCCCAAAAAGCAATTGGTGATTATTTCAGCCTTTCCAAATACTTATTTGGAGATAATGCACCTGTCGATGTCAACGAAATTCCCAAAGAAAGTCCATTTTATGAAGCGGCCCGTTCATTATCAGATGAGATGGGACTTGACTGGGATAAGATGTCTCATGAGAATAGCAACCGCGTAATGCTAAACCTTTTGTCAGACTACTTCTATAATATTGATGTTGACGAAAAATATAAGCCGGTTCTGACTATTTCATTCCAAAAGATAGAATAGCATGGGAGTTTCTGATTCTGTTCAATTCAACCTACGTCCAAAGGATTTGGAAAAAGCAAGTGAATTATTAGGCATTGAGTTGGCTATATTAGAACGATTTAATTCACAACGCCTGCTTAATGTAACCTATATTCGCAGTCTCCTTATCCGTGCAGACTATGAAAGGTTGACAAGCGGACTACATTGGTTGGAGCATCAAGATAAGAATTACAACTTTCCTGAAGTAATGAGGGCCCTGCAACGAGAATATAATATCAGCAAGGCAAACCTTAATCAAATACTTCATGGAAGGAATGAGTCAATATTGTTTTGCAACCGTTGCGGAATACGCATTACAAAAAAATGCCATGAACGTACCAATGGTTTATGCTCCAATTGTTTTGCAGACGATTTAGAATTATAATTGATTAAAAGCAGTATATCATGGACGCAACATTTAAAATCCAACAATTATGGCAATATTTGAAAATTCAGGATGATGAAGTCCTGATAGTTCAATTTTACAATCATGCAAATGGCTATGATGAATTTTTTGTAACTGAAAATGTCAATGGAAAATTAAAGACCCATATCATAGACAGTTTACAAATGTCCAATATCAATAAGCCATTCAGATTGATTCAACAACTTGATTCATCCGGAAAACACATAATCCCTGATGTGGACCAAATAAAGCGTGATGAACGTGCCGATTATTAATTATTATCTGACCCGATTTTAAGGTTTGTTAATAAAACTTCTTTAAGGCTCTGTACTATTACATGGTGCAGGGCCTTTTTATTTATCCTGTCTTAATTGATAAAATGAATAAAATGATACAGAAAATCAAAACGAATATCAAGTTCTACAAAGGACTTAACAATATGCAAGACAGATTGTATGGCTTCGTAACCAAATCCAATGGCAGCTGGAGAGGGTGTAGGGAAGATACTGTCAAAAAGAAGATTGTATTCATTGACCCGGCCATTTCCGAAGACATTATTCCAAATGTACTTTATAGCTGCACCTTGATTCCAATGCGTAACGAAGAAGGCTTCATCGTAAAATCTGCATCTATTATAAAATTTACCGGCACTATTTTAACGACCTGTAGGAAAAATGTATTCTTAGTTACCGTGAAGTTCGGAAACAAGGTCATTATTTATGACCCTTCCAGCAAGGAACGTAGGAAGCGTGAGATAAAAACCATCGCAAACAATCTCCGGAACCGTGTTGACCTTGAAAATGCACATGGTGTGGCTGAGGATTTTATCAATTCTGCCTGTATCGTTAAACGTCTGTATGAACAATCCCACAGCAATGTTTGAAGAAAGAATGTCAAGTGGTCAATTGTTTGAAGAATATTATGCAGACCTTCAAGATATTCAAATTCAAACTATCAACTTTGACCAGACGGATTATGTTGTAAAGTATTTGTGGAAGCGTCGTAAGAAACTACAAGTAGCAATTACTAAAGTTTTTACATCACAACGTGGAAATCGTTATCTTGGTATATTAGTTTATGTTCAGACTGGCAAGGGTCAACAAAAGAGATGGGACTGGACTTCTTTTCATATCGGACTGATGGACACATCAAAAGGAATGTGTGCTATTGCTTTTTATATTCAAAGCCAACAAGCTATTAAGTTCACGTCACATTTCTTTCACAGGTATCAAAACCGTTTCAGTAAGATTTGCGATTGGCAAATGCGTTCACAATTAGAACTTTCCAAATCATTGGTCGATATTATTGCGATGTACATGAAACGCAATCTTTCAATGACTTGGATAGAAACACGTTCAGTATTTCGTAACAAGGTACACATTTTTGGCCCGGTCAACGATGGTGTAGCCCTGCTCCAGTGGGACAAACACAGAAAATTATTGCAAGCCAATACATTTGTCACTATGGATATGCTGGATAAAAAACAGACCGAAATGGTAAACTACGCAAGGATTTATTCTTCTCTTTCAATGGAGCAAAGAATGAAATTCAAATATCCTGATTTTATTTTAGATGATGAAAGCAGTATCAATTAATAGTCTTGCAATATGATTAGTCTCAATGAAGGTATAGCCGTTGATGCCGCCCACTCGACAAAAAACCGTAAAACGGAATTTCAGGGGGTTGACCTAAAAAACGGGAAAACATTATTTTACTGTGATTTGGGCAATCAAACCATTAATATTGGTGAGTTCCTTGCAATCGTAGAGGCCGTAAAATACATCATAGAACATGATTTCCATCCAAAAGTTATTTTTTCCGATAGCACGACAGCAATCAGTTGGTTCAAAAACAAACGTACCGCTTCAGGCAAACGCAATGATAAACTGATGAAGGCTGAAATATACCTCAGAGCTATGGCATATTGGATTGATGAGATAGAAGTCGTAAAATGGGACAACAGAACATTTGGTGAAATACCGGCAGATTTTAACAGAAAATAAATCAATATTTTATGGTAGTAAATGAAATATATGAAATTCATCCTAACAATATTACTGAAACGGTAAAAGGATTTATGGAATATGAAAACAATCTGATACAAAGTGAGAGGTTGCAATGTCGTGAGGGGTGGAATACCAAGGTTAAACCTCTGTGTCCACAAAACTTCAAAAAGAAAATCTATTGGCATCGTATAAGAAGCCGATGCTTCTAAGATAATCAATAATGTTTAAGCAAAAAAGCAATATGGAAAAGGACTATAAAATATGGATAGCTCGCGATGAAGCTGAATGTGATGAAGACGGTTGTTGTTCAAGAGGTGCCATCCACCTATTTTACGACACTCCACAGCTTGTATTCAACAAAGAAAAGAGATTGTATTGTTGGGAAAATGCAAGGAAAATAGCAACCGTACCATCATATATGTTTCCAGAATTGAAAGAGACATCACGTATTGTATTTAAAGAAGATAAAAAATAGTGTAATGAAAGCAATTATAGTATATTCAGGAAAAGGTGGTGTTGGAAAAACTACCACCACTGCAAATATAGCGAGACTTCTCTCTCAGAAAGGGCATAAAGTATTTATTATAGATGCAGATATCAATACTCCATCAATGAATACGGAATTTGAGAGCGAGCATCCACAAGAAAATATTTGGATACACTCCTCGGGTTATATGTTTAACAAGTTTATTTACTTGGAAAAATCAATGGTGCGGCAATACCTTGAATTAGCCAAGAAAAAATTGCGGCAGATTAATCCTGATTTTGTTCTTATAGATACGCCCCCAAGTGTTACTAATGTTCACATTGAACTTCTTAGCCGGGTAAAAGTAAGCTATGTATTATTTGTAACCCAGCCCACAAAATTAAGTAATCAGGATGTTTTACGCACAATGGATTTCTTTCACGAAAGATGTGGAAAAGTAAAGTGTGGTATCGTGGAAAATATGTGCTATGATACGGATAAAAGAGAATACCCGATAAAACTTGTGGCACAAATCCCCATGCAGGATAAAATGAATACAGAGCACTTGCTGACTAATGCTAAATCAGAGTTTCAAAAGATTGTAGATGAAGTTGCCGCAAGTGAAAGCGTCATTCTTGAAGAATATTCCACGACTAATGGTTATGACGAGAGCTTTGATATTACCGATATGTATCTTATGAAAGCCCGCAGACATTATGTTCAACACGAACTTAAATATGATGACGGAACCGAGAAAACTCTGAATTTACCTGTTCCAAAGTTCTTATCTGTGAGAACGTGGAACAAAGTTAGAAACTATATTCAACATCACGATGAAATAGGATTCCATTTTGACGAAAGAATGAGAAAATGTGATGCTGAAAGAGTTAGCAGGTGTGTAAATCATTTTAAGAACGATGAGAACGCTTACTTTATGATTATCAATGCCCCAAACACAGAAGTTCATCTTATTACAGGAGAAATAGGATTGTGCTCTTTGCTTACAGGACAGAGTGGGCACTATGAATTGCCAAGAGTCAGTTATCAAACAAGCAAAGGTAATGTTGTTCTATTCCCGGACGAAATCATGCCAGTTGATATGAATTTGCTTCAACAGCAAATCAACGAGGGTTATATCATGCTTAGTGATGGGCGTTATCTTCCACCTAAAGAAACTGTACTGCAATGCTACAATGCTTTTGGTACAAGAGTTGGTTTATTTGATAATTGGGAAAAAATTTATAATGAATGGCTAAAATAATCAATCCGGATGCACATTGCAGTGAGTGCATACACTATGAACCATGCTCCAACTATCAAATGTATTGCAAGGTTCTAAAAAGACGCATTACAGCAAGAAAGACACCTCGTTATTGCAAATCATATCAATCATTTATTAAAAAGGAAAAGAAATGAATGAAAACGCATGTAATAATTTTATCAAAGTTTTTTCCAAAAAATCACATAAACGCTGGAAAACCAACTGATTTTAAGTCCTCATTTTTATCAAAAAGGAAAGTACACATTATATGTACAAACTATCCATTATGGGAAAAACGAATAAAAGAGGTCCTAAGAGGTGAAGCGATCCTCTCTGTCAGACAATGGACGGGGAAACCATACAGAAGCCCACAAATTGAAATAACAAGACTGACTGCGAAACACGGTGTCGGCATTCAAAAAGTATCATTTTACAGAGCAGAGTGGTATGGTGATGACAACAAGTATCATTATTGCTATAATGTTACATTGGATAACGATAAGAGAATAGACATTTATAATATTGCTTGCAATGATGGTTTAAACCCTATTGATTTTATTGAATGGTTTGACAGAGATATAGGTAAGCAGGAGTTGGATGGTGATGGTAGAGTTCATAAAGAACTTGCAGTTATTCACTGCACTAAATTCAGATATTAGAACTGATTAAAAAGAAAGGAAATTAATTATGACAAAAAAAGAATTACAAGATACAATTATTGTGACAGGCTGGAAATCTGCCTATATCGCTAAAAAGAGTAAAAGCAAAACTCTTATGAGCGAGGTAAGAAGAGAAATTACTGAAAATGAAATCCTTGGTTTAATTGTATGGTATTCACAGCAAAAATTTGAGAACGACAATTGCGATGAATACACCATAACTGACAGCAAAGGTAATGTGGAACTAACAATCAAAAAAGGAGAAAGCAAATAATGAACTTCAAAAATAATATATGTACAACAAAAGAACAATCCAAAAGACTTCTTTCTTTAGGTTTAAAATTGGAAACGGCAGATATGGTCTGGGAACCTTATTTTAATAGTCAAGAAAAGGAGATTCTGAATTACCATCTGATGAGGTCTTGCGATGTTATCCCAATAACAAAAAGCGAATATCGGATACCTGCATGGAGCCTGTCACGGTTATTAGAAATGATGCCAAACAAGATTCCAGATCCTAAACCTGGATTTAAATCTCATCATCCAGAATTGATTAAACATAGCTCAGGATATAATTTATCAATCAGAAGATATACAGCAGATTGTCTGGTTGGAACACACATAGAGGAAACACCAATAGAATGTTGTGTTTCTATGATAGATTGGCTTATTCGGAATAGACATTTTAATAAAGAATATTTAAAAGAGCAAGGTAATGGAAAAAGTAAGTAGAACATACTATGCTTGGGTTGCCAGAGATAAACGTGGTGTACTGAAACTATTTAACGGAAAGCCTTTCAAATGGAAATGGTTTGGTAAATGGGGAGGTGATTTTTTATGTCACCTAAATTCAGAAGATTTCCCTGATGTAACTTGGGAAAATAGTCCTCAGGAAGTAAAATTAAAAATAGAATTGGACAATGAGTAAAGAAGATAAAATCAGGAAATTACTTGTCTCCATGCTTCAAACTTTGGCAGATGCTACTGTTGATATGGATACAGATGAAACGGATTGTGGAACAATACATTATCCAGTATTAAAATATACTCCAACATTTGAGTTTGATGACGATGATATCCAACTTATTAAAACATTGGGAAAGGAGGAACTGGAAGATTTCTCAACACTAACAAAGATTTAACTTATGAGCAGATTAAAACAAATAATGTTTGAGACAGCCATGATGATGAGTTTGGCTGCTTCGGGAAATAACGTGTATATGGATAAAAATCCCAGTCGTGGTATGAGATTCAATCCTAACTACAGACCTAAGACACAACATCGTGAATTACGTGAGTTTACAGTGAAAGGAAAGAAAGTGATGGCGTATTCTAAAAAAGATGCTATCACAAGATTAAAACATAGTAAATAACATTTTTAATTAATCGTAATATGAAAAAGTACATTGGAACAAAACAGATTGAAGCAGAGCCTATGACTGTTAATGAATTCTATCATCTTACAAAGCAATCTCAGTATGGTGAAATGGTAGAAAATGGAGAAGGAGACCTTAACGGTTATCACGTTGTATATGAAGATGGATTTGAGGGGTGGGTATCAGAAGATGAATTTAAGAAATCATATAAAGTAGCTGATACATTCCTTGACCGTTTGCACATCGAACATTCTGATTTGATGGAAAAGTTCGAGAAGTGCGCTGTTTTTGTAGATTCTGAAAAATTCCGTGAAACAATCAAAGATGATTATCCTGCATTCTTACTTTGGCTGCAACGTAAACTTATGGAACGGTACGGAGCAATCCTTAAACAGAGAATTGGCATCGCTAAAAATGAAAATGATATTACATCACTTCCAAGAATGTCTTTCGGTATCGCAATTGAGGCATTGAAGTTTGGTCTTGCTATTCGTAGAGAGGATTGGTATAATAAAGGGGTATGGGTAATTAAACAAGTTCCGGCCCTTATCACAGAAAAGACAATACCTGGCATGCAATCTCTTCCACAGTCTGCAAAAGACTTAATTATGAAGAGTAATGGCTATATAGATTACACGAACCAGTGTCTTATCTACAACGAAAACACCGGACGTGCCGATTCATGGGTTCCATCTATCAGTGATGTATTTGCTAAAGATTGGGAAATAGTTCTTTAAAACAGAAAACATTTGACAAAGACGTATAGAAGTGGAAAACTATACGTCTCTGTTCACGAATTTGAATCAATAGATTAATCATGAGAAAAAGTAAACACTACTGTTCAAGTTGCAGACATTGGATTCCGGGTAATCTTTGGGAATCAACATATCATCCACACTTTGCCGTAATATCTAATGGAGTATGTAAGGGAACTGGAAAAGAAAGATTGAATAGTCAAAGGGCTTGCCGTTTCTTTGAGCAAAACACCAATATACAAGGTTCTTTTTCTTTGATAAAATTGCAAAATGAAGTATAAATCATAATTTGAATAAATAAGCAATGACAGATAAGAAAATCATATTAGATGCTTGTTGTGGAAGCCGGATGTTTTGGTTTGACAAGCATAATCCTCTAACTTTATTTGCCGATATACGAAAAGAGGAATGTGTTCTGTGTGATGGACGTAAACTTCAAATTTATCCAGACATCATATCAGATTTTACCAATATGCCATTCTCGGACAAATCATTTAAAATGGTAGTATTTGATCCCCCTCATCTTTTAAATGCCGGCAAAGAAAGTTGGTTAGCTAAAAAATATGGGAAATTACCTGAAGATTGGCCAAGGACATTAAAGAAAGGTGTTGATGAATGTTTTCGTGTTTTAGAAGATTATGGAGTTTTGATTTTTAAATGGAACGAAGAACAGATAACAGTCAGAGAAGTTTTGAATGCTATCGAACGGCAACCGCTATTTGGCCATACAACAGGAAGACATGGAAAAACTATGTGGATGTGTTTTATAAAACTGCCTATTAATTCAAATCAAATAGAATAATCAATGAAAAACGTAACGAAAATAGCAAAGAAATCAGCCGGACTCAGCCAAAGATGCTCTATTTGTCCGTTTTTGAGAAGATGCACTCCAGAAATAAGCAAAATTTGCTTTGACAGTTTTGTAGAAGGTTTTAAGAAAGGTGCTAAAGCAGCGGAAAAAGAAATGAATAAGAAATTAAAAACGGATAAATAATGAGCAAATATCAAACAAAAGCCGGGATAGAATGTACTCCCGAAGAAGATAAATTAATTGACTCTTTGAAACGACTTGCTAAGAAGTGGAAAAGGGATGGTGAACGTCTTTGGCTATATTCAGCCAGCGGTTCACTTCATGTAATGATGCGAGGAGATACCAAAAATAATCCTACACCGGAATTTACACAATATGGAGGTAGCAACATTGAAAACAGTGTAACTACTATTGATGACATATCAAATGACGGTGGGGATTGGTAATGATTAATAACAAGGGAAAATGAACAAAATAAAATTTAGATATAAATTTGATTCATCTGCTTATGTCGTAGATGAAAAATATTTTCTTGAAATAGAACGTATGGCAAAAATGAATGCCGGAAAAATAGAAACACTTGCTGAAAAGAAATTCAGGAGTTATCTATCAAATGGCATGAATCATATTAAACTGGAATTTAAAATAAGAGGGGTGGAAGAACTAAGAGGAAGACATGTTATATCAGAACTTAATTATGGTGAAAGGGGATATCCTATATCTGTTCCCGAAAAGATTAAGTATGCCATTGTTGATGACATTACAGGTTATGTTGAAAAGAAATTTGAGCATTATAAAGATGATTGTCAAAAACTATTTGACAAAATTTACAAGCAGTCAAAAGATAAAAATAAAAAGGAAATCAGATTCTGGCAATCTCTTTCTGTTTTCACTTTTTTCCTGTTGTTGATTGAGTGCATTTATAAAATAATTTAACAAAAGTAGTGATGAACAAATCAAAAATGGTAAATGTTCCTCTTTGGGAATTAAAAGAAATAGCCAATACTCTTCGGATGGTAGCAAACGCATTAGATTCTCCTAAAAGAAAATCATGTTTAGATCGAAACATAATGCGTTCATGGAATTGTGTGGTTGATATGATAAATGGGAAAGAAGCCTCTCTGAAAGATTTAATGGATTACTATATAAAAGTCGGTCAAATTCCAAGTATAAACGAATAATAAACTGGTAAATATGAATAGAAAGAAAAAACAAGATGACCGTAAACAGCTTTTGATACGGTATAAAATAGATGAAAAAGGACATGTCTCTTTTATGGATCCTTGTTGCGATGAAATTCCAGTCGTTCTTTTCGGCAAAATAATGGAAGCTATATCAAATGTAGAACAAGAATGGAACCGCAAAATTGCTAATAAAGTCAGTTCTCTTCCTCCTAATATCACATTAGACAAACCAATACTCAAATAAATTATGAAAACGATTGAATATTTAACGGTAAAAATAACACATACAGTAAGATTGAGCAACGTACAAGTACCTGATGAGGTTTGCAAAGCGTTATACAATTGTTACGATAAAGGTGGAGAAGTTGACCCAGATAGTTTTAAGATAGCTTCCGAATGGATATCAGAGCATATACGGGTGCAATGGATTGAGGATATGGTATATAAAATTTTAATGATTTAGATAAATGAATTTATTAGAACACTATGTTACAGAAGTCATCGGAAAGCCTTATTACGATGATTATGGAAGTGGCAATTACAAATGGTGGATAAGGGTAAAATCTATCTGCTATGGTCAGGAGCATGAATCAACATTAATGTTTGATACAGAAGAAGAGGCACTAAAAGTTACTAAAGGATATATGTATTTATCTTAAAACAATAACAATGGATGGAGTATGTAAAGAATGGAAAAAAGCGATAAGTCATTTTGGTAATAATGATGAATTATCAATGAACGATGTAACCATAAAATTATTTGAAGTTACAAATACTGATGCAAGGTGGTTTAATTTACGGCATTGTTCAAATCCTATTAGTTTCATATCACCTGGCAAATACGTCAAGCTAATCATAGCCGGCGAGTTAGTAATGTCTGATACGCCATACGAAATGAATACCAACCAAAAGTTTGTAGATAAGGCTCACGGGAATGTTCTGATAGGAGGATTGGGAATCGGGTTACTAACGAAAAACTTAATACCTAAGATAGAGAATGGTGAAATAAAACATATCTCAATATGGGAAAAGAATATCAATCTTATCAATTTGTGGAAGATGGCCGAGCAATACCTTCCAGTGCATGATAAAATATCAGTATTCAACTATGATGTATTTGATTATCAAAAAGCAAGAAGTCAATTAAAAGGTGTTTTTGATTCTGTGTACATAGATATATGGGCAGGTTTAGATGAAAACGCTTATACACAAATGAAACACTTCAGACGTGCTTTCAGGCCATTTTTGAATCCCAATAATCCAAATACGTTTATTGAATGCTGGGGACGTGAGGAATGTATGAAAAAAGTAAGAAAAGGATTATTTTAAAATAAGATAATTGAGCATGAATTATTACAAATAAAAAAGGTAGGATTGCTCCTACCTTTGAAGTATATTGGCTTAATGGATATTCCAAGCCGGGACTCGAACCCGGACCCCGCCCTTAGTAAGAGGGCCGCTATCTCCATTTAGCTACTTGGGCCTATTTTATGAGCGGCAAATATACGACAAAATCTATATTATCCCAAAAAGTTAGCAAGATAAAAACAAAATTTGTTATACCTAATCAAAACCTCATAGCCGCCAATACCTTATTCCGGCTGGATGTATCACCCTGATTATTGTAGTATATTTTTTCACAATTATCTACGCTTGTGCCCATCATATTCGCCACATATATAACCGGCACACCCTTACTTATATAATGAGTAATTGCGGTATGTCTAAATGTATATGTATGTAACGGAAATGTACACCCGAGAGCTTTGCCCACTTTTTTCAACCAGTAGTTTACCTTTCCTATAAAGTGTTTAATGTCACCATTGTTAGTCCCCTGTGTCCGCAACTTTTCTTTGTTACGGATAGGGAAAATATACCCGTCCTTAGCTAAATGACGCCACCGGAGCATGATTCTATCAAGTTCTTCATTGATGGGAACAGTGCAAGGTACGATTTGTTTATCGGCTATTTTCCTTCGTTTAAATACGAAATGGCTGACTCCTCCAATTTTCTTAATGTCAGAATATTTAAGAGATATGGCATCACAGGCGGATTGCCCCGTATAAAGAATAAACAGGCAAAAATCCCGATACAATTCATTTAATGGAGAACAAGAGATTTCATCAAGATTAAGCTGAGAAAACTTCTTGCATTGTTCTTCCGTAAGCGTATTACTTTTCTGAGAACTGCCCTTCGCTTTCTGCACCCAGTTACATTTTTTAAAGTCATCCGCTTTCAAATACCCGTCCTGATCCGCTTTCGCTATCATGGCATGAAGCATCTTGGAAATATATATGCGCCCTTTGCCTTTACGCACTTTCTCAACCCATTCCAATAGGTTGTTAATTGTATTGGCTGTAAGTTCTGAGATAAGCAGTTTTGAATACTTGATTTTTTTATACTTGCAGAACTCTTTAATGCGTCTTTCCAATTTCTCATACCCTTCAAAACTTCCTTTGATTGTACCGTCCGCATGTCGTTTTTCATTCAGTCTGCCGACTATCACCTGAATGAATCCGGCAACTGTCATGGCTTCTGATTGGGCCGGAGTATCCTCCATGGCAGCAATCATACCAAACACGCTTCCGGTCCAGTTGATTGCCATTTCATCATACCTTTGCCGGAATTGGACAAGCATTGCATTATTTTCATCACTAAAGGGACAGCTTGGAATAAAAAGCTGTTTTCTCTGGTTCCAGTGACGTTTTTTGATGGCACCTTTCAAGAGCTTCGTCACATTGATAAATTTGGTCTCACCACTTTGGTAGAGCCTTAATCTAAGCTGGAAACCTTTGTTTCCGAATGTCTGATAATTAATCGTGATCATAACATTGCTTTTTATCAGTTAGTAATGTGCGCCATGCTTATCACAAACAATGCACATCAAAAACTGACTTCAGCCATCACACTGCTTTTCCGCCCCAAAGTGTACAGGGTTTTATCGGACTTAGAGCAGGCTAACTCTAAGATTATCAGCTATAAAAAAGAGAATCAGTTTATCCATAGTGTACATGATAAACTGATTCTCATCACAATGCGGAGAGACAGGGATTCGAACCCCGGGTACCTCGCGGTACAACGGTTTTCAAGA
>ERZ772901.1820-NODE-1820-length-15149-cov-15.064529_pt1 | contig 15149 bp, 14 predicted proteins | sample MGYA00512123_ERZ772901 | MGnify/ENA primary metagenome ERZ772901 (study PRJEB29015, sample SAMEA2737711) | human gut metagenome | biome: human gut; feature: human-associated habitat; material: faeces | place: China | collected 2012 ...
AGGATATTTCCGAGATCCACCGCACCGAACCCTACGTCTACAGCCAGATGGTGGCCGGGAAAGACGCCCCCACCTTTGGCGAGGCGAAGAACAGCTGGCTGACCGGCACGGCCGCCTGGACGTTCTTCAACGTGAGCCAGTATCTCCTTGGCGTCCAGCCTACCCTGGACGGCCTGAAGATCGACCCCTGCATCCCCCACACCCTCAAGGGCTACACCGTCACCCGCCGCTACCGGGGTGCCACCTACCACATCCGGGTCGAGAATCCGGACGCGGTCCAGAAAGGCGTGGCCTCTGTGACGTATAATGGCAAGCCTCTGGCAGGCAATGTCCTGCCCATTGCCTCCCCCGGCACCACGGTGGAAGTAACCGTGACCATGGGCTGAGCATCATTCCCCTTTAGACGCGGAAATCCCCCGACAGCTGTCGGGGGATTTTTCAATTCTGATTCTTTATTCCCATTACGCCTCGCGGCTGGCTTTCATCCGCTTTTTATCCGCATACATGGCGTCATCCGCCTGCCGGAACACCTGTGCGGGAATCGGGTCAGGCTGGTCCTCGCTCCAGGCAAGGCCCAGCGCTGCCGAGACGGGGAACTCGCTCCCCGCGTCCGCCGCCGCGATCTCTTCCCGGATGCGGTCGGCGCAGGCCAGCAAAGTTTCCCGGCTCTCATTCAGGCTGACCACGAATTCATCACCGCCAATGCGGTAGCAGTTTCCTTTTTCTGCCGCCGCCCGCTGCAGGCACTGCGCCACCCGGTGGATGAGGGCGTCGCCTTTGGGGTGGCCGAGGGTGTCGTTCACCTTTTTCAGGTCGTTCACATCCACCATGATGTAGCCAAACGGAGCGGCAGACTGTTTGGTCTCCTGAGTCTCCCGGACAAAGGCAGCCCGGTTGCCAAGGCCCGTCAGCACATCCCGATACGCCAGTTTTGCGTACACGGCCATGTTGGCGTTCTCATTGATCTGTTCCAGAACGCGCTGCCCGGCCGTCTCAGCCAGCAGCAGGATGAACCCGAAGACGCCCAGCATATACACCGGGGAATATGGAAGTGAGCTGTCCAGATAGTAAATTGTGATCGCCAAAATGCTGCATACGGCAAACAGCACATATCCGGCCATGACACGGCCCAGCGCCTTGTTTTTGCCGCGGCGCATCTCCCGGAACCCGTGGTACAAAATCAGGGCGATGGTCACCGCCATGAGCAGATGTTCCGCCATGACCAGCACATTCAGGTAAGGCAGGCTGAAGATAAAGTTTGCCATCAGGAGCAGCAGCAGCCCGGAATAGAACGCCTGCAGGATTTCCAGCATCCGCCGTTTTTCGGGCAGAACTCCTATGGTAAACTGCAACAGCGGCAGGTGGAGCGCGTGGAACGAAAGATAGGAGATCAGCCCCACCAAACCCGCTTTCTGGCTTACCAGCAGCAGAATTTTAGAATCGGTCAGCACCCAGACCCCGGCCAGCAGGATGTAGGCGCCCAGACTGTAAACGCTGCCGTAAAAATTGCCGAAATGCTGGCGCTGCATACAGTAGGCCGCCAGCAGGCAGGCAATGCCCAGTACCAGCGCAAAACCGCTGAACAGCACGGCATACAGGTTCTCCCGCAGGATCATCCACTGGATGCCGCTCCGGCTGCCAAAATACACCTGGGATTGCAGGACGGCACTCTCTGCACCACTGCCGGGAGCGCAAGTCCAGGAAGCGCACCGTCAGCTCCTGCCCCGGCGGCAGCCGGAACAGATGGAACGCGCCGTTCCGCTCACTGGAAGCCGTATAAACGGCATTCCCGTCCACAAGGACCTGATACTTCTGCCATGCAGAGCGGAGGAGGATGGTAGGTTCGTCCCTCGCCGCGTCCATGGGGTAGGAGAACTCCATGGCGTCCGCGGTGCGGGCCCAGCTGCCTGCGGCAGGCTCCGCGCCGCCCCAGTTGATCTTTTCCGGCGCGGTCTCGCCCACTGCACTGGAATAGATGGCAATGGCCATCCCAATGAGCAGCAGCGCCCCCAGAAATCTTCGGAACTGTTTCATATCTTCTCTGTTTTATACACTGCCCGCGGTGTCATTGCCGGAGGCGTCTTGCTCAGTCTGGCTGGTGTAGAGCACCATCAGGTGGTTGGCACTGGCTTCCAGCTGGGATTTTGCCTGACGGAGGTTCGCTTCTTCGGTCTCGTTCATCTTTTCGGGCTTATCTTTGCGCAGGCAGCGGCGCAGGCTGGCAAGGTCGTTCTTGACTCGGTTCTTCTCGTCCTTGTCCAGCTCCTTTTTGCACTTGGAGAGGGCTTCATCCACCTTGTAAGCCAGCATCTCGGCCTGATTGTGGAGCTCCAGCCGCTCCCTGCGGCGGGTATCCTCCTCCTCGTAGGCGGCGGCATCGGCCATGGCGCGCTGGATCTCGTTCTCGGAAAGATTGGTGCTGCCGGTGATGGTGATGTTCTGCTCCCGGCCGGTGCCCAGATCCTTTGCGGACACCTTGACCACGCCATTCACATCGATGTCAAAGGTGACCTCGATCTGGGGCTTGGAGGAGAAGCCGGAGCGGATGCCGGTGAGCTTGAATTTGCCCAGGCTCTTGTTGTCGCGGGCAAAGTGGCGCTCACCCTGCAGCACGTTGATCTCCACGCTGGTCTGCATGGGGCGGGCCGTGGTAAAGATCTGGCTCTTGCGGGTGGGGATCATACTGTTGCGGGTGATGAGGGGGGTGGCCACGCCGCCCAGTGTCTCAATGGACAGCGTCAGCGGGGTGACATCCATCAGCACAAGGCCCTGCGCGGCCGCGCCGGTGGCACCGGCCAGCTTTCCGCCGCCCTGCAGCAGACCGCCCTGCACGGCGGCACCCATGGCCACGCATTCATCGGGGTTCAGGGTATGGCTGGGCTCACAGCCCAGCAGCTCCCGGACCTGCCGCTCCACAGCGGGCATCCGGGTGCTGCCGCCCACCAGCAGGACTTTGCCCAGCTGGCTGGCGGAAATCCCGGCATCCCGCAGGGCGTTCTGCACCGGCTGAACGGTGCGGGCCAGCAGGTCACCGGTCATCATCTCAAACTGGGGGCGGCCCAGGCTCAGATCCAGATGGTGAGGGCCATCCTTGCCCACCGCGATAAACGGCAGGTTCAGCTGGGCGGAAAGCGCACTGGAAAGCTCCTTCTTGGCCTTTTCCGCTTCCTCCTTCAGGCGGCCCATGGCGGCGGGGTCCTTGGTCAGATCGATGCGGTCAGATCTGCGGAACTCCGCCACAGCCCACTCAACGATGCGCTCGTCAAAGTCGTCGCCGCCCAGATGGGTGTCGCCGCCGGTGGCCAGCACCGTAAAGGTGCCGTCCTCGATCTCAATGATCGAAACATCAAAGGTGCCGCCGCCCAGATCATAGACCAGGATCTTCTGGGGGGCTTCGTTGTCCAGGCCATAGGCCACTGCGGCGGCGGTGGGCTCGTTGATGATGCGCAGAACATTCAGGCCCGCAATACGGCCCGCGTCCTGAGTGGCCTTGCGCTGGCTGTCGTCAAAATAGGCAGGCACGGTGATGACCGCCTCGGTCACCGGTTCGCCCAGGTAGCTCTCGGCATCGCGGCGGATCTTGGTCAGGATCATGGCGCTGATCTCCTGCGGGGTCAGGTCTCTGCCATCGATATGCACCCGGTAATCAGAACCCATGTGCCGCTTGATGCTGGACACCGTGCGGCCGGAGTTTGTGGCGATCTGGCGCTTTGCCGCGCCGCCCACCAGACGCTCGCCATCCTTGGTAAAGGCCACCACGCTGGGGGTGGTGCGCTCGCCTTCGGCGTTGGTGATGACCACAGGCTTGCCGCCCTCCACCACCGCCACGCAGGAGTTGGTGGTGCCAAGGTCAATTCCGATCACTTTGCTCATAGTGCTTGTCCTCTTTTCTTCGGCGCAGAATATTTCCTTGAATATCTTACCGGTTTCCTATGACGATTTCTTAGAACAAATGTAAAGAAACTGTGTTTCAGGCGTTTTTATCGTCGGCCAGCAGCTGATCGGTCAGCAGTTCAGCCTCCCGCAGCCAGGCTGCAGCATCCGTTTCGCCCTCAGCCTGCAGGATCCGAAACCCCTGCACGGCTTCGGCCACCTGCAGCAGCGCCTTTTTGCGGGAGAGGTACTGGGTCTCGTACTGGGCAAGACGTAGGCAGACCTGCGGGGTGTAGGCGATGTCCGGCACCTCCCGGGCAGCGCTCTGGGCGCGGCGGTAGTATTGCAGGGTCTCCGCCATCTCCCCGCCCGATGCGGCACAGTCATCCCCCAGGGCGATCATGGCCTGCACCTCCCCGGCCTGTGCGGCCTTTTTCCACATCCGCCGGGCCTGGGTCTTATTCTTCCGGGTACCCCGGCCATAATACAGGCAGTCCCCCAGGGCAGAAAGCGCCTCTGCGCTGCCCGCCTCGGCGGCGGCAGTGTAGCGGGCCGCTGCCTCCGGCCAATCCCCGGCCCGGGCGGCGGCGTGCCCGGCTTCCAGCTCCTGAGCGCCGGGGTTGTCGCTCCCCCGCTCCGATCTCAGCAGCCCGCTGAGCAGGGAGACATCCAGCGTGGCAGAGCTTGTCCACGGGTCCAGCACCACACCATCGATGCCGTCCGTTTCCAGCGCATACTCCATGGCGCTGCGCAGGCTGCGCTCCACCATGGGGCGGGTTGCGCTGGCCTTTTCCGCCTCGGCGTTCTTTACCGAGGTGAACAGCGGCAGATAGTGCCGCTCCTTCCGGGCGTGGAGCAGCCAGGGCGGCAGGCCTTCGGCCCGCTCCTCCGGGATGGGCAGATGCGCCCAGGGGGCGGCCCCGCTCTGGGGGTCCACCGCCGCATCCAGCGGAACCAACACCTTGGTCTGCAATTCCAGCGCATAGTTCAGGGCGTTCATCAGGCTCCAGAAATGTTCCTCGTTCTGCTCCCGGTATAGCCGCGCCACGGCCTCCTCCACAAACGGGCAGCCTGTGCCCACCGGCCCGTACTGCGGCGCAGTCCGCTTTTTTCCGCTGCCCACCGGCCGGAAGCGCCGACCGCCCATGTTGTATGCCATTTATCTCACCCTTCTTTTTCATCAATAGGATAAGTATAGCAGGAATCCGCAAATTTCACAATATTTTCCCGCAGGCAGGCCGCACGCAAAAACAGCAGGCGGCTGCACATGGCCGTCTGCTGTTCGGTTCACTCTTCTGCCGGTTTTGCCGCATCGTCCAGATAGTCCTCGATGCTGCCGATGCTGTACCGGTTCTCGTTGGCTTCCACGCTCCGTGCACTGGCATCGTAGCAGGCTTCCAGAATGGGCATCACTGGCTGCTGGCCCTCCGGGTCGGTCAGATGTCCGATGGCCCGGGCCTCATAGTAGTTGTCGATGATCTGGTTCACGATCCGCTTGCGGTCACGGAGCGGAGTCTGCAGGTTGGCCAGCTGCTCCTGCCGGATGCCGCAGCTGTTGCTGCCGTGGTCACCGAACAGGATGTAATACTCCTGCTCGATCTCCAGCGGTGCAGCCTGATGCAGATAATAATCCGCCAGTGTCCTCCGCTTCTTTTCGGTGCTGAAGCCCTTGATATCCTCCATGCCGCGCGGAAAGAGTTCCGGATGCCGGATCCACATTTCATAGGGCCCCACCGGCAGGTGCAGAGTATCGAATACATCCAGATAATCCTCCAGCGCAATGCGGATCTCGCCCCGCTCCCATTTCTGAATGGTGCGCTTGTCCCGCCCCAGCATATCCGCAAGCTCCTGCTGAGATCTGCCCGCCACGTTCCGGGCAAAGGCAATGGCTTCCCCGATTCGGTTCCGGTAGTTGGTCATATTCTTTCCCTCCTGACACACACTTGTCCACCAGGCATTCCAACGTCTGGCGACATAAAATACTTTCCTTTGGATAAAAGGATAATGGTTTGTCCCGCCTTCTGTCAAGAGTTGCAAATTCAATCACTTCACGTCAAATTTTTGTTAAATGTGTCATTCAAGCCGGACAGCCGCCTTTTTTGCAGAGATTTTGCCACTCCGTGGGGCATCCGCCCCCTGTCTTAAACAACGTTCGGGCCATTTTGTCCTTTTTCACCTGCCGGAGGCAGCCAGATGTGTCAGGTACACCACAACATGCAACGCAAAATATTTTTTGAAAAAAATTCCTCTTCGGCAAGTTTTTCCCAGCGCATCCGTTTCCATACACGCAAAAACCGCCCATAGCCGTCAAAAACAGCCATGGGCGGGTGCTTTTTTTATGCCAGTTTGTTCAGCCGTACGGCAACGTAGGGGTCAGGGAGCTTGAGCTCGTCAGCAAGGTCGGCTTCAGATTCGTACTTCTCCGCCGCCATGCCCACCACAACGCTGCACACGTCAAAGCGTCCGGCGGGCGAAAGGGCCGTGACCTTGGCTTCTCCATCGGCAACGGCGGTCACCACGCCATCCGCATCCACGGTAACGACACCGGGGTTGCTGCTGACCCATGTAATGGGCACACTGCCGCCGCCTTCCACCGCAACGGTGGCCGTCAGGCGCTCCTGGGTGCCCACGGTGCGGAGCAGCAGGTCACTTTTGTTCAGGGTCACCTTGCCGATATCCGAGGTCACCGTAACGCTGCACCGCAAAGCCTGGCCGTTGGAGACCATTGCCGTGATGGTGGTGGTGCCCGCCGCCTGAGCCGTGACAAGGCCCTTGTCGCTGACCGTAGCCACCTCGGGGTTGCTGCTCATCCACTGGTAGACATAGAGGAAGGAGTGGTCGCTGTTGGTCAACTGGAGCTGATGGGTGGGGTGCAGGTCATTGTACTGCAGCACAAGGCTTAGGCTGGTGGTATCCAGCGTGGGCTTTTTTCTGGCTGCTTCCTCATTTTTGCGGGTCACGGTCACCTTGCAGGCGGCACGTTCGCCGTGGTCGGAGATGGCTGTGATGATGGCAGTGCCTGCATTGCGGCCCGTCACCTTGCCGTCGCCGTCCACCGTGGCAACATTGGAGTTGCTGCTCATCCAGACGATGAAGTAATAATCGCTCTGGCCGCTGGTGTACAGGTAGCCCTTGGGGCGGGGGTCATCATCGGTGATCTCCAGCTCCATCTCGGTCAGCTCCAGTTCCAGCTTGGAACCGGTTCCGGTCAGGCCTGTCAGCACACCGGGCGCGGCCTGCGCGGGCAAAGGGGCAGCCAGCAGGGCCCCGCTCAGAGCCAGCAGGGCCAGAAGCCGCCCCGCGGTTTGGAATTTCCATTTCATTGGGTCGAACTTCCCTCCTTGTTTCATCCCATGGAATCAAAGGAATGCCGCACACATGGAAAAATTTCGCGTCCATGATTTTTCTCACTACTGATTCATTTTACACGTCCGGCCAATGTGGGTCAAGTTTTTCGCCCAAAGTGCTGTGCTTTCGCACCCGATTTCGTGGACTATACCAGTTTTTCCGGAAAATTTTGTGCAAAAAGAACGCCGCAGTCCCGGCGTGGGAGCTGCGGCGTTCCGGACAGGATCAATAATTGTGCTTTTTCAGCTCAAAGTAGCTCTGGGGATGTGCGCAGACCGGGCACTTCAGGGGAGCCGACTTGCCGATATAGGTGTAGCCGCAGTTCCGGCACTGCCAGACCTGCTGCTCTTCCCGGGCAAAAACCTTGTTGTTCTTCAGGTTCTCGGCCAGCTCACGGTAGCGCTCCTCGTGCTCTTTCTCGATCTGCGCCACCATAGTGAACAGGGCAGCCAGCTGGGGAAAGCCCTCTTCCTTGGCCTCTGCGGCCATCCGGGGGTACATCTCGGTCCACTCGTCGTGCTCGCCGCCGGCTGCCATTTCCAGGCAGGTCATGGTATCGGGGATGGAGCCGCCGTTCAGGGCCTTGAACCACATCTTGGCGTGCTCCTTCTCGTTGGCAGCCGTCTCCTCAAAGATCGCTGCCAGCTGCTCATAGCCCTCCTTCTTGGCCACGCTGGCGAAGAAGGTATACTTGTTGCGGGCCTGGCTCTCGCCTGCAAAGGCTTCCCACAGGTTTTTCTCGGTCTTGGTACCCTTGAGTTCCATATTCATGCTCTCCTTTTGTTTGTGCGGTGTATCATTTCGCCGCCGGTGACCGCCGGGGCGTTCCTTCTGCACTGATTATACCAGAGTTCCGAATTGAAATCAAGAATAATTCCTATTTATTTTGAGAATATTTCTCAGTTATGCTGTTTCAGGGCGCAGACCGCAATGCTCAAAGCACTCCAAGCTGCCTGATACATCAGGACAGCGGCCACCGACAAGGTGCCGATGCTGCCCGCGTAGGTCAGCAGAGCACCGATGACCACCGAGAACCAGACCGAGACCATCTGCACCGTGGTGGCGCCGGTCTCGGCGTTCTGGGCCTTTTCCGCCGCGCGCAGGCCGCCGATCAGGCTGGCAAAGCCCTTATCATGCAGCATACAGCAGCGGGCCGTCTCGTCCGGCCGGGCAGGGGTCAGCGCGCTGCACTGCTCCTGATCCAGCAGAGTGATCATCCCCTCGGGCAGATGGTAAGCCTCGGTGATGTGGCGGGCCGTCAGGCTGGGGTCCTCACAGGTGACCAGCAGGCGGATGTTCTCCCGCTGCAGCACCTCCAGACCGCGGGCGGCGTTGCGGCCGCCCACATAGTGGAGCACGAACATGGCGTGCAGGCTGCCGGAAACAGCCAGATACAGGATCTGCAGCGCGCCGTTTTGGGAGTGCTCATCCTCGTACTCCTGCTCAGGCAGGGGCACGCCCTCCCGCTCCATGTACAGCCGGTTGCCGATGAGCACCCGGTTGTTATCGCACCAGGCGGCAAAGCCAAGGCCGTGGTGGACCTCCAGATCCTTCACAGGGTACAGGATCTCGGTGCGGTCCTCGATGATCTGACGGAACAGGCCCCGCAGGGTCTCGCAGCTGTGGTTGAGGATACTGGCTGCATAGAGGATGGCACGGTCGATGCGGCCGCCCTTGAAGATGCGGATGTCCTCCAGATTCACGCTGTCGGCGGTAAAGAGCTCGTCGGCATCCACCTGCACGGTGTCCACACCGCCCAGCTCCTCAATGGCAGCCCAGCCGGGCACCACGGCACCGGCGGCGGCTGCGGTTTTTTGCAGGCGCAGAGACGCGATGCCCGCAACAAGGGTGGAGGACAGCGGTGCACCCATGCAGAGCATGGAGGTCAGGGCTGCGGCCATGCCGTTGGGCCCGCCGCCAAACAGCAGGAACACCAGCCCGCTGAGCACTGCGGCACCCAGCAGGATCAGGGCTGTCTTGCGGGCGCGGCGCTCACTGGCGCGCTCCCCGAAGCTCTGCTCCACCAGCGCCTCGTCCCACTGGACAGGGCGGCTGAGCAGCACCCAGGGGTCTTTCTGATCCAGACTCCGGGCCAGCACCCGGATCAGATCCTTATCCCGGACACGGAATGCGCCCTGCAGCCCCTCGGGGGATCGGGCGGCAAGGTCATAGCCGTTTCTGACGGCAGTCAGCAGGACACGGCTGCCCAGCAGGGCCAGGAACAGGCCCAGTGCGGCCACGCCGGAAAGCAGCGTCCAGCTGGAGTTCTGATAGCTCTGGGCGTTGAGCAGGGCGACCGCAGCCTGCACCAGCGCACCGCAGGCGGCCAGCGCCGGCATGGTGTCTGCACTGGGGCGGCCCTTGAGGCCCTGCAGGCCATCCCGCAGGACAGGCCAGCCCACAGCCAGCGCACCGGCCAGAAAGAGCAGGTTGGCGGCATAGAACGCCGCCGGGGCGATCACGGGGTCAAGGGAGGCCACAGGGGCCAGCAGCCCCTCGGCAACAAGGCCAAAGTGGAGCAGCACCACGGCAAGGATGCCCTCCAGCACACACCGCAGCGTCAGCTCCGCGCCCATCCGGCGGAGCTTCTCCCCCACCTGCTCGGGCGTTTCCTGCTCGGTTTCTTCTTCAGGCTTCTCCTCAGCCTCCGGGGCGGCAGGGGCCGCTTCCTCAGCAGGCTGGGCCGGGGCCTCCTCTGCCGGGGCGGCAGGCCGGGTGGGTGCCTCGTCCTCTTCCAGCCCCATCAGCGGCAGGCTCATGCTGTCGTCCTTGCTGGGGGCCTCGGTGCGGGTAGGGGCCTGCGGCTCGTTCTCGTCCGCGCCCTTGCCAAAGAACTGGAAAGCCGTTTCCGGTTCCGGCTCAACCTCTGGCGCGGCTTCCGGGGCAGACTTCGCCTGCTTTACCGACTGATCCTCGGCAAACACCATGGGGATGGCCGGGCCCTCAGGCGCTGCGGGAGCTTCCGGCTCCACGGCCAGCACCTCTTCGGGGGCATCCTGCACCTCCTCCACCGGGGCGGGCTTGGGGGTGCCATAGAGCATGGCCTTGAGTTCGGCCATCTCTGCATCCTCCTGCTGCTCCTGCGGGGTCAGGGGTTCCCGGCGGCGGGGCGGCTCCGGCTTTTTCTCGGGCTGGGGTGCGGGCCGGGGTTCCGGCTTCGGCGCTGCGGGGGCTTCCGGCGCGGTGGGCAGAGCCACAGGCTCTGCTTCCTCCAGCTCTCCGGGCTCCAATGCCAGCTCCAGGCCGGCCTCGGCTTCTTCCTCATGGCCCAGCACGATCTCACCCGTGGGCGGCAGCTCATTCTGCACGGCCGGGGCGGCGGCAGGCTCCTCTTTGTCCTTTTCGCGGTGAAAGAGCTTGCCCAGCAGGCTGCCGGTGCTCTCCTTTTCCTCATCGCGGCGCTTCATCTCTTCGGGCACCTGTGCCACGCTGGTGCTGAAAAACGTGCGGAACTTCTCGTTCTGCGCATCGATCTCTTCCTGTGTCAGCTCTTTGCGCTTATCATCCTTTGGCATCCTAGTCCCTCCCTGTTCTGGTCACGGCGGTCTGGCCGCTGTTTCTTACTCTGCGGCGCGCTGGCTCTGGATCTCGTACAGGATGATGCCAGCTGCCACCGAGACATTGAAGCTGTCCACACCGGTGCCCTGAGCGGCCATATCCAGCCGCACCACACCATCGCAGAGCTTTTTCACCAGCTGGGATACACCACTGCCCTCGCTGCCCAGCACCAGTGCGATGGGGCCGGTCAGGTTGTTCTTGCGCAGGGGCACACCGTCCATATCGGCACAGTAGACGAACACCCCCTGATCCTTCAGGCGGCGGATGGTCTCGCCGATGTTGGCCACGCGGGCCACAGGCAGGCGCTCGGCCGCACCGGCACTGGACTTGATAACGGTGGGGGTCACGGACGCGCCGCCCCGCTTGGGGATGACGATGCCGTGGGCTCCGCACAGCAGAGCAGAGCGCATCACCGCGCCCAGATTATGGGGGTCCTCGATGCCGTCACTCAGCACCAGGAAAGGAGGCTCCCCCTTCTCTCTGGCAACGTTCAGCAGATCCTCTACGGTCACATATTCGATCTCGCTGGCAAAGGCAGCCACGCCCTGATGGCTCTCGGTGCCGGTCATCAGGCGCAGCTTGTTGGGATGCACCCGCTTGACCGTGGCCCCGGCCTCCTTGGCCATGGCGGTATAGTAAGCTGCCACAGCGGGGGCCATCCCCTCCGCGATCAGCACGGTATCCACGCCGGAACCGCTCTTGAGCAGCTCGGTCACGGGGTTTTTGCCGTAGACCAGGCTCTCATTCCTGGGCTGCTCCTCCGTGCTGCTGCGGCGGGGGCGGCGCGGCATTTTTTGTTCGTCCATTGATGTGTTCTCCTTCCATTCTATGGCAAGGCGGGCCGTTTGAGCCGCGCCATGGTTTCGTTCTGTTTCAGTTTTACTATATTTTGACACTGATACATTCTAAAGTATAGCATACCCCGGCATTCTTCGCAATGTTTGCCGAAGGCAAAAGTTTTCCACATTCAGCAGGCTATACAATCGGTAATTCGGCTCAAATTTTTCCACATGTTGAAAACCCGGTGGAAAATGTTCAAAAATCAAGTTTGTACGCCCACTTTCCGGGTGGAATTCCACAGTTTCCACCGAGTTTTCAACCTTCCAGGTTCGACATGCAAACTTCCCGCCGTACTTTTTGTAAAATTCAAGTCGGAATTATGACAATTTTTTGAAGGGAGATCCAGTGGTTTTTGCCAGAATCTCCAACATCAAAATGCCCAATGTGAATTTGTGTTGAAAACGCCGCGGGAACCGCCTTGATTTTATCCTGTAATTGGGGTATACTACCCTTAGGTTCGTTAAAGGATGCGCAATCTTGTATCCAAAACGGCTTTTTCACCCCAAAATGATTTTGCGGAGGTAATGAATAATGTTGGTAAATGCAACCGAAATGCTGATCAAGGCACGCGATGGCCACTACGGTGTGCCCCAGTTCAACATCAACAATCTGGAGTGGACCAAGGCAGTCCTGACCGCCTGCGAGGAAATGAAGAGCCCCGTTATCCTGGGTGTCTCTGAGGGCGCAGGCAAATACATGACCGGCTTCAAGACCGTTGCCGCCATGGTCAGCTCCATGGTGGAGACCATGGGCATCACCGTTCCCGTTGCCCTGCACCTGGACCACGGCACCTACGAGGGCTGCAAGGCCTGCGTTGAGGCCGGCTTCTCCTCCATCATGTTCGATGGCAGCCACTACTCCATCGAGGAGAACGTGGAAAAGACCAAGGAGCTGGTTGCTCTGGCACACGCTCATGGTATGAGCATCGAGGCCGAGGTCGGCTCCATCGGCGGCGTTGAGGACGGCGTTGTAGGCGCTGGCGAGATTGCTGATCCCGAAGAGTGCGCAAAGATCACCGCTCTGGGCATCGACTTCCTGGCTGCTGGCATCGGCAACATCCACGGCGTCTACCCGGCAAACTGGAAGGGTCTGGACTTCGAGGCTCTGGACCGCATCCACAAGGCCACCAACAACATTCCTCTGGTTCTGCACGGCGGCACCGGCATCCCCGACGAGATGATCGCAAAGGCCATCAGCCTGGGCGTTTCCAAGATCAACATCAACACCGAGTGCCAGCTGGTGTTTGCTGAGGCCACCCGCAAGTACATCGAAGAGGGCAAGGATCAGCAGGGCAAGGGCTTCGACCCCCGCAAGCTGCTGGCTCCCGGCGCAAAGGCCATCGAGGCCAAGTGCAAGGAGAAGATCGAGCTGTTCGGCTGCGCAGGCAAGGGCTAAGCTGAGGCTTGTATCGTAACCGGTACACCACCCAATAAAGTATGCGGCCCCGCCGCACTGTTATGCACAGTGCAGCGGGGCCGCTTTTTATTTTGAAATTCGATAATGCCCCACGATGTCGGTTCGTTTTTCCAGAATGTCCTGTTCGTAAGCTGTCTGCCATGGGTCATTGTGGTGAATGATATAAGGCACTCCGTTTTTATTTCGCCGGTCGGACACGATGCCGATATGTCTTTCAAAGATCACAATATCGCCGCCCTGCCATTCCTCTATTTCTGAGACATCTGTGGTCAGGGCAGCTGCTGTGTGTGCAAAAAACACCTTCAGGTTTCGTACCCGTCGGAAATCAATGTTTGCATCCGGTTCTTCCACCATATAATCCTGTGGCTGCTCCCGGATATCTGCGTCCACAAGCTCTTGTAGATTATATCCGGCATTCTTCAACGCATATGCAACTACATCGGTGCAAACGCCATAACCATCGTCAGGATAACCGGTCTCATAATAGCGGCTTTTGTATTTTGGATGTGTGCTCACATAGGCCAGTGCGCCGTTCAGAATATCCAACTGATCGTCTACGCCGTCATCATCCCGATCTACGCTGCTATGAAACTGCGATATCCTGCCCCGATAATCGTCCTCCGGCCGGATTGCCGTGGTGCACTGATAATGTGTCTGCACATAAAATACGATGCTGCAGAACAGTAAAAGCGCCAGTACCGCTATATAACGCTTTGCTGTATCCTTGCGGGTTCTGTCCGAACGCATATTCTCACCCCTTCCTGCTTTGAGGATACCAACTTTTTCCCTGTTCTGCAACCCCTTGGCATATACAGCGCAACAAAAAAGCCCTGAGACTTTCATCTCAGAGCTTTCTGTTAAGTCGGCGACTACCTATTAAGGTATGTAGCCCCGCTTTTTCTTTATATGCGAGCACTCAGTCGCGGGTCTTTTCCATATCGCCAAAAATGGATTGCATACAGTCCCGCACCCAGAAGCAGACAAAAGATTGAATAGCTAAGAATCGGAAGCCGCAGCAGTACAATCTTACCCGCGATCCGGGTAAAGAACCAGCCCGTTCCATACAGGATCACGATGTAAAGCACCAGCCATGCAGCATATTTTAGCCAATGCTCCCGCGGCGGAAAGCCTACCTGTTCCATCATCCGGCGGAACAGTACGCAAAACGCCGCCACTGCAACAACAAGCTGCATCAGATACCCTACGGATAGTTCAAAAACCCAATTTCCAATTACCGGATAGAGCAGCAAGCCTTCCACGCCCCACCCAAAAAAGAAATACAGCGGTGCAACATACCAGAAGTAATCTCCGGCTCTCAGTGTTTTCAAGCTTGGCTTGACCTCTTCCACAAAGGTCTTTGCGTCCGAAATCGAATGAAACAGTTCCTGATTTTCCTTGTTGGCTTGGATTGCAATATCAAGCAAATCGCTGCGCACAAGTTCGATACCACAGAAGTCCCAGCTGACCCGGCGAAGATAACGAATCACTTCTTTAAGCTGCTCCTGACTTTTTTCAGTCAGCAACTCGGTACGCATCCGGTTTGTTTTTCGCAATGCAAAATACTTATTCATCTGGCTCCTCCTTAAAAATTTTTTCCACCAGCTGGCAGAGCTGGCTCCAATCCTGCCGAAACTCAAGAAGCGCCCGCCGCCCTTCTTCCGTTACAATGTAATATTTTCGGCTCGGTCCCTTGGGAGAAGGTCTGCGTTCTACCGTAACCTTTCCCTGCTGCTCCAAGCGCAATAGCAGCGGATAGAGTGTACTTTCACTCAAGTCAGAAAATCCGACCTGTTTCAGATGCATCACGATCTCATAGCCATAGGTCGGCTCTTGCGCAATCAATTTCAGGACACAATATTCCAGAACACCCTTTAAAAGTTGTGCATTGTTTTCCATAAATCCTCCTCTCTGCTAGTATGTAATGCGTAGTAGCTTATCTACATTGTATTACATAGTAGTTCTTCTGTCAAGTCCTGGCCTATTGGCATTACAACCAAAAATCATGCCATATTTTTATGCAACAAAAAAGCCCTGAGATTTCTCTCAGAGCTTTCTGTTCAAGTCGGCGACTACCTATTTTCACAAGCCGTTTCCAGCTAACTATCTTCGGCACA
>ERZ772901.1830-NODE-1830-length-15065-cov-2.607928_pt1 | contig 15065 bp, 21 predicted proteins | sample MGYA00512123_ERZ772901 | MGnify/ENA primary metagenome ERZ772901 (study PRJEB29015, sample SAMEA2737711) | human gut metagenome | biome: human gut; feature: human-associated habitat; material: faeces | place: China | collected 2012 ...
ATCATTGTTTCGGGTGCGTCTGCAAACGGCTTTCTGGCTGTCCAGTCGATTTGCAGCTGTACCGCGCTTTCGTCCACGGCCCGCAGGGTGGGGTCACGGATGCGGATATACTTCCCTGTCGGCTTGCCAGATTCGTCGATCAGCGGGATCCTGTTGCGACGTTCCAGCAGAGCGTTCAGAGCCGTGTAGCCAAGCTCGTATGCGTCCTCTTTCGTGCGGTGAAAGAATTTGACGAAAAGGGAAAAATCCAGTGCGTAGGTGTTCAGCGTGTCGCCGCCACTGCCGATGTCCGGGCGGGGAAAGTAGATTGCCGGGACACGGAACTGTTCGGGCACGTTGTTGTAGTACGGGGCCGGGTTGCCGCTCGTTTCGGTCAGAAAACGCATGATGCTGGCTAAGTCCTGTTCCAGCATGAGTTCTCCTTTTTTGTGGGTTTCGTTCGGTCAGATAGCCCCCAAAACGGCATGATGGCAAACGTAATCGACTTCCCGCTGCCGGAAAGTCGATTACTCAAAATATTCATCAAGCCAAGTTTGGAGCTTTGCGTCCAGCAGGCCGGGCATCATCTTGTCGAGGATGCGCAACGCGCTTTCCCAGTAGTGTTTGCCCTCGACCCAGTGTTGTTTCAGCACCATGCCGCCCTCTGCGGATGGGTCGTAGATAAAGCGGCCATCGTCCAGCCAATAGCCGGGGACAAAGCGGTACTGTACGCCTTTGGGGTTTGTCCAGTGGCCGTCATTGACGTAGGACGCATAATCGACGTTGGTGCCAACCTCAAGCGTCAGGTCGCCGTCGGACAGCTCCCAGACGTTGCCCTGCTCCCCTTTTTCAAAGGACGCCAGCAGTTGGCGGGTGTCCATGACCTTTCGTCGGACAATTTCGTCTTGCAGGATGCGCAAGAACTCATTGCCAAGGCCCTCCAAGAAAAGCTCCATTTCGCGCTTAAAATCCCCGGATGCGGCTTTGCCCATCTTTTGAAAAAAGGCGCGAAATTCGGAAACGTCCACGTTGACGGTCGCCATCACAAATACCTCTGCTGGCCCTTTGCGGTGACATAGACAAAAATGTGGTGGCCGTGGACGTCGTGCGGGATTTCCGCGATGTACTCATAGCCGTTCTTCTTGTCGATGATCTTATCGTTCAGGCGCACGTCCGTCCCGGTGGGCAGGGTCAGCTTGATGCGGGATTCCTTGACGTTGACCGGGGCGGTCTGGTTGATGGATGTGCTTTCGCTCTTGACGCCGAAATGACAGGCGATGCCGGGGACGTCCGGCTCTGCCGGGTAGGAAAAGGTCGGCTGTTTGTTCAGGCCATAGCCGGGGGAGCCTGTGTCTTTCTGCACATGGTAGATGTCGCACAGGTCGTTGAGAAATTGTTCAAATGCCATGTTGTACCCCCTTACAGCCGCCGCATACGCATGGTGACTGTGCCGTTGGCTGCTGCCACGACGTAGTCGTCCAGCAGGGCGGCCAGATCGAGGTTGCGGACTTCGATGTCCGAATGATCGGCCGAATAGCTGTAATCGTCAAAGGTTTCGGATTTCAGCGTTTTAGAGGACGTCAGCGCGGCATTGTGGGCGTAGGCTTCGGCCAGCAGGATGCAGGCGGTCTTGACGCTCTCCGGCAGCTCGTCCATGTCCAGCAGTTCCTTGTTGTGGGTGTAGGTCAGGATGTACTGTTCAGCGCGGGAGATGTCCACGGTCAGCTTTGTGTCCGTCCGTGCGACGACTTCCGGCGTTTCGGAGTATTCACGCACCTGCTCCGGGGTTATCCAAGGACGTGCGGGCATGGGTCAGACCTCCCCAAAATCCGGCTCGGTGTCGTCGGCTTCTGCCGGGACGGTGACGGTCTCGGCGGCCAGCGTGTCGATTAGCTCGGCCTTTTTCGTGGTCTTCGTGACCGGGACGTCCATGTCATTTGCCAGACGCTTCAGCTCGGCAAAGGACAGGCTTTCGAGGTAGGCCCGGTCAAGGGTGGCCGGGGTGCTGCCATCGTCGGCCTGCTCCCCTGCCGGGGTCAGCGGGATGGTGTCGGCGTCAGCGGGGGCGGCCGTGTCCTGTTCAGCCAGAACATCGACCAGATCAAAGTAGCCGCTGCGCAGGGCGGCGGCTTTGATGGCTTCATCTGCGGTAAAAACATCGGGTTCCTCCCGCGTGGCATTGACCACGCCAGTGTAGGACATAGCGTTTTTCAGTCTGAGGTGGTACGTCATTCTGTTTTCCTGCCTTTCTGTTTATGCTGCGGGTCAGATCACTTGATGTTGGTGATGATGGCGGCGGCGTCCAGCTCCTCGATGATGGCGTCAAAGTCGAAATGGACGACGTAGAAACGCTTGTCCTTCATAATAGCTTCTTTGCCCTCGACGGTCTTGCGGATTTTGGTGTTGTAGGTGTTGACGACGATCAGGTTCTTCGGGTCGGTCAGGATGATCTTATCGTCGTCCAGAGAGGGACACTCGACGACCGGAATCTTTACCGGGCTGTTGTAGACGGATTCAGGCACCGCGCCGCCCTGCTCAATGACCTTGTTCAGCAGAGACAGCTCCCACTCCTGCGCACGGTGGGGAGACATGAGCCAGCGCAGTTTGCCATTGTTGTATTTGTTCGGCAGGGCGTGTACCGCGTTATAGAACGTATCCAGCTTCATACCGGCGTTCTGGCCGTCCACGACATGAGCACCGTTCACAAGCTGCTTGATCCAGCCGTCGTTGACCTTCAGGAAGTCGGCATCGCCGGTGGTGCCCAGCTCGGTTGCATCGCTGCCAGTCCATGCGCCTGCGCTGTGCTGCGCGGTGAACTCGTAGACCTTGCCACCGTTAGATACCAGGTCGCCTTTCTGGTAGGTGGTGCCGGTGCTGAAAGCCTTGACCTTTGCGAACTTCTCGTCGCCGTTCAGGTACAGGTCAACGGTGTCAATGCCCATCTGGGTGGTCATCAGATTGGTGATGATGGCTTCAAGGTTCTGGCCTTCGATGTTCTCGCGCAGGGTTTCTTCGGTGATCTCCCAAGGCAGGCGAACGTCGGTGCAGGAATACTTGATAGAGGCGGTATTCACGCCTGCGCGGTAGCCGTCGTCGGTGTCCTCGGTCTTTTCACGCAGGATGCGGGACGCGATGCCGATCTTATCAATCTCACCGGCCTTTGCGCTGCGCATTTCGTGACGTACCAGACCGCCCAGAACGGTGGCGTCGAAAGTCTGCTGGATGAACTTGCGGGCCTGCTCGCTGCTCAGGATGCCCGCGCCAGAACTGGGGGTAAAGTTGCCGGTATTGATGGCCTTGCGAACGATGTCCTCAATAGAAAATGCCATTGTTTTTTCCTCCCTTTCTGTTACAGGATGCCGTGCAGATAGTGCTGCTCGGCAGACTTCTCAACGGTGCCGGATGCGGTGCCGTTCAGGTTGGTGGGGTTGCCGCGGCTGCTGCGGACAGCGGTCACGGATGCGGAAACGGCCTTTGCAACGAGCCGATCGATGAACTGCTCGGCTTCGGCTTTGGTGAGGGGCTTTTCCTCTTCCGGCTGCAATGCCTTTTTGACGGCTGCATCGACGGCTTTCTGGATAAAGTCCGCGGTGATCTCCTCGCCTGCTGCCTTTTTGATCTGGGTATCAGACGGGGTCTGCTCGGCCTGCTGCTTTTCGCCAAGTACTTTCGCAATGGCGTCCTGCACAATCTTTTCGGCTTCGCTCTTAGTCATGGTTTTGCCCTCCTTGCTGGATGTGGTTTTATCGGTGGATGTATCGTCGCCCGACTTATCATCGGGGTCGTCGGTTTTGTTGGCGGCGGCGTCCTGTGCTGCTTCGGTAGAGGTTTTTTTGTCAGACTTCTGCTTTTTGCTGCCGGTGCTGTCGTCCTGCTGTCCGTCGGCGTCTGTGGTGCCGGTATCGCCGCCTGGCTTGTCTTTGTCCGGGTCTGCATCAAAGGACGCAAGGAACGTGCCAAGGCTGTCATAGACGCCCTGTAAAGTTTCGCGGTTCTTTGCGCTCAAGCTGCGGCCGGCCTTTTCGATTCGGCCCTTTTCGGGTGTGGGGTTGCAGGCGAACAGAGACTTTGCCAGCGGTTCGCTGCTGGTTGCGTCGGTCAACAGATCGGTAATGATCTGGTTGAAGTCGGCCAGTGCGTCCTTGATGGCGTCGCTGTCGGTCTGGTAGGTGTATGTGCCTGTATAGCCGTTGTAGGAGTACAGGCAGTTGCGCAGGGAATCGAAAGCGTTCCAAAAGCTGGAACTGATATTCGCAGCCTTGTAGCTGTCGGCCATCTTGCCTTTCTGGATTTTGCCCTGTGCTTTGGTTACGGTTTCATCGGTGATGCTCAAATTCGTGTCCTCCTGTGAAAAGTCTCCAAGGCCGCCCATGGACAGCCCGGTCAGCTCGCCTTTTTCGATGGACTGCCAGAGGTCGTCGTCCTTGATTTCGACGGTCATAAGCCAAGTGCCAGCCTTGACCGTTTCGCCGTTGATGTCGGTATCGGATTTTGCAATCCAGCTTTCGACCACGGCAGTTCCCTCGGCAGAAACAAAGTTGTGCTGCAAGTCCACCTTGTTTCCGTTTTTGGCAAACCAGTACGCCGCTTTCTGGATTTCATCGGCGGTCATATAGTTGCCGTGCGCGTCCTCAACCATAGGTTCATAGACGACGCCGGTCACAAAATGGGATTCGCTGTCGGCTTTGATGATTCTGCCGCGGGTGGTAAAGGCTTTCTTGCCCTGCTCTTTGACGATCAAAAAGGGCCGTTTGTTGGCAGCCTTATCGACAAGGGACACAAACGAGATTTTCGCGTTCGTGATTTCGTATGCCTTTTTTACAGGTTGTGCCATTCTCTCACCTCCTTTTCCTGTGTTTCAGGCAATATAAAAAGCAGCGTTTCCGCTGCTCATTATCATGTATTGGATTCTGCCGGGGTTTCGGTCACTTCGTCCGTCATTGCAGCGGGCGGGATGATGGTTACATTCGGGTTATTCAGAATGGCCTTAACCTCGGCCAGATTGGTGCCGGGCAAAAGCTCCAGCTCCAGAGTGGGGGCTTCATCAACGGCATGGTGCAGGGTGTAAGACCTGATCATGTGGGACAGCTCCATAGAATCCAGCTTGATGCTGGGATAGGCTACGCGGGATTCATCAATGGTTACGATCATGTTTATTCGTCCTCGATTCCGGCTTTCGCCTTGTTTCGTGCATCCAGTTCGGCTTCCCAGTCGTCGTCCATCTCGTCGATGGCCTGCTGTTGCAGCTTCTGGCGTTCTTCTAGTGGCAGCCCCAAGATGTCCTCCGACACGACCGGCTGCTGGATGCAGTGGCAGTTGATGCTTTCGCCCGCGGGCAGGCTGACGTCACGCGGGTACATTGGATGGTAGACTATTCCGTCCTCGCCGATCAGCTCAAAGGGCTGGCCTTTGGGGACGGTCTGGCCGGACATATCGATGTGGTTCTGCCGGGGTTCATTGCGGTAGTTGCCGGTATGCAGCCAAGACTTTTCTTCGACCGCCGGGGACTGCATAAAGGCTTCTTGCTGCGCGACGCTGTGCGCTCGCAGGACTTCCGTCACGGCTACCCGGCGGGCGCGGTAGTGAGACGTCCAGTATTCGCCTTTGCCCTCTTTTTCCATTCCAGAATTGATGAGATCAACGCAGAACTGCGAGATGTTGCCGCCGTTGTTGATCTCTTTTTTCAGCAGGCTTTCGAGTTGGGCTTTGCTGGTCGTTTTCATCAGGTCGGCAAGGTCGTCGCTCCAGCTTTCAATCCATGCCGTTGTGCGCTTAGATACACGGTCAAGTTTCAGACTCTTATCCGTTTTCTTGAGGTAGTAAGCGGCGTACTCCGGCATGAACCTTTTTAACTGGGTGGCAAAGGTCTTGCTTAATTTGGCGGTCGCGGGGGTGGCTGCTGTTACGGCCGGGAGTTTCTTTTGAAAATCTTCCAGACTGCCAGATGTTTTAGCTTCTCGGACAAAATAGTCCGTTTCCTCGGTGAGTATGTCGGCCACGTCGTCCTCGATACTCTCCGCATATTGGAGCGTTTTTTTCGGTTTCGCATAGCCTTCCTTTCCCAGTTGGTCGGACAGGTTGTTGTCGGCCTTTCTGATATAGGCGTCTATGGCCTTTGTGAGACGGTCGCAGCAGCTTTGCCGGATGACGATACGTTTTCTCACTGCTCGTCCTCCTGCTGTTTGAGGTCAACCAGCAGGCGACGCACTTCTTTCATAACGGCCACGACCTGTGCGTCGTCGCCCTTTCCGGCGGCTTTCTGGATTTGCCCATCAAGGGCCATCGTCAGGCCGCCCAGATCAAAGCCGCTACTGCTGTTGGTCTGCGTGATAGACAGAGGGACGTTGCCCCAGTCGTCCACATAGTCGTCCGAATCTTCGCCAAGGTACTTGTACAGTATTTCCTTCGCCTTGTTGGGGGTCAGGCCACCGGCGGCGTTTGCAGCGTTCATCACGTTGCAGATGTCGTCCGGGTTGCTGATATTCGGCTCCATAAAGTAGGCTTCGACGTACTTAAAGGCGTAGCCGTTCAGTAGGCGGTTATTGATGGCCCATGCAAGGCTTTTGCGCTCCGGCTGGAAAACCTGCTTCTCGGTGACTTCCTGCGCGGTCTGTGCGGTCGCGCGATTGAAGTCTGTCGTATAGCCTGTATAGAGGTCAGGCAACAGGAAAGCGGACTGCACTTTCTTTCTGTTGTTGTCCATGTAGGACTGGAACAGCTCATCTTTTTGCAAGATGGATGCCAAATCCTTGACCTCGATTTTAGGCTTCTCGGTCTCATCAAAGTCTGTCTTGCCGTCGGTTGATTCCGTCTCAAGGACAATAAAGGCATGCTGCCCCGCTTCTCCCTTGATGTCGTCCATATACTTTGTGAGCTTGTCGTAGCTTTCATTCGTGAGGGTGCCGCCCTGAATCATAATCATCAGGGGCGTGTGCCTGCCGTTGATGAAATAGTTGTTATTCAGGCGTTCGGCCCGGCGGCTGCCATCGACGCCAAGGATTTGGCCTATCCAGCGTACTTCGCCGTATGGCTGGATGCCGATGGAGAACTCAAGGATCTCGTTCGCTTCGTAATCAAGCGGGATGCCCTCGCCGTCGTCTGTGATGTATGAGCCGTCGCGCCAGTCCATGACGCGGGGGTCACCAAACTCCTTGAAATAGACGGTCTTGCCGCCAAGCTGCTGGCGGTACTTGCAAAACTTTTTCTTGCGCTGCACCGGCTCGCCGTGGTTATAGTAGGTCGTGTTGATATAGGGTTCGAGCGGCTTTGTTTTACGGACGGATGGCGTGTCGTGCAAAAACTCGATCTGTTGCACATCGCCGTCCAGATTGCGGATGACTTCGAGATAGGCGACGCCGTAGGTTTCGCGGGCTTCGATGAGATCTTCAAAGACTTCCTTTGTGTCCTGTTCGGTGTTCAGCAGTTCGATGATCTGCGTCATGCGGCGGTACTCTGCTTCGGCGTCAGCGTTTTCCTCGATGTCTTCGATGTACTTTACGCCAATTCCGAAACCGGCGACGTTGTCCTTGTAGGCGCGGATGCACTGCGGAAGGATGGCCGATTCGGTCACAAGGGCGTGTAAGCCTTGCAGCTCAAATGGAGGCTCAATCCAGTCGCCCGCGTTAAAGGCTTCCTGTTCGGTGACCTGAGTTGTGCCTTCGGCTTTTTCGATGGGCTTCAAGATAGGCGGCGCGTCGTGGCCCTTGATGATTCTGGCCTGCATGATGCGGGGTTTCTTTGTGGTAGCCAATGGGGTTTACTCCTTTCTTCCTGCTCCCTTTGGCGGGTGAGCTTTTGAGGGCTTGACAGGCAGGCAAAGCAGCAGGACGCAGTCGGCTTCGTCGGGGGACGGTTGGCCGCGGGCTTTGACGTCCTTCTTGCTTTCGATTTTGACCTTGCTTTTCTCCGTGACGCCATACTTGCGGGTGGAGAGCTGCGCGGCCAAGTCTGCATCGTCGGGCAGGATAAGTTCGACGGGCTTTTCGTTGCCGTCGTCGTCAATGGTTTGGAGTAGCTTTTTGACAACGGCCATCATGTAGGTGGTCGTGTCGTGGTAGTATTTGTGCCGGATGATCTGGCCGAACTTGACCGGGACAATGGAGAGCCACCAGAAGCGGTCAGGGTCAGAGCGTTTTATCTGGCGCAGGTTGTCGGTCACGCCACCGCCGACGCCGCCGTCGTCGATTTTGACCGGGATAGCGGTTTCGAGGTGGTATTTGTCAACAAGCCTGCATCCCAGCAGGGCTATTTCATGCGCGGTTCGCACGGTGTCCTGTCCCTGTATCTTCTGGTGGAAATAGATCTTCTCGTCGATCTTGTAGCCGATGACGGTTTTATCATCGCCGAATCGGGCGACATCGCAGCCGATATGCACGGATAGCGGCTTTTCCGGCTCTTTCCAGTCGGTGTTGATGGACTTCTCGACCATCGACAGCGGGATAAAGACGTCCTTTTCAGACTTCGGAAAATCCCCGGCGACGCGGACGCGGAAAACGTCGGAATCCTCGCCGTACATGGTGCGGATGCGGTCTATATACTCCTGCGACACGCGGGGGCTGTTTCGGTCGTCAACGTGGATGGTGTGATATTCGGCCCGGTTCTTATGGAACGCATCATAGAAAAAGCCTTGCAGCTGTGTGGGGTTTCCGCACATCAGCAGCCGCGCTCCCTCTGTGGACAGTGCGCCCAATACAGGCTCAAAGACCTTGTCGTCCACGCCGGATGCTTCGTCGATGATGAACAGCAGGCTTTCGGAGTGGAAGCCTTGCAGGGCGTCCGGGGTGTTTGACGTTCGGGCAACGGCAAACCATTCTTCTTTTGCCCCGGCCATGTAGACGCGCTCCTGTGTCCAGATGATCTCCCGCTGCAATGCGGGGTTGCTGCGCAGCCATTTTGACACCTCGGCCCAGAGGATGTCATACAGCTGGTGCTGTGTGGGGGCTGTGCAGGGGATTTTCGGATAGGGCCGGGTGCAGATAAACCAGATAATCGCCCACGCCTGCACCGCGCTCTTGCCGATGCCGTGTCCAGACCGAACGGCGGTCATTGGGTTGGCGGCAAGACTTCGCAGGATTTTGGCCTGCTCCGTGTCCGGCTTTGCTCCTATGACGTCCTCGACAAACTCGACCGGGTGGTCAGCGTAGAACAGAACAGCGTCACTCGTCATGTGGGGTTTCACCGTCCATTCTGCGCTGATAGGCTTCTTCGATGGTCTGCATCAGGGTGGGCGCGGCTGTGGCGTCCTCCTGCGGGGCCTTTTCCAGTACGAGGTTGTTTTCGACTTCAAGGGCCAGCTTCAGCATTTCCTTGATGTCGCGGGGCGTCATATCCTCCGGGGCCAACAGGTTCAGCGCGTTCAGTGCCTTTAGTTGGAGCTGGGCAGCTATTTGCAGGTGCGTTTTGCGGATGTTGGCCGCTTCTACGGCGGCCTTTTTGCGGGCTTCTTCGTCGATGCTGTTATCGTAGGCCCGACAGCGGGCGGCCCAGTTGTGGCCCTTGTGCCAGCGGTCGATTAAGCTCCGATTCTTGCCGCACTCCCTTACCACCGCCGCGACGGTGCGGTTTTTGCCCATGTCCCGGTAGATGGAGAACGCAGCATAGGCCGGGTCACTCTCTTTCGGCTGCTGCTCCCAGACCTTTGTTTTGACCTGTTTTTCCATGGCATTCTCCTTACAGGGTCATGCAGGGAGAAACAGCCCGGTCATGCCGACGCGGTGACGGTATCGACGATGATCCTCACGACAGCATCTTCGCTGTGCTCCTTGATGTAGGCTTTCAGGGGCTTTTCGTCGGCTGCATCAAAGGTCAGGCTAAGCAGGAAAGATTCTTCCGGATCCTCGGTTGGTTCTTCTTCGTCGGGTGCGGTCACGTCGTCAAAGTAGGATTTGAGTTCATCCCTCAAAACGTCGATTTCCGGGAGTGTGAAACCAGTGTCGGTCGCTTCTTCGCCCAGCTCGTTGAGGATGACGGAAAGTTTATCGTCGTCCCATTCGCCGGTGATTTTGTTCAGGGCGACGTTCAGCTCTTTTTCCTGGATGTCGTCCAGATCGACGACGGAAACGGTGACTTCGGTTTCGCCCTGCGCTTCAAGGACGGTCAACCGCTGGTGGCCGGAAACAACGGTATTGGTGCGGCGGTTCCAAACGATAGGCTGTACCAGACCGTGACGCTTCAAGCTGCGCTCGATGGCCTGATATTCTTCATCTTCGGGTCGGAGATCGACGCGGGGGTTATAGGCGGCGCGGTTCATGTCCGCGATGCGCTTTACTTCAAATTCCATGCGTTAGTCCTCCCCTCTGATTTTTTCCATGATGGCAGCGGCGAGGGTTTCGCGGGCGTCGTCCTGTTCGAGGTATGCGTCCACGGCGTCCTTGTACTGTGCCGGGATGGAAAAGATCATTGAGAATGTGGCGTCGGCAGGGGTTTCTTCTTCCTGCTCGTTGTCCGGCTGCGGTTCAGGCGGTGAATAATCGAGGATGTCGGCCAGACGGTTTTGGTACTGGTCGATCAGTCCTTGCAGCTCGTAGTCCTCAAAGCCTGTGATGGAAACGTCGCCGCGTTCGGAAAGCTCCTGCATCAAGGGGGCCAGCTTTTCATTATCCCAGCGGCCTTTGGCGCGGTTGAGGATGACGTTCAGCTTCTTTTCCTCTTTGAGGGGTTCGTTTATGACGACAACGTCGGTTTCGGCTTCGCCCATATCGCGCAGGGCCTTGATTCTCTGGTGGCCGCCCACGATGTGCCCGGTTCTTTCGTTCCAGATGATAGGCTCGACCATGCCAAAGGTTTCAAGGCTCTGTTTGATCTTCAGGTATGCGGGGTCGTCCGGCTGTAAGTCTTTGCGGGGGTTGTAGTCTGCCGGGTTAAGATCGGCAAGCTGCATTCTCCTGATATTCATTGCCATGTTCTGTTACCTCCCGGCGGGTGAAGAAATAGAAGAACGGCGTATCTGCCAGAGCAAGGCAGGCTTTAAGCAGATACTGACCGATCATCATGCCGATAAGGTTCATGCGGCCCTCCGGGGTAAATGCCCAGCCAAGGCCCAGACCAAAACTGATAAAGGCGTAAATGGCGGTGTCGATGATCTGGCTTGTGCAGGTGGAGCCGTTGTTCCAAATCCAGCGACCGCCCTTGACGTCGCCGTGCTTGCGGATGTAGGCATCGCGGATTTTGTGGAACACAAAGACGTCCCAGCTCTGGGATGCGTAGTAGGCGCACAGGCTGCCGATGACGAAAACCCAGTTCTGGCCTAAAAGCGTCTGGTATGCGCCATCAATAACAGGGTCTACTGCTCTGCACCAGCCTGTAAGGATAATTGCGATGGTTGCGAAAATCTGGCCTACAAAGCCAAAGAAAACCATGCTCTGCTCTTTCTTGCGGCCCCAGATTTCGCCGACGATGTCGGTACACAGGAACGTGACAGCGTAGGTGATCGCGCCGCCGGATGTGGACAGGGTGATGGGGCCAAGGTGGATGCCGGTGGTAATGGTGCGGCTGCCGACGACGTTCGCAATGACGATGGAGATCACGAACAGGGTCAGCAGGATGGAATAGTTCTTGTCGTTTTTTTTCATTGTGCTTCTCCTTTTGGTTCAGTCCTGCGGGCCGCAGGTGCGGGCATACAGGTCTTTGCAGATGGTCGCGCAAAGGCTGGCGTTTGTGGTATATACCAGCTTTTTGCCTGTCGGCCAGCATCATAGCCTTTACCTGTGCTTCGCGCTCGTTGTACAGGCTGCGCTTAAAATTGCGGATGTGTTCTTTTTTGATACCATCGTTGAAATATCCGTACTTCACGCCGGACAGCCAGCTCGTGCTATCGGCCGATGTGCAGAAATTGTTCTCGCGGATGATTTTGAAGTCGGTGCAGCCAAGCAAATGGATGTCGATCTCCGGCTTCTTGTTTTTGATGTAGTGGGTGATGTAGCGTATATCCTGCTTGTGGGTTGCGGGCTTTACAATGCGCCATTCCGGGACGCTGACGGCGATGTAATCGGCAAATTCGATCAGGCGGTCAAGGCCTTTCAATCCGTCCTCAAAATGAAAGACGTTGATCTGCTTGTTTTCGGGCAGAAGATCTCTCATGCGCTGACGGAAATACCACGCTTCTTCCGGGCCAAGGACTTTCTGGCAGTCGATCTCGACGCAGGATGCGGTGATGTGGTTCTGCTTGACAAAGGCAATGAGCTTGTCCTGCCATTCGGTCAAGGTCGAGATGGTCTGCTGCTGGCCCTTGCTGGCACCAAACATCAGGGTGAACAGGCCCGAATCCTGAATGACGTGTTTCTGCTGCTTCTGCTGTTCCAGAATAATATCATCTTCCGGCAGCCTGAAATCATCGTCGGGCTTCTTGTTGACGATGTAGTTATAGCAGCTGTACAGGCGGTAGCGGGTATCTGCCGCAACAAGGGCGCAAAAGTTTTCCTTGCTGCCATCGCTTCCGGCAAAATGAACTTTGACGTTACTCCCTAACATAGACGCCACCTCCCTGCCCATCTTCCTGCACGGTGACTTCGGTGCAGCCGAAAGTATCAGCGATCAGCTTCGCCAGCATTTCGCAGGACATGGAGCCAAGCATCATGTGGCCGTTTTCGTCGCCGAAACGGTCGGACAGAAAATGGTGGATGCGGTTCTGTGTCTGGATGATTTCCAGATCGCGGTTGTCGTGGGTAGCGGGAATCCTGGCGGTAATATTGAACACATGGCGGTGGATGCTGCGCAGGTATTCAAGGCCCGCCGGGGCGTCCGGCCAGTTATGGAAGCCGGGAACGTCCAGTTTGCAAATGATGTAGTACACAGTTCTTTCCTCCTTTCAGGTTTATTTTGCCCTTTTGCGCTGGCCCATCCCGATTTCTGCGCAAAAAAGAACCACCCGGCCGCTGCTGCGGTCAGGTGGTAGGGCAGAGAAAAGAATGAGTGCGCTATTCTCTTTGCATCCGGCGTCTGGGAGTGTCGGAAGCTCCCTTTCGCTTTTCGCATTGTGATAGTATCACAGATTTGTATGCGCAATCTACCTCATTTATACTCATTTACACTCATTTATGGTACATTTTCTGTGTTTTCTAGGGTCAAAATGGCTTTTTTGTGGATGCGGTGGACAGCTTCGATGTATTTTCGGTCGTCGCTGCCGTAAAGCGTGAGGGCAACGGCGTTCCATTTTTTCGGCCGGCAGGTGTCCTCACTTTCGGCGTCCATGTACCGCAGGCGCAGGACTTCGCGCTGTAAGCCGTCGGGGATGGAATCGACCATGCTTTCCAGCTTGGCCATCTTGTCGGCGTTGGCTTTCAAAAGCGGCTGAATCTTCTTTTCGTATTCGAGGTAGCGTTCGACCGCGGCTTCCATCTTATGACTGTTCCCGGCCGTGTGTGCGCTGCCGTCGCTTTCGGGTATACCTGTCAGGCCCCCGGCGGCGTCCCGCATATCATTCAAGCGGGCAAGCCGATTTTTATTTTCCATTGCCATCGGCAGGGATTCGGAAAGCCGATCTTTCGCTGACTGCTGCACTTGCATTTCCTCCGCTCAAATGGTATAATAACGGTTGTCCGGCGCCGTTCATTCTTAGGCCATTTGAGGTTTGAGGGTGGGCGGCTCTTTTTATGCCCAAAAACTGAACCGATGGGGGTTATTCGTCGTCGCCGTCGTCGTCCGGCCTGAAAGCGCGGATGTCGATCAGTGCGCCGCTCCCCTGCCCGATCTGCTGCGCGGGGTTCATGGTGGTCTGCTGGGGGCCGCCTGCGGGCGGGTTGTCGTACATAGAGGTCTGGTTGGTCTGCATATAGACCAGCACATAGCGGCCAAGGTCTTTGTCCCAGACAAGGGCCATGCCGGTATCGGCCTTGCCGTCGTCGGTGTCCTTTATGGGCACGGTGGTCGTGATCTTGTATTTCAGGACAGGCTTTTTCTCCGGGCCATCGGTGTCGCCCAGCTCTGCATCGCCATCGGTAAAGACGTCCTCGTTGGTGACGGTGATGTTCAGGGCAATCTGGCCTTCGTCCATTTTGGACTTCTCCATCTTCTTCAAAAGCCGCTGCAAGGCCACGTCAAAGGCTTCGCGGACTGTGTTAAAGGCCGGGGACGTGATGGACATTTCTTCATAGTTGGTGATGGCCATTGTGATGCTCCTTTCAAAGATCGCCGAAAGTTTCGGCTTCCTGTTCGCGCCGGATAAGCTCTTCTGCATGGCTGTCCAGCTCGTCGTGCTTTTTGTGGGCTTGCCCGTATTTGCGGAAAAAATAGCCCATGGCAAATGCTAAGATGTAGTATAAAATCTTCATGGTTCCAGCTCGCTCAATCTGACAAGCACTTGAGGGGTCTCCCCGTATCGCTTTTCGACCAGCAGGCGGCAGACCTGCGCATCGTCGTCGTAGGCGATTTTATTCAGAGAGTCCAAAACGATTTTCGCCAGATTATCAACGTCTGGCTTCTTCTGGCAAAGGGTCTTGATGTCAAGCATTAAGGCTCTTTTCTTTTTTGAGGTGGATTTCGGGACGGATGAATAGCTGACGATTTCGGCCTGTATGGGGCCGGAAAGCCGCAATCCTCTGGCGGTCTGCTGGTAATAGAGCCGCACCAGATTTTCATACATGACCGTTTCCTTTGGGGTGTAGGTGCTGGCATGGCCCGCGATTTGGACGGTGCGTGGGCGGGCCTTGCCTTTCGGCTCTCCGGGGACAGCGAAAGCAATAATCATGCCTGCTGCCCCTCTGCCGGGGCGTAGAGGGCTTCAAAGTTGCGCTTCGTGTAGACTGCCACGTTGCCGTCCTGCATCCGAACGAGGTAGTCGCCGGGGCGGGCGGTCATGCGTTCGCGCAGCTTGCGGTTCTGGATGATGGACGTCAGACCATCAAAGTGGACTGCGCCGTCCCGGATGGTGGTATTCTCGAACAGGCGGGTGCCGATGCGGTCACGCACCCCTTTCGGGGAATCGGGGGCGTAGTCTTTGGTGAGCTGGTAGGCGTCAACCGTGGCGGTCAGGGGCTTATACTTCATTGGGGGCGTCCTCCTTTTTCGTGTCCGTTGCGTGGATGCAATAGACGGTCGAACGGCCAGTTTTGCCGGCCTTTTTGGTGTGCTGGCCGACGTCATAGCCGTTG
>ERZ772901.1846-NODE-1846-length-14957-cov-127.196215_pt1 | contig 14957 bp, 26 predicted proteins | sample MGYA00512123_ERZ772901 | MGnify/ENA primary metagenome ERZ772901 (study PRJEB29015, sample SAMEA2737711) | human gut metagenome | biome: human gut; feature: human-associated habitat; material: faeces | place: China | collected 2012 ...
GAGCTTATATCCCCATAAATAAATTTAGGGGCTTTACGCTCGCATTTGGTAATTTACATGGTTGGATATTACCATTTTTATCCATATCCACACTAACATTTGCCATGCACCATTTAAGTACAGGATTATTGTTATAGTTTATAAGTTTAGCTTCTAAATCTGCCCCTAATGCTTTCATTGGACCAGATAAAGTCTTTTTACCTTGTATTACTGGCTCCATTGTTGGCTCACCAAAAGTATTTATCATATCTTGTACAAAATATTTTGCAGACCAACTATCATAGCCACATTTAAACAAATACACATCTTTTTCATTCTGCATTTCTTCAAACCATTCAACAATTAAGCGATAATCTATGCTATTACCAGGACTTACTCTCACAAATCCACGTTTTAACCAAATATCATAAGGTACTTTATCCTCATGTACTCGCTTTTCAAGTAATTCTTCTGGTATCCAGTACATCTGTTCTACATAAAAACGTTTTTCATCTTCAGGAGTTTTAAACAGCATAGTAGCACAAGTTAAATCAGTTGTAGCAGATAAGTCTATACCGCCAATGCCATATCTAGGTTTTAAAATTTCTATATCAAATGTTGCTTCATTATTTAACTGTTCAAAAGTCAAAAAAGCTTCTGTAGCAGTTTCTCGCACATTAAAATCTTTACATAATAAATTTTTAACATAATGAGGATTAGCCTTTGCACGATTTACTTTATCTTCAAGCTGTTCACGGCTTTTAATTGTTCCAAGTGCAGGATTAGCCTTTGCCCAATATTTTGGATTAGTCCATTCGCTTCTTCTATCTAATTCGTAAATCACTGGTAAAATAGTATCTACTTTATAGCCTTCTTCATTGTCGAAATCGGCAATAATATTAGCTGCTTCTTCATACTTTAGGTCAAAAATACCTTCACGTACTGTACCTGCCGTTGAAGTAATAATAGATAATGGTTGTTCACGTGCTGTCATACCATCAATTACTACATCATAAAGATTTTTATCTTTGATAGCATGTAGCTCATCAATTAAGGCACCATGAACATTAAGACCATCTAAACTGTCGCTATCACTTGCCAGTGCCTTAAATGTTCCATCATTAAAATTACACTGTATTTCGGACACTAATGATTTAGAGCGTTTAGCTAATGAGGGTGATTTTTTTACCATTCTTTTAGATTCTAACCATATTATTTTTGCTTGGTCCCTTTTTGTCGCTACACTATAAATTTCAGGACCTGCTTCACCATCAGCAAATAACAAATAAAGACCTATTCCACTGGATAATGTAGACTTACCATTTTTACGAGCTACGATTAAAATTAATTCTCGATATTGTCTAAGTCCTGTATTTTTATCTACAAAACCAAACAGTGCCGAAAGTATAGCTTTTTGCCACACTTCCAATATAACAGGCTTACCAGCCCATTTACCTTTAGAGTGTTTGCAATATCGTTCAATGAAATCTATGGCATGATTGGCTCTTTGTTCATCAAAAATATAACGACCATTGTTATCATCAAGCTTATCATGTAAATGCTTAAATAATTTCGCTACTTTTTCTGAAACTACTACATCACCATTGTTTATCTTTCCATAGTAAACCTCAATATAATTCATATAATCACTACTTTTTCAATGTACCAACAAAAGCTTCAAAACCATCATCAACATCATCAGAAGTTTTTTGTGGCATACAAGATAGCAACGTTCGGATCAATGAATTATAATTTTTTAAAGCTGTAGAATATGCTTTACTAGCAGTAGACTCTTTTGTGCCGTATTGGTCTTTTCCATTGCAATATTCCTCGATAAAACCATCTTTATCGAGGTTTTTTTGCAGGTTATCAAGCCTAAATTCTAGGTCAATAGCAAAATCAATTGTTCTTTCAACTATTGCCATTTTATCATCATCAATATTTTTAAAAGCCTCTCTATATTGCGCCAATCTTCGCTTTTTCAAAGTTTTTTCACTTACTTTTGACACAAAAATACATCTCCTTTCTAGTAAATTTTCTGAAAAATAGACCACACCCCTCTCGGCGATATCGTGTATTTTATACGAACGTGGACCCTCCGGTCTAGGAAATTGTCAGATAATTTATCGTATATGGGGGTGTAGTTAATCATTTTAATTATTCTTTGGTTCATCAATACCAATTAGATTACCATTGTCATCAAAGAGCATTCGCCTTCGCTCCTTACTATGTATCTTGTTATGACATTCAATACATAGCAGCATAAGGTTATCCCAACCACAAGTAATATAAGGATCGTCAATGTTCTTTGGTGTAAGTGGTACTTTGTGATGAACAATATAACGCTGATCATCATCAATCTTTTCACTTGTTTGATTATGACACATCTCACAAATAAAAAGCTTAGACTGTGCAAAAGCTTTAGCACACTTCCGCCATCTTGTACTGTTATAAAACTTCCTTGCAAACTCTTTTGCCATTAATACACCTCAATATAAATTACATTTATTAATTTTAGTATTTATACTTTCATTAGTTTTTCTGCTTTATATAATGTTATATATCTTATTTTAGGATTTATACGATTATTAGGTTTCCTCCTAAAAGTAAATTCACCTTCATAATTTAATTTAGGTATATACAAATTTTTTCTTTCTCCTATAATATTTGTACCCATACGTATATTAATATTGCCTAATTCAATAAAAATTTTTTCATCTATATTATTTTTAGAAAACATTTTCTTTAATTTATCTCCTATAATTTTAAAAATATTAATCATAGACAATCACTTTCTTTTTTATTTTTTCATTTATTTAAATACCTTTGCTGTATTATTTTTATATTTACCATTGGCTTTATGACAAGTAGCTTTATGTTGTATTAAATCTCTTATGGTAAAATTTCCAGATACTGTATAACTCATACACCTTTTATATTTCATGATTATCTTTCTATGTTCACAAATACCTTCAGCATTATAGAAACATCTAAATTTATCACATTTTATAATCGTCATTTCATCACCTTCCAAACAAAAAAGACAGCTAATAATTTAGCTGTCTTTTCTGCATGTAATCCACAATCATGTGCGTAACCTTATTCAGTTTTCAGACGGAAAAGCGTTTACTTTTAGAGAGGTCATTTCCTCGCTTCTTTGACCTATAAAAATTTTATCATCTTTTTTTGCGGTAGTAAATTGCGATTTTTTTGCACGGTCTAGTTGCATTTATTCAAGTACATCTTTACCAAAAAACCTTATAGATAATATATCTAACAGTCTATTTCTATGCCTATATAATGTAACCTTATCACAACTCATTTTATTAGCTATATCTTCAATTTTCATCTTATCAAAATAAATCATTTTTATTATTCCGCCATAATATTCATCTTTTATTTCTTCTAAAGCACAATCTATAAAGTCTACTTCTTCTTTATCTCTATAATAAATATGTTCTATTTTTAATTTTTTTGCATGACGAATTTCATCAAGTGTACATTTTTCACCATAATACTCCATAGCATGATGAACAGCTGGACAAGCACCAAATTCTTCTTTAAATAAATCTTCAATATCTTTTTCACACTTCTCCATATTATGCTTAAGAATATTATATGCTTCTAATTTCTTTATAGTCTTTTCCCTATAATTTATAGGCTTTTGCTTTAAATTAATGCTATTATTTTGTATTATCGTCTTTATCGCTTCACTAACAACCGCCATCACAGTCATTTTTATCATATCAGAAATTTTATTTAAATCTGCTTTTGTTAACGCCATTATTCTACCTCGCTAATTTATCATAGATATATTTTGTTTTGCTGGTTGTGTATTTATTGTTTCATTTATATGTGGTAATAATACTTGTTTCCTTTCACCATAAATATATTTTCTTGCTTCACTTAATAACTGATTAATTAAAATCATTTCATCATCTGTATAATCCAAAATGCAATTTGAATTATATAATCTCTTTGGAAAATTTTGTGGTATTAGATTACCGTCTAACTTATAAAATCCTTTTAATATTACATATTTTAAGCAATTATTTTTATAAATAAATTTTGCCCCTGTTACCACAATCCTATCTTTTATAGAAAATGGATATTTTAATAATCTACTACCTACTGCATTTAAGTTTTTTAATATTTCTATTAATTCATCTCTTGGCGGTTCTTCTTCACTTAATGTTTTCTTAGATGTTCCTTCTTCATATTTAATTTTTACTTCTCCTTTAAAATAATTCACTTCTTTAATTATTAACTCTTTCATAATTTCTCACCATTCTTAATTCTCCTTATTATCTTCTATATCATATTTTTCATCATCTGTAAGTGCAAATAAATCGCTTTGTACCTTCTCAATTAATTCAGATGTATACTCTATTGCTTTAAAACTAGATTGCAATACATCATTATCTTGTTCATTTTCCGCCATAGAATGTAATTCTGTATAATATTTTAATTTATTTTCAAAATATCTTAGATACTCCAATAATATATCTTCTTTTTGTTTATCATAGATATTTACATTATCAGTTTTACAAATTTCTATAGGTTTATCTTCATCTTGTATATGTTCATTTTCAATTATATTATTATCTGTTATTTCATCTAACTCATCTTTACCTGTTCTTTTCAATGTCATTTCATCTATAATTTTAGCCCTATCGTATTTATCCTGAAGGTATTCTTTATCTGGATATTTTTTTAATAAGTATTTTAATAAACCTAAAATACAATCCCGATTAGATTGCACCTTTTCATGTTCAAATTTATCTAAACAACATTTAGATATATACTCTAAACAATTATCTAATGCTTCTTGTTTTGTTTTATATACCTTAGATGTATTAGTAAATCCACCACAATAATAGATATTACATACTACTGAATAATAATATAAATCTGTTGAAGTCATATATATTACATAAACTAGTGACAATTTTTTTATATTAATCTTTTCTTCTAATATTTTTACTTTAAGATCAATATCTTTTTTATCTGTTTTTCTTTCTTCTTGTTCATCTTCAACTTCATTTTTTAAACTATCTTTTATATATTTCACATTATTTAATGTTAATCCGCCATTTTCCTTGAATTGATTAATCATCAATTCTTGTTTATCTTGCGGTAATGTAGATAATTCATATGCAACAGATAAACCTATCATTCCATTTTTCATAGCGTCTTTAAAAATTCCTATAAGATTATTTTTAAGCCCTAACATTCTAGCTACATTTGTTTTTGACTCATTTATAAGTTTAGATATTAAATCTTTTCTTGGTGCAGGTAATTTTATACCTCTTTGTTTATATTCTTTTAAAATATTGTTTAACGCTTCAACTTGCTCTGTTCTTTCCCAATCAGTTAATTTTCTAGCAGTACAATTTGTAGTTATAAGAGATAATCTATCTTTTAAATCATCTTCATATTTATTAATTACACATGGTATATACTCAAAATCTTTTATTCCTTCTTCATATAAACTTTTACATGCTTTCCATCTTCTTTCACCTGCTATCAATTCATACTTTCCCTCATTATTTTTCTTTTTTACAATAAGATTTTGTTTTACACCTTCTACACGAATACTTTCTTTTAACGTAATAACATCATCTGTATCATAAAAATTATTATCATTCCTAGCAGGTATTATATCCTTTACATTTATATACTCTATTTGCATACGGTCTTTATCCGCCAATGTTTCCACTTCTATACTCCTATCTTCTAAAGCTGCTAAAATATCAAAATCCATCTTCTATTACTCCTTTAGAAAATGGTCCAAATCGGACCATTCTCATTTTAATTTTAAATATTCATTTACTAGATTTTTATAATCTATTGTTACTCCAAAACGACAATTTAAATCAATGACCGTTCTTCCTGTAAATGTACTATTAGCAATATGTTGACTTTCTCTTATTTTAGCTTTAAAAATATATTGTTCTTTAAACATTTTCTCCAAATAATCTTTTGCCTGATGTTTGGCATTATTATTTTGCCAACGATTTATAAAAATACCTCTTATTTTTAATGCCTGATTAGCTCGTTTTACTTTTCCTATTTGCTCAATCATTATTTTTAATCCTTCAATAGAAAATAAGTCTAAACACACAGGAATAATTATTTCATCACTAGCAAGCATAGTTACTGCTGATATAGTATTTATTGCTGGTGCATTATCAATTAAACAATAATCGTATTCTTTAGCTAATTTTGTTAATGCTTTCTTTAAAACCAATGGATTTTTATTAGCCTTAACATAATCCTCCGCCACATACATTTTTAAACCAGCTGTAATTATATGCAAATTATCATATCTAGTCTTTTTAACCAAAGAATAAATATCTACATCATTACCAACTAATATATCTGCAATTCCTTTTTCACGGTCTTTATCAATGCCAAAATAACTAGATATATTTGATTGTGCATCAGCTTCTACCACTAATACTTTTTTGCCATGATATTTATTAAGTGCATAAGCAATATTTGCTGTAGCCGTAGTCTTTCCTGTTCCACCTTTGAATGATTGAATAGATATTGTTTTCATATTAAAGACCTCTCTTATTTTTATTATTTAATTTTTCCCATTTACCAGTACATATCTGTACTTTCATTTCTATACATAAGTCGTTATATTCTGGTTTTATAAAAGGGCATGGCTTTTTCATCAGCCAACAATTCCAAACTTCTCCGTCTAACCAAGTATGTTCACACATTGCCATATTTTATTCATCTCCCCAAAATCGTGGACGACCTTTTAACATACACTCTTTTCCTCCGAAAAACGTACTAATTTTATATTCACCTGTGTTCAAACATTCTCTTACTTTTTCATAATTTGGATTATCCATTTTTGGTAAATCTATCCATGCCCAACTTTTCCCATTTTTTAAAAATGCACAATCTTCACAATGACTTCTTTCCTTACAATATTTTTTTAATGTTTCATATGCTTTTGACGCTTCATTATCACTTATCATAATTTATCCCTTTACAAACTCTTTCATAAACTCCACTTTATTACCATTTACAAAATCTAAAAAATTTACTGCACCATTAAAACGCACTTTATATTCCTTCAAATCTTCTTTAGTAAAATATTGTCTATCCCACTGTTCTTTACATAATCGCCACAAAGAATATGGTACAAAGTAAAAATCATTATTTAGATTTATACATATTCCTGTTATAGCTCCTAACTGATAATGTAACTCTAAAGCTTCTTCTTGATAATCAGTAAGAACTGATATTTTTATCTTATCTTTCATAGTTTGTTTTGCTTCAAAACATATTGCAGAACCGCCAAAAATCGTTCCTTTAAAGTCTGGTTGAGCATTTTTATATTTTATAAATCTTCCTGTAAATACTCCTGTAGTATGATTTTTGCTTATTACTCTAAAAGGTTCAGGTGTTTTCTCAATATATGCACGTTTTTCATTTATATAACCCATACAAGCCATAATTATTTGATTTTCAAATATTTGTGATTGAGCATTATTTACTCTGCTTATTTGACTTCTATTCTTCTGCAAATTCATCATCTCCCATTGGAATATCCAATATTTTATGATTTTTATATCGTGGCTTATATCCACCATCAATTCTTATCAGTGTATACCGTTGGACTCGACAACAATCCCATTTATGACCTTCATCAAGCCAACCATAACCATCATAAATACTTTCTTTATCTAGAATATATCCCTTTATTGTAGTAGGTTCTTTTTTCCACTGTTTAGCATTAATAATATTCTTTTCTAAACGTGGCATTTTTAAATTTATAGATGCACAAAAACGTTTCTTATGAATTTTATCTGTACTATAAAAAGTTTCATGGCTATTCTTTATTAAATAATTAGCAATCTTTTTATAATTTACTTGCCCATAATTATTAAACTCTGTATATAAATGTCTAAAATGAACACCTCCACCTGTAATATTTCTCCAAATTTTAGCAATTACAGCTGTATCAAATTTATTTAAGACCATATGAAAATGGATATTTCCTCTTTTTCCTCTACCTGCTGTATAAATATATCTAAGCTCATTACTTTCTTTTTTATATGCTCGTCTTAAATATGCTAAAAAAAGGCTTATATCTTTTCTTGCTTTTTCAGAGTCTATTACTGAAGCTTTCTGATATGTCAAAGTTATCCATAAATCATCTTCTTCAAAGTTCTCTGTTAATTTCCACTCACATACACGCTCCGCTCTTTTATCTTGATATCGAAGCTGTCTTATTGGTGTTGTTCCTTGTGCTGGTCCATTAATAATATTTTTGCCTATTCTTCCACTACAATATTTATAATTATCTATCTTATTTTTAAGTATTACTCTTAAATGTACATAAGCCATAATATCACCCATAATATTTATATTTGTTCATCTTATTAATACCTTTAACAAGGTGGTAAAAGGCTCAAATGAACCTTAAAAAATTGACTTTATGCCACATAGAGTTTATAATTTTTAGTAGTGAAATATGTGGCTTTTAAAATGTCCCATGAATTACTGCAATAATTCATGGGACTTAGCTGTTATCTTCTAACTTTAAGCACTATGAGCTTGCTCATGGTGCTTTTCTTTTTCACTTTTTTCTATCTCTTTCATCAGTGCATCACATCGTCCATCTTCTATCCAACGTTTACAATCTGCTTGCACTTCAGGATTACTAAAAAATTTCTTTGCCATATCTAAAAACGTTTTCCCTTGATAATAGCTTATTTCAATTTTTCTCATTTAATTCACCACCAAATTCTTCATTAATAATCTTATATATTCTTTTTGATATTTTTGATATCAATACATCTGTTTCTTTTTTATTAACTCTTTCTATATATTCATTTAATTCTTTACCTATACCAAATTCTTTAGCTATTGCCACAACTTTAAAGCATTTTCTTATTACTTCATATTTATCAATACAGCTAGTATCAATTACTTTTGTATTACTAAAAATCTTATCCTGTAATGTTTCATCAACGTTATTTCTTATGGCTATTCTTAATAATTCAATACACTCATCAACAGTATAAGTAGGTATAATATTTTGTTCTTTCATAAAATCTATCCTTTCAATAAAATATTTATCCTCTTGGCGTTGTACTACATTTTATATTTAATACACAATTACAGTTATATTCTTTTTGTACTTCAGATAATACTTTTACAGCTTCTTTTATTTCAGAATATCTATTTATATATATTTCAACATTTAAATCAAAATTATCATTTATTTTTACCATTTCCATCATACACATTGTCCTTTCTCCAATAAAATCAATTATTTTTACCTAAACTAAAAATATCTTTTTGATGTATATGTTTTATTATTTGTACTGGTAATTTTTTCTCCATCTCATATACAATAGGATTTTTAGTTTCAAAAAAACATTGTTTTTTATATTTGCAGGTTTCGCATGGTTGTGCGTAATCTGCTATTTTTTTATGTTTGGCTTGTTCGTAAAAAGCATTATAATGCCAAGATAAACAATAAAATTCTTTATCTGTAAGTTGCAGAATATCTTTTTTCCTCAAATTATCACCGCCACGCTTTCAGAATGATGAAACGAGTTTTATGCTACTGTATCCGCCAATATAATAACTGCTAAAATTAATGATAAAAAAAGTTTCTTTACAACATGAAGATTTTGATAACAATTTTATTTGAACATATTAACTTCATTAATAGATTTCATTCTAGATATTTACTAAACCTAAAAAATAAAGAGCTACATATATAACAGCATAAATAAACATTAAGATGTAACTTACAACTATTCCCATAATTGCACTGGTAAAAGCAAAACAACATAATGCCCATATTTCTTCATATATAGGATCAAGGTCAAGTTTTTCTGATACAAATTCAATTAGCGGAAAAGTCATTTTATCTAACCAAAAATGAAAAAGAAAATTTATCATTTTAAATAAAATATTCATCTTATTTTAGTCCTCTAGCCTAGAGCTTTACACTCTAGGCGATTTTTTTATTACCTTTAATTTGTGTTATAATCATCTCTGGAAGGAGGTAATTATATTGCTAACTCAAAAAGAAATTGAAAAATTTGTTACTCTTATCAATAGTGGCAAAAATACTTATAAAGATATTCATAATGAATTTCCCAATCTTTCAGACAGTACTTTAATAGATTTAATAGGTGATGATTTTTTAATAGGTGATGATTTTGAAACTAAAAATTTCATTTATTTATCTAATAGAATTAGTAAAAAAATACCTATACTAATATTTTTTACTAAAGTACCTGATAATTACTCTGAAAATTATACATTTAAAGATGATGATAGTTTTGAGTTATCTGTTTATGGAGAAAATATTCTTTATCAAATAGAAAAAGAATATCAATCAGAACAAAATACTAAAGAAGCCATTCGTTGGGCTAAATATGCCACAATATTAACTCTTATAGGATTGATATATCAATTTATAACAAGCGCCAAATTAAGCATATTAAATTTATTACAGTCAATATCTGGGCTAATGCCACTAATCTTTTTGCTTCTTTTTCTATTCTCCAAACATCATCTTTTGATGTAGGAACTAGCAACCATTTAAGCCAATTATAAAATTTTTTCATATTTACCTTTTCTCGCCTAGAGCTTTACACTCTAGGCGATTTTTTTATTATTAGAATTATTTATCATGGCTTGTTCAGCTTTTTCTTCTGTTCTACCCAAAATATACTGTTGGTCTTCTAACGATAATTTTAAAAAGTTATCAATTAATCTACCCAGTAAAGTTTGTTCTTTTTCACTTAAGGTTGTCATATTACCGCCTCCTTTTTTATTAAGCGATTTTTTATTTATATTAATTCGCTTCACAAGAATAATATAACATTATGATATTCTTTTGTCAAATATTTTACATTGTAAAAATTCGCTTGACAAAAATTTATATAAAAATTACTATATCTATTAGGAGGTGCTTTTATGGAAATTTTTGAACGTGTAAAATACTTTAGAAAAAATATTTTACATTTATCTCAAAAAGAATTTGCTAAAAAATTAAATATTAGTGGATCAAATTTATCTAATATTGAAATAGGCAGAATAAATTTAACTGATAGAGTTATAAATGAAATCTGTGATGTTTACAATATTAATAAAGAATGGCTTTGTACAGGTGAAGGCGAAATAGAGAAAACATTAAGTAGAGATGAAGAAATATTTAATTTCTTTAATAAAATAAAAGATACTGATAATATTTTGGCAAAGCGTTTTATACTTGCATTATCTAAATTGGATATACAAGATTGGGAAGTATTAGATAAATTAATAAATAATTATCTAAACGCTTCTAAATCAGAAACTAATATAGATATTATTACTAAACGAACCAAACCCGACCATAAACTTACACCAGAAGAAAAGCGTCGTATTGTTAATAAGGAAATAGACCAAGAAGAAAAGGTTCAAATATTATAAGTTTTCATTACTACAAATGGTATGTAAAAAAGGCATAAAAAAAACACCTTTTTAGGTGTGTTAAAGGATTTCTCTTTGTATATGTAGAATAAAATTTTATACTATATATTAAAGGAGTGTTCTCATATGTCAAAAGGTATAGGTTGTTTAGGAATTATAATTATTTGTGGTTTAATTGGTTCTTGTTTTAGTTCTGGTGATACTCCCAAAGAACAAGTATCTACATCTTCTACTGTTGTAGAAACAAGTTCTCAAGTAACATCTACTACACCAGAAATACCAGAAAAAATCTGTACTATAGCAGGTATTGGTGACAATATTGAAACATGGATTAATTCTCATGATGAGCCAAATAGAGATAATGGCATGATTAAAAATTTTCAAAATGATAAATTTGTAGTAAATTTTGCTGATAATAGAGCATTAAACATTACTTTTCAAAATAATAATGGTAAAAAAGATACAGATTTAATTAATCAAATGTTGCCTACTGATATAGTAAAAATATCTGAAGAAGAAGATACTTCTGATAATATGATAAAAAAACATAAAGAAATTTATCAAAGTGAATTAATTAAAACTGTTATTTCTGGTAGTGATGGTACTGTTACTCTTATTGACCAATATGATAACAATACTGGTAAATATATAAGTACTATTATTGATTGTACACCAAAATTAAAATAGTATTAATAATAAAAGCACCTTTTTAGGTGCTAAATTTATATATTATGAATTTAATCAACAAATACTATGGAATTTTTATTATGAACCTATTACACGATTTAAAAATAGAATTAGTATCATTCTTTGAAATTAACCATTTACCATATAAAACTTATCACAATTCATACCATATACGAAATGATGAAACAAATGATATTTTAATTGATGATTTTGAGATGCACTTTATTGAACTAGAAAAATTTAAATTTAGTGATATCAAAAAAATGCGTAATGCTGAAAATTGGATAGCATATTTTTCTCCGCAATGTACTGATGAAGAAAGCGAGGTCATCACTATGAATAATCCAGCTATTAAAGAAGCTTTAAACTATGAAATGATGTTTTCTCAAGATGAAATTAAACGTCGTGATTACGAATTACAAGAAAAAGCTATTCGTGATTATAATTCCAGTATGCGTGCCTCTAAACAAGAAGGTATCCAGGAAGGTATTCAAAGTGAACGTAAAACTATCGCTATTAATTTATTAAAAGCTAATATGTCTATTGATTTTATATCTCAAAATACTGGATTAAGTGAGCAAGAAATACTACATTTACAGCAATCATTAGATAAATGATATTAATCCATGAACAACTAAAAAAACGCCCAGTATTTGCACTACTGAACGTTTTTATGCTGTGATATATAACCACATTCACCTATAGCGTTATTATATCACAGCTATTTTTATAAAGAAAGGCTGTGTTTTTTATGCTTAAGACTGTAATATATGCTCGTTATTCTAGTGACAAACAAAATGAACAATCTATTGAAGGTCAAATTCATGAATGCGAACAATTTGCTAAAACGCATGATATGGTTATTATTAAACATTATATTGATCGTGCTTTAAGTGGTAAAACTGATGATAGACCTTCTTTCTTACAAATGATAAAAGATAGTTCCAGTGGTCTTTTTGATGCTGTATTAGTTTATAAAACAGACCGCTTTGCTCGTAATCGTTATGATAGTGCTGTATATAAAGCAAAATTGAAGAAAAATGGCATCAAGATTTTTTATGCTAAAGAAAATATTCCTGATGGACCTGAAGGAATTATTCTTGAGTCTATGCTTGAAGGTTTTGCTGAATATTATAGTGCTGAACTTAGCCAGAAAGTTAAACGTGGTATAAAAGAAAATATACGAAAAGGTTTATCCTTTGGTGGAGCTTGTCCATTTGGTTATAAAATCGTAAATAAAAAATATGTAATCGATGATGAACAAGCACCTTATGTAAAAAAAATCTTTGAAGATTATGCTAAAGGTAGACGAGCTATTGATATTTTCAATGAATTAAATACTTTACCTAATTATGCTGGAAAAGGTCGTAAATGGAATCGTTCTTCTCTAAATCGTATGCTTACTAACAAAAAATATATTGGCATATATGAATTAGAAGATGTATGTGTCAAAGATGCCATTCCGCCAATAATTGATGAAGCTTTATTCAATAAAGTTCAATCTCGTATTCTTTTTAATCGCCGTCATACTACAAGGGCTAAAGTTAACTATTTATTATCTGGTAAACTATTTTGCGGACTATGTGAACATTCTATGACTGGTAAAACAGGCACTAGCAAAACTAAAGTAAAATATCACTATTATGTTTGTAGCAATAGACATTGTAAGCAAAAAAAGTATCGTAAAGAACTTCTTGAAGATATAATTATCCAATATACAGTAAAAGATATATTAAATCCTAAACATTTTAAAATGATTGCTAAAAAATGTCTTGAAATACAACAAGCAGATAATAAAACTAATGATATGTTATTAATGCTAAAAAAACAATTAACCGCCACAAAAACTAAAATAAATAATCTAATGAATGCCATTGAAGCAGGTATTATCACAACTTCAACTAAAGATAGACTAGAACAATTAGAACAAGAAAAATATAAATTAGAACTTGAAATATCTACCCAACAATTAAATAGTAATAGGTTATTATCTGAAAAACAAATCATTTATATGTTAAATGTATTCTATAATAAAAGAGTTGATGTTTCTTTCTATAATCAAATTATTGATTGCTTTATCTATAAAATTTATATTTACTCCGACAAAATATGTATTGTCTATAACCTGAATAATAGTGATAAAGACGTGACTTACTCTGATATTAACGAACTATATAAAAGTTCGCACCTTAACTCATGCGGTTCACCATATGTAAATTAGCGTCGTAATTAAGGTTACGACGTTTTTTATTTATTATTATTTTTTAATCAGACGATTTATGACATCATATTTTGACATCTTTATAATAAAAAAAATAAAAGTCATTGCCTTAGATAAATAGCAACGACTTTTTAATAATTATAAACCATTAAAAATTATTATTCATTATTAGTAGTAAAATTTTTATAAAAATTATAGGCTTTTTCAATCTCTTTCCTATCTTGTTCGTCAAATAAATTTATAGATAAAGTTTTATATGCTTCTAATTCTTTTAATATAGATGTATCTATTATAACCTTAAATCCTTTAAAGCCTTTTTTCTTATTCAATTTTCTTCTTATCATGGATAATCTCCTTTCAATATTGAAAGAGGTTATCCTCTATGGTACAATATCACAGAGGGTAACCTCTGTTTTGAGAAGGCAGTCTGTAACACTTTGGTCGGTAGTGCAGGCTGTCTTTTTTATTTACATTTTATTATTTTTTATAAATTCTTCAGCTAGTTTTGGATTTTTCCTTACTATTTTCATAAACTCTTTTATAAGAATATACTCCTCATCATAAGCTCTTATATTTCTTCCTGGTCGTGCTGTACTAACTTCTTTTGTTG
>ERZ772901.1851-NODE-1851-length-14921-cov-7.094645_pt1 | contig 14921 bp, 12 predicted proteins | sample MGYA00512123_ERZ772901 | MGnify/ENA primary metagenome ERZ772901 (study PRJEB29015, sample SAMEA2737711) | human gut metagenome | biome: human gut; feature: human-associated habitat; material: faeces | place: China | collected 2012 ...
AAACTAAAGTAGTCTATGTTTATCAAGACAAAATAGGTCACGTTGAAAAAGGAAAAATCTCAATATGGATACGTTTGTCCATATTTCGAGTAGCAGGGTTACCATAAATGAAAATAGCTATATGTGATGATCAAGAAATACAATTAGAGTTAATGGAAAGATATATAAAAGAATGGGCTATTAAAAATAGCTTAGAAATCTATATAGATAAATTTAATAGTGCAGAAGAATTTTTATTTGAATGGGAAGATTATGAAAAATATGATGCTATATTTTTAGATATAGAAATGAAAAAAATGTCTGGCATTGAATTATCAAATATAATTAGAAAGAAAAATAAAACTGTTAATTTAGTTTTTGTTACAGGTGAATTTAAATATGCTCTTCATGGATATAAAGTAGGTGCACTACAATATTTAATGAAGCCTATAAAAAAAGAAGACCTTTTTGAATGTTTAGATATAATTAAAGAAAAAATAAATGTTACAAATGATAGTGGAAATTATATAACTATAGAACTACCAAAAAGAAGTATAAAACTTAATTGTGAAACTATTGAATATTGCATTATGTTTTCGCCATATATAGACATTTATACAACAAGCGATAAAATTACTATTAGAAAAAAGATAAGTGATATGGAACAAATGTTACCAAAGGGGAATTTTGTTAGATGCCATAGATCTTACTTAGTAAATATAAAATATATAAAGGTAGTAAATAAAGATACAATTACATTAGAAAGTGGAATAAAAATACCTATAAGTAGAGGAAAGTATGAAGAAGTTAATGAAGCTTTTATAAATTATTTTTTATAATTAAAAACTTTAAAAATATTATGGGGGTATATTGATATGATATTTACATGGAAGTTTGTAAGTGATTTTATAGCTATATTCATGCCAATATATTTTTTAAATAAAATAATGCCAACACAAAAAAAGAAAGTATATATGTATTACATTCTTATAATAGGTGTGTTATATCCAGTTATGTTATTAATAAAAGATGGATATTATTTAGATATTTATTTCAAGTATTTTATATTTATAATAACATTAATTTACCCAATAGTATTTAGAGAAGGGAGTTTAGCTAAAAAAATATTTTGGGTATGTTTCTATTTAGCAGGTGTATCAACAATATCATTACTTTGTGCATCAATTGTTATTTTACTATATAAAAATAATATTATTGAAGCAAACTATTTATATAGTGATAACTTTATATTAATGCGTAGAATTATAGAGCTTATATACATATATATAATTTCAGAAAATATAGGGTTTATAAGATATGTAAATAATAAAATATTATCAGTATTAAGTTTTACTTGCATAGTTAGCCTTGCAATAATAAACTTTGTAGGAAAATACATAATAGAATATTATAATTATAAAACTTATGATTTAGTTATTATAGTTTCTGGAATGATATTTCTTCAAATATCAATTTTTTACATAGTAAATTCAATTTCAAAAATAGTTGAAGAAAAGCTAGTTTTAGAAATAAATTTAAAAAGTAAGCAAAATGATGAAGATATAATTAGAATGCATAAAGAAATGATAGGGTGGAGACATGATATGAGAAATCATGTTAACACCGTTTTAGGGTTAATTGAAAGAAATGCATCAAATGAAGCAATTGAATATATAAAAGAAGTAGATAAAAGAACTAGTGATTTTGAAAAAATAAGATATACAGATAATGTGGCTTTGGATTCTATTTTAACAAGTAAAATTAATTTAGCTAAGGAAAAAGGGATAAATGTTAAATTGGAGTTAAATATAAGTTGTGAAATAAAATTAACTAATATAGAAATATGCACTTTATTAGGCAACTTATTAGATAATTCTATTGAAGCTTGTGAAAAGCTTGAAAAAGATAAAATTATAGATTTAAAAATGTTAGCTCAAGAAGATAAATTAATTATAAAGATAAAAAATAATACAAATGGAAAAATAAATAATGAAAATGGTGTTTTTAAAACAACAAAAACAAGTGGTGTTCATGGAATTGGATTATCTCAAATAAATGATATTATAAAAAAATATAATGGATATATAAAAAGAAGTCATGAAAATAATGTTTTTAATACTAATATAATGATAAATTATTAAAAAGAGTTAAAATTTGAGAAAAAAATTAAGTAAATGGTTAAGTAATTATTTATTTAATTTTTTTTATAATTTGTAGGGGAAGTGTTGTAGAGATAATTATGGGTTTTGAAAATATATTAATAAAAATTAAATTATGTTGATGCATTAATATAAATAATTAAATTATTAATAAATTGATGTAAAAAATAAGATTATGAAATTTAAATATAAAATTCTACAATTTACGACAAAATAATAAAAAAATATTAAAAACACATTATTATAAATAACAGAGACAAGCTTGTTAGCAAACAAGTATTGTAAGAGAAAAATAATTATACATATACAATAATGGAGGGAATTTTTATTATGAAAAAGAAATTATTATCATTAGTTTTAGCTGGAGCAATGGTTGCTTCAACATCAGTAAGTGCATTTGCTGCCAGTAAAAATGGTGAGGGACAAGACGTAATATCACCTACAACAACACCTACAACACCTATAGCTGTACCAAATGGAGAAATAACAGGTGAAGATAATAAAGAATATACTACAGATGTTACAGTACAAGGGAGTGTCGCTAGTGATTCAGGAGCGTTACCATCAACAACTTTTAATGTAACAATTCCAACAAAAGCTGCATTTACAGTTAATAAAGATGGAGTATTAGAAGGTACACCAATAAAAGTTTCAAATAAAGGAACACAAAAGATTGATGTATATGCATATAAATTTGTAGATACTACAGGAGAAGATAAAATAAAGGTTGATTCAGAGAGTAGTGTTAAAGTTAAAAATAGAAGTAATGTTAATTTAACTATTGGAGGAAAATTAAAAGTTTTACATTTAAAATCAGAGCAAACAAATGCTACTGATAAAAATGGACTTTATACAGATAAAGAGCTAAATCATGAGGCACAAGGTGATAGCTTGAAATTAACAAGTTTAGCACCTGGAGAAAGTGAAGATTTAAAATTACAAGGTAGTGCTGGTAAGAATAATGCAGATTTAGATCAAAATATAAAAAGTAATGGTTTAAGTGATGAATTTACATTAACGCTAAAAATTAAAAAAGCTACTACAAACTAATAAAAATAAACTTTAATTAAAAATCCATAATAATTAAATTATTATGGATTTTTAATCGATAAGGATTTATAAATACTAAAAGAAAGGGGATATTATCATGGATAAAAAAGTTGAAAAGAAAAACAAGGTGAAAATTATAATAGTTGTATTGTTAGTTATAGCTGTTGCATCTGCAGGAGTTTATTTTGTATACAATAAAAGCAAAAGTAAAAGTGCAAGTTCTGAAAATGGTTCAGAAGTATCAGGATATGTTCTTGCAGATGGTGCAGAACCAGGTTTATCTGAAGATGAAATAAGAGCATTATTACAAAAGCAAGTTGATGATTCTACTATTTCTTTTAGTATTTCTTCAGATCCTGTATTTAAAGGTAAAAAAGCATTTATTGTTATGGCAAATCCAAGATACAATGCTTATGATATAGATTATGTTATAACTGTAGATGGAAAAGAAATAATAAGAACAGCTAAAATAGCACCTAATCAATATATTGAAGAGGTTGAATTAAGAGAAGCTTTACCTAAGGGGACTCATACTGGAGAAGCTCTTGTAACTGGTTATAATAGAGAAACTGGTGAAGAAGTAGGTAAAACTATAGTTGAAATTACTATAACAGCTCAATAATTTAATTTTATATTAAAAATATAAAGGTAAAGGGGGGTGCAAATGAATAAAAAGAAAATTTTAATTATATTAAGAACAGCATTTGCTAGTAGAACAGCACATCATGTATTATCACTTTTGCTTACAGGAATTATGCTTGGTGGAATTGGATTAACTTTAAGATCAGATATTGAAGATATTAAACTTTATGTTCAATCAGTTTTAGATAGAGATCCAAATTATAAAAACTTACAAGATTCAGTAAGTGAAAATATGATTAGAGGAAATATTAATATTGAAGGTCAACTTGTAGAAGGGGATGCAAAAGAAGAAAGTAAAACTTTAGTTTCTAATGATACTAAAAATGGATATGACAGTTACACTCCAAGTAGTTCTTCTTCAAATAGTAGCAATACTTCAAATAATACTTCTTCTAGTAATACTTCAAGCAGTAGTTCTTCTAACAATAATTCTTCAAATAACAATAATAATGATAACTCTAATTCAAATAGTAGCAATAGCAACAATAGTAATAAACAAGAAGAAACTGTTGATAAATCAGCTTTTAATGGTAAAGATGCAATTATTTCAGAAGGACAACCCTTTAATCCAATGAATGCATTACAACTTTATGCTTGTGATATAACTGGGGAAAATATAACAAATTCAATAGTTATTACAGAAAATAATGTTGATATATACAAACCTGGAGTTTATAATGTAAAAGCATCTATAGCATTAAAGAATGGTAAAACTTTAGACAAGAAATTTGCAGTAAGAGTTGAACCAACTGTGTTAGATTTAGCAGTTAATGATGTTAAAGCATCTAAAACAGAGCTTAAAAAAGAAGAAGATTATACTATGAATTTTGCAGTTAACTCTTCTAAAAGTTATATAGATGTAGAAAAAGTTGTTATAAACAAAAAAGAATATGAAGTATCAAAGATACTTGAAGATGAAATTGAAAGATATAGTGTTAATTTAATGGCACCAAATAAAGCAGGATATGAATCTTTAAAATTACAAAAAGTAATAATGTCTGATAAAACTGTAGTTGATATTGATAAAACTGTTAATATTAATGTTTTAAAAGAAGATGCTACTTTAAATGATGTTGTTGTAGAAGATGAAAGTAATGGAAATAATGCACTTAAAATATCATTTATTTTAAAAGATGTTGATAATACAATAAGTGAACCTAAAATTTGTATATATAATGAAGATGGAAATTTAGTTTTAGAAAAGCCATTTTCAAAAAATAAATATTCATCATATACAAAAGTTTCCACTAAAATAAATTTAGATAAAGCAGGGATTTATACTGTTAAAGTTTTAGCTAATAAAAATGATGAAGCTAAAGAACAAACTAATGAAGAAAAAGGTATTGAATTATTTTCTAAAGAAATTGCTGTAAATATGAAGGCAGTATCTGATGATGAAGAAGTGAACTTATTACCTATGAATGCAAACTATAATGAAGATATTGAAGCATATTCAGAGGAAAATTTAAATTCAGTATCAAATGATGAGGATATTGAGGGATATTCAGAAGACGATACAGTTAATTTTAGAAATATTTTAAGAGCTTCAAGTGGAAACATAACGGGAAGTGATGCTATTGAACATGAGCATGAAATTTCTATAACTGGAAGTATTGTTAGTGATACAGGTGAAATACCTTCAGGAACATTACAAGTTGTAGTTCCAACAACTGCATCATTTACAGTTGATAAAGATGGAAATTTTATAGGAACAACTATTACAATTAGAAATCAAGGATATCAAAATATAGATGTATATGCATATAAATTTATAGATGTAGATGGAAGAGAGGGTATAAGCGTTAAGCCTAAATCTGAAGTTACTGAACAAGCTTCTAGAAGTGATATTGCAATGAATATTTACGGAAATAATGGAACTGCATACTTTAAAACTGAAAATGTGAATGAAGAAAAAACTGGTATTTATAATGAAGCAGATTTAAAAACTTCAGCTAGTAGTGATGGAATAAAAATATCAAGAATTTTAGCAAATTCTCAAGGTACTTTAACTTTAAAGGGTGAAGCAGGAAAAAATTCAAATATTGATACAGCTATAAGTAATACATTTACTTTAATATTAAAAATTAAAAAATCCACAAATTAATAATTTTAAAATCAACTTAATAAATGTATAGCTGTATATATTTTTAAGTTGATTTTTTTGTTAGAAGAAAAAATTAACAAAAGATAAATAAAATAGAAAAAGATTTGTGGGGATGTGAGATATGAAAAAGGAAATGATTATAAATAAAATAAAAGAATTATTTTATAATAAGAAAAAGTTAAAATTAATATCAATTATAGCTATTACTGGAGTTGTATCAGTAGTTTTAATAGTTAAAGGTTCTTATATAAAATCAGTTATTGATGGAGATCCTGGCTATGTAAAGTTAAAAGAAAAAACAGCATTATTTGCTTATAGAAAAACTATTAGTTTAAAAGAAATTGAAGAAAGTACAATAATAGCTGGTGAAGATAAACCAAAAGGACCTATAACAGCAGCTAGTGTTAAAGGTGGATTTGATTCATATACTCCAAGTCAAATTGTAACTGCTGATTTAGAAGATAGCAGTAATAATTTTAATTACAATAACACAAATAGTAATTCTAACAACAATATAAATAATAGTAGTAGCAATTTAAGTGATGATTCAAATAAAAATAATCAAACAGAAGATAAAACAGAAACTAAACCTAATAATGATAAAAAAGGTGAAGTTGCTGTTGATAAATCATCATTTGTAGGAAAAGATATGATAATTTCAGAAGGTGATAATTTTGAGCCTTTTGAAACATTACAATTATCTGCAAAAGATGTTGATGGAAAAAATATAACTAAAAAAATTGTTATAACAGAAAATAATGTAGACATATATAAACCAGGTTTATATACTGTAAAGGCTAATGTTCAGCTTAGCAATGGAAATATTATTTATAAGGAATTTTTAGTAAGAGTAGAACCGGTAAAGTTACAGTTAGCAGTAAATGATATTCAAGTTTCAAAGGATATTTTGAAAAAGAGAGAAAGTTATACTATGAGCTTTAAAGTAGATTCTTCTAAAGATTATATAGATGTAGCAACTGTTAATATTAATGGAAAGATGTATTATCCAAATAAAACTACTAAAAGAAGATTCTTTAGTAAAGATGATGTTTATACAATTCAATTAGTGGCAAATGATAAAGCTGGAGTTGAAGATATTAATTTTAATACTATAACTATGACTGATGGAACGGTTGTTGATATTAATGAATTAAAAACTGTGGAAGTTTTAAAAGATGAAGCTTCTATAAAGGATATGGTTATAGACAATATAAGTGATGATGGAGAAGTTGCAATATCATTTTTTATAAAGGATATTGATGATACTATTAGTAAAGCTAAACTTTATGTTTATGATGAAGAAGAAAATGTAATAGTTGAAAAAGAAGTTGAGAAGAATAAAACTATAAACTCTATATTAAATGTAAATAAAAATGGAGTTTATAAAATAAAAATAGTTGCAGATGAAAATGTTGAATTTGTTGCTCAAAATACTAAGGATTCAAAAAGAAAAGAGTTATATTCAACTTCAATAGAAGTTAAGAATGCTAGATTTTCAGATAATAGTATAAAGGAAGCAAATGTAGATATAGCAAGCTATATAGTTTATAATGATGAAAATGATTTTATAAATGGATTATTTTTAAGAAAATCAATAAGTAAATATGAATTGCAAAGTGGAGATGAAGAAGGTTCTCAAGAACCACCAATTGGCTCAGAGCAGCCAGATGGAAGTGAAGAGGATTCTGGTAATGTAACACCAAGTCCGAATCCAGATCAAGATTCGGGATCAAATGGAGCTGGTTCTGATTCGAGTAATCCAGATGGTGGAAATGTTGGAAGTGGAGCTACAGAAAAAGCTGATGTTTTTATTCCAGATAAAAATAATCCTGGAGAAGGATCAAGTGATCCTAAATATACTAGAGGGTATACAACTAAAGATAAATTACATGTAGTAATACCAACTAAGGGTAAAATGAAGGAGGATGCAGGAGAAACACCACATGGTAGATTTAATGTAACAGTTCCAACAACTGCAAGTTTCACTGTGAAAAATAATTCTGAATTTATTGGAACATCAATAAAAATTACTAATAACGGAGAAAAACCTGTAGATGTAAGTGTTGCTAACTTTATAGATGTTGATGGAGATTATGGAATAAAGCTAATAACTGATACACAAGTTGATGCTACTAAAAAGAGGAATGAAGTTAATTTATTCCTTGAAAATACTGCTGAAAATAAGAAGATATATTTAGGTAATAAAAAATTATATTCAGAGTTAGGTACAGAAGCAATTACTCAGGAGGAAAAGAAGAAAATTGCTAAAGTTTTAGCTGGAAATACTTCTACAATAAATATATCTGGAAAAGCAGGAACATCTGCTGAAGGAATAGAAGATCCAATTTCAAATAGATTTACATTAATTTTAAAAATTAAGAAAAACACTGAAAACAGTACTTCAAAATAATTAAAACCTTATTATATTGAAAAATATAATAGAAAGGATAATAAGTATGGAAGATAATTCAACTAAAAACAATTCTTCAATGAAAAAAAATATTAAGATTTTTTTAGCTATAGTTATTTTAATAGGAATAGGTGTTGGTTTTGGGTTAAGTTTAAATTTTGCTAATGATAATTTTGGTCAATCTAGTGGAGCTATAATAGAAGATGGTGTTATAGCAGGATATACAGCAGAACAAATTGCAGAAATTATGCAAAGAAAAGCAGATGAATCTACATTTTCTTTTGAAGTAAATGCAAGACCTACATTTAAGGATGGAAAATCTGAAGGTAATTTAAGAATTTATAATCCACCATATAATAAATATGTAATAGATGTAGAAATAAAGCTAGATTCTAATGATAAAACAGTATTTAAAAGTGGTAAAATTAAACCAAATCAACATATAGAAAATGCTAAGTTAAGTAAAAACCTTAAAAAAGGTGAATATGAAGCAACAGCAACTATAAATGCTTATGATTCTGATGGTGAAACATTAATAGGTGTATCTGCAGCGAAACTTATTATAAATATTGAAAATTAATTAGTGATGGGGGGATTTTTATATGATGAAAAAGAAAATTTTAAGCTTATGCATGGTAGCTATTATGCTAAATCTTTCTGTTGAAAGTTATGCATATTCACTAAATAATATTCAATTAGCTACTAATTCAGATTCAACTAGTACTCCATCAGAAGGTGGAGGAGAAGAGCAAACTCCAAGTGCACCACCAAATGGTAGTGGCAATGGTGGAAGTTCAACTCAGCCTCCAAATAGTGATGGAGGCAGTACAGGGGCTGGAGGAGCTGGGGGTTCAACAACAACTCCAAATGCTCCTCTTGAAAATAAAGGTGGAAGTAATAGTGTAGAATTAGATGGTGGAATAGGTGAATGGGGCCCTGATAAGGATGATAAGTTACCTAATTTTAATGGAGCTACAGGTAGTGAAAAACTAGATGTTGATAACAAGCTGGAAGAAGGTCAATATTTTACTATATCAGCAACTGTTCCATTAAATATGGAGTTTTTAATAAAAAATGAAAATGAAAATGGAAGTTCACCTAATGGTAAATTTATTACACCTTATTATAAAGTTATAAATAATGGTTCTCATAAATTAAAAGTTCATTTTGAATCGTTTGAATATGCAAATTCAAAAACTACTAAAACTAGTGATTTAGTAAAGGAAGATTTAGCACCATTATATGTTGTTTCACAACCAGAAAAAAATAATAAGAAGGTTGAAATGAGGTTAAATTTAACATATGATAGACCTTCTAATTCATATTTAAAAAGAATTGATTTAATACCTACTAATTCACCAACTATAACTTCAAGATTATTAAAATCAAGTAATTCAGTTGCACAAGAATTAGGTGAATTAGACCCAAATGAACAAGCTAGATTATATTATGGAAGTGATTTGTGGGAATCACCAAAATCAGAAAATGTTACTAAAGGTGTTGAAGCTAATTTTAATTTAAAGTTAGCATTTTCAATAGATGGTAAAACTACTGGAACTAATCCACCTTCAGGATCACCAGGTGATACCACAACAGAGAGTTCACCAAGCCAACAGCCAAGTGCTCCTACACCAAGCCAACCGTCAAATGGCACTACACCAGGTGATACATCTCAATCATCACAAGGTAGTAGCACACAAGGTCAACAACCAAATGGAGATACATCAAGTGATGCACAAAATCCAACAGGAAATGGGCAACAAGGACAAAGAAATTAAATATTAAAAATAAGCAATAAAAATATTATTTAAAATGAGGCAAATTCCCTTAGCCTAATTAAATGAAGCAGATAATATAAAAAGTTAATTTGAAATTTTTTTAAGTTGGTTATGAGAAATTTTTATTCATAACCAACTTTTTTTATAATAAGAATTTTTATTAATTTTGTTGGATAAAATAAAAAATAATTAATTATATAGAAAGGTGTAAATATATGAAACAAGATAAAACATATAAATTATTAATAATAGCGTTAGTATGTGCAGTTTTAATTATATTTGGAATAGTTATTATGAATAGTAAAAAGGAAGAAGTAAAACAAGAATCAAATATTACTATGAAAGACTTACCTTTAAAAGTAGAGGCAATTCCTATAAGTTTTAATATAGTAAATACGGCAGAAGGAAATATATTAGAATGTACTTATAAAAATAATTCAAATGAAGATATATCTAGATTAACAATACAAGTTAAGTTTAAAGGTACTGAAGAAATAGTAACTTTATCTTGTAATGAAGTTGTAGAAGCTGGAAATGAATCAGTGAAGTTTACTGGAAAAGGGCCGGCAAGTGGTAATATTGATGATGTGCAAATATTAAAATATAAAATATCTACAGCAAATGGAACATATATGGAATATGATTCAGAATTAAATCAATACAATTGGTCATAATATAGTTAGCTAAAATCTTATATATTAAAAATACACTTAATAATATAGTTTAATCTATATATTAAGTGTATTTTTGGTTAAAGAATAAAATTTTATGATATTATATACTTAAAAATAAATTAAAAGGAGGAAAAATCATGAAGTTAAATATATTAATTGTTGAAGATGAAATAGAAATAAGGGAAGGTGTAAGTGAATATTTATCAGAAGTTGGATATAATGTTATAACTGCTGAAGATGGACTTCAAGCAATAGAGTTATTTAATAAAAATAAAATAGATTTGGTTATTTTAGATATAATGCTTCCAAAGGCTAATGGTTTTGTTGTTTTAAATAATATTAGAAAAGAAAGTAATATTCCAGTAATTATGTTAACAGCAATGAGTGATGATTATACTCAAATTATGAGCTTTGATGAAAAAGCAGATGATTATATTACAAAGCCATTTTCAATAATACTTTTACATAAAAGAATAGAAGCACTTCTTAGAAGAGGAGTAAAGTTGGAAGAAAATAGGAAATGGAATTATAAAGATATAGAAATTGATTTTGAAGGGTATTCTGCAAAGAAAAATGATGAAATTATAGATTTAAAGCCTAAGGAAATAAAATTAATAGAATTATTATTAAAATATAAGGGGAAGGTTTTAAGTAGAGCACAAATTTTAGATAATTTATGGAGTATAGAAGAATGTCCAAATGACAGAGTTATTGATGTTTATATTAAAAATATAAGAAAGAAGCTATCATTAGACTGTATAGTAACAGTTAAGGGAATTGGCTATAAGTTTGAGGAGCAGTAATGAAAAAATTAAAGTTATTTTCAAAAACATACATATTTACAGTTGGATTAATAAGTTTAATAATTTTTACTTCAAATATTTTAATATATTTAGCAGTACCAAGGGTATATTTAAGTAATAAGGAAAAAGAAGCTGATATAATTATTTCAGAATTAACTCAAAAAATAAATGAAGAAACTAGTGAAAAGTCTTTTGAATTAGCAAAAGGTTTTGCTCAAAAGTATAATATTCAAGTTTTTATTACTTTAGGAGAAGAGCAAAGAAGTTTTCAAGGGGTTGAAAATGTAGATATATACATAGATAAGGATGTTATTAAGGATAAATCATTAATACTTCCAGATTTAACTGGTGAAGGTATTATAAAAAGTTCTGAAGAAGAAGAAGTTGATTCAATAAATGAGGGTATATTTAGTCAATATATTAATGTAAATAATTCATCAATAATAAAAAGTAGAGATTTTAAGACTATAAATGATGTAAAAGGAAATATTCAAATAGTAACTAATTTAGAATCTTTTACAGAAACTAGGGATATTATATTAAAAATATTGCCATATTCTATGATTGTAAGTTTAATTGTAGCTTTAATTGCATCATATATATATGCAAAAAAAATTACAACTCCAATAAAGGAAATTTGTAATGTTACAAAGGAAATGGAAAAGTTAAATAAAAGGGCTTTTTGTAATGTTGAATCTGAAGATGAAATTGGAATATTAGCATATAATATAAATAGTTTGTATGAAAATTTGTTAAATACTATTATATCATTAGAAGAAGAAATAAAAAATGTAAGTGAATCTGAAAAGGTTAAGGTGGATTTTTTAAGAAGTGCATCACATGAGCTTAAAACTCCATTAATGAGTATGCATATAATGATTGAAAATATGTTATATGATATAGGAAAATATAAAAATCATTATGTATATTTGGAAAAGTGCAAGGATATAGTTAATGAATTAAGTAAAATGGTTCAGGAGATTTTAGATACTTCAAGGCTTAATTCTATAGAAAATAAAAATGAAAAGTTATTGGATTTATCATATATAGTTGAAAATGCATTGGACCATTATAATATAATAGCTAAATCAAAAAATATTAATATTAAAGTTAATTTAAATGATTCTTTTAATATTAAGGTAGATGAAAAGGTGTTTACTAAGGCAATTTCTAATATTATTTCTAATGCAGTTAATTATACTGATGAGGGGAAGGAAATAAGAATTTATATAAAAGATAAAAAGCTTATTATAGAAAATGATTGTAAACCAATTTCAGATGAGCATTTAGCACATATTTTTGAAGCTTTTTATAGGGTTGATTTTGATAGAAATAAGTCTAGTGGAGGAAATGGATTAGGGTTATACATAGTTGAACAAATTTTAAGGATGTATAATTTAAGTTTTTCTTTTAAATCAATTTCAACTGGTATGAGGTTTGAAATTGATTTTAATTAATTATTTTTTAATTTTATAAACTTAACTCTTTTATTTCATAAATATTTCATATTGAACTAATAAAATGTACTCAAGTTAATAAACAAGGAGGAAATAAATATGAATGTATTTAAAAGATCGGTATTATATATAACAAGAAAAAAAATGAAAAGTATTATTATGTTATTTATATTATTTGGAATAGCAACAGCTGTTTTAAGTGGAATTTCAATTAAAAAGGCAGCTAATATAGCAAGACAAGATTCAAATAAGGATATGGCAAATACTTTTGAATTACAAACTAATCTTGGAAGTAATTTAAGTGGAACAATTCCAGAAAGTTTAATTAATAAGCTTTCAAAGGTAGATGGTGTTAAGAATTATGATGCTGCAATTCAAGGTGCTGGTTTAGATTTAGAAAATGTAAATTATATAAAACCAGAAAAAAATGCAGTTCAATATAATGATGATTATAAATATGAAAAACTTTTTTCTGTAGAAGCACATAAGAGCTCTGAGTATGATACTAAGTTTATAAGTAAATCATTAAAGCTTGTTGATGGTAGACATATTGTGCCTACTGATAAAGGTAAGGTATTAATTCATAAGGCTTTAGCAGAAGCAAATAATTTAAAAGTTGGAGATACTATAAAAGCTAAAAAGAGTGCAGGTGATTTTAATGCATCAACTTTATCTAAAAATGATTATGACCTTGAAATAGTAGGTATTTTTGAAAGTAGTAACACTGAAAGAGTTGGTCACAAATTAGAAATGCCAGAAAATCTTTTAATAACTGATGTAGATACTGTTAAAACTTTATATGGATATTCAGATGGAGAAGTAAAATATACTAATGCTACGTTTAATACAAGCACTGATGTGGATAAGGTAACAGCAAAATTTAAAGAAATTTCTGCTGAATGGAATAAGTATACAATAGTAAAGAGTGAAGATACATTCTTAGCTTTATCTAAGTCTTTTGACTCTTTAGATAAGATTATAAATATGATTTTAATTGGTGCAATAATAGCTGGTGCAATAATACTTTCATTAGTGTTAGCATTTTGGATTCAAGGAAGAATTCATGAAACAGGTATATTACTTTCAATAGGAGTTTCAAAGTTTAATATTATTTCTCAATATATAATTGAATTATTACTTATAAGTGTATTAGCTTTTGGAGGATCATATTTCTCAAGTAAAGTAATTTCACAAAATATAGGAAATACAATAGTTTCACAAGCAAGCAAACAAGCTGTTCAAGATGTTAAGAGTGGATTTGGAGGATTTTCATTAGGAAATGATGTTAATAGTTCTTTAGCAACTCGTACAGTAGATGAAATAGATGTAAAAGTAGATGTTGAAGAATTAATTTATGTATATGTTATAGGAACAGTTATTATCATACTTTCAGTAATGGCATCATCAGTATCAATAATTAGATTAAAACCAAAAGAAATATTATCCAAAATGAGCTAGGAGGAAAATAAATGTCAATTTTAGCATTAAATAAAGTTAATTATTCATATAAAAATGGAAAAAAAGTTTTAAATGATATAAGCATGGAATTTGAAAAAGGAAAATTTTATGCTATTTTAGGGGTTTCTGGTTCAGGAAAAACAACATTATTATCATTACTGGCTGGATTAGATGAACCTAGAAATGGTGAAATATTATATAATAATCAAAATATAAAAGTAAAAGGGTATGAGAATCATAGAAAAAGCAATATTTCATTAATTTTTCAAAATTATAATTTAATTGATTATATGACACCTTTAGAAAATTTAAAGATAGTTAATCCTAAGGCAGATAAGAAAATTTTAAACGATTTAGGATTAACTGATGATGAAGTTAATAGAAACGTATTACAATTATCAGGGGGG
>ERZ772901.1870-NODE-1870-length-14806-cov-3.267778_pt1 | contig 14806 bp, 8 predicted proteins | sample MGYA00512123_ERZ772901 | MGnify/ENA primary metagenome ERZ772901 (study PRJEB29015, sample SAMEA2737711) | human gut metagenome | biome: human gut; feature: human-associated habitat; material: faeces | place: China | collected 2012 ...
AGGAGAACCCGCATCATCTGTTCCAGCCGTACTGCCTGCCTGGGCAGCAGTATGATGAGGAGTCGGGGCTGTGCTATAACCGTCACCGGTACTATGATCCGTTGCAGGGACGGTATATCACCCAGGATCCGATTGGGCTGAGTGGTGGGCTGAATACATATTCGTATCCATTAAATCCAATAAATGAAATAGATCCTTTAGGATTAAAAGTGATCGTTGTAGCTAGTGATCCTAATGAGGCAAAATTATTACAGGAGGCATATGCACAATTAAATACAACAAAGAGAGGACAAGAAATAACAAAACCGTTAGAAGATTCGAAAGATGTATATAATATATACACAATACATCGCGATGCTTTTTATTGCCCTGCCGGAACAACAGATGTCTCCTGTCAAGGAAAAGAAAAAGCGGTGTTTATTGAGCCCAATGAGTGTGTAAAATTACCTACGGTACAAGGCCTGGAGGTTACATCACTGGCAGTTGAATTAGGACATGAATTAGGTCATGCTCATGGAGTCCATGATGATGGTGGGGATAGAATGAATAACGTAAACTTAAATGAAAATCCTATCCGCGCTGGTTTAGGTGAAAACCCACGGACTGCATATGTAGTACCACGAGTGGAGTGGGAAAAATGTCGAAAATAAATTTTGTGACACTATTGTTTTTTATTTTAAATATTCCAAATGCAATTGGTAAAGATGAAGATTATATAGGGGTGGTTTATTGGCGAGGGTTTGATATTGAGTCAATAACAGGGATTCCTGAAAGTCAGATAAATAATTATGGAATGAAGCGATGTATTGGTAGAAATGTTTTTATGGGGTTATTATTTCATATTAATGATTCATATAGCCGAGAATATGACGATAGAGATGTCAGAGGTAGTATTACTTTTAATAATGATATTTATTATGTAAATCGATCTGGTATAGTTAGATATAAAAATGATTTTTATAGAATAAATAAAAAATCATTTAGTCATATAATGAATCAAGATAAGAGCAAATGTCCGTTAATTGATTAAATAGTTCGAGTTGCGGGAAGGCGGCAAGCTAAATAGTGCCTAATATCGGTACAACGTAAGACTCCGGGGGAGACGACCAGGTGTAGATTGCGCTGACTTTTTCCGGTGTGCAGGGACTTGCGGTCAACTGTGTCAGGCCGTGAAGTGCTGAGTCAGTCCCAATAGCTCAGCCAGATCGAACCCGGTGGCAAGGAACTATTCTGTACTCAACTGAAGTCTCCGTGTCGCTCGAACAAAAGGTGGTCAGCCTGGTGGTCTTGACAAACTCGATTTTTTTTAGCTTACCAATCAGCTATTTATTGGCTACGGCGATCCCAGTCAGAGGAGCCAAATTCTAAAAATTCGCTTTTTTAGCGCAATGTCACTGACCTTAGTTGAACATTGTTTTTTAACGGATAGCGGGTTTTTAACATCTTAAGCGCCCTCGACCTTTATGGTTGAGGGCGTTTTGCTATGAACGCCATCACCATTTTCCCCTCGATTATAAAACTTGAGTTATTCAGTAGTCTCCCCTCTTGCAACTCACACCCAAAACTGCCTAACGAAAAGTTATTAATTTTCAATCATATTACTATCAGGATTTACATTTTTTCGCTGTGCTAGAAAGGGCGCATTTATGTTAGCTCGTTCAGGGAAGGTAAGCATGGCTACGAAGAAGAGAAGTGGAGAAGAAATAAATGACCGACAAATCTTATGCGGGATGGGAATTAAACTACGCCGCTTAACTGCGGGTATCTGTCTGATAACTCAACTTGCGTTCCCTATGGCTGCGGCAGCACAAGGTGTGGTAAATGCCGCAACCCAACAACCAGTTCCTGCACAAATTGCCATTGCAAATGCCAATACGGTGCCCTACACCCTTGGAGCGCTGGAATCGGCCCAAAGCGTTGCCGAACGTTTCGGTATTTCGGTGGCTGAGTTACGCAAACTCAACCAGTTTCGTACGTTTGCTCGAGGTTTTGATAATGTCAGCCAGGGTGATGAACTGGATGTCCCGGCACAAGTTAGTGAAAATAATTTAACCCCGCCACCGGGTAATAGCATGGCAACCTTGAGCAACAGATAGCCAGTACTTCACAGCAAATCGGGTCTCTGCTCGCCGAGGATATGAACAGCGAGCAAGCGGCAAATATGGCGCGTGGATGGGCCTCTTCTCAGGCTTCAGGCGCAATGACAGACTGGTTAAGCCGCTTCGGTACCGCAAGAATCACGCTGGGCGTGGATGAAGATTTTAGCCTGAAGAACTCCCAGTTCGATTTTCTCCATCCGAGGTATGAAACGCCTGATAATCTCTTTTTCAGTCAGCATACTCTTCATCGTACTGACGAGCGTACGCAGATTAACAACGGCTTAGGTTGGCGTCATTTCACTCCCACATGGATGTCGGGCATCAACTTCTTTTTCGACCACGATCTTAGCCGTTACCACTCCCGCGCCGGCATTGGCGCGGAGTACTGGCGCGACTATCTAAAATTAAGCAGTAACGGCTATTTGCGACTGACCAACTGGCGCAGCGCACCTGAACTGGACAACGATTATGAAGCTCGCCCGGCCAATGGCTGGGATGTACGCGCAGAAGGCTGGCTACCCGCCTGGCCGCACCTTGGCGGTAAACTGGTCTATGAACAGTATTATGGCGATGAAGTGGCCCTGTTCGATAAAGACGATCGGCAAAGTAATCCTCATGCCATAACCGCTGGACTTAACTATACCCCCTTCCCGCTGATGACCTTCAGCGCGGAGCAACGCCAGGGTAAACAGGGCGAAAATGACACCCGTTTTGCCGTCGATTTTACCTGGCAACCTGGCAGCGCAATGCAGAAACAGCTTGACCCGAATGAAGTCGTTGCACGGCGTAGCCTTGCAGGCAGCCGTTATGATCTGGTGGATCGCAACAACAACATCGTTCTGGAATATCGCAAAAAAGAACTGGTCCGCCTGACCCTGACAGACCCCGTGACAGGGAAGTCAGGAGAAGTGAAATCACTGGTTTCGTCGCTACAAACTAAATATGCCCTGAAAGGCTATAACGTCGAAGCCACCGCTCTGGAAGCTGCCGGTGGTAAAGTGGTCACAACGGGTAAAGATATTCTGGTTACCCTGCCGGGTTACCGGTTCACCAGTACGCCAGAAACCGATAACACCTGGCCGATTGAAGTCACCGCTGAAGATGTCAAAGGCAATTTTTCGAATCGTGAACAGAGCATGGTAGTCGTTCAGGCACCTACGCTAAGCCAGAAAGATTCCTCGGTATCGTTAAGTACCCAGACGTTGAGCGCGGATTCCCATTCAACCGCCACACTGACTTTTATTGCGCATGATGCAGCAGGTAATCCTGTTATCGGGCTGGTGCTCTCGACGCGTCACGAAGGTGTTCAGGACATCACCCTTTCTGACTGGAAAGATAATGGTGACGGAAGCTATACCCAGATCCTGACCACAGGAGCGATGTCTGGCACGCTGACGCTTATGCCACAGCTGAACGGTGTGGATGCGGCTAAAGCCCCCGCCGTGGTGAATATCATTTCTGTTTCGTCATCCCGAACTCACTCGTCAATTAAGATTGATAAGAACCGTTATCTCTCCGGCAATCCTATCGAGGTGACGGTAGAACTGAGAGATGAAAATGACAAACCTGTTAAGGAGCAAAAACAGCAACTGAATACCGCAGTCAGCATCGACAACGTGAAACCTGGTGTCACTACAGACTGGAAAGAAACCGCAGATGGCGTCTATAAGGCAACCTATACCGCCTATACCAAAGGCAGTGGGCTTACTGCGAAGCTGTTAATGCAAAACTGGAATGAAGATTTGCATACCGCTGGATTTATCATCGACGCCAACCCGCAGTCAGCGAAAATTGCGACATTATCTGCCAGCAATAATGGTGTGCTCGCCAATGAGAATGCAGCAAACACCGTCTCGGTCAATGTCGCTGATGAAGGAAGCAACCCAATCAATGATCATACCGTCACGTTTGCGGTATTAAGCGGATCGGCAACTTCCTTTAACAATCAAAACACCGCAAAAACGGATGTTAATGGTCTGGCGACTTTTGAGCTGAAAAGTAGTAAGCAGGAAGACAACACGGTTGAAGTCACCCTTGAAAATGGCGTGAAACAAACGTTAATCGTCAGTTTTGTCGGCGACTCGAGTACCGCGCAGGTTGATCTGCAGAAGTCGAAAAATGAAGTGGTCGCTGACGGCAATGACAGTGCCACAATGACCGCGACAGTTCGGGATGCAAAAGGCAACCTGCTCAATGACGTCAAGGTCACCTTCAATGTCAATTCAGCAGCAGCGAAACTGAGCCAAACCGAAGTGAATAGCCACGACGGGATCGCCACAGCTACGCTGACCAGTTTGAAAAATGGTGATTATACGGTTACGGCCTCTGTGAGCTCTGGTTCTCAGGCTAATCAACAGGTGAATTTTATCGGTGATCAAAGTACTGCTGCCCTGACCCTCAGTGTGCCTTCAGGTGATATCACCGTCACCAACACAGCTCCGCAATATATGACTGCAACCTTGCAGGATAAAAATGGCAACCCACTAAAAGATAAAGAAATCACCTTCTCTGTGCCAAACGACGTCGCAAGTAAGTTCTCGATTAGCAACGGAGGAAAAGGCATGACGGATAGTAACGGGGTTGCAATCGCCTCCCTGACCGGCACGTTAGCGGGCACGCATATGATCATGGCTCGTCTGGCTAACAGCAATGTCAGCGATGCACAGCCAATGACGTTTGTGGCGGATAAAGACAGAGCGGTTGTCGTTTTGCAAACATCGAAAGCGGAAATCATTGGGAATGACGTGGATGAGACAACTCTGACAGCAACAGTGAAAGATCCGTCGAATCATCCGGTGGCGGGGATAACGGTAAACTTCACCATGCCACAGGACGTTGCGGCAAACTTTACCCTTGAAAATAACGGTATTGCCATCACTCAGGCCAATGGGGAAGCGCATGTCACGCTGAAAGTTAAAAAAGCGGGCACGCATACGGTTACCGCAACGCTGGGTAATAACAATACCAGTGATTCGCAGCCGGTAACATTTGTGGCGGACAAAACCTCGGCTCAGGTTGTCCTGCAGATGTCAAAAGATGAGATCACAGGTAATGGCGTCGATAACGCAACGCTAACTGCAACGGTTAAAGATCAGTTCGACAATGAGGTGAATAATCTTCCGGTAACATTCAGCTCAGCCTCTTCAGGACTCACCCTGACCCCGGGAGTAAGTAATACCAATGAGTCTGGCATCGCGCAGACCACTCTCGCAGGCGTTGCCTTTGGTGAGCAGACGGTCACTGCATCACTGGCTAATAATGGTGCCAGCGACCAAAAAACTGTGCATTTTATTGGCGACACAGCGGCGGCAAAAATTATCGAGTTGACGGCTGTGCCAGACCTCATAATCGCCGGTACCCCGCAGAACAGCTCCGGCAGCGTCATCACCGCCACAATCGTTGATAATAATGGCTTTCCGGTAAAAGGTGTGACTGTGAGCTTTACCAGCAGAACAAAATCTGCCGAAATGACGAACGGCGGCCAAGCCGTGACGAACGAACAGGGTAAAGCTACCGTCACTTATACCAATACCCGCTCCTCGAGAGAAACAGGAGCGAGACCGGATACCATTGAAGCTAGCCTGGAAAATGGTAGCTCCACGCTTAGCACGTCCATACAAGTCGACGTTGATGCGTCTACGGCACATCTCACCTCGCTATATACACTTTATGACACACAATTGGCAGGCGACGATACCACTCTGTACATTACGGTGAATGATAATTACGGCAATGGTGTACCCCTGCATCAGGTAACCCTCAGCGTTTCGCCGAGTGAAGGCGTGACCCTCAGTAACAACGGTATAAATACTACCAACCACGACGGCTATTTATACGCAAGCATGACCGCTACAAAAGCCGGGGTTTATCAAGTGACGGCAACCCTCGACAATGGCGATTCGATGCAACAAACAGTGACCTATGTGCCGAACGTAGCGAATGCTGAAATCACGCTGGCAGCCTCGAAGGATCCGGTGATTGCCGACAATAACGATATCACGACACTAACAGCAACAGTCGCTGATACAGAGGGCAATGCGATAGCCAACACTGAGGTAACATTTACTCTGCCGGAAGATGTGAGGGCGAACTTCACGCTGAGCGATGGCGGTAAAGCGGTTACTGATGCCGATGGCAAAGCGAAAGTCACGCTGAAAGGTACAAAAGCAGGCGCTCATACTGTTACAGCATCGATGGCTGGCGGTAAGAGTGAGCAGTTGGTGGTGAACTTTATTGCGGATACACTCACTGCGCAGGTTAATCTTAACGTTACCGAGGACAATTTTATCGCTAATAACGTCGGGATGACCAGGCTGCAGGCAACAGTGACTGATGGAAACGGCAACCCGTTAGCCAATGAGGCGGTGACATTCACGCTACCGGCAGATGTGAGCGCAAGCTTTACTCTCGGACAAGGCGGTTCCGCCATTACTGATATCAACGGCAAGGCTGAAGTTACACTGAGCGGTACAAAATCCGGCACCTATCCCGTGACAGTTAGCGTGAACAATTATGGTGTCAGTGATACGAAACAGGTGACTTTGATTGCCGATGCTGGTACCGCAAAACTAGCCTCATTAACCTCTGTATACTCTTTCGTCGTCAGCACGACCGAGGGCGCGACCATGACTGCAAGCGTCACTGACGCTAACGGCAACCCGGTAGAAGGCATAAAAGTTAATTTCCGCGGAACCTCCGTCACGCTAAGCAGCACCAGCGTTGAAACGGATGATCGGGGTTTCGCTGAAATTCTTGTGACAAGCACCGAGGTCGGACTGAAAACAGTTTCAGCCTCTCTGGCAGATAAACCTACTGAAGTCATCTCGCGATTACTGAATGCAAAAGCAGATATTAATTCTGCAACGATTACCAGTCTGGAGATACCTGAAGGTCAGGTCATGGTCGCACAAGACGTAGCAGTTAAAGCTCACGTCAACGACCAGTTTGGCAATCCGATTCTTAATGAATCTGTAACATTCAGTGCAGAGCCACCAGAGCACATGACCATCAGCCAAAATATTGTCTCTACTGATACGCATGGTATAGCCGAGGTCACTATGACGCCCGAAAGAAACGGTTCGTATATGGTGAAAGCATCCCTGGCGAATGGATCCTCTTATGAGAAGGATCTGGTGGTAATCGATTAAAAACTGACACTCTCGGCGTCCAGCCCGCTTATCGGTGTCAATTCCCCAACAGGTGCAACTCTGACGGCAACGCTAACTTCTGCAAATGGCACTCCAGTGGAGGGTCAGGTCATCAACTTTAGCGTAACGCTAGAAGGTGCGACGTTAAGTGGCGGAAAAGTGGGAACCAACTCTTCAGGTCAGGCTCCAGTCGTTCTGACCAGCAATAAAGTCGGTACATATACGGTGACTGCATCGTTCCATAACGGCGTAACAATACAGACACAGACAACCGTGAAAGTCACTGGCAACTCAAGCACCGCCCATGTTGCTAGCTTTATCGCTGATCCATCGACTATCGCCGCCACCAACAGTGATTTAAGTACCTTAAAGGCAACGGTTGAGGATGGCAGTGGTAACCTGATCGAAGGTCTCACTGTGTACTTCGCCTTAAAAAGCGGCTCTGCCACATTAACGTCATTAACAGCGGTGACAGATCAAAACGGAATCGCGACAACAAGCGTGAGAGGAGCGATAACGGGGAGCGTCACGGTAAGCGCAGTCACGACCGCTGGTGGAATGCAAACAGTAGATATAACGCTGGTGGCAGGCCCGGCAGACGCCTCAAAGTCAGTCCTTAAGAACAATCGGTCATCATTGAAAGGAGACTTTACCGATAGTGCTGAGCTACATCTTGTTCTGCACGATATATCAGGCAATCCGATCAAAGTTTCTGAAGGGCTGGAATTTGTGCAATCAGGTACTAACGTGCCCTATATGAAAATTAGCGCAATTGATTACAGTCAAAATATCAACGGTGATTACAAAGCCACCATTACAGGCGGCGGAGAGGGTATCGCAACGCTGATCCCTGTATTGAATGGTGTTCATCAAGCTGGTCTGAGTACCACAATACAATTCACTCGCGCAGAAGACAAAATAATGAGCGGTACAGTATCAGTCAATGGTACTGACCTACCGACAACTACATTCCCTTCGCAGGGGTTCACCGGGGCGTATTATCAGTTGAATAATGACAACTTTGCCCCAGGAAAAACGGCGGCTGATTATGAGTTTTCAAGCTCTGCCTCCTGGGTCGATGTTGATGCTACCGGTAAAGTGACATTTAAAAATGTCGGCAGCAATTGGGAAAGGATTACGGCGACGCCAAAATCAGGAGGCCCTAGCTATGTATACGAAATCCGTGTGAAGAGTTGGTGGGTGAACTCCGGCGATGCTTTCATGATATACAGCCTTGCTGAAAATTTTTGCAGTAGCAATGGCTACACACTTCCCCGTGCAGACCATTTAAACCATAGTCGTTCCCGAGGCATCGGGTCACTGTACAGTGAATGGGGAGATATGGGGCATTACACGACTGAAGCTGGTTTTCAATCAAATATGTATTGGTCATCTAGTCCCGCAAACTCAAGCGAACAATACGTAGTTTCCCTGGCAACAGGTGATCAAAGCGTATTTGAAAAGCTTGGGTTTGCTTATGCGACATGTTATAAAAACCTGTGATTTTCCGTTATAATTTCTTAAAGAGTGCTCCATTCGGAGCACTCTTTTTTACATTCCCTCTATAGAGCTTGCCCTTCTCTCACAGAAAATGAATAAATAAAACTGCTGCACCGCAAGAATCGCGTTCGATGTGACTATGATCGTATCCGGTGAGTACAGCTTTGATCCAAAGGCTGGTTTTCTGTGATGATTGACCAGCCTCAGAGTATTGATGACACCACCGTTCATAACAGATCGGCATTACTATGCATAAGTACTGTCTCATATTCTCGCCAAAACACTTTTTAATGCCTTTGCGAATTCATCCAGACTTATATTGTCAATTTTTTGCCCAACGACGACTGACTCCGAAACATCGGCCATTGCGGGCCATCGCGTTTTGTAATCAGCATAAATTGCAACAACGGGAGTATTATAGGCACTTGCCATATGTAATATTGAGGTGTCAGGAGTTATTGCGATATAAGCATCTTTTATGATTGCTGCTGAACGTTTAATCGAGGGTGATAAGGATAAACGGTAGACATTATTATAACAATCCACTAATACCCTGGCTTTATCTTCCCCTTTTGGTCCATGAACGATCACTATTGGTATATCTGTTTCACTTTGAATTTTTGCTATTAGATTTTCTGCAATCGATAATGAAAATGTACGTTCCTGCGAGCTACCTTCTAAATTAAGCGCAATGTAAGATCCTAACGATCGCATTTCCTCGCGCACCTCATCGAGTACATCCTCACTTAGTGGCAATTCATATATTGGCCTGACTGCTGGAAAACCCGCCTCACGCATCATAAATGCCCATGTCATGGGTACAGGAGCCCGGAGATTCTGATCCATCCGGGACGCGTTCTTGCACAAAGGGGAGTAGCACTTCATGGTTATACCAACAACCTGAAAATTCGTTTTTGCTTTCAACTGACTGATAAATAACATCGTTTTCAGGTTCTTTTTACGCATCGCCTCTATACAAAGATCCGGCGTACCGTATTGCTGTGTTATGTTCTTTGCTAAATCTTTTATTTCTTTTAATGTTGCGTGATCCTGCATAGTCATTGTGACTAATGTTAATTTAGTCTTTTCAAGTTTAAGTGCATTAAACACTTCTAAATTAATTGTCGACGTAACAATTAAAAGATGCTTAATTTTATGCAATTCAAGCGCCCGAATAACAGGAAAGATGGCCATAGCATCGCCAATCGGGAATATGGATAACAACAAACTCTGTTTTTTCAATATTAAAATTATAAGCTTTATAATCGTAGTAACTAAATGCAATACGTCTCAACAATGATGCTAAAAACATACCTAACCTCGCCTCCCTACTGGTTATAATGCATTGCAGTCTATCAGACTCATCATGGCGCAATTTTGTGCATATGCGGACTTTTATGTTTCATATCTCGAACCTGTGGGTCCTCTGCTTAATCCTTAAACAACACCAGCAACTCCTGCGCTTTCATCTTCCAGCGAATTTTTCATGTTGCCGTTAATCGGCCATAAAATCATTTGCAGATGCGCTCTGTCGAGGTAGTCTCATAAGGTTCGTTTATAGATCGACGGCAATGTGAGTTACCTTTTCCATACTAATTATAAAAAGACAGTACAAACAGGATCATTATGGACTCCACGCTCATCTCCACTCGTCCCGATGAAGGGACGCTTTCGTTAAGTCGCGCCCGACGAGCTGCGTTAGGCAGTTTCGCTGGTGCCGTCGTCGACTGGTATGATTTTTTACTCTATGGCATTACCGCCGCACTGGTGTTTAATCGCGAGTTTTTCCCGCAAGTAAGCCCGGCGATGGGAACGCTCGCCGCATTTGCCACCTTTGGCGTCGGATTCCTTTTCCGTCCGCTCGGCGGTGTCATTTTCGGTCACTTTGGCGACCGACTGGGACGTAAGCGCATGTTAATGCTGACCGTCTGGATGATGGGCATCGCGACAGCCTTGATTGGTATTCTTCCTTCCTTCTCGACCATTGGGTGGTGGGCACCTATTTTACTGGTGACGCTGCGTGCCATTCAGGGATTTGCCGTCGGCGGCGAATGGGGAGGCGCGGCGTTGCTTTCCGTTGAAAGTGCACCGAAAAATAAAAAAGCCTTTTACAGTAGCGGTGTACAAGTTGGCTACGGTGTAGGTTTACTGCTTTCAACCGGACTGGTTTCATTGATCAGTATGATGACGACTGACGAACAGTTTTTAAGCTGGGGCTGGCGCATTCCTTTCCTGTTTAGCATCGTACTGGTACTGGGAGCATTGTGGGTGCGCAATGGCATGGAGGAGTCCGCGGAATTTGAACAACAGCAACATTATCAAGCTGCCGCGAAAAAACGCATCCCGGTTATCGAAGCGCTGTTACGACATCCCGGTGCTTTCCTGAAGATTATTGCGCTACGACTGTGCGAATTGCTGACGATGTACATCGTTACTGCCTTCGCACTTAATTATTCAACCCAGAATATGGGGTTACCGCGCGAACTTTTCCTCAATATTGGTTTGCTGGTAGGTGGATTAAGCTGCCTGACAATTCCCTGTTTTGCCTGGCTTGCCGATCGTTTTGGTCGCCGCAGGGTTTATATCACAGGCGCGTTAATCGGAACGTTGAGCGCATTTCCTTTCTTTATGGCGCTTGAAGCACAATCTATTTTCTGGATAGTTTTCTTCTCCATAATGCTGGCAAACATTGCGCATGACATGGTGGTGTGTGTGCAACAACCGATGTTTACCGAAATGTTTGGTGCCAGTTATCGCTATAGTGGCGCTGGAGTCGGTTATCAGGTTGCCAGTGTGGTTGGCGGTGGATTTACACCTTTTATTGCCGCTGCACTCATCACTTACTTTGCCGGGAACTGGCATAGCGTCGCCATTTATTTGCTGGCTGGATGCCTGATTTCCGCAATGACCGCTTTGTTGATGAAAGACAGTCAACGCGCTTGATAGCCTGGCGAAGATCATCCGATCTTCGCCTTACACTTTTGTTTCACATTTCTGTGACATACTATCGGATGTGCGGTAATTGTATGGAACAGGAGACACACATGAATAATAAGGGCTCCGGTCTGACCCCAGCTCAGGCACTGGATAAACTCGACGCGCTGTATGAGCAATCTGTAGTCGCATTACGCAACGCCATTGGCAACTATATTACAAGTGGCGAATTACCTGATGAAAACGCCCGCAAACAAGGTCTTTTTGTCTATCCATCACTGACCGTAACCTGGGACGGTAGCACAACCAATCCCCCCAAAACGCGCGCATTTGGTCGCTTTACCCACGCAGGCAGCTACACCACCACGATTACTCGCCCTACTCTCTTTCGTTCGTATCTTAATGAACAACTTACGTTGCTGTATCAGGATTATGGTGCGCATATCTCAGTGCAACCCTCGCAGCATGAAATCCCTTATCCTTATGTCATCGATGGCTCTGAATTGACACTTGATCGCTCAATGAGCGCTGGGTTAACTCGCTACTTCCCGACAACAGAACTGGCGCAAATTGGCGATGAAACTGCAGACGGCATTTATCATCCAACTGAATTCTCCCCGCTATCGCATTTTGATGCGCGCCGCGTCGATTTTTCCCTCGCACGGTTGCGCCATTATACCGGTACGCCAGTTGAACATTTTCAGCCGTTCGTCTTGTTTACCAACTACACACGTTATGTGGATGAATTCGTTCGTTGGGGATGCAGCCAGATCCTCGATCCTGATAGTCCCTACATTGCCCTTTCTTGTGCTGGCGGGAACTGGATCACCGCCGAAACCGAAGCGCCAGAAGAAGCCATTTCCGACCTTGCATGGAAAAAACATCAGATGCCAGCATGGCATTTAATTACCGCCGATGGTCAGGGTATTACTCTGGTGAATATTGGCGTGGGACCATCCAATGCTAAAACCATCTGCGATCATCTGGCAGTGCTACGCCCGGATGTCTGGTTGATGATTGGTCACTGTGGCGGATTACGTGAAAGTCAGGCCATTGGCGATTATGTACTTGCACACGCTTATTTACGCGATGACCACGTTCTTGATGCGGTTCTGCCGCCCGATATTCCTATTCCGAGCATTGCTGAAGTGCAACGTGCGCTTTATGACGCCACCAAGCTGGTGAGTGGCAGGCCCGGTGAGGAAGTCAAACAGCGGCTACGTACAGGTACTGTGGTAACCACAGATGACAGGAACTGGGAATTACGTTACTCAGCTTCTGCACTTCGTTTTAACTTAAGCCGGGCCGTAGCAATTGATATGGAAAGTGCAACCATTGCCGCGCAAGGATATCGTTTCCGCGTGCCATACGGGACACTACTGTGTGTTTCAGATAAACCGTTGCATGGCGAGATTAAACTTCCCGGTCAGGCTAACCGTTTTTATGAAGGTGCTATTTCCGAACACCTGCAAATTGGCATTCGGGCGATCGATTTGCTGCGCGCAGAAGGCGACCGACTGCATTCGCGTAAATTACGAACCTTTAATGAGCCGCCGTTCCGATAATAAGTTCTGAACCTTCTCATCAGAAATAGATGTGAAGGATTAAGTAAGACATCTGGCAAATAGCCTGCAATCAACGCGGGCTGTTTGCTTCCTTGGGCAGATGCGAGTTTCATTATCGTCTTAATGATTTCCGCATATTAAAAGCATGTATGCTTTCAAAATATAATTATAAAAAATCCCGCCAACAACATTAGTTTTTATATAATTAAATATAAGATTATGGCTTTAGAATATTTTTATTTCTAATAGACGAGATTTTTCCTGTTATGATATAATATGCTGATTTAACACATGTTAACGATTTACCAGTAATGTAAATAAATTTTCGAGGAGATCATTCCAGTGGGACGTAAATGGGCCAATATTGTTGCTAAAAAAACGGCTAAAGACGGTGCAACGTCTAAAATTTATGCAAAATTCGGTGTAGAAATCTATGCTGCTGCTAAACAAGGTGAACCCGATCCAGAATTAAACACATCTTTAAAATTCGTTATTGAACGTGCAAAGCAGGCACAAGTTCCAAAGCACGTTATTGATAAAGCAATTGATAAAGCCAAAGGCGGCGGAGATGAAACGTTCGTGCAGGGCCGTTATGAAGGCTTTGGTCCTAATGGCTCAATGATTATCGCCGAGACATTGACTTCAAATGTTAACCGTACGATTGCTAACGTTCGCACAATTTTCAATAAAAAAGGCGGCAATATCGGAGCGGCAGGTTCTGTCAGCTATATGTTTGACAATACGGGTGTGATTGTATTTAAAGGATCAGACCCTGACCATATTTTTGAAATTTTACTTGAAGCTGAAGTTGATGTTCGTGATGTGACTGAAGAAGAAGGTAACATTGTTATTTATACCGAACCTACTGACCTTCATAAAGGAATCGCGGCTCTAAAAGCAGCTGGAATCACTGAGTTCTCAACAACAGAATTAGAAATGATTGCGCAATCTGAAGTTGAGCTTTCCCCAGAAGATTTAGAAATCTTTGAAGGGCTTGTTGATGCCCTTGAAGATGACGACGATGTACAAAAAGTTTATCATAACGTCGCAAATCTCTAATTATATTTTAAAGAAATCTGTCTTTACGGCAGATTTCTTTAATCTCATATAACCCTTATAAAAAATATAATGTTCAACTCGTCATATTGATTATAAAAAATCCCCGTTCCCAGAGAAATAATATTTATTAAAATTCCAGTTCTTCTTTTTCTGATTACAGAAGGCAAAGTGGCAATTACGCATAGTTTCCCGATAAAGACGCGATAGCGACATCCCGCATAAGGCATTTTTCTCTTTATCTTTGTACGGTACTTCATGGAACAGAGATTTTGACCTTGCGAATCGTGATGTCTGTTGGGGGGCAACTTGCTCACTGAAGCGTGAGACTCGATTAAGCGCACGAAACACAGAAATCAAAAAACCCGGTCACTTTTTTACAAGGTAACCGGGTAAAAATAATTTTTATTTTTTAACTGTTTTGAGACTCATAGAGATGTCTCAAAACTAAAATTTGGCTCCTCTGACTGGACTCGAACCAGTGACATACGGATTAACAGTCCGC
>ERZ772901.1874-NODE-1874-length-14770-cov-12.748148_pt1 | contig 14770 bp, 9 predicted proteins | sample MGYA00512123_ERZ772901 | MGnify/ENA primary metagenome ERZ772901 (study PRJEB29015, sample SAMEA2737711) | human gut metagenome | biome: human gut; feature: human-associated habitat; material: faeces | place: China | collected 2012 ...
CCTCGTGCATTTCGTTCAGGCGCTCCTCGGTGCAGAAGCAGTAGTAGGCCTTGCCCGCCTTGACAAGCTGCTCGGCGTACTGCTTGAACATACCCATGCGCTGGCTCTGCACGTAGGGGCCGACGGGACCGCCCACGTCGGGGCCCTCGTCCCAGGTCAAACCGGTAGCCTTGAGCGTGCCGTAGATGATGTCGGTAGCGCCCTCGACCAAGCGCCCTTGGTCGGTGTCCTCAATGCGCAGGATAAAGGTGCCGCCGTTATGGCGGGCCTGCAGATAGGTGTACAGTGCGGTGCGCAGGTTGCCGACGTGCATATAGCCCGTGGGGGACGGCGCAAAACGGGTGCGGACGGTAGACATAGTTATTACCCCTTTATAAGACATTCAATGGTTTCATTATAGGCGGACGGAAAGGCGGTGTCAATGGGAGAAAAGGCTTCCCCCAAGGGGGGAAGCTGTCAGCGGCCCTGACCGCTGACTGATGAGGGGAAACCTTGCTACCGTGATTTGTTTACAGGCAGCAACGACAAGCTTTTCCCTCATCCGGCCCTGCGGGGCCACCTTCCCCCAAGGGGGAAGGCAAAGCGCACGGGCAATCAAACCAAAAACTCCTCAAACCGATGCAAATCGTCAATTTTGACTGTGGCGCGGTAATACACGCCATCCTCGCGGTATTCCTCCGCGGCGACGCTGCCGCGGCTGCGGAGAATGTCCGCCAGCGCCAGCTTGTCATAGGGCAGCACAATCTCGATCGTGCGCACGCGGTGGTTCAGCACCTCGTCGAGCTTTGCCAGCAGTGCGGGCAGACCGTAGCCGGTTTTCGCGCTCGTCAGCAGGATATCCGGGTCAAAGGCCACGGTGTTGGCGGTGTCGCACTTGTTGTAGACGACCAGCTGGGGGATGTCCGCGCAGTCGAGGCTGCCCAGCACCTCATCGGTCACGGCCAGCTGTTCGGCTGCCTGTGCGTCGCCCGCGTCGGCCACCTTGACGATGACATCCGCGAACGCGGCCTCCTCCAGCGTGGATTTGAACGCCTCCACCAGATGGTGCGGCAGGCGGCTGACAAAGCCGACGGTATCCACCAGAATGATTTGCAGGCCGCTGGGCAGCACCAGCTTGCGGGCCGTCGGGTCCAGCGTCGCAAACAGCATGTCGGCTTCAAAAATCTGCTCGCCGCACAGCGCGTTCAGCAGGCTCGACTTGCCGACGTTCGTGTAGCCGACCAGCGCGACCACAGGCACATTGTTCTTCTGGCGGGCCCGGCGGGTCTCGCCGCGGCGCTTTTCCAGCTCCTTTAAGCGGCCCTCGAGATGCTCAATGCGGTGGTGCAGATGGCGGCGGTCCAGTTCGAGCTTTGTCTCACCGGCACCGCGGCGGGCACCCCCGCCGCCCCCGCCGCCGCCGCCCTGGCGGCTCAGGGCTTCGCCCAGCCCCTGCAGACGCGGCAGCTGATAGCGCAGCGTGGCAAGCTCGGTCTGCAGCTTGCCCTCGTTCGTCGTGGCGCGTGCGCGGAAAATCTCCAAAATCAGCATCGTGCGGTCCAGCACCTCGACTTGCAGTGCCGCCGACAGGTTGCGGATCTGGCTGCCGGTCAGCTCGCCGTCAAAGATGGCGGCTGCCGCGTTCACATTCTGGCAGACAAGCCGCGCCTCGGCGACCTTGCCCTCACCCAGCAGCGTTGCGGCCTCGGGCGTCGCACGCTTCTGCACGACCTCGGCCACGGCGTCCATGCCGTTGGCGTCGGCCAGCGCGCGCAGCTCATCCAGGCTGCGCGCCATATCGTACCTGCCCTGATCCAGCGCCAGCAGCACCACGGGCAGCTTCTCGGCGTCGGTGGCTTTCTGGGCAGTGGTGCCAAAGTCTAATTCTGTCGTATTATCGGTCATAATTCCTCTTTCAAAAGATGGTAGGCGCGGCAGGGGACCGGCGTGCCGTCAAACTTGCGGTCCGTCACGTCATGGTCGTAGACAAAGCCTGCCTTCTGCAAAACTGCGCTGCTGGCAATGTTCTCATTGGCGTGGACGGCGGCCAGCCAGTCTGCGCCCACGGTGTCAAACCAGTAGTCCCGCACGGTACAGAGTGCCTCGGTGGCGTAGCCTTTATTCCACCACTTGCGGCCCAGCGCATAGCCGACCTCCCACGCGTCGCCAAGGCGTTCGGTGTTCAGGTGCCAGCCCATCTTCAGCGCCGGGGCAGGGAAGAGGCTGATCGTGCCAAACAGCACCCCGGTGTGCTTGTCGGTGATGCCCCACTGGTAAAAGGCCGGGTCATCATAGTGCTTTTCCCACTCGTTCAGCGTCTCGGCGGTCTCGCCCCAGCTGCGGTGGGCGTTCCAGCGCAGGTATTGGGTCACCTGCCTGTCGCTGGCCCAGTTGTTGTACATCATTTCGCTGTCGTCGATGGAGAGCCGCCGCAGGACCAGCCGCTCCGTTTCCAGCTCTTGTGTGCCGCAATGCTTCATGTTGTCGCCTTACTTTCTATGGAAGATGCCGCGCAGGATGCCAAGGCCCATGCTCCAGAGTCTGGCGAGCTGTGCACGGTAGAGGGTGCAGTAGATAAACAAAATCACGCCTACCAGCGCAAATTTTATAAAGAAATGCTGCCACAGCAATGTGCCGATGGCCGTGACCGCGAACGCCAGCAGAAAGCCGGAGATCGTCTTGGGGTAGCTGGCCACCGTGCGGTAGTACATCTGCCCCGTGATGCTGCGGTACAAAAACGCAAGGCCGTTGCTGGCAGCCAGCGCCAGCGCCGCGCCGGTCAGCCCGAACGCGGGCACAAGCAGGGCGCAGAGCCCAAAGTTGGACAGCGCCCCCAGCCCGATGCCAATCGTGTCATGCCACGGCTTGCGGGCAATCGAGTTGCCGTAGACCGTGCCCTCGCACAGAATGTTGAACACAACGGCCAGCATCAGCAGCGGGAAAATGGCAAGGCAGCCGCGCTTGTTCGGGAAGATGACAAAGACGATGTCCTCGAACATGACCAGCACGCAGAAGAAGCCGAAGATCAGCAAATTCAGCACGTCATGCACGCGGCAGATGCGCTCCTGCTCGTCGCGGTAATGGCTGTAGACGTAGGGCCCCCAGTAGGTGGAAAAGCCCGCCTGAATGGCCGTGACGAGCTGCGCCAGGCTGTAGCCGAAGGCAAACAGGCCCTGGGCGTTCTCGCCGCTGGCGTTGCCGACGAACGAAAGGCAGATGCCGCTGGACAGGCTGAACAAAATCTGCGCCGGGGCCAGCGCCACGCCGTAGGGCACGGTCTGGCGCGCGATGCCGCCCAGCTGTGCGCCGGGCAGCGGCGCAAACACGGCGGCGCGGTATTTATACCCAAACGCAATCGCCACAACACCAAAACTTAGAATCGCCGCAACCGCCAGAACAAAGACGTTGGATGTAAAAAAGCCCGGCAGCAGGTAAAACAGGTTGTAGCAGCCCTGCATCCAGAGCGTCTCCGCTGTGTAGGCGCGCAGGTCGTTTTCCAAGCGCAGCAGCACATTTAAGTAGCGCACCAGCATATACAGCGCCGCGTTGAGGAACAGCAGCGGCACAATGCCCGGCCCGGCGCTGCCCAGACCGAACGCCGCTGCCAGCGGCTGCGCAAAGAACACGCTGCCCGCTACGCCCAGCAGCATCATAAACGCCGCCGAAATCCGCGTGCAGGCCGCGAAAAGCTGCCGCGGCTCGGCCCCGGCGGGCGGCTCATGGTAAAAGCGCAGCAGCGCCTGATCCAGCCCCAGAATGCCGATGTTCATGATCGTGGCCGTGTAAGTCATGAAGGTGACCGGTGCGCCCAGCACCTCAGCGGGCAGCAGCCCCTTGACGATGAGCGCCAGCCCCGTGATGGCAAAGCCCAGATAGGTCGCCACCGAATATTTCATCACATTCCCGGCGAAGGATTCACCGGAGGATCTCTTTTGATCTGACATAGTTGCTTGTCCTGTCGTAACGTTGTAGGGGCCGGGCATGCCCGGCCCGCGGCCTTGCCTTTGCCGCGCGTTTGCCGTACAGTGCAGGGCCGGGCATGCCCGGCCCCTACGCGGCGGTCGTTATTTCACAAACGGCTTGATCCTTGCTTCCATCGCCGCGACCTGCTCCGGCGTCACATGCGCCTTGTCCACGTAGCCGTAGATGCGTTGGGCAAAATTGGCCAGCGGCGGGCAGAAGGCAAAGAGCTTCTTCGGCTCCCAGCCGCGGCGGTAGAGGAAGTGTACCCCCGCCAGCGCGCAGAATTTCAGCTTGTTGAAGTGCGGCGTAAAGCCGTCGCCCATCGGCTCGTCCCGCGGGGGGTTCTTGTACACGTCCTCCAGCAGGTCGGCCATCCGCTTGTAGGCGGGCGTCTCGCTGGGGTCAAAATAGCCCTCGATGACGTCCTTCGCAATCGGGAACGGCGGCTCCGGCTCGGCCATGGCGGCGGCGAACTCGTCGTAGCGTGTCACGTAATGGGCGTCCTTGTAAATGACTGGGTCGTAGTCGTGTTCAATGGGGACGGGGCGCAGGATGTGGCAGCTCTTGCCGGCCATGTAGACCTCGGCGATGGCGGTGCTCATCCAGATCGAGATCGAGTCCGCCGCGACGATCCACTGCTTGACCGAGTCCGCAAAGATGACGTGGAAGTTGGGGCGCTTCTTCGCCAGCTCCTCCAGTGCGGGGCTGTTCCACTCGCTGGGATGGCGGCGGTAGACAAGCTCCACCTCCGGGTGTGCGCCCAGATATTCATCGAACCAACGCAGTGTTTCCTGCATCGAAACGCGGTTGGTTTTGGCAAAGCCCGTAAAATCGGTGCCCGCCATTTTGGAAAGCTCGGCGACCTCGTCGTCGTTCATGCTGGCATAGCCGAAGCTGGAAATGTACAGGTGCAGCTGCTTGGCCGGGTCAAGGCCGAACTCCCTGCAGAGCGTTTCCTTGTCCTTAAAGTAGCCGTCAAACTCCGGGCGCAGAAAGTCCATCATGACCGCGCCGGTCACGGGCGTGTTTTTGGCGTCCATGCCGTGGGCCTGCAGGCGGGCGGCGGTGCGCTTGCCCCAGCAGGTCTGCACGCAGCGCTTGGCGTTGCCGTTCATGTTGAACCAGTCGCCCTCCTCCTGCGTGTCGGAGAGCATCTGCTCCCAGTGCAGGTTGACGATTTTGTTGCAGCGGCCAATATTGTTGTACACATGGCTGTTGATGGCCTCGTTGTCATACATGCAGCTGGCGACGAGCACCTCGGGCTTGTCTTTGCCGAACAGCCGCAGATGCTTGGGGTCCAGCAGCTGGCGGATCTCCGCCGTGTAGCCGCGCCGCTCGAGCTCGAGCTTCAGCAAAAGGTCGCTCTCATACTCGCGGACGGTGTGCTCATATAAAATCAGAAAGTCTAAAGCCATGTGTACCTCCTAAAAAGCCTTCCCCCGAGGGGGAAGCCTCAGACTGTCGAAAAAGGTGTGCTCACCCCTTGGCCCCCTCTGCGAGGGGGCTCCGCCCGCAGGCGGTGGGGGAGAGAACTGTACGGCTGTCCGAAATATTTCGGGCTATGGCAAGGTTCTCGCCCTCCGCCCCTTCGGGGCACCTCCCTCGCAGAGGGAGGTTTTTCGACACGCGGACAGCTTCCCCCGAGGGGGAAGCCTTTCAGCGTGCTATATCCCCAAACAATTCCTGCGTCCACATCGGCAGACCGTATTTTTCATCGAGATGGAATCCGTCAAAAAACTGCTTGTCATCGTCGGTAATAACGCTGCCGCCCCACTCGTAATCCAGCAGGGTAAAGCCGCATTCGTCAGCCCAGGCGGCCAGCGTCGGCAGCACCGTGCCCTGCATGGTCTCGGTGATGCCGAACACATCGCAGACCTCGGTCCGCACATTGTCGGCCATCGGCGGCAAAACTACGATGAGCCGCACGCCCTCGCTCTGGCAGCGCTGGGCCAGCGTGTGCAGGCGGTTGAACTGCTCGTCATTCAGCGCCCAGCTTTTGCAGCGAGGCGTGATGGTCGCGGTGTAGTCGTATAATTTGCGGTGCAGCGGCAAAACTGTGCCGTCATCGGCCAGATAATCCGCCGCGACCCAGTCGCCGGATTCAATCGTATCGGGCGTACCGCGCAGTGTGTCCATGGCAACGGTCAGCGCGTTGACGTTGTACTCGAGGTTGAAGCAGTAGGCCAGCGGATTGTTCAGCGTTTCCTCCAGCGTGGCGAAGCGGTCCGTGTTGTAGCCCGCGTTCAGCGTGTAGAACGAGACTTCGACCAGCAGTGTGTCTGTGTCGTGGCCGGAATCCAGCAGATAGTCGGCCAGGTCAAGCGTCTCTTTTAACGATGCACCGCCGAACGCGAGGTTCTGCCACGACTGCCCGGACAGGCTGTCCACAAGGCCCATGTCAAAGTGGGCCAGACGGCTGTCACCCAAAATCAAATTTGTACCGGGATCCTGCTGGTATGCCCGCACCCGCGCAACCGGCTGGCTGGACGTCGCGGAGGCCTTCAGCCCGAAATAGTTGTTCGGCTCAAATGCAATGAAAAAGGCGAGCCAGAGCAGCACGGGAATTGCCAGCAGCGCCAGCTTTTTGAGAATGTTTTTCACGGACCGGAAACCTCCTTCCCTAATTTTTGTAGAACGTAGGGGCCGGGCATGCCCGGCCCGCCACCTGACGGTAGATGACATCTGATGGGAAAGCTGCGGGCGAGGCATGCCTCGCCCCTACAGCGCAGCTGTCAGAACCCCGCGTACATACCAAATCCGCTGCTCCCAAACCCGCCGCTCTGCATGATATAGCCTGCCAGCAGGGCGATGACAAGGGCATAATATACGGCCCAGCGGTGCTTTTCGTTGGCCAGGCAGATTTCGGAAGGCTTGTTTTTAAACGCAAACGCCCGGCGGGTGTCAAGGTAAAACGCCAGCGCCAGCACCAACGCCACAAACCCGTAGTACGCCGCGACCATGATGGCGTTGGCATAAAATCCGCCGGACGCGGCGGCGTACAGCTCCGACGCGAACCGCGCGGGGCCCCAGCCCATAAAGCAGCGGCCCAGATACGCGAACGCATCCCCGACGGTCAGCGGTGCGGCGGCGGGGGACGACCCCACACGGAAGAACACCATGCTCACGCACCACAGCACAAACACACCGGCGCGCTTGGCCCACAGCACGCGGGCCGGGGCTTTCTTTTTCGGCTTGCCCAAACGGCGGTGCAGCAGCTCCTCGCCCAGGCGGTAGCTGGCCTGCAAAAGGCCCCACACCACAAAGGGCAGCGTGTTGCCGTGCCAGAAGCCGGAGACAAAAAAGACCGTGAACACGCAAAATTCCGCGGGCAGGCGGCTGATTTTGCCGCCCGTCAACCCGGAGACATCCGCCCACGCCAGCGGCATGAACAGATAATCCTGCAGCCACGACGAGAAGCTGATGTGCCACCGGCTCCAGAAGCCCGAAAAATTTGTGGCAAAGAACGGCGTCTTGAAGTTCTCGGGCAGCTCCAGCCCCAGCAGCAGACCCACGGCCCGCGCGACCTCGGAGTAGCCGGAGAAGTTAAAATACAGCTGGAACGTGTAAAACACCGCGGCCAGCACCAGCATAGGCCCGCCGTAGCTGCGGTAGTTCGGGAACACTTCATCCACCAGCAGCCCCAGCACGTCGCTGACGGCCACTAACTTAAACAGGCCCAGTGCCATCAGCCGCAGCGCGCGCACCGTGCGGGCGGCGTCAAAGCGGTGCTCCTTTTTAAACTGGGGCAGCAACGCCCCGGCGCGGCAAATGGGTCCCTGCGTGACGGTGGCAAAAAAGTTCAAAAACAGCGCACAGTCAATAAAATTCTTCTCGACCTCGCAGTCGCCGCGCGCGGCATCAATTAAGTAAGAGATCGCCGCAAAGCTGTAAAAGCTGATGCCCAGCGGCATGGCGACGGCCTGCCAGCCGCCGTCCGACGCGAACGCACCGTTATACTTAAAGAACGCCAGGATCGCCAGCAGCCCTACAACGCCAATGCGCAGGAACGCCGTTTTGCGGGCGCCCTCCCGCGCGGTCATGCCGCGTCCGCACAGGTAGGTGAACACGGCAATGGCAATCGTGATCGGCAGCATCGACGGCATCGCCAGCGCGTAAAATACCCAGCTGGCCGCCAGCAGAAACGCGCTCTGCCAGCGCTGCGGCAGATGCAGGTAGACGGCGGCCACGACCAGCAGAAAGCCGAAAAATCCAAAACTTTGCAGGCTCATGGCCGCACCTCCCCTTTATAATCATCGGTAATATCCTATTATACACGATTTCGCGTCCCAGCGCAAGGGATTGGGGCATAAAGAAAGCGGCAGGCCGAAGCCTGCCGCTTTAAGGGTCATAATTTTAAAGCTTTTCGCCAAGCCTTTTCTCGAAAAGGCTTGTTACTCCGCAATAATGCTCTTGCCGGTCATTTCCTCGGGGACGGGCAGACCGATATAGGGCAGCATCGTCGGGGCGATGTCCGCCAGGCAGCCGCCCTCGCGCAGCTTCACATCGCCCGCGCCGATGACCGCGAAGGGCACGACGTTGGTGGTGTGGGCCGTGAACGGGGAACCGTCGGGGTTCTTCATCTTCTCGGCGTTGCCGTGGTCGGCAGTCAGGAAAACGACGCCGCCCGCGTTCAGCACCGCGTCGGTGACCTCGCCCACGCACTTGTCAACAGCCTCGACGGCCTTGACCGCTGCGTCAAACACGCCGGTGTGGCCGACCATGTCGCAGTTGGCGAAGTTCAGGATGATGACGTCGTACTTGCCGCTCTCAATGCGGGCCTTGCACTCGTCGGCAACCTCGTAGGCGCTCATTTCGGGCTTGAGGTCGTAGGTGGCAACCTTCGGGCTGGGGATGACCTTGCGGTCCTCGCCCTCGCAGGGCTGCTCAACACCGCCGTTGAAGAAGAAGGTCACATGGGCGTACTTCTCGGTCTCGGCAATGCGCAGCTGGGTCTTACCGTTCTTGGAAAGATACTCGCCCAGAACGTTGCTCAGCTCAACCGGCGGGTAGGCAACTTCGCAGTTGGGCATGGTAGCATCATACTCGGCCATGCAGACATAGTGAACCTGCTTGCGGCCGCCGCGGCGCTCAAAGCCGGTAAAGGCATCATCGCAGAAAATGCGGGTCATCTGGCGGGCACGGTCGGGGCGGAAGTTCATGAAGATGATGGTATCGCCATCCTCCACGCGGCCACCCTCACAGGTAACGGCGGGGATCACAAATTCATCAGTCTTGCCGTCCGCATAAGAAGCCTCAATGGCCTCCTGTGCATTGGCGGCATGGTTGCCCTCGCCGTAAACAAAAGCGGCATAAGCCTTTTCTTCACGGTCCCAGTTGTTGTCACGGTCCATAGCATAGTAACGGCCGCTGACACTGGCGATGGTGCCAATACCCAGCTCGTCCAGCTTGGCCTGCAGGTCAGCCAGGAATCCCTTACCGGAATGGGGGTCGGTATCACGACCGTCCATAAAGCAGTGGATGAAGGTATTCTCGATACCGTATTCCTTGGAAATATCGCAGAGTTTGAACAAATGGTCAAAAGAGCTGTGCACGCCACCGTTGCTGGTCAGTCCCATAAAGTGGATATTCTTGCCGTTTTCCTTTGCATATGAGAAAGCAGAAACAATTTCCTTGTTCTTCAGGATGCTGCCATCGGCACAAGCACGGTTAATCTTCACCAAGTCCTGGTAAACGATGCGTCCGGCACCGATATTGAGGTGACCTACTTCAGAATTACCCATCTGTCCGTCGGGCAAACCAACGTTTTCACCGCTTGCCTGAAGCTCGGAATGCGGATAAGCTGCCAACAGACTGTCCCAATACGGAGTAGGTGTATTGAAAATCACATCATCTTTACCTTGATCGCCGATGCCCCAGCCATCAAGAATCATTAAAAGGGCTTTCTTACTCATAATATTAATCGAATTTAATTGTATAATCTTTTTGTATGATACAAACGTTCTTTATAGTAGGAACCTGTTTTTGCGCTGCAAAGGTACAAAAAACAGCCGTTAAAGCGTACTGTTTCAAATGATTTATGTATTTTTGATTTGATATTCACCAATAAAACGAACGGAGACGTTGACTGCAATGCCTCTGTTCCAACCTGAAAGGAGGCAAACAATGAGAAAGTATCTCTACAGTGAAAACGGCTTCACTGAAAAGGCCGAATGGCAACCCAACTGCTGGGTCAACGTAGAATGCCCGGACAACGATGATTTCAAATTCCTTACCGAAGAGCTGAAAGTTCCCGAATCATTCCTGGAAGACATAGCCGACGTGGACGAGCGCCCGCGTACGGAAACAGAAGACAACTGGCTGCTGACCATCCTCCGCATCCCGATGCAGAGCAACCAACGCGGCGTGCCGTTCATCACCGTGCCCATCGGCATTATCACCAATGACGGAATCATCGTTTCTGTCTGCTATCACCACACGGAGCTGATACCGGACTTCATCCAGCACACACGCCGGAAGAACATAGTCGTCAACAATAAACTGGATTTGATTCTGCGAATCATCTACTCTTCTGCCGTCTGGTTCCTGAAGTATCTGAAACAGATAAACAACGACGTGGCCACCGCCGAAAAAGAGCTGGAGAAAAGCATCCGCAACGAAGACCTCCTGCAACTGATGAAGCTGCAGAAGACGCTGGTCTACTTCAACACTTCCATCCGTGGCAATGAAGTGATGATAGGACGGCTGAAAAACATCTTTCAGGACACCAATTATCTGGATTTGGAATTATTGGAAGACGTGGTCATCGAGTTGAAGCAGGCATACAATACCGTGAACATCTACAGTGATATTCTGACGGGAACCATGGACGCCTTCGCCTCCATCATCTCCAACAATGTGAATGCCATCATGAAACGTATGACAAGCCTCAGCATTACACTGATGATTCCCACGTTGATAGCCAGTTTCTACGGCATGAATGTGGACATCCACCTGGAGAGTTTTCCGCACGCGTTTATTTTCATCATACTTTTGTCGGCAATATTATCAGCAGTGACATTCGTATGGTTCAGAAGGATTAAGTGGTTCTAAACAGCATCATTGTCCGAAGTTCAGCGACAACTGCCCATCCCCCAAGAGATTGAACGTCAAGCGATGATAGGGTGTAGTACCCCGCTCAGCAATGGCGGCACGATGTTTCTTGGTGGGATACCCCTTGTTACGATTCCAGTCATAATACGGATATTCCTCGTGAAGGCGGTTCATGTAGTCATCACGATAGGTCTTTGCCAAAATGGAGGCGGCAGCGATGGAAAGGTACTTCCCGTCTCCTTTCACTACGGTAGTATGCGGCAAGTCCCGATATTTTTTAAAGCGGTTGCCGTCTATCAGCAGATGTTGCGGACGGACATTCAGTTGGTCAACAGCACGGTGCATGGCAAGAAAGGAGGCATTGAGAATATTGATTTTGTCAATTTCTTCGGGAGAGACGACGCCCACCGCCCATGCCAGAGCCTCTTTCTCAATCACTTCACGCAAGGCATAGCGTTGTTTTTCCGTCAGCTGCTTGGAGTCGTTCAAAAGTTCATTCTTAAAGTCCGTTGGCAGAATAACAGCAGCGGCATAGACCGCACCGGCCAGACAGCCGCGACCGGCCTCATCGCATCCTGCCTCTATCAAATCTTTATTCAAATAAGGTAATAACATATATATCGCTATCTTTGAGGCACAAAGATAAATCTTTTTGGAGGGAAACCGGACTTCTAAGAAGAATTAATTAAATTTGCAGAAACAAGACGATGCCATGAAGAAAAACCTATGTCTACTACTCGTATGTCTTCTGTCAGCAGCCGCCCCACTGCAAGCTCAAGACATGCAGCAAGCACAGAAATTGATTGACCAAGCACAGAAATACCTGTACAACAACCCCAAACAAGCTTCCTACTATGCAGCTCAGGCTTCTGCCTTGTTTCCCGAAGATGAGCCCAGTGAGGTCCGCGCACAAGCTATGATTCTCTACTGTCAAGCCGAACAATTGTTGGGGAACTTCGACCTAAGTATCAAGAATCTTTATGACACCCAAAAATATATCCATCCCACCAACAAAAAACAAATGGCACAACTCTGCTCCTTGATGGGGCGTGTATACAGCAAACTAGGCGATTACAACAAAGCCATTGAACTGAACGACAAAGCAACCTCCATCTTCAAATCCATCGGCGATTCCACCTCTGTGGCCGGATGCTATAACGAACGTGGAGTAATGCACCACTTCATGAGTGAATTTACCGTTGCCGAGCGTTTCTTCCAGCGTGCGCTGGCCATCAACCGTGCCCAACGAAACCTGAAAGAGATTGCAACCAACCTGAACAACCTCTGTCTGTACCGGGGAAATACGGAAGAGAAACTTTCTTTCATCCAGGAAGCCATCACCATCAACAAGAATCTGGATGCCCAATGGTCTCTTGGCGAAAACTACAACAACATGGGGAAACAGTATTACTATGACAAGCAATACTCCAAAGCCTTGGAAGCCTTGCATAAAGCCTACGAGTATGCCCACAACATCGGAGCCCGCGAACTGATTTGCGACAATTACGAATATTCGTCCATGGTATATGCAGCTATAGGTGACTATGCCCAAGCCTATAAGTATCTGAACAAGAGGTACCACCTGGGCAAGGAACTGCAAAGTAGCAACAAGCTACGCAACATCGAGCAGGAAATTTCCTACAAAAGATACCAAGACCAAAAATATGCTACTGAAATGCAGGAACAAACCTACAAGATAGAGCTACTGAAACGCAATTTGTGGCTTTTGGGCAGCGTACTTATTCTGGGAATAGCTTTCAGCATCTTTCTATATAAATGGTATAAACGCCGAAAAGATTTGCAACTGATAGAAGCACGCTACCAATTGCAACTGTCCGAAAAAGAAGTGGCCGAACTGAAGATGCATCAGCAAGAGCTGGAACTTCAAAATGTACACAATGCCCTGGCTACCAGTCGGCAGGAGGCAACCAGCTTCGCCGTATTCCTGAAAAGCCGCAATGAACTGCTGGACAAAATACGCGGAATGGTGAAAGAAGGATATAAGATGGACGCGCAAGCCATCACGCCCCACCTGAAGAAAATCAACGCATTCATCAGCCAGAGCCAAAGCGGAGACAAAACCAACAGTGCCCTATTGACAAACATCGATGATAAAAGCAATGAATTCCTCCAAAGACTGGTAGCGATTCATCCCAAACTGACACAAGGCGAGAAATATCTTGCCACCCTGCTAAGGGTGAACCTGTCTACCAAAGAAATATCCATGTTGACCGGCACCACCCCCAAAACCATCAATATGAACCGATACCGCCTGCGCAAATCCCTCAACCTCTCTTCCGAAGAAGACCTAACCGACTATCTACAGAATATATAACCCGGCTCAAGGCTGAAAATATTTATTTTGCATTTCTACCCTCACCGCCCTCACTGCTTACCTAAAAGTCTTTATTCATCGGACTTTCAGAGGTGAGTAAGGGCAATTTCAAAAAGGTGAGGGTAAAGTTTGCTCTCACTTTGTCTCAGTAGAAACAAGGCATCGAACAAGTAAGCATAGGCTCGCAAGTCCGGAAGAAGGGACTACTGTATCAGTATGCAAATGAAAGAACCGTCTACTGATGACGTTTATAAAGAAAAAAAGTGTCTAGTGAAATCAGGAAAAGACAGCTTTCTTTTTGTTTCCCCCAATATAACCGCTTGTTTCAACACACAGAACGGTTTGTTTCGACGTGTAAAACAATGTGTTTCATTAGGGCGAACACTTTGTTCCATTATAGTGAACACTTTGTTTCATACTATATAAACACCTTGTTTTATGTTGTGCAAACAAAACGTTTTATACTACATGAACGAAGTGTTTTGTACTGCAGAAACAAAGTGTTCATCACTATGAACTAATAAGTTATCCGTATTTTGCAAGAGATAAGATATGAATGTCATCCGTCTTATACTCGACTTCCTCTTTTACAGATGGCTTGCAGATAAAACATCTGCAAACCATCTGCAAGGGACATCATTGATAAACAGTAGTATCTCAACTCTCCTCCGAGGAGGAGAGTTGAGATACTACTGTTTATCAATGATTATAAAAGACTTGCGAAACTTGAGTTGCTTGATATTTCTAAAAGAGTTGGTTTCCTTCTTCATCTAATCACCGTTTACTTGCGCAACTCAATAATTAATGTAAATCGGGAAAAGTTTATGTGGATATAGTTTTGTAGATATAGAATATCTCATTTACTCCTATTTATCAAATACTTACAAAACTATTTGTAGATAATAAAACAAAGAATATCCCTCTCTTGTAGTCTGCTTGTAGATAACATTCATTAGCAATTCCTGTTTATGAAGCTTAATTTAGCATTGTGAAAAACCAATAGTATTAACCTTAAAAACTTATTCAAATGAGTAAAAGTAACTACTACAAAGAAAGAGTCATTCAGCTACTTCTCTTCTTTGCTTTTATGCTGCCTATGGGCGCATTGGCACAGAACATTCAGCTGAACGGTACCGTAACCGATGTTTCCGGTGAATCTGTCATCGGAGCCAGTGTATTAGAGAAAGGAACAACAAATGGAGTAATCACTGACATCGACGGTAACTTTACCCTCAGCGTTTCCCCAAAAGCCACTATTATTATCTCTTACGTGGGCTATGCTCCACAAGAAATCGCCCTCAATGGTCGCAAGGAATTGAAAGTGGTGCTGAAAGAAGACACCGAACTACTGGACGAAGTAGTCGTTATCGGTTATGGCACACAAAAGAAATCGGATGTTTCCGGTTCGGTAAGTTCCGTATCGGGCGATAAACTAAACAACAT
>ERZ772901.1877-NODE-1877-length-14732-cov-5.512503_pt1 | contig 14732 bp, 10 predicted proteins | sample MGYA00512123_ERZ772901 | MGnify/ENA primary metagenome ERZ772901 (study PRJEB29015, sample SAMEA2737711) | human gut metagenome | biome: human gut; feature: human-associated habitat; material: faeces | place: China | collected 2012 ...
ACCTTTTTGACATCCGCCGTCTTGCGGACCGTCTCATTGACGTGGCTCTCGCACATGCCGCACATCATGCCATCTACTTTTAAAATCGTCTCGATCATCTGAGGAAACCTCCAAGAATTTTTTGCCTCTGCCGCAGCTTTTGCAGATTGCACAAAGGCAGCAGCTTAAATTTAGGCATTTTGTTAGCAGAAGCTAACCAGCAAACCAAACAAATCGCTGTCCGGAAGCACACCGGACAGCGGCCCGCCCCGCGGCGGGATCAGAGCCTGATCTCTGCTTTTATCATACCACAGAGATGGGGAATGCGCAAGCGGTGCATCCAGCTCCACAGCGTAAAAAATCGTCTCTTGTCAAAGGCAGTGAAACGTGGTACAGTAAACGGGCAATCGCTTCCATTTTATCGGATATGATCTTACGAGGGGTTTTATGAAACAGAACAATCGTTTTTGCGTGCTGGCACTGACCGCTGTGCTGGCACTGACTCTAACCGCCTGCTCCGAGACGGCTGACGGCTCCGCCGCATCGGGCAGCACCCAGACCACGCAGCCTGCCCAGAGCACCGCCCAGCAGGACACTTCCGCCGGGACTCCCTCTGCCAGCCAGCAGACCGAGGTGCTGGGTAGCCTGACCTCCTCCGAGCTGCAGGAACTCGTCTCCGGCAGCACCACGCTGGAGCAGCTGACCCAGCAGCGCGCCGAGGCTGCTGACCCCGGCACGGGGAGCACCACTGCCCTGCCGGAGTATGAGCAGCAGCTGCAGGCTCTCATCAACCAGCTCTACGCCGTCAAGGCCCGGGCCGAGAGCAGCCTGAACAACACCATCCAGTCGGCCACGGCAGAGTACAAGGCTCTGCCTGCCGCCAAGCAGACCAAGAGCCGCAAAATCGCCATCGTGATGGGCAAGGCCAGTGAGCTGAAAGCCATGGAGGCTTCCTGTGACAAAGAGGTGGACGACATCGTAAACCAGATGCGCGCCCTGCTGACCCAGAACGGCCAGAGCACCGCCCTGGCCGACGAGGCACTGGCTGCCTACAAGGCCCAGAAGAGCGAAATGGTCTCTTCCCTCACCAGCAAACTCTACGGCTGAGCGCCGAACGCGTTTCCCCTGCAATTTGTGCCGGAATATCCCCGGTACCCGTTGCAGGGGTCCTTTTTTGCCCGGAGAAATTCTGTTCCTGTCGGGCAGCCGCGTTTTACAACCCCGGTCAGGTTTCTGTTCCACCCCTGCACGGTATCCGCTCCAAAATCATTGCCAGAGTTTTACTTTCGTTTGTAAATTTCGCCAATCTTTTGCATATTCCGGGTTTTTTTCCAATTTTGCTTGAATTGTGGGGACATACCGTTTAAAATTAGATGGGGTGTTAGAGCCTTTGTTTTTCTGCGTCAATTTTTAGAGAGGCGAAAGGCATGTTCCCACGTAATTTCAACTGAGAAAGGCGATGAGACAAATGGAAATGGAAGAAGAAGTGATCGACCTGAGCGAGCTGCTGCGGCTTTTGTGGAGCCATGTGCTGCAGATCGTGGCGGTGGGCCTTGTGGCGGCGGTGATCAGCTTTCTGGTGTGCACGTTCGCGCTGACTCCCCGGTATCAGGCGTCCGTCAACATGATCGTCAATACCCGGCAGGATAACACGACGACCGTGAGCAACGACAACATCACCTCGGCAAAAAACATGATCGACACCTATGCAGTCATCATCAAGAGCAACCTCGTGCTCAACGATGTCATCCAGCGGATGGACCTGGACATGACCTACAGCCAGCTGGCAGACAACATCACGGTGGGCAGCGTCAACTCCACCCAGATCATGGCCATTACGGTGACCAATGAGAACCCGGGCCTGGCGGGCAAGATCGCGCAGACGATTGCGGAGGTCGCGCCGGACGTGATCGTGGAAAAGGTCGAGGCAGGCTCCTGCAAGGCAGTGAGCGACGTGGAGATCGGCACCACGCCTGTCTATCCCCAGACCAAGAAGACCATGCTGCTCTGCGCTCTGGCCGGTATGGTAGCGGCCTGCGCTCTGCTGGTGGTCAACCACCTGCTGCACAACTACATTGTAGACGACGAAGATGTTCAGAAGAAGCTGGACCTCCCTGTTTTGGGCTTTATCCCTGAGGTGTGATGTAAGATGTGGAATCCGTTCAAACCGAAAATTGAAAACTCTGACCCCGGCCAGCGCTCCCTGCAGCTGATCTCTCAGAAAGGAATGCCCTTTGCGTATGTGGAAGCTTACAAATCCCTGCGCACCAACCTGAACTTTCTGACCAGCTCCACCGGAGCCCGCGCCATTGTGGTCACCAGTACCATGCCGGAAGAGGCCAAGAGCAACGTCTCGGTCAACCTGGCCCTGACCCTGGCCGAAGACGGCAAAAATGTAGCCCTGGTGGACTGCGACCTGCGCAAGCCCGTGCTGCACAAATACCTGAAAGCCGGTCACAATGTGAAAGGCGTTTCCAATATTGTCTCCAACCAGTGCAAGCTGGAAGAGGCTCTGCTGCGGCTGGAACAGTTCAAGATCACGTTCCTGCCCGCCGGCACGCCCCCTCCGAACCCCTCGGAGCTGCTGGGCTCGGCCCGGATGCAGCAGATGATCCAGCAGCTGCGCGCCACTTTTGATTATGTCATCTTTGACGCGCCTCCCATCTCCATGGTGACAGACGCGGCGGTCATCGGCAATCAGGTGGACGGTGCTCTGTTTGTTGTTCGTTCCAGCTACGCCCCGGCCGAGTCCGTGGAGGCCGCTGTCAAGAAGCTGAAAGACACCGGCGTAAAAGTGCTGGGTGCCGTGCTGACCCGCTATGACGCCAAGACGGCGCTCAAGGGCTCCAACTACGCTTACAACTATTACAGCTACGGCTACTCCTACGGTACCCCCCAGATGGATCTGGCGGCATCGCAAAGCCCGGAAAAGCGAAAGCACGCAAAGCCAGCCGAAAGGGTAACGAACCATGACTGATCTGCACTGCCATATCCTGCCCGGTATTGACGACGGTGCCAAAGATGTCTCGGTCTCGCTGGAGCTGCTCCACAAGGAGTATGAGGACGGCGTGCGCAACATCGCGTTCACCAGCCATTTCAACAGCGAGCGCACCACGGTGGAAGCTTTTCTGGAAAAGCGTGCCGCCGCCTACGCGCGGCTGACCGAGGCACTGAAAGAAGAGCCGATGGACTTCCGGTTCAAGCTGGGCAGCGAAGTTTACTTTTCTCCCAAGCTCTGTGAGCTGGACGCCAAGGCCCTCTGCATGGGCGACACCGCCTACATGCTCATTGAGTTTCCCACCACCCATAAGCCTCATTTTATCAAGCAGACCCTGTACGCTTTGCAGGAACAGGGCATCCTGCCGCTGATCGCGCACATTGAGCGTTACCCCTATGTGCTGGACGACCCCACTCTGCTGTATGAGTGGGTGGCCGCCGGTGCTTACGCGCAGATCAACGCCGGGGCCCTGCTGCAAGATGCAAAGCTCCGCAAGAAGCTCTGCAAATTCATCTCGTGGGGGCTCGTGCATGTGCTCTCCACGGACACCCACTCCCCGGACAAGCGCCCGCCCCGGATGGCGGAGGGCATCCAGATGCTGCAGAAGACTCTGGGCACTGAGATCGCCGACCGGATCGTCCGCAACGGTGACGAGCTGTTTGACGACCAGGAGCTGGACATCATCTCCCCGCACCAGCCCAAAAAGATGCTGGGCATGTGGATTTGATCATCTTTTGTCTTTGATTGAAAATCCGATATTTTTATTATAAACTTTGAAAAAGAGGAATTTTATTATGAACTATCCTGTTGCTTATGCCGTGATCCCCGAAGAAGAAAAGACCTACATCGTCGGCAGCGGCGATGTCCAGTACGAGAAACTGTTCAACTACTTCATCGGCGACTTCCTGCGTGACACCGTCAAGAGCGACGTCCGCAACGCCATCTGGAACAGCGCCAAGCAGAGTTCTTTCACTCCCATTGCCAACTGGTTCAAGAACGTGGACGACATGGGTGTCATTGCACACCTGGGCTACTTCTACGGCTTCTGGCACATCTGGAGAGACGTTAAGGGCTACCTGGGCTAATTAAAAAGTAACGTATATGCAAAAGAAACAAATTTTTCAGCTCGTGCTTCTGGCTGTGGGCGCGGTCCTGGCTGCCGTGATCGGCTTCTGGCTCGTGCCGGTGAGCAATTACATCAAGGCCCGCACGGCTCCGCTGGATGAGACCATCCTGGAAGCCGAAAGCAGCACGCGGGAGGTGGTCACCATCTCGGATACCGAACTTTCCCAGCTCATCAGCGGTGAGCTGACCCTGGATGCACTGGCCGACCTGCCCGGCGTCATCACCGTGGAGCCCGTCGGCACCACGGCAGGTGCCGCCCAGGGCGGCGGCGCGGCCAATCGCTCCCCTGCGGACGAGGCTTCCGCTTCTGCCATTGCAGAGAGCGAAGCTTCTTCGGACGCTGCTTCCCGTGAGGCACAGGCCGATGCAGAAACGCCCGCCCAGAGCGGTGCTGTCTCCGGCAGCACCGGCACTTCCGGCAATGCCAGCCTCTCGGAGGCCGCCTATGAGGGCGAAGTCAAGGCACTGGTCCAGCAGCTCTATGCTGTGAAAGGCCGGGCGGAAGGCGGCCTGAATGCCTGCATTGCTTCCGCCAAGGCAGAGTATAAATCTTTGCCGCCGGAGCAGCAGACCCGCAGCCGCAAAATTGCCATCTGCATGTCCAAAGCCGGCCAGCTCTCGGCCCTGCAGGCCTCCTGCGACAGTGAGGTCAACCGCATTGTGAGCCAGATGCGCTCGGTGCTCAAGGCCAACGGCCAGAGCACCGCTCTGGCAGACCAGGCCATGAGCAGTTACAAGAGCCAGAAGAGCGCCCGGCGGGCGGCTCTGATGAGCCAGCTTTACGGCTGAGCCGCTTTTTGATCACCCTTTGGAGGAACCAGCGTGGAACAACTCACATTTTCGCAGCACGTTGCGGCAAACGGCGGTTCCCTGCCCTGGCAGGACGCTGCGCGCCTGACGCTGCTGACCATCCAAACCATTTCGGCTCAGGCAGACCCGGAAACCACCTATATGGATGTCTGCCCGGAGCAGATCGTACTGAGCAAAGACGCCCGGGAAGTGCTCTCCTGCGGTAAGCCCCACTCCCTGAAAGAGTGGGACGCCGCCGATGCCGCCAACCCGCAGCTGCTGCCCTGGGAGTTTTGGAACGCCTGGAGTGCCCGCACCCCGGCTGCTCAGGTCTACCCGGTCGCGGCCTGCCTGTTCGGCGCTCTGAGCGGCCACCTGCCCATGGCGGCCAAAGCCCGGCTGAACGGTGCGGCGCTTCGCACCCTGCCCGACATCCCGGACGCGCTGAACAACGTGCTCCAGAAAGGCCTTGCTCTGAACGCAGCCGACCGCTGGCCGTCGCTGGAGGCATTCCGGGCGGCTCTGGTCGATGCCACCAAAATTGAGATTGCGGTGAATGACACTCCTGAAAAAACCGACGACACCCCCGCCCTGCAGGCAGGCCAGCTGGACCTGAGCAAGGTACGCACCGTCGATGCACCCAAGGGGCCGCAGGCGGTCTACAAACCCACGGCCCAGAAAAAATCCGTCAAGCTTGGCCCCCTGCTCCCGGTGGCTGTCCTCTCGGTTGCGTTCCTGGGCGGCCTGCTGGCCTATCAGTTCACCCTGCGGGGCACCCCGACGGCGGAAGAGCTCTTCCTGCCCACGGCAGCGGCCAAGACTTCCAGCAGCTCCAAAGCCGCGGAACCGGAACGTGAAGCCGCTTCCAGTGTGGCAGAGAGCGAAGCAGCTTCTTCCAGTGAGGCTGCTGCCTCCTCCCCCGCCGCCAGCGAAGCTCCGGCCAGCGCTCCCTCCACCAAGCCGGAGGAGCCCGCCAGCAGCGCGGCTTCTTCCAAGGCGGCATCCAGTGCAGCCAGCAGTTCCAAGGCCGCCAGCGCTTCCAGCAAAAAAGAGGAGAAGCCCGCTTCTTCGGCCAGCAGTGCATCCAGCACGGCTTCTTCGGAGGCTGCTGCCAGCTCTGCGGCCCCGGAAAACGTGACCCAGACGCTGACCCTTGCCGACGGCAGCAAGTTTGTGGGCAAGGTGGACGGCTCCAAGCAGACCGGCACCCTGACCAAACCCAACGGCGATGTCTATACCGGCACCTTTACGGACGGCAAGCTGGAGGGCAAAGGTACCCTGAAAGCCGCCAGCGGCAACAGCTATGACGGCAATTTTGCAGGCGGCCAGCCCAGCGGCTCCGGTACCATGAAGTATGCCAACGGCAGCACCTACACGGGCAGCTGGGCCGATGGCCAGCGCAGCGGCTCCGGCACGGTGAATTACGCCAACGGGGATCAGTTCTCCGGCAGCTTTGCCGCCGACCTGCGGGACGGCAGCGGCACCTACACCTGGGCCAACGGCACCACCTACCGCGGCACCTGGAAAGCAGGCAAAGCGCGGAAAGGCGGCACCTACAGCTATACCGATGCAGGCGTGAAAGAGGGCCTTTCCGCAGGCGGCAACCTGACCATGCAGGATTGACCGCCCGGCCCTCTTGACAAATCGCCTCGGCTGTGATATCCTAAAGCTCCTAAAATATCGTGTGGATTTTTACAGTATCAAGCTATTTTTCGCCACACAATGGTTCAAAAGCCATTGTGTGGCTTTTTTGCGTCCAAACCTCTGCAGCCCCCACCCGATGAAAGGAGATCTCTTCTGTGAACAACACCTTTATGAAAGAGCGCCCGGTCTTCCCGCTTTTGATGTCCATGGCGCTGCCCAATGTCATTTCCATGCTGGTCAACTCGCTGTACAACATTGTGGACAGCCTGTTTGTGGCCCGCATCAACGAATCCGCCATGACGGCCCTCTCGCTGGTCTTCCCGGTGCAGAACCTGCTCAACGCCATTGCCATCGGCTTTGGCATCGGCATCAATGCACTGGTGGCCCTCTGCCTGGGTGCCGGGGAGCACGAAAAAGCCGATCAGGCCGCTACCCACGGCATGGCGTTTTCCCTGCTGCACGGCATCCTCGGCTCGGCCATTGCCATTGCCATCATGCCGTCTTTCCTGGGGCGCTTTACAACGGATGCCGAAGTGCTCTCCATGGGCCTGACCTATTCCCGCATCGTGTTTGGCTTTGCCACGGTCAACATGGCCTCCCTGGCTTTTGAGAAGATCTTCCAGTCCGTGGGCCGGATGAAAGTGACCATGGTAGCCCTCATCGTGGGCTGTGTGGGCAACATTATCCTGGACCCGCTGCTCATCTTTGGCATCGGGCCGTTCCCTGCCATGGGCATTGCAGGCGCGGCGCTGGCCACCGGTATCGGCCAGGCACTGAGCACTGGTATCTACCTCGTGGTGTATGCTTCCACGGAGCTGCCCGTCCGGCTGCGCCGCGCCTGCCTGAAGCTGGACAAAGAGCTGGACACCCGGCTCTACTCCATCGGCATCCCGGCCATCCTCAACCTGGCGCTTCCCTCTCTGCTGGTCACGTTCCTCAACAGCCTGCTGGCCGCGTTCTCAGGCAGCTATGTGGTGGTGCTGGGCATCTACTACAAACTACAGACATTCCTCTACCTGCCCGCCAACGGCATCGTGCAGGGAATGCGTCCCCTCATCAGCTACAACTACGGTGCCGGGGAGCACAAACGGGTACGCCGGCTCTACCAGATCACCCTCATCCTGAGCGCCGCCATCATGGCAGCGGGCACCCTTGGCTGTCTGGTGGCCTCGGAGCCTCTCATGCGGCTCTTTACCTCTACCCCGGAGACGGTGGAAGCCGGAAAAGTTGCTCTGCGGATCATCTGCCTGGGCTTTGTGGTCTCCGCCATCTCCACCACCTCTTCCGGCGCGCTGGAGGGTCTGGGCAAGGGCACGCAGTCGTTGGTGATCTCCCTGTGCCGCTACATCGTCTTCATCATGCTGCTGGCCTGGGTGCTCTGCCGACAGTTTGGCCCTGTGGGCGTCTGGAACGCGTTCTGGGCCACGGAAGTGCTCTCCGCCATCGTTTCCCTTATCGTCTACAAAAAGAGCGTCTGACACGTTTTCCGTATACGCAAAAAAGGCTCCGGGCCTGCACTCCCCTTTCACAGGGAGGCAAGCCCGGAGCCTTTTCCGTTTCAGCCCAAGGGCTGGTTTTTATTTGGTGTGCTGCTCGGTGCTCTGGTCGTCCGATTCAATCGGCGTATCCAGTTCCTCCACGGGGGCAGCGTTCTTTTTGGCCTTACGGGCCTTACGCTTGTGGATCAGCTTCCGTGCGAGGAATGCTGCCACCAGCAGCGCGGCTACCGTGCCGCCGCAGAGCTCCCAGAGCGGGATGCCCTTGGGCACAAAGGCCATGACGATCTCGGTCCCGGCAGCCGTAAAGGTGATGTAGCTGCCAAAGGTATCGGTAGGCACTTTGATCCATTTGCCATCCTGCTGGACATAGACGCTGCCCTGCTTGCCCTGCGGCAGATAGCGGATAGTGTGGGTCTCCTGCCCGTCGTCCGAGAAGTCCAGCAGCCACTGCTCGGTGGCATTGGCCACGCCGGACGGCGTCTGGGAGGTAACGCTCAGGGCATTGGAGCCGCCAAACAGGCCATCCACATAGAAGATCGGACGGCCGTTGATGCGGACATCAATGCTCTTCAGTGCCGGGGTGTAAGAGGTGTACAGCGCCGTGACCACGGTGTCCAGATGGAGGTCATCCAGCACCGGGGTGTTCCACTCGGCAAGGTAACCGTCTTTCTGGGGCAGTTCGGGGTAATCCGCCTCGGTAAACGATGCACCGTAAGTAAAGGTGCGCTGGTCCACGATGTGGCCGTCGGCCATAAAGGTCAGCGTCAGCTTCTGGAAGCCCTTGGGCGCGCCCTCCAGTGCCCGCATGGTATCGTAATCAATGGGCTCTGCCTGACCGGCACGGCTGATGCGGTCAACGCCGCGCAGGGTATCGGAGACAAACAGGTTCCCCGTGAACGTACCATCCTGGCCGCCGGAAATGGCGCCCCAATACTGACCGTCGGTGTTGCTGCTGCTCGTGGAGAGGGCCACTTCGGAGTCATCCCCGTCATCGTCCGGCTCATGGATCTCCACCATGGCGCGGTTATCCTTGATGATGCAGCTGTTGCCGGTCAGGACACTGTCCGCGCCCTGGCCCACGATGCCGCCAATGTACTTGCTGCCAGTCAGCTCACACTTGGCCCAGTTGGAGATCAGCTTTGCGGAGGAATGGCCTGCAATGCCGCCCACCTTGTTGTTGCCATCCACTTTGCCGTAAGCTTCGCAGCCCGTGATGTAGCCCAGATCCATCTCGCCGCAGATGCCGCCTGCCGCCTTTTTCTTGGAGGTAACGGTGCCCTCGTTGACACAGTTCATCACCACCGCGCTGATGGTGTACTCGGTGCGCAGGAGCGAACGGTTCTCATCCTTATCGTCGTCTTCGGGGTCAAGGGTGTTTTCCACCGCCATGGTACCCGCGATGCCGCCCACATTCATGTCGGCTTCCACGGTGCCGCGGTTGGTGCAGCCCTCGATCTTGCCCTCGTTCTGGGCCGTCAGATTCTCGGACTCGTCTTCAAAGATGTTCTTGCTGCCGGGGTCGCTGATCTCTTCCACAGCATCCAGCAGCAGGTTGGAGACCACATTGATCTGGTCGTTGATGGAGCGGAGGTTGCTGGTGAGGGTGTTGCTGGCCGAGAGCATATCCCGGTTGAGGGTGCTCATCTGGTCGGTCATGTTCGTCACAGCGTCAAACAGTTCATCCTTGGTCGCGGTCATCTCGGAAGAGGGGCGCGGCACATGGATGGGATCCTGCTCCGCCAGCCAGTGGACGATATCCGCCGCCTGGCTGGTCATGCTGGTCAGGCCGCTCATGCCCTCCGCCATGATGCCGAGGCTGGCGGACATGTGGCCCAGCGTTGCGCTGGTGAGGGCGGAATCCGTCTTGAGGATATCCAGAGACTTGTCAAAATCATCCGCAGCCTTGCCCAGATCCTGTGCGGCATCGCTCAGGGAATCCAGACCCGCCTGAATGGAGGCATTGCCGGAACTGATGTTGCCGGTGTTGAAGCCCAGCTTATCCAGAATATCTTCCAGATTGCCCAGCTGGTCGCCCACATTGCCAAGCGCGCCGGACATGCTGGTAAGGGCAGAAGCCATCTGGGGATTGCCCTGCTCCGAAACGAGGTTGGCGGTGTTGCCCAGCAGCGCGCCGATCTGCGTGGCCCGGCCTGCCATATTGCCCACGGCGCGGGTGACCTGCTTGCCGGCGGAAGCCAGCTGGCCGTCATCGGCCAGCAGCGTGGCGCTCCGCAGCAGACCCAGGCCGGTGGTCAGCAGCTTCATCTGGCCGCTCATGCCGGAGCCCAACGAGAGGATGCTCATGGCGGAATTCGCCACCTGCAGCAGGGAGATGGCTGTTTTGATGTGATCGTCCACCGCGTCACCGGACACGCTGGAATAGCCGCCCAGAATGGTGCTGATGGCGCTGCTCAGGCCGCTGTCATCCTTGCCCGGCAGCGAGGCGATCAGGTCGTCCAGGCCCTTGCTGATCTGCTCCAGACCCTGCTTGCTGGAATCCAGCGCGTCGCTGGCCTTGTGCGCGCCGGAAGAAGCCTTGGCCAGTGCCGTGGAGGCGGTCAGCATCTCGGCCGCCATCTCCGCGGTGACCCACTTGAGCTGGCCCACGGCGGTGGTCATCTTATCCAGTGCGTCGACACCCGTGTCCATCACGGGCTCCAGCCGGGTAAATGTATCGGAGATGAGGTCTCCCGTGCGGTCCACCTCGTCCGCCACTTCGTCAAAGTAATCGCCTCCCTGCTCCTGCAGACGGCGGGCTGCCTGCACGGCAGTGTCCATCTGAGAGTTCAGGGTGTTGAGGTCGGTATTGAGGAGGCTGGTGCTGCCGTCCATGTCATCGGCCGCGCCGTTGACCATGGTGTGCAGCGTGTCCAGCTCGGTGCGCAGACGGTTGATGGTGCTCTGGTCCAGGTCCAGCTCCACATAGGGCTCTGCCTGGCCGGCAATGCCGCCCACGTCCTTGCGGCCCTGTACCAGGCCCTGGTTGACACAGCCGGAGATCAGGCCATCGGTCCGGCCCACGATGCCGCCCACGTTATAGCCTACATGGGCATAGCCCACGTCGCCCGCGTTGGCACTGCTGAGGATCAGGCCGGAGGAGCGGCCTGCAATGCCGCCGGTATCCAAGGAGACATTGGAGATGTTATTGCTCAGGTCATCGCCCATATCCTTCTTGACCAGCTCCAGCAGGGTGGCCGGGAGGCCCTCCATATCGAGGGCGGACTCCTGATACTCGGAGTTGACGGCGCCCACATTGGTGCAGCCGGTGATGACACCGAGGTTGTAGCCCACGATGCCGCCGGTGGAATACGCACCGCTGACCATGGCACGGGAAGTGCTGTGGTCGATGGTTCCGCTCGTCTCATTGCGGCCCACCAGACCGCCCGCCTCCTCCTCGCCGTGGACAGCACCGGAGAACGTGCAGTTGATGATGGTGCCGTAGTTGGTGCCCACCAGACCGCCTGCGGTCTTCTGGGTACCAGCGGGATTGACCACACCCTTGATGGTAAGGTCCTGAATGGAACCGCCCTCTTCCAGGATGCCGAAGAAGCCGGCTGGAGAATAAGCCCCCACGAGGCTGACATCCGAGATGGTGTGGCCGTTGCCCTTGAACGCGCCGCTGAACGACGCAACGGGGGCCCACTCCGTATCCTCCAGCGAGAGGTCTTCCTGCAGGATCACGGTCTTGCCTTTGGACCACTGATCAAAGCCGCATTTGTCGGCAAAGGCCAGCAGGTCCTGCACGCTGTTGATATAAACGGTGTCGGTCTGCGCTTCATCAGCCGCAAAGACCGGCAATGCAATGCTCACTGCCAGCACAAGGGCCAGCAGCGCAGCGGTCAGGCGGTGCAGCAGCCGGGTGCTGCCCGCCGCAGACTCATTCGTCCGCATGGGAGTCGTTTTCATCCTGCACCTCCTGTGAGATTTTACCAGAAAGAACGGTAAGATGTACGTTTCCATCCACAACGGCGTTCATGGTACCGGCCACGGAGCCGTTCACCTCGCCCTGCACCATGCCATTGACACGCACCCGGCCGCTGGCCGTGTTGGTGTGCAGCACCACATGATGCATGGAGAACGAAGTTTTATCCACCAGCTTGCCACCCACCAGCAGGATCTGCGGCAGGACGAACAGCACCAGGAAGATGGAGATGATGGTACCGCGGCCCAGGCACTGGCCGATGCCCACGATGCAGGCATCGGACGTCATCTGACCGATAAGGGTACCGGCCACCGTCATGATGGTGCCGGAAGTGAGGATGGTGGGGAACGCAAAGTTCAGCGTCTCGATCATGGCTGTCTTATGGTCCATCTTATCCCGCAGCTCGTTGTAGCGGGTTGCAATGACGATGGCGTAATCGATGTTTGCACCCATCTGGATGGAGCTGACGATCAGGTAGCCCATGAAGTACAGCGGCGTGTGGATAAAAGCGGGGACGGAGAAGTTGACCCAGATCGCGCCCTCGATGACGAGGATCAGTAGGATGGGCATTGCCACCGACTGGAACGTGAACAGCAGGACGATCAGCACGATCAGCACGGAGACCACGCTGACCACGATGTTGTCGATGGCAAACGACTTCTGGAAGTCGTACTCGTTGGTGGCGTCGCCCGCCAGATAGATGTCGCCGTCCGGGTAATACTTCCGGGCGATGGTGCGCATCTGGTCCGTGAACTCATACATTTCATCCCCGCTCTGGAGGCTGGGGTTCAGGTAGACCAGAATACGGTTGTAATCCGCGCCCTGCAGCTGGGCCTTTGCGCTCAGCATCTGGGTCTGGGCATCATGCAGGTCGTTGATCTGATCCTGGTCCAGGCTGACAATGCCGGAATCGACCTCGTCACAGACGTAGAGGAACATATCAATGAGCGGCACACTGTAGTTGGAGAAGTTGCCAATGACCTGGCCGTACTCATCATTTTCCAACGCGTAGCCTGTGTAGACCACTTGGGCCAGCTCGTAATCCAGGCCCGCCATCTCAGAGAACTGGCGGGAAGTGAGCCGGTCTTCCAGCATGTAGCCGTCCATGGCCTCGATGTTGGAAAGGCCGCGGGTGTGGTCCACCTCATCGTGGCTTTCCAGTTCTTTGATCATGGCTGCTTCCACCCGGTAATCGTCGTTCTTTGGTACGACGAGAGCCACCAGGTTGGACTTGGTAAAGTTTTCGTCGATCATGTTATCGGCGATCTGCGTCTCATTCAACACTGGCGTCTTGATCGGGCCGTAGCCATAGGCGTAGGGGCACTGTGTCTGGAAATGGTAGGCAAACACCAGCACCACTGCAAAGACGATGGGAACGATCTTGCGGGTTTTGTAAGCATAGCGGCCCACGAACGAGATCTTGGGCACAAAGTTGCGGTGCTTGGTCTTGCTCATGTAAGGGCCAAACAGCATCAGCAGGCCGGGCATGACCACGAAGACCGACAGCATGGAGAACAGGATGGCCTTGATGAGGCAGATGGCCATATCCGGGCCGATTTTGAACTGCATGAACAGCATGGCCACCAGACCGCCGATGGTGGTCAGGGAGCTGGAACTGATCTCCGGGATACTCTTGGCCAGCGACTCGATGACCGCCTCTTTCAAGGGCAGGGTCTCGTGTTCTTCTTTAAAATGGTTGCAGAAGATGATGGCGTAGTCCAGCGAAAGGGCCAGCTGCAGAATGTTCGTGACCGAGTTGGAAACGAACGAGATGGTGCCCAGCAGGAAGTTGGTGCCCATGTTGAGGATCATGCCCACCACGAAAGTGAGCAGCAGCACGGGAACTTCCGCATAGGTCTGGGAGGTGAAGATCAGCACCACCACAATGATGATGGCAACATACACCATGATGACATTGACTTCACGCTCAATCGTCTCCTCCTGCGTATTGCCCAGCGAGGTGGAAACGTAGATATCGTAGTCTTTCAGGTACTCCTTGACGCTTTCCAGCGTTTCCAGGCACTGGTCGTCGTCCTCGGGGTAATCGAATGTGATGGAGTACAGTGCCGATACATTATTATAATGGGCGGTGGTATCATCGTACTCGATCATCTGGATGCCCCTGAGGCCCGCCAGCTCGTCGTTCAGCTGGTCTGCCTCGTCCGGCGTGATGTTTGCCACCATGACATCGGCAGAACCGTAGGTGGTAAACTCTTTCTCCATAATGTCCAGGCCCATGCGGGTCTCGCTGGTCTTGGGCAGATAGGTGGTCAGGTCGCTTTCCACCTTGACCCAGCTGCGGGAGAAGATGGTGAAGACGGCCCCCAGAATGACGATGAGGAACACAAGGTTGCGCCGCTCAACAATTTGCAGCGCGAGCTTGTGCATAAAATCGTTTTTGGGCTGTTCCTGCTCGGTCATCGTGTTCCCTCCTCTCGGCATTGCATTACTGGAGTTTTGCAAGGATTTCCTCAGCCGTCATACCGCTGGCCAGCAGCTTCTTCAGCACATCTTCTGCTTCGCCTTTCTTTGCTTCTTCCATTGCCTTTGCTTCGGCGGCAGCTTTTTTGTTTTCGGCTTTGGTAAGTTCCTTGGTGACGGCTTTCAATTCTGCTTTCTTGGCTTTCATCTGCGTTTTCAGATCATCGAGATTTGCAGTCAGCGTAGCAACCTCAGATTCAATTTTTTCCTTTTCAGCGGTCTTTTCTGCAACGACGGCTGCATAATCAACGCTGGCCTTTACAGTACGAGCCTTATTCTTGCTTCCCTTGGGTCT
>ERZ772901.1886-NODE-1886-length-14675-cov-3.947127_pt1 | contig 14675 bp, 13 predicted proteins | sample MGYA00512123_ERZ772901 | MGnify/ENA primary metagenome ERZ772901 (study PRJEB29015, sample SAMEA2737711) | human gut metagenome | biome: human gut; feature: human-associated habitat; material: faeces | place: China | collected 2012 ...
CGACCTCGGCGCGCCATCATCACGCAAAACCGAAATCAACATATGAACATGGTTTGGCATGATAACATAGGAATCAATCGACACATATGGATATGCCCCAGGAATCGTTCGGATATAATGTTCAACAATTTTACCGATGACCGATAACCGCAGGGACGGCGCGCCGAGGTCGTACCCCAGGGCACCTTCTCTTGCCCTTCGGGCAATTCACCTTGCCGCACCCTACGATTTGGCGTTACATGACGATTATTCCGGATAAAAATGCGATAACACGTTTCATTCCACGTTCATTTTCCATTCTCCATTCTCAATTCTCCATTACTGCACAAAAAAGACTCGAAACATACGTTTCGAGTCTTTTAGGGTTAGCTTTTAGCCCTGAACTGCGATAACCTCAACTTCAACCTTAGCGCCGAGCGGCAGAGCTGCTACTTCAACGCAGGAACGAGCCGGAGCGCCTTCCGGGAAGTACTTCGCGTACACGCCGTTGAATGCAGCAAAGTCGTTGATGTCGGACAGGAAGCAGGTGGTCTTGACAACGCGGTCGAAGGAAACGCCGCCCTGTGCCAGAACGTACTGAAGGTTCTTCATGACCTGCTCGGTCTGCTTCTCGATGGTGGTTGCCTCGATCTTGCCGGTAGCCGGGTCAATCGGAACCTGACCGGAGGTGTAGATAACGCCGTTAGCCGCGATTGCCTGAGAGTACGGGCCTACTGCTGCCGGTGCGAGATCGGTGTGAAGGATTTCCTTGATAGCCATAATAATGGTTCTCCTTTTGTATCTTTTATTTTTGAATACGAGATTAAATTATTTCTTGCCGCCCTTGACCTTCTTGAGGCGCTCGGTGTTCGACAGAATGCGCTTGCGCATGCGGATGCTCTTCGGAGTGATTTCGAGCAGCTCGTCGTCAGAGATGAACTCGAGAGCCGCCTCGATGGACATCTGACGCGGCGGAATGAGGCGCAGTGCGTCATCCGAACCGGAAGCACGCATGTTGGTCAGCTGCTTCTTCTTGCAGACGTTGACAGCCATGTCCTCGCCGCGCGGATTCTCGCCGATGATCATGCCTTCGTAAACCTGCGTGCCGGGACCGATGAACAGCGGGCCGCGCTCCTGCGCGTTGAACAGGCCGTAGCCGACAGCCTCGCCGGTCTCGAATGCGACCAGAGAGCCGGTGGTGCGCTTCTGAATGTCGCCCTTGTACGGCTGATAGTTATAGAATACCGAAGAAAGAACGCCCTCGCCCTTGGTATCGGTCAGGAACTCGGTGCGGTAGCCGAACAGGCCGCGTGCCGGAATAATGAACTCCAGGCGCATACGGTCGGTGCCCTTCGGGTTCATGGAAACCAGCTCGCCCTTACGAGCGCCCATCTTCTCCATGATCGCGCCGACTGCATCGGACGGAACGTCTGCGATCATGCGCTCCATCGGCTCACAGGTCTTGCCGTCGATCTCCTTGAGCAGCGCCTTCGGTGCGCCAACCTGGAACTCATAGCCCTCACGGCGCAGGTTCTCGATCAGAATGGACAGGTGCATCTCACCACGGCCGCAAACGCGGAATGCATCGGTGGTATCGGTCTCGTTTACGCGCAGGGATACGTCCTTGAGCAGCTCACGGAACAGACGCTCACGCAGGTGGCGGGAGGTAACAAACTTGCCTTCCTTGCCGGCGAGAGGCGACGTGTTCACCATGAATTCCATCTTGAGGGTCGGCTCATCGACGTGCAGCATCGGGAGCGCTTCCGGATGATCCGTGCTCGTGATGGTTGTGCCGATGTTCAGATCTTCAATACCCGTGACGAGAACGATGTCGCCGGCCTGAGCGGAGGGCGTTTCCTTGCGTTCAAGGCCTTCGAACTGAAGAATCTGATTGATCTTGCCGCGCTTCGGCGTATCTTCCGGACCGTCCATGAAGCAGACATTCTGGCCAGCGGTCAGGGTGCCGCGGTGCACACGGCCGATACCGATCTTGCCGACGTAGCTCGAGTAGTCGAGCGAGCAGATCTGGAGGATCAGGTTGCCGTTCGGATCGTCTTCACGGACCGGAACCTTTTCGAGCACGGTGTCGAGAATGGCGTCAAGGTTGCCGATCTTCTTCAGCTCTTCGACGTCGTCGGTGAGGCCTGCGTAGCCATTCAGGGCGGAGGCGTAGATCACCGGGAAGTCGAGCTGTTCCTCGGTCGCACCGAGCTTATCGAACAGATCAAACGTCTGGTTCACAACCCACTCAGGACGGGCACCCGGACGGTCAACCTTATTCACGATCACGATCGGCTTCAGGCCCTGGGCGAGTGCCTTGCGGGTCACGAAGCGGGTCTGCGGCATCGGGCCGTCAACCGCGTCAACGAGCAGCAGCACACCGTCCACCATGGAGAGCACGCGCTCCACTTCACCGCCGAAGTCGGCGTGCCCGGGGGTATCGATGATGTTGATGTGAACGCCCTTCCACTCAACGGCGCAGTTCTTCGCGAGAATCGTGATGCCGCGTTCCTTTTCGATCGCGTTGCTGTCCATCACGCGCTGTTCAACTTCCTGGTTTTCACGGAAGGTGCCGGCACACTTCAGAAGGCCGTCCACCAGGGTCGTCTTACCGTGGTCAACGTGGGCAATAATCGCAATATTGCGAATGGCTCTTGTCATTTCTCTTAGTCTCTTTAATCAGTAGCTATTAATCTTTCCGGAGCAAGCACGCCGCGTTCATTCACCGTAGCGGTCCCCAGCAATTCCTTTCCCGGTCCATAGACCCGCACTCTCCCGCGTTCCGCGAGGGGAAGCGCAAGCCTCTGTCCGTTCTTAAACCTCTCAGTCTCAGCGGCCGCCAGTTCAACGGGCGCGAGGCTCTGGATCAGCTCATCTGGCGGACGGAGCATCGCCCGGCGTTTTATCGCGTCGGGTTCCCGCTCCAGTGTCTCCAGAGTAATTGCATCCTTCAGATCCAGATCTCCAACGCGGGTCCGGCAAAGCGCTGACATCGTCGCGCCACATCCGAGGAGGTGTCCAAGATCTTCAATCAGAGTGCGGATATAGGTTCCTTTGGAAACCACACACTCCATTTCCACCGTATTTCCATCAAGCGACAGAATGTCAAAACGGTAGATTGTAACCAGTCTCGGCTCTCTTTCCACCGTTTCACCCTGCCGGGCGAGGCGGTATAGCGCAACTCCGTCACGCTTCAGAGCCGAATACATCGGCGGAACCTGTTTGATCGGGCCGGTAAGTTTCGCGGCAGCGGCCTTCACTTCATCCAGTGTCACAGAGACTTCATGCGTCTTCAGCACAGTCCCCGTACGGTCGCCGGTATCCGTTTCCACGCCAAGCGTTGCCACGGCTCTGTAAGCCTTGTCAGCGTGCAGCAGATCGGCGGAGAACTTCGTTGCCTCACCGAAAGCGAGCGGCAGAAGTCCGGTCGCCATCGGATCGAGCGTTCCGCAGTGCCCGGCCTTCGCCGCGTTCAGCAGGCGGCGGGCCGTCTGCAGTTCGCGGTTAGAGCTCGCGCCTTCCCCCTTATTCAGGAGGAGTACGCCGTTCACGCGGTCGCCATGATGACCTCTTGGCACGTTACTTCCCCGGATTCTGATCCAGCGCTTCCGCGATCAGCTTATCCATCGCGAAGCCGCGGTCCACACTCGTGTCATACACGAAGTGAAGCGTCGGAACCGTGTGGATGCGCAGCTGCCTGAAAATCAGGCTGCGGAGCATACCGGCCGCGGCGTTGAGCCCTTCGCGGCAGGCTTCCGGTTCAGAACCGATCACCGTGAAATAAATGTTCGCGTGCGCGTAGTCCGGCGTGATTTCGCAGCCGGTCACAGTGACAAAACCAACCCGAGGATCACGCACCTCTTTCGGGATCAGTTCGGCGATATCATGCGCAATCTGATCGGCAATTCTGGTCGAGCGCCCGGGCTTAGCCTTTCTCACGTTATCTCTACCTCAAATCAAAATTCAAAAAATCAGAATGCCACCTGCCCCCGGATTGCTCCGGGGAGAGGCGGCATGCGTTCCGCTGCTTAGAGCGTACGGGCGACTTCCGTCACCTCGAACACTTCCAGCTGATCGCCTTCCTTGATGTCCTCGTAGCCCTTCAGCGAGATACCGCATTCCTGGCCGGCATTCATCTCGCGGACGTCATCCTTGAAGTGCTTCAGAGAGGCGAGTTCGCCGGTCCAGATCACCACGTTGTCGCGCAGCAGGCGGATATTCGCGTTGCGGCGGATAACGCCTTCCACGACACGGCAGCCGGCGATGTTGCCAACCTTCGGCACGTGAATAACCTGACGGACTTCGGCAAGACCAAGGTTCGTTTCCTTCTTCACCGGGGCAAGCATACCGCCCATGGCAGCCTTGATCTCGTTCACGGCATCGTAAATGATGTCGTAGTAACGGATCTCAACGCCTTCGTGCTCGGCAAGCTTTCTCGCACCAGCATCGGCTCGGACATTGAACCCGACGATGATGGCGCCGGAAGCAATGGCGAGGTTGACGTCGGTTTCAGAAATACCGCCCACCGCGGAGTGAACGATCTGAACGCGGACTTCGTCGGTCGACAGCTTCTGGAAGGCCTGGACGATAGCTTCCTGGGAACCCTGAAGGTCAGCCTTGACGATGAGGGGCAGAGTCTTCTGCTTGCCGTCATTGTCCTTGAAGATGTTCTGCAGGCTGGCGGCCTGAGCCTTCGCGAGCTTCACGTCACGGTACTTGCCCTGACGGAAGAGAGCGATTTCACGTGCCTTGCGTTCATCAGGCAGGACGAAGAATTCGTCACCGGCCTGCGGAATGCCGGAAAGACCCTGGATTTCCACCGGGATCGACGGACCGGCATCTTTCACCGGCTTGCCGTTTTCACCGACCATCGCTCGGACACGGCCGAACTGAGCACCGGCGAGCACCACGTCACCGCGGTTAAGACGGCCGGACTGCACGAGGACAGAGGCCACCGGGCCACGGCCGCGGTCGAGTCGGGATTCCAGCACGACACCGCGGGCCAGACCCTGATCCGGAGCCTTGAGTTCCAGCATTTCGGCCTGGAGCAGTACGTTTTCGAGCAGCTCATCGATACCGAGACCGGTCTTCGCGGACACGTTCACGAACGGAGCGTCGCCGCCGTACTCTTCCGGAATCACCTCATTCTGAACGAGTTCCTGCTTCACCACTTCCGGATGGGCGCCGGGCTTATCGCACTTATTGATAGCGACAACGATCGGCACGCCGGCGGAACGGGCGTGAGCAATAGCTTCCTTCGTCTGGGGCATGACACCGTCATCGGCGGCCACCACCAGAATCACGATATCCGTCACCTGGGCACCGCGGGCACGCATGGCGGTAAACGCCTCATGGCCCGGGGTATCGAGGAAGGTGATGATGCCGCGCGGCGTCTTCACGTGGTAGGCGCCGATATGCTGCGTAATGCCGCCCGCTTCGCCAGCCGCCACACGGGTGCGGCGGATGTAGTCGAGGAGGGAGGTCTTGCCGTGGTCAACGTGACCCATGATCGTAACGACCGGGGGACGCGGAACCGCGGGGTATTCATTCTTGTCACCGATTTCGCCGAGGAAGGCTTCCGGATCGTCAGCCTTAGCAACGACCGGCTTGTGGCCCATTTCCTCAACAACGATCATCGCGGTGTCCTGATCGAGCATCTGGTTGATGGTGACCATCTGGCCATCCTTCATCAGCTGCTTGATCACTTCCGTCGCCTTCACAGCCATCTTGCGGGCGAGATCCGCGACCGAAATGGTCTCCGGAACTTCCACCTCGCGCACGATCGGTTCATTCGACTGATTCTGCGAGGAGTTGCCGCCATGATGACGGTCCTGACGACGGCCGCGGCCGCTGCGCCAGGAGGATCCATCATCATCCATGCCGCGGGTCTTGATCTGACGATGACGGCCTTCGTCATCGCGGTGTTCGCCGGCCTTGCGGGTCTTCTTCGCGGGGCGGGCGGAGGCACCGTCACCGGAAGCCTTCGGAGCGGCGGCCGGACGCAGATGAGCCGGGCGCTTCTGCTCGGTCTTCTTGGCGGCGGTCTTCGCGGGCTTTGCTTCTTCAGCCTTGGTCTCGGGCTTCGCTTCCTCAGCGGGCTTCGGCTTCGGAGCATTCTTCGGACGGTTCAGCATTTCGCGGATGGCGGCAGCTTCAGCCTCAGCCTTCGCACGGGCAGCGGCGCGGCGCTTCTCTTCCTCTTCGCGCTGCTTTGCGCGGGCGGCATTCAGAGCGGCAGCCTCAGCAGCAGCCTTTGCGCGGGCAGCCTCACGGCGGGCGGCTTCAGCCGGATCCACCTTGGCGGCCTTTTCAGCGGCAGCCTTGGCCTGCATAGCGTGGGATGCGCGGATAGCAGCCGCGTCACGCTCGGCGCGGGCGCGTTCCTCAGCCTGACGGCGGGCGCGCGAGGCGTTCTTCTGCTCACGCTGGTTCTTTTCATGCTCAGCCGCAGCGCGGGCCTTTTCTTCAGCGGCGCGGCGTTCAGCCTCTTTGCGGGCGGCTTCTTCAGCAGCCTTCTTCTCGCTTTCTTCAGCGGCGCGGGCAGCCTCTTCAGCCTGGCGGGAAGCCTGTTCAGCTGCCTCACGCTCGGCGCGGGCTTTGTCCTCAGCATTGCGGGCCGCAAGTTCCTTCTGGATCTCAGCGTCACGGGCAGCTTCGGCAGCCGGATTCTTCACGAAAACACGGCGGCGGCGCACTTCCACCTGAACGGTGCGGGTGCGGCCCGTGGAGTCAGCCTTCTTGATCACGGACTTTTCCTTGCGGGTAACCGTAATTCTGCGGGGCTTTTTCGGCGCCTCGCTGCTTTCCTCATTCGCGCGCTCTAGGCGGAGCGATTCAAGCAGCTTCGTCTTATCGCCTTCGGAAAGTTCGTCGGTTTCAGAGTTCTTGCTCACACCGGCTGCCTTCAGCTGAGCGAGCAGGGTCTTGGCTGCTACCTTCAATTCCTGGGCGAATTCGAAAACTGTTTTATTTGCCATAAATATTTTTTCCCCTAATCTCTTTCAGCCTACGGATAAACCACTGCGCGAGCTGCAATAATCAGATCGGCGGCCGTTTTCTCATCAAAGCCAGTCTTTTCAACCAATTCGTCAGTGGCCAAATCAGCCAAATCATTAACGTTTCTGACGCCGGCGGTCACAAGAGCGCTCACCTTGTCGCCGTCAAGCCCCGGAAGCTCCAGCAGGCTCTTATCGGCGAGGCGGAGGTTCTCTTCACGCTTGATAGCGCGGCGCGTCAGCACTGAACGGGCGCGGGAACGAAGTTCCTTGACGGTATCTTCGTCAAAAGCGCCGATTTCGAGCAGCTCCTTCTCGGGGATGTAGGCAACGTCTTCGATGGAGGCAAGGCCTGCATCGATCAGAGCATCAGCGGCATCTTCGTCAAGATCAAGCTGTTCCATGAACTCGCGGCGGCTGGCGTCGGTTTCGGTCTTGTGCTTTTCGTCTGCCTGATCTGCCGTCATGATATTGATCTGCCAGCCGGTCAGCTCAGAGGCGAGACGCACATTCTGACCGCGGCTACCGATCGCCACGGCGAGTTTCTCTTCCGGAACCACCACATCAGCGCTCTTGTCGTCTTCGTTCAGAACGATGGACTGAACTTCAGCCGGCTTCAGAGCCTCAAGCACGTAGAGGGCCGGATCCTCGTTCCAGAGCACGATATCAATATGCTCGTTGGAAAGTTCGGCGGTCACCGCGTTCACGCGGCTGCCGTGGATACCGACGCAGGTTCCGATCGGGTCAATGCGGGAGTCGTGAGCAAGCACAGCCACCTTGGCGCGAAGGCCGGGGTCGCGGGCGACGCTCTTGATCTCGAGGAGACCCTCTTCGATTTCGGGAACTTCAAGCTCGAACAGCTTCTTCAGGAAGTCCGGGCTCGTGCGGGAAAGAATGACCTGCTTGCCACGCTGGCTGTCTTCGACACGCAGCACGTAAGCCTTCACACGGTCCCCAGGATGAATATTTTCGCGCGAGATCATCTGATCACGCGGGAGGCGGGCATCAAGACGGCCGAGTTCAACGATCGCGTCGCCCTTATCCATACGCTTCACCTGTCCGCTCACGATCGATTCGCCGCGGTCCAGGAACTCCTTCACGATCTGAGCGCGCTCAGCATCGCGGAGGCGCTGCAGGATGACCTGCTTCGCATCCTGAGCAAAACGGCGGGCGTCAGAGTGAGCCGGAGTCACCGGGCGGACGATGTAATCGCCCTCGGAGAGATCCGGGTAGTCATCATGAATGTCGCTGTACATTTCCTCGCGGTCAGGCTCCTGCAGACCCTGATCGTCAGGAACAATCAGCCAGCGGCGCTCAGCGGAATAGTCGCCCGTTTCGCGGTCGATATGCACCACCACATCCGCATCCTCGCCCGGGAAAGTCGAGCGCTTGATTGCCGTGGCGAGAGCCACTTCCACAACGCCAAACACAACGTCGATGTCAACGCTCTTCTCGTGGGCAAGAACCTCGACCATATCAAGAAGATCTTTGCCGCTCATCGCTTTATTCATTTACGTCCACCTTTAAAATCAAGTTCTGCAATCAAGTGCGCGTGTTCTACTTCGGAGAGGGGGAATTCCACCGTAATGGGGGCTGCCTGCTCATGAGAACGTCCGCCCTTGCGGGCCTCCAGCCGACCGCGGAACGCCTGGGACGGCGTGCGGAAGGGCTTCTCGCCCGTGAATTCAAATTGAATCTGTTCGCTGCCCGGCTCGCCTGAGACCGAAAGAATCCGGCCATCAAGCTTGCGGCGCCCCGCTTCAGGAAAACCTTCGGCAAACATCGGGGCGAAGAGTTCCACGTGAGCCAGAGAACCCGCGAAACGGATCCAGTCCTTTGCTTTCTTCAGAGGTCTTTCAACACCCGGGCTCGTGACTTCGAGCCGCTTGTAATCCACATCTTCCGCGGCGAAAAGAGCGGTCAGCTGATTGCTGACGGCCTCGCAGTCGTTGACCGAAATGCCCCCCTCCTGTTCCGTGTCAATCGTGACGCGGAGCATAGAGCCAGGAAGGCGTTCCAGTTCAACAAATTCATATCCCATGCCCTCGACGGTATGGGCAATTGCCTCGCTCAAATCCATTGTTCTGGCAGTCATGTACTCTTTATATGTTCTTCGTTAGATAACTAACTGACAATTAAAAATGTTCAAAAAAAAAATGGGCACAGCGCCCATTTTCATTCGCCCGAATTCATTCCGGGCATTCCGGAATCTGAAAAAACGAAACCGGATATATGAAACCGAGACGCAGGACCAAACAGCAGTCCTGCGATTTAATTTTTGAATTATAACCTATTTTTTTCTCTCATTGCTAGGAAAATCCCGCAAAGTTAAAGGCGGGTACCGCTTCCATGGGCCCTTGGACGCCGGGCTCCGGTACGGCCTGATCCACCCTCCCGGTTTTCCCTCTTTGGAGCCTGTGATCGACGGTCTCTTCGCGGCGCGGACTTTCTGCCGTGGCCGTGTGAAAACTCCCCCTTCTCTGCCGCCTTCTGCTGCGCGAGCTTCAGGTGAAGGAGCCACTCCTGCACCGATTCCCGGCTCATTTCTGACTTTTCGCCGCGCCTCAGGCCGCGCGGCAGCTCGAGGTCGCCGAACCGCACCCGGATCAGCCGGCTCACCACAAGTCCCACCGCTTCAAACATGCGGCGCACTTCACGGTTCCGGCCTTCAGAGAGTCTCACGAGATACCAGTGATTCAGTCCCGTGCCGCCCTGATCAGAAATATGGGCAAAACGGGCCGGACCGTCGTCCAGCATGACACCGGTCACCAGACGCTCTCCCATTTCGTCGGTGAGCTCACCCGTCACACGCACCATGTACTCACGCTCGATCGCGTTTCTTGGATGCATGAGAAGGTTAGCGAGCTGGCCGCTCGACGTAAAGATCAGCAGCCCTTCCGTATTGAAGTCGAGACGGCCGACCACAATCCAGCGGCCTTTGTCGATCGGAGGCAGGTGATCAAAGACACTCGGCCGGCCTTCCGGATCCTTCATAGAAACAATCTCGCCCTCAGGCTTGTTGTACAGAAGAACGCGCGGCAAATCTTCCTCAGCGTCATCCCGCGAGACTTTTTTCCCGTCCACGCGGATTTCATCCTCGGGAAACACCCGGAGTCCGAGATAGGCGGTCTTCCCGTTCACTTCCACCCGGCCTTCATCAATCACAACTTCCATGGCGCGGCGCGAACCGAGTCCCAGATCAGCGAGCACCTTCTGAAGCTTCTCAGACTTGCCGCTTGCTTTGGCCTTCATTGCGGAAAGCGTACGCTCAGCCTCGAGCTCCGAGCCGGAGGGCACTTCCGGCATGCCGGGCTTTTCTTCAGGATTCGTCATTTTTCTGCTCTTCCGTTTCTAAAGGTTCATCAGGTTCATTGGGAACCGGTTCCTGGACAGGTTCAGGATCCGGTTTGATATCAGATCCCGATCCCGCGCCGTTTTTCGAGAGATCCTCGAACCCCGGCAGCCGGGGCTGCACTTCCGTGCTTTCAGGAATAACCGGCAGCGCTCTGAGGGACTCAAGTGAGAAGTCCTCCAGAAACTTAGCGGTCGTAGCCCAGAGGGATGGCCGGCCCGGCGTATCGCGGTGACCGACACACTCGATCCAGTCCCGGTCCTGGAGCTGCTTCATGATATTGGAATTCACCGTGACGCCGCGGATATCTTCAATATCACCACGCGTCACCGGCTGCTTATAGGCGATAATCGCCAGCGTTTCGAGAAAACTTCGTGAGTAACGAGGCGGTTTATCAGTCGTAAGCCGCCTCAGATAAGGCTCAAGTTCCGAGCTGCCCGAGAACCGCCATCCACCAGCGACCTCTGTGAGGTGCACAGCGAGACCGGACCATTTCTGCTGAATTTCGCCCAGCCACTTCAGGATGTCGCTCCGGCTGTAGGCATTCGAAAAAAGGAGCCGCATTTCGCGGACAGTCAGCGGACGGCCGGCGGTTAAAAGCGCACCCTCCAAGATCACCAGAGGATTTTCTAGCGGCATCTTCTCTAAACGTCTATTAAAAAGCGATTAATCGATTAATATTTTTTGGTCCGGAATATTCCCCCTGAGATGGAGAAACCGCCGGAGAAATTCCCCCGGTCAGGGACACATCAGACCGGCACTGAGTTTAACACGACCCCCCGGCCGCTGACCGGGCTAGAAATACGCCTGAAGGCGATGGAGATACGGATGCCCGCAACCAACGGAAGAAAGAAGCGACTCACACCGAAACAGTTTGCCGTCTTCAAATTCATCCGCGATCAGATTTCCACCTCCGGAGTCCCCCCGTCACGGAAGGAAATCTCGGACCATTTCGGCTTTTCTTCCCCGAATGCGGCGGAAAGCCACCTCAGGGCGCTGGAAAGGAAAGGACTGATTTCTACCATGCCGCACCAGGCTCGCGGCATCCGTCTGGAGGTCACATCGGCTCCAAAGTCCTCGCTTCCCAAAGAAGAAAAAAAACTCGGTCTGAAAAATATTCCGCTTGTAATTCAGAACGAGAGGCTTCACGTGGGAGGTTCTGATGTTCAGGAAATCTTCGAGGTAATGGACAGCGAGCTGGAAGCCGATGGCATTTCGAAGGGCGACCTGATGGTCATCCGCTCTATACCGGCCCAGGAACCCTCAACAGGTTACTTTCTCATCCGTGAGGACGGGAAGAAGCGCCTGATGAGGGCCGACGAGTATCTGGAAAAGAAAGAAAAAGCCGAAGCCGTCCCGGAGCTGATCGGAAGGGCCGTGACACAGTATCACATGCGCTTCATCGCTCCGGATGTGGCTCCGGCTGATGGGACTCAGAAGAACTGAAGCCCGGCCGCCTTACAGAATCTTCGAGAAGAACTGCTTCGTACGGTTATGCTGCGGGTTCGCGAAGACTTCTTCCGGAACACCCTGTTCAACAATCTGGCCGTCGGCCATGAAGATCAGGCGGTCACCCACTTCACGGGCAAAACCCATTTCATGCGTCACGACGATCATTGTCATGCCGTCATTCGCAAGCTTCTTCATAACGTCGAGCACTTCCTTCACCATTTCCGGGTCAAGGGCTGACGTCGGCTCATCAAACAGCATGACTTTGGGATTCATTGCGAGAGAACGGGCGATAGCAACACGCTGCTGCTGGCCGCCAGACAGATTCTTCGGATAAACGTTCGCCTTGTCCTTCAGACCGACCATATCAAGAAGCTCAAGCGCCTTCTTCTCAGCCACTTCACGGCTTTCACCGCGGACCCGCATCGGGGCCAGCATGATGTTCTGAAGAACGGTCTTATTCTCAAACAGATTGAAGTGCTGGAACACCATGCCGACTTCAGCACGGATCCGGTTGAGGTTCGTCTTCGGCTCAATCTTCTCGCCATCCACCCAGATTTCGCCCGAGGAAGCTTCCTCCAGGTAGTTGATACAGCGCAGCATGGTCGACTTGCCGGAACCCGACGGGCCGATCACAACGACCACCTCTTTCGGAGCCACGGTCAGGTTGATGCCGTGGAGGACCTCGATATCACCATACCGCTTGTGAAGGTCCTTAATCTCAATCATGGTTTTATTATCGTTCATCTGTTCTGAATTTCCGTTCAAGGAAGGCAACAAACTGAGAAATCGTGAGCGTCATCGCAAGGTAAATAATGGCGACGCTGGTCCAGATTTCAAACGAGCCGTAGGTCTGAGCAATAATCAGCTGACCGGAACGGGTCAGTTCTTCGAAACCGATCACGGACACAAGGGAGCTGTCCTTCAGCATGGCAATGAATTCGTTGCCGAGCGGGGGAATGATCCGCTTGAAAGCCTGCGGAATAACGATCTCGCGCATGGTCTGGAACCAGGTGAGACCGAGTGAGCGGCCGGCCTCAGTCTGACCGCGGTCCACGGACTGAATACCAGCGCGGAAGATTTCCGCCACATAGGCACCGGAATTGATAGAACAGGCCGACACCGCCGCAACGAACGGGTCAACTCGGGTATTGAGAATGACCGGCAGAGCGAAATAAATCAGGAAGATCTGAATCAGAAGCGGAGTGCCGCGGATGAAATCCACGTAGCAGCGCGCGGGAATCCTCACCCACCAGTACGGCGTGAGTGACGCGACGCCGGCGAGCAAGCCGAAAATCAACCCCAGGCCGACAGAAAGGGCCGTAATCTTCAATGTCACTAGCGCGCCCTGCAGGAGTAGCGGCAGAGATGACATCACGAGTGAGAAGTCAAAATCCATTGGGAAGATCCAAAAGTTTATTTAGAAATTTTTATGGCAATGAAAACCGCGTTTCATTTGCTTGAATTGGATTGCTAATAATAGACCACACAGCGTGCAGATACCACTGAAAAAGCTAACTTTAGGCAGAAAAAAAGCTGACCCGGGGAAGGGTCAGCTCTTTTTATAGTTGAAAGACGGTATCAGCCGGCTTTCTGTTTCTCAATTTTATCGAGGAACGTTTCCTTTTCACCTTCCTCGTGCCAGCGGTGGAAGACCGTTGCAAGGATCGGACCGGAAACGTTATGCCAGAAGGAGAACACCGCGGACGGCACGGCAGCCATCGGCATAGCGGCGAAGTGAGTGGTAGCAAGAGCAACACCAAGGCCGGAATTCTGCATACCCACTTCAATAGCGAGGCACTTACGCTTGGCAAGGTTGAGACCAAGGAGCTTCGCGGTCCAATAACCGAAGAGATAGCCAAAACCGTTATGAAGCACGACAACCAGGAAAACGAGCGGGCCGACAGCGAGAAGCTTATTCGCAGTCGCGGCAACCACGGCAGCAACAATCAGAGCGATGGCGACAACCGAGATAAGCGGCATGGCCGCAGCGAAGCCTTCAACCTTCTTGCCGAGCACTGTGTGAACCACAACACCGAGAGCGATCGGAAGCAGCACGATTTCCACAATGCTCACGAACATGGCAACAGGGGAGATATCCACCCACTGTTTAGCGAACACCCAGATCAGGAACGGAGTCACAACCGGAGCGAGAAGCGTGGTGCAGGAAGTGATGGTCACAGAAAGCGGAAGATCACCGCGGGCAAGGAACGTCATCACGTTGGAAGCCGTTCCGCCAGGGCAGCAGCCAACCAGAATCACACCAACAGCGATCTCGGGCGGCAGATGCATCACGAGGCAGAGCAGATAGGCAACGATCGGCATAATGAGGAACTGGGACAGAATGCCGATAATCACATCACGCGGCTGACGAACGACTTCCCGGAAGTCAGAGGCCGTAAGAGTCAGCCCCATGCCGAACATCACGATACCAAGCAGCGGGGCAATGTAGGCACCAAGAGGCTTAAAAGTGGACGGGAAGGCATAGGCGAGCGCACCGACAACGATGACCCAAAGCGCAAATGTCTTATTGAAGAAAAGACTTAATTTTGCTAACAGCTGCATGATGGTGGTTCCAATATAAGAAGGAAATCCGGCGGATCCTGTTTTATTTCTTCCTCTGCCAGTTCTCAGGGAAGACAGGCTGACTGCCGGTAACCAAAATCCTCTCCAACGGAATAAATGTTGGAATATATATATTTTATATTTCTATCCAGAAAATGCCGTTCTGATAGCCTTTATGCGCTATTTTTAGTGTGATTATTCTGATTTAAAAGCTAAAACGTAGGTAACTCTGCTTAGATAAAAGATGTCAGAAACATCCCTGGAAATAGATTAGGTTCAGAAAATATATAAATATCTAACAAAAATCGAATAAAAAAAGAGGCGGGAGCGCCAGC
>ERZ772901.1890-NODE-1890-length-14657-cov-4.145323_pt1 | contig 14657 bp, 9 predicted proteins | sample MGYA00512123_ERZ772901 | MGnify/ENA primary metagenome ERZ772901 (study PRJEB29015, sample SAMEA2737711) | human gut metagenome | biome: human gut; feature: human-associated habitat; material: faeces | place: China | collected 2012 ...
GAGCACCTCAAAAACACCATCATACACTAAATCAGTAAGTTGGCAGCATCACCAACAGCACCATAGCCATACATATAGCCATAATAAAAAGGATAACACGAATCTTTTTCTTCAGATAAAATAAAATCTCAATCAGATCGATATCCTGTTTGATTTGTTCACGCATAATATATCCAGAGAATAAAATCTGTCGCAGATAAGGTTGTATTAATAGTCTGTATCAGGAATGTTCGGGTTAAATATCAGCAAAAAGCCCGCATCATGAATACTGGATATGAAGCATGAGAGTTACCTCAGTGTTTATATAAAGATTCGGTCCCCCTCTCTGGAACGGTAACTCTCAATCTGATCGGTTCCTGCGTTAGTTCACATCACGACTCATTTTTTCGCTCTCACCGGCATCCCATTTGCCACAAAATATCCCGCCGTGCTCCTCGGCAGCGCTTCCTGTCCACGAATCATATCCGCTATTTTCTCGCCAATCATAATTGTCGTGGCGTTCAAATTCCCGGTGATAATCTGCGGCATAATCGACGCATCCACCACACGCAGGCCTTCTAACCCGTGTACGCGGCCTTCGCCGTCAACCACGGACATCTCGTCGTAACCCATTTTGCAGGTACCGCACGGATGGAAGGCGGTTTCGGCGTGGTTACGCACGAACTCATCGAGCTGTTCATCCGTCTGGCATTCGACACCGGGGCTGATTTCGCGGCCACGATACTGATCCAGCGCGGGTTGATGCATGATCTCGCGGGTGATGCGAATTGCGTCGCGGAACTCCTGCCAGTCCTGCTCGTGCGACATGTAGTTAAACAGAATCGCCGGATGCTGGTGCGGGTCGCGGGATTTAATCCGCACATGCCCACGGCTTGGCGAGCGCATTGAGCCGACGTGGCACTGGAAACCGTGCTCTTTCACTGCATTCGAGCCGTTATAGTTAATCGCTACTGGCAGGAAATGGTACTGAATATTCGGCCACGCAAATTCCTCACGGCTGCGAATAAATCCACCTGCTTCAAAGTGGTTGCTGGCACCAACGCCAGTGCCGCCAAACAGCCACTCCGCACCGATTTTCGGCTGGTTCCACCACTGCAGGGCAGGGTAGAGGGAAACCGGTTCTTTGCACTCATATTGCAGATACATCTCCAGATGATCCTGAAGATTTTCGCCGACGCCGGGTAATTCATGCACCAGCGGAATATCAAACTCCGCCAGCAGTTCAGCGTTGCCGACGCCGGAGCGTTGCAGGATCTGCGGTGAGGCAATCGCGCCTGCACATAACAGCACTTCTTTGTTGGCCGTTGCGCGGGTTGGGATGGTGCTGTCGCCTTCCAGCCATTCGACGCCCACCGCGCGTTTGCCGTCAAAAATGATGTGATCGGTCATAGCGTGAGTACGAATGGTCAGGTTAGGACGCGATTTGGCCTGATCGAGATAGCCACGCGCGGTGCTGGCGCGACGGCCCTGCGGCGTGACGGTGCGATCCATCGGACCAAAACCTTCCTGCTGATAACCGTTGAGATCGTCCGTGCGCGGGTAGCCCGCCTGCACGCCCGCTTCAATCATCGCTTCAAACAGCGGATTGACGCCGGGTTTGGAGGTAGTGACGCTCACCGGGCCATCACCGCCGTGATAGTCGTTTTCACCCATATCGCGAGTCTCGGCCTTGCGGTAGTAGGGCAGGCAGTCGAGGTAGCTCCAGTTCTCCAGACCGGGTTCTTGCGCCCAGTTATCGAGATCCAGCGCATTGCCACGGATGTAGCACATGCCGTTGATCAGCGACGATCCACCCAGACCTTTACCGCGTCCGCACTCCATGCGGCGGTTATTCATAAACGGTTCAGGTTCCGTTTCATAGGCCCAGTTGTAGCGTTTACCCTGTAGCGGGAATGCCAGGGCAGCGGGCATCTGGGTGCGGAAGTCAAAGCGATAGTCCGGGCCGCCCGCTTCAAGCAGCAGCACGGAGGTATTCGGATCTTCAGTCAGACGGGTAGCGAGAACGTTGCCGGCTGAGCCGGCACCAATAATGATGTAGTCAAATTGCAAATAAACCTCCTGGTTAGAATATGGACTGGAATTTAGCCATCTCAACCTGGATGGACTTCACCTGGGTGTAACTCTGGAGCGTCATCACGCCGTTCTCGCGACCAATGCCGGAGTGTTTGTAGCCGCCAACGGGCATCTCTGCCGGGGATTCTCCCCAGGTGTTGATCCAGCAAATACCCGCTTCCAGCTGATGAATGACGCGATGCGCGCGGTTCAGGTCCGCTGTCACGATGCCCGCCGCCAGGCCGTAGTCGGTATCGTTAGCGCGGCGAATGACTTCGTCTTCCGACTCGTAGGTCAGAATGGACATCACTGGCCCGAAGATCTCTTCACGCACGATGGTCATATCGTCGCTGCAATCGGTGAACACTGTCGGTGCAACCCATGCGCCGTTATCGAAGCCATCGCCTTTCAGTACATCGCCGCCGCACAGTACGCGCGCGCCTTCCTCTTTGCCTTTGGCGATATAGCGCAGCACGTTATCGCGATGCGGGAAGCTGACCAGCGGGCCGAAGTTAGTTTGCGGATCGAAAACGTCGCCCGCGCGAATGCGCTCAACGCGCGCCAGAATTTTCTGCTCAAATGCGGCTTTGCATTTCGCCGGAACGAAGACGCGGGTGCCATTGGTACACACCTGACCGGAGCTGAAGAAGTTTGCCATCATGGCGATATCGGCGGCGAGATCGAGATCCGCATCATCGAAAACGATCAGCGGTGATTTACCGCCCAGTTCCATGGTCACTTCTTTCAGGGAAGAGGCCGCCGAGTTAGCCATCACTTTTTTGCCGCTGGCGACACCGCCGGTAAATGACACTTTGGCAATGCCCGGATGCTCGGTCAGATATTGCCCGGTCTCCGCGCCCACGCCCGGCAACACGTTAAATACGCCGTTCGGCAGGCCCGCTTCGCTGTAAATTTCAGCCAGCTTTAACGCGGTAAGCGGGGTAACTTCGCTCGGTTTGAAAATCATTGCGTTGCCTGCCGCCAGCGCCGGGGCGGATTTCCACAGGGCAATCTGGATCGGGTAGTTCCATGCACCAATCCCTGCCACTACGCCCAGCGGTTCGCGGCGGGTATACACAAAGGACGTTTCACGCAACGGGATCTGGCTGCCTTCCAGCGCCGGGATCAGCCCGGCGTAGTACTCCAGCACGTCCGCACCGGTAACGATATCGACGGTTGAGGTTTCCGAATATGCTTTTCCGGTGTCGAGGGTTTCCAGTTTTGCGAGTTCGTCATTGCGTTCACGCAGAATATCAACGGCCCGACGCAGAATACGCGAGCGCTCCATGGCGGTCATCGACGCCCAGATTTTTTGCCCCTGCTGGGCGCTTTTCACGGCGCGATCGACATCCTCGCGCCCGGCGGCCTGCACGGTCGCCAGCACGTTACCGTTGGCCGGGTTAATGGTCTCGAAGGTGCGACCGCTGGTGGCGGAGGTATAACCACCATGTATATAAAGCTGCTGTTCTGCCATTCGGGACATCACGTCTCCTCGGTTAATCGGTGGGTAGATGCTGAGTGATAAAGTGGCGGGTCAGGGAATTAGCGCGGGTTTTATCCATCGGTTTGCCGCTCAGAGCCGCGCGCAGCCATAATCCATCAATCAGCGCGGCCAGGCCGTAGCCCGCTTCCTGTGCCTGTTCGCGCGGCAATTCGCGACGAAACTCGCTCACCAGATTCGACAGCAAGCGGCGGCTGCTGACCTGCTGTAAACGATAGAGCATCGGCTGATGCATACTGCTGGCCCAGAACGCCAGCCAGGCTTTCATCGCCGCACTGCTCACCTGCGTTTCATCGAAGTTTCCGCCAACAATCGCCTGTAATCGCTGCTCTGCACTGCCCTGCGGAAGTGCATGTAATCGATTCAAAACCGCGTCACGCAGCTGACTGGTGATATCGCGCATGGTTGCTTCCAGCAGACCATTTTTGTCCCTGAAATAGTGGCTGATGATCCCCGTAGAAACGCCTGCACGGCGGGCGATCTGCGCGATCGTTGCATCGTGCATGCCCACTTCATTTATTGCTTCCAGTGTGGCGTCGATCAGTTGTCTGCGCCGGATCGACTGCATCCCCAATTTGGGCATTTTCGCCACTCCATTCATCAGCGGTGTTTATCTATTAAAGCGGTTATTGATTGGACGTTCAATATAAAATGTGTCTTAATTGTTACGAATTTGATTTTAAATAGTAACAATAACAGTGGGGATACTGGATGACAGACCTTTCACACAGCAGGGAAAAGGACAAAATCAATCCGGTGGTGTTTTACACCTCCGCCGGACTGATTTTGTTGTTTTCCCTGACAACGATCCTGTTTCGCGACTTCTCGGCCCTGTGGATTGGCCGCACGCTGGACTGGGTTTCTAAAACCTTCGGTTGGTACTATCTGCTGGCGGCAACGCTCTATATTGTCTTTGTGGTCTGTATCGCTTGTTCGCGTTTTGGTTCGGTGAAGCTCGGGCCAGAACAATCCAAACCGGAATTCAGCCTGCTGAGTTGGGCGGCGATGCTGTTTGCTGCCGGGATCGGTATCGACCTGATGTTCTTCTCCGTAGCCGAACCGGTAACGCAGTATATGCAGCCGCCGGAAGGCGCGGGACAGACGATTGAGGCCGCGCGTCAGGCGATGGTCTGGACGCTGTTTCACTACGGCTTAACCGGCTGGTCGATGTATGCGCTGATGGGCATGGCGCTCGGATACTTTAGCTATCGTTATAATTTGCCGCTCACCATCCGCTCGGCGCTGTACCCGATCTTCGGTAAACGGATTAACGGGCCGATAGGTCACTCAGTGGATATTGCAGCGGTGATCGGCACTATCTTCGGTATTGCCACTACGCTCGGTATCGGTGTGGTGCAGCTTAACTATGGCTTGAGCGTACTGTTTGATATTCCCGATTCGATGGCGGCGAAAGCGGCACTGATCGCCTTGTCGGTGATAATCGCCACGATCTCTGTCACCTCCGGTGTCGATAAGGGCATTCGCGTGTTATCGGAGCTTAATGTCGCGCTGGCGCTGGGATTGATCCTGTTCGTATTGTTTATGGGCGACACTTCGTTCCTGCTTAATGCACTGGTGCTGAATGTTGGCGACTATGTGAATCGCTTTATGGGCATGACGCTCAACAGTTTTGCCTTCGACCGTCCGGTTGAGTGGATGAATAACTGGACGCTCTTCTTCTGGGCATGGTGGGTGGCATGGTCGCCGTTTGTCGGCTTGTTCCTGGCGCGTATCTCGCGTGGGCGTACCATTCGCCAGTTCGTGCTGGGCACGTTGATTATTCCGTTTACCTTCACGCTGTTATGGCTCTCGGTGTTCGGCAATAGCGCGCTGTATGAAATCATCCACGGCGGCGCGGCATTTGCCGAGGAAGCGATGGTCCATCCGGAGCGCGGCTTCTACAGCCTGCTGGCGCAGTATCCGGCGTTTACCTTTAGCGCCTCCGTCGCCACCATTACTGGCCTGCTGTTTTATGTGACCTCGGCGGACTCCGGGGCGCTGGTGCTGGGGAATTTCACCTCGCAGCTTAAAGATATCAACAGCGACGCCCCCGGCTGGCTGCGCGTCTTCTGGTCGGTGGCGATTGGCCTGCTGACGCTCGGCATGCTGATGACTAACGGGATATCCGCGCTGCAAAACACCACGGTGATTATGGGGCTGCCGTTCAGCTTTGTGATCTTCTTCGTGATGGCGGGGTTGTATAAATCTCTGAAGGTAGAAGATTACCGCCGTGAAAGTGCCAACCGCGATACCGCACCGCGACCGCTGGGGCTTCAGGATCGCCTGAGCTGGAAAAAACGTCTCTCGCGCCTGATGAATTATCCGGGCACGCGTTACACTAAACAGATGATGGAGACGGTCTGTTACCCGGCAATGGAAGAAGTGGCGCAGGAGTTGCGGTTGCGCGGCGCGTACGTGGAGCTAAAAAGCCTGCCACCGGAAGAGGGACAGCAGTTGGGTCATCTGGATTTGTTGGTGCATATGGGCGAAGAGCAAAACTTTGTCTATCAGATTTGGCCGCAGCAATATTCGGTGCCGGGCTTTACCTACCGCGCACGCAGCGGTAAATCGACCTACTACCGGCTGGAAACCTTCCTGTTAGAAGGCAGCCAGGGCAACGACCTGATGGACTACAGCAAAGAGCAGGTGATCACCGATATTCTTGACCAGTACGAGCGGCACCTTAACTTTATTCATCTCCATCGTGAAGCGCCGGGCCATAGCGTGATGTTCCCGGACGCGTGATTGTTATTGCATAAAACCGCGCCATGTCTGCATATGGCGCTGTTTCTCCTACCTCTTGATACGTTATATCTATACGGTTAAGCCCTTAGTATCTATTGATGATTACCAGACAACAGATAATAAAAAAGAAAAGAACTATTGCAGCCCAAAACCTACATTTGGGCTGTTGCGAATGTTCAATAAGTTTAGTCTTATTTAATGTAAATATTGCTGATCATTTGAAATGACGCATTATTCATGAGAAATGTGTATCGTAAATCAACTGAAATTAACGCAACCATTTGTTATTTAAGGTTTAATTATCTGTGTGTGATATTTTATTGAATGTTTTAAATATTGTTTTTATTGGCATTGCTATAATATTGGTTATCATTTGCTGAATGGATTCAGTCTTAATGAGTGGGTTTTTAAGGGACAGGCATAGAGTAATGATACGTATGCATAACCAACATCTTTACTCATTATGTCATTGAATGTTGACGCTATGTGTTTATGAGGGAGAGGTATTTTCAGTTGATCTGGATTGTTAAATTCATATAATGCGCCTTTGCTCATGAATGGATGCCAGTATGTAGTGGGAAATTATAAATATTGAAATAGTCCAACTACTTCTTTATTACCAAAAATGAGTATCTGAATTTTAATATTGCATTCTTGCGTGATTATCTCCTGAGTTTGACTTGTGATTACCTTTTTAAGGTATTTAGCGTAACTGTTTTTGAGCGAGCATCAGAGGTAAAGATAATCTTCTTGATAGTGATGTGGGATGTTATACGTATGGCATCGCTGATGTTTATGGTTACCCCTTATGTGTGCTCAGGAATCGACAGGTAATCACTCATACTGAACAGCGATAAAAGATAAAGGTGTGTTCATGAATTCATGTGATTTTCGTGTTTTTCTGCAAGAGTTCGGTACAACGGTTCATTTGTCATTGCCTGGTAGCGTATCCGAGAAAGAACGACTGCTACTCAAGCTGCTGATGCAGGGAATGTCTGTAACAGAAATATCACAGTACAGAAATCGCAGTGCAAAGACAATTTCACATCAAAAGAAACAGCTCTTTGAGAAACTGGGGATTCAGAGCGATATTACTTTCTGGCGCGATATTTTCTTTCAGTACAATCCGGAGATCATATCCGCCACGGGGAGTAATAGTCACAGATATATTAATGATAATCACTATCACCATATCGTCACGCCTGAAGCCATCAGTCTGGCGTTGGAAAACCACGAATTCAAACCGTGGATCCAACCGGTTTTCTGCGCGCAGACTGGGGTACTGACGGGCTGTGAGGTGCTTGTCCGCTGGGAACATCCACAAACGGGAATTATCCCACCGGATCAGTTTATTCCTCTGGCGGAGTCATCCGGTCTTATTGTCATAATGACCCGCCAACTGATGAAACAGACTGCGGATATTCTGATGCCGGTAAAACATTTGCTGCCGGACAATTTCCATATTGGCATCAACGTCTCGGCGGGTTGTTTTTTGGCAGCGGGATTTGAAAAAGAGTGTCTGAACCTGGTTAAGAAATTAGGTAACGATAAAATCAAGCTGGTTCTCGAGCTAACGGAACGTAACCCTATTCCGGTAACGCCAGAAGCCAGAGCGATATTTGACAGCCTTCATCAGCACAACATTACCTTTGCGCTGGATGACTTTGGTACGGGTTATGCGACCTATCGTTACTTGCAGGCGTTCCCGGTCGATTTTATTAAGATCGATAAGTCATTTGTGCAAATGGCGAGTGTCGACGAAATCTCCGGTCATATTGTGGACAATATTGTCGAACTGGCGCGTAAGCCTGGTCTGAGTATCGTAGCGGAAGGGGTAGAGACCCAGGAGCAGGCGGATTTAATGATCGGTAAAGGCGTTCACTTTTTGCAGGGCTATTTGTACTCCCCGCCAGTTCCGGGTAATAAATTTATCTCTGAATGGGTAATGAAAGCAGGTGGTTGATGTAAACCGCTATTCACAGCGCATCGGGAGGTTGGCAGCGATTAATTCTCCCGATGCAGTAAATCCTGATAGATCCCCGTTAATATGCCATTTGGCGCAAATTGTTTTTTAATCCACTGCGTCACCTGACCCGTAGCAGAATGCTGAGTCGCCAGCAACATGCGCGAATCCTGGCGCGGATTATGGATTTGTCGGGTAACCAGCAGGGATTGCGCCATCGCCTCACGGACCATGTAATCCGGCAAAAAACCAATTCCTTCACCTAAAATCTGGCACTGACATTTGGTGTTGAAATCTGGCACCAGAATCGACTCCTGCCCATGCAGCAACCAGCCCACTTTTTTATTAATCGTATGCGCGGTGTCCTCCACCATAATATTAGGGTAGAGACGCAGTTGGCTTTCGGCGATGGGTTCCGGCACAAAGGCTAACGGGTGATCCGGGGCGATAGCAAAAGCCCAGCGAATCGCGCCAATTTCAGTGTAATCAATACCGCCGCCGTCCAGTAGTGTATCGGGTGCGCCGATGGCGATATTGGCCTGATTATTAATAATCGCATCCCAGACGCCGTTATACACTTCGGTGGTGACGGTAATCTGGCAGGTAGGAAACTGCTTTTTCAGCACCTGTAATAAGCGCGCGGTGTGTTTGGGCGTATAAAGCAGCTGATTAATACAAATGCGCACACGCGCTTCTATGCCCTGCGAAATAGTATCGATACTGCGTTTGATGGCGTGAAAATCATTCAGCAGGTCGGTAGCTTTGCGGAAAAAATAACGCCCGGACTCGGTTAACTCAATGCTGCGGGTGTTGCGAGTGAACAGCACCACATCCAGCCCCGTCTCCATACGCTTGATGGTGTAGCTAATGGCGGAAGTGGTTAAACCCAACTCGTCTGCGGCTTTACTGAAGCTGCCAAAACGCGCAGCGGTAGTAAATGCCAACAGATTCTCTTCGGTAAAAATTGAGTTCATTAAACCATTCTCGCCATTATCTACTATGAATTTCTCCAGCTATGACTGTAGAGGTATCGGTTAAAGATAGATAATCATTTTTGAATAACTTTTAATACCCGTCGCGTTTAGTCGTCGCTTCGCTTAATTTTTGTCCACCATATTCTGAAATTATCCCCACGCAGTTACCCGCCAGAAAACCCAGTAATGTCACCGTCCAGTTCATCCCGCTGGCAAAAAATAGCGTCATGCCGAGAAAGCCTCCGGGAATAAAAGACAGTAACCAGAAACGCCCTTGCCAGACCACTACTGCAGAGAAAGGCACGGTAGTAATCACGCTCGCCCAGAACCCGGAAATCCCACTCACCGAGGCCAGCCAACCGGCAGCCAGCGCGGCGAAAAACGCCCACACCATCCCGGAATAATTAACCGCCAGACTTCTGATAAACCCCGATTTACCGCCGCCTGCGGCATAAAAACTGCAAAAGGCGACGAAGCCAATGGTTCCTAATAATTCCCATCCCTGAGAGAGCCCGACATGTGAAGACACTAACTGCCAAAGCCCTGCACAAATACCGACGGTGACACCCGTTGCCGTGAGTCCGTTCATCTTGTTCCCCTCTGGTTAGACATGGACGAAAGCTACTCTTACATGTGCAGACTATAGAGAAATAAAACCTGATTGAGTGAAAGGGTATCGGGTCAAAGAAACAAATATTGCACTACCGCACACTGCGAAAAGATTGTTGAACATCATTCAACAAAAAGGCGAAATACGGCGAATTAAATTTAAGCGGGTTCTTTTATCAGATTATCGTTGCTATTCTCAATTCATCGAAAACAGCCACAAAAACCAGGGGAATGTGAATGAGTATAAAAAATCTACCTGCCGACTATTTATTGGCTGCACAACAGGGTGATATCGATAAAGTAAAAACCTGCCTTGCGCTGGGTGTCGATATTAATACCTGCGATCGTCAGGGGAAAACGGCAATTACGCAGGCAAGTTTATATCAGCAATATGCTTGCGTTCAGGCATTAATTGATGCCGGAGCGGATATTAATAAGCAAGATCATACCTGTTTAAATCCTTTTTTAATTAGCTGTCTGAACGATGATTTAACGCTACTACGAATTATTTTACCGGCTAAACCTGATCTTAATTGCGTAACCCGTTTTGGCGGTGTCGGCCTGACGCCTGCCTGTGAAAAAGGCCATTTAAGTATTGTAAAAGAGCTTTTGGCGCATACGGAAATTAACGTTAACCAGACCAACCATGTAGGCTGGACGCCGCTACTGGAAGCGATTGTGCTTAATGATGGCGGTATTAAACAGCAGGCGATTGTCCAGCTATTGCTGGAACACGGTGCCAGTCCGCACATGACCGATAAATATGGCAAAACGCCGCTGGAACTGGCGCGGGAACGGGGCTTTGAAGAGATTGCTCAGTTGCTGATTGCCGCAGGCGCATAACCCGGGAGGCTGGCTATCAACACACCAGAAAAACGGTGTGTGTGGGCGCTAACTGCGGATGCAGATTTTCTGGCGCAGCGGGGGCAAGGACAGGTTGAACAGGTCTTTGCCAGAGCGGTAAATATCGCACTCCCGGCCCGCCAGCAGTTGCTGACGCTGCTTTGTGAAGAGTACGACAATGCGCCAAAAAGTTGTCGGTTGGCACTCACTCACTTTGATGATCTTTTCCGGCATGGTGATAAGGTTCAGTTTGACGATCAAGGCATTACGGTTGGTCAACATCTTCATATAGAGATGAGTCGTTGTCGGCGTTGGCTGTCCCCAACCTTGCAAATGACCGCTGTGAATTTTCACCTTATCGCCTGGCAACAGTGGCACGACATTATTCATCAGCACCTGGGGGAAAATGAAACCCTGTTTAATTATCGCGGCGATAATCCGTTTTATCAGGCGTTAAATAAAGAATTACATATTAAACGACGGGCAGTTATTCAGGCCGTAAACGATAAACAAAATATCGCCTCAGCGGTCGCCAGTATGATGGGGTTAGGGATTGGCCTTACGCCATCAGCCGATGATTATCTGACCGGACTGGTACTTATTTTATTTATTTCCGGACATCCGGCGGAAAAATACAATGAGGAATTTTATCTCGGTCTGCAACGCGGCAGAAATAATACCACGTTATTAAGTGCCATAACGCTGGAAGCCGCATTACAACAACGCTGCCGGGAAAATATTCATCGCTTTATTCACAACATTATTTATGACATCCCTGGGAACGCAACTCAGGCAATAGAAAAAATTAAACATATTGGCTCCAGTTCCGGCTGCGACATGCTGTATGGCATGGCCGATGGTTGTGCGCTGAGCCAAACCTACGGAGGGAATTATGTCAGTTAAAATAGTCATTAAACCGAATACCTATTTTGATTCTGTCTCGCTGATGTCTATCTCCGCGCGTGCAAATAAACTCGACGGCGTCGAGCAGGCATTTGTGGCGATGGCGACCGAAATGAACAAAGGCGTGCTGAAGAATTTAGGACTGCTGACGCCGGAACTGGAGCAGGCGAAAAACGGTGACCTGATGATTGTCATCAATGGTAAATCGGGTGCGGACAACGAGCAGTTGTTGGTGGAGATTGAAGAACTGTTCAACACCAAAGCGCAAAGCGGCTCGCACGAGGCGCGTTACGCCACTATTGCCAGCGCCAAAAAGCATATCCCGGAAAGTAACCTGGCGGTGATTTCGGTCAACGGTTTGTTTGCCGCTCGCGAAGCGCGTCAGGCGCTGCAAAACGATCTCAACGTGATGCTGTTTTCCGATAACGTCTCAGTTGAAGATGAACTGGCGCTCAAGCAACTGGCCCACGAAAAAGGGCTGCTGATGATGGGGCCAGACTGTGGCACGGCGATTATCAACGGCGCGGCGCTCTGTTTTGGTAACGCCGTGCGTCGCGGCAACATCGGTATTGTTGGCGCATCCGGCACCGGCAGCCAGGAGCTGAGCGTCCGCATTCATGAATTTGGCGGCGGCGTTTCGCAACTCATCGGCACCGGCGGGCGCGACCTGAGCGAGAAAATCGGCGGCCTGATGATGCTCGACGCCATCGGGATGCTGGAAAACGATCCGCAAACTGAAATTATCGCGCTGATTTCAAAACCTCCCGCGCCTGCGGTGGCCCGCAAAGTGCTGGAACGCGCACGTGCCTGCCGCAAGCCGGTGGTGGTCTGCTTCCTCGGTCGCGTTGAAACGCCGGTGGATGAGCAGGGGCTACAGTTTGCCCGCGGCAGCAAAGAGGCGGCGCTAAAAGCGGTGATGCTCTCCGGCGTGAAACAGGAAAATCTCGACCTGCATACGCTTAACCAGCCGTTGATTGCGGATGTGCGTGCGCGTCTGCAACCGCAGCAGAAATACATTCGTGGCCTGTTCTGCGGCGGCACGTTGTGCGACGAAACCATGTTCGCGGTGATGGAAAAACATGGCGATGTCTACAGCAATATCCAGCCCGATCCGGAATTCCGCCTGAAAGATATCAACCGCAGCATCAAACACACCTTCCTCGACTTTGGTGATGACGACTTCACCAACGGCAAGCCGCATCCAATGATTGACCCCACCAACCGCATCAGTCGCTTGATCGAAGAGGCGCGCGATCCAGAAGTGGCGGTGATCGTGATGGATTTTGTGCTCGGATTTGGATCGCATGAAGATCCGGTCGGCTCCACCATCGAGGCGATCAAAGAAGCGAAAGCGATCGCCGCTGCCGAAGGACGCGAGTTGATCATTCTCGCCTATGTGCTGGGTACCGATCTTGATACGCCATCGTTAGAACAACAAAGCCAGATGCTGCTTGATGCCGGAGTGATTCTGGCGAGCAGCAGCACCAATACCGGATTGCTGGCGCGTGAATTTATCTGCAAAGGGGAGGAAGCCTGATGAGCCAGTCACTGTTTAGCCAACCATTGAACGTTATTAACGTCGGCATCGCCATGTTTAGCGATGACCTGAAAAAGCAGCATGTAGAAGTGACTCAACTCGACTGGACGCCGCCGGGGCAGGGCAATATGCAGGTGGTGCAGGCGCTGGATAACATTGCCGATTCGCCGCTGGCGGACAAAATCGCCGCCGCTAACCAGCAGGCGCTGGAGCGTATTATCCAGTCGCATCCGGTGCTGATTGGTTTTGATCAGGCGATTAACGTGGTGCCGGGCATGACGGCGAAAACCATTCTTCACGCCGGGCCGCCGATCACCTGGGAAAAAATGTGCGGCGCGATGAAAGGCGCGGTCACCGGAGCGCTGGTGTTCGAAGGACTGGCGAAAGATCTCGACGAGGCGGCTGAACTGGCGGCTTCCGGGGAGATCACCTTCTCGCCGTGTCACGAGCACGACTGCGTGGGATCGATGGCGGGTGTTACCTCGGCCTCGATGTTTATGCACATCGTAAAAAACAAAACCTACGGCAACATCGCTTATACCAACATGAGCGAGCAGATGGCGAAGATTTTGCGTATGGGCGCTAACGACCAGAGCGTGATTGACCGCCTGAACTGGATGCGTGATGTGCAGGGACCAATACTGCGCGACGCGATGAAAATTATCGGCGAAATCGATCTGCGCTTAATGCTGGCGCAGGCGCTGCATATGGGCGATGAGTGCCATAACCGCAATAACGCCGGGACGACGCTGCTGATTCAGGCGCTGACGCCGGGGATTATTCAGGCGGGTTATTCCGTCGAGCAACAGCGCGAAGTGTTTGAGTTTGTCGCCAGCAGCGACTACTTCTCCGGCCCGACGTGGATGGCGATGTGTAAAGCGGCGATGGATGCGGCGCATGGCATCGAATACAGCACCGTGGTCACCACCATGGCGCGTAACGGCGTCGAGTTCGGCCTGCGGGTCAGCGGCCTGCCGGGGCAATGGTTTACCGGCCCGGCGCAGCAGGTGATCGGCCCGATGTTTGCCGGTTATAAGCCGGAAGATTCGGGGCTGGATATCGGCGACAGCGCCATCACCGAAACCTACGGTATTGGCGGATTTGCTATGGCGACCGCGCCCGCTATCGTCGCGCTGGTGGGCGGCACGGTGGAAGAAGCTATTGATTTCTCCCGTCAGATGCGCGAAATCACCCTCGGTGAAAACCCCAACGTCACCATTCCGCTGCTCGGTTTTATGGGCGTGCCGTCGGCAATCGACATCACCCGCGTGGGTAGCAGCGGCATTCTGCCGGTGATCAACACCGCCATCGCCCATAAAGATGCGGGCGTCGGCATGATTGGCGCGGGCATTGTGCATCCACCTTTTGCCTGCTTCGAGAAAGCCATTCTTGGCTGGTGCGAACGTTACGGCGTCTGACCTACATGTTCATGCCGGATGCGGCGTGAACGCCTTATCCGGCCTACGAATGGCGCAAGAATCTGTAGGCCTGATAAGCGTAGCGCATCAGGCATTTGTCACCATTGCCGGA
>ERZ772901.1897-NODE-1897-length-14598-cov-9.884274_pt1 | contig 14598 bp, 13 predicted proteins | sample MGYA00512123_ERZ772901 | MGnify/ENA primary metagenome ERZ772901 (study PRJEB29015, sample SAMEA2737711) | human gut metagenome | biome: human gut; feature: human-associated habitat; material: faeces | place: China | collected 2012 ...
AAAAATAAAAATTAATACAATATATTGTAGTATTTATTCTTAATGCGACATCCCCATATTTTAATAGGAATATTGATCAAGAAGCTCCCACTTCCATAAGTGGAGAGTAGTTCACATTAGAAGTTAGGAGAGTTTAGATATGGAAATTAAAAAAAAGCCATTGTTTAATGAGCTAGGTGATATAGAAGTTAGTAAGAAAAAATTGATAAATGGAAATACAACTAACTTAAATGATTTTAACAACATGAAATATAAGTGGGCATCAGATTGGTATAGGCAAGCAATGAATAATTTCTGGATTCCAGAAGAAATAAATCTTTCTCAAGATTTAAAGGATTATGGAAATTTAGATGAAAACGAAAGAGTTGCATATGATAAAATTTTATCTTTTTTAATATTTTTAGATTCAATCCAAACTGCTAATTTAAGTAATATTAATAACTATATAACTGCTAGTGAAATTAATTTATGCCTTACTATTCAAGCTTTCCAAGAGGCAGTACATTCACAAAGCTATAGTTATATGCTTGATACAATATGTTCTCCAGAAAAAAGAAATGAAATTCTTTATCAATGGAAAGATGATAAAGTTCTTTTAGAAAGAAATAAATTTATTGGGGAACAATATAATAAATTTTTAGAAAATCCAACAAAAGAAAATCTTATAAAAACTATAATGGCTAATTTTATATTAGAAGGAATTTATTTTTATTCTGGATTTATGTTCTTCTATAATCTTGAAAGAAATGGGAAAATGCCAGGGTCAGCACAAGAAATACGTTACATAAATAGAGATGAAAATACACATTTATGGTTATTTAGAAGCTTAATTAGAGAACTTCAAAAAGAAGAAATTGAAATATTTAATAAAGAATTTATTGAAGAATTAAGATTAATGATGAAAACGGGAGTAGAACATGAAATAAATTGGGGTAATTATGTTATAGGGGAAAATATACAAGGTATTAATAAAAATTTAATTGATGCATATATTAAATATTTAGGAAATAAGAGATTAAAAGAAATTGGATTAGAACCATTATTTGATGGATATGACAAAAATCCAGCCCCATGGGTTGATTCATTATCAAATGCTAATTCTGTAAAAACAGACTTTTTTGAAGCAAAATCAACAGCATATGCAAAAGCAAGCGTGTTAATAGACGACTTATAAGTAGTTAGGAGTTAGTAGTTAGTAGTGACAAGTGATAAGTGGCAAGTTAAGGGAAAAATTCAGCTTAGGCTGAATTTTAAAAATGTATTATTGGAAACTCCTAAAGGAGTTTCAGATTAAACTTGTCACTTATTACTGATTTAATCTATCATCCATAAATACAAACTACTCACTACAAACTAAAAACTAAAAATTACGTTTAGTTGAATTTGGAAAAATATAAAATTTAAAAAATTTTAATGATAACGTTATTTAAAATATGTTATAATACTCATGTCGTATTAAGTTTAAAAAAATAAATTTAAAATCAAAATAAATTTATTTCAAAAAGGTTAAGCATATATTTTGGGTAACTAAAATTATAGTAACTTAAGATATAAGGATTAAAAGAGTATTACTAATTTTATACTTAAGTGTAGGAGGAATTTTTATGAAAAAAGGTATCGCTGCATCAAAAGGTTATGCTATAGGTAAAGTGTTTATTCAAGAACACGAAGAAATAGTTATTACAGATGCTAAAATTGAAGACGTAGCTGCAGAAAAAGAAAATTTAAGAGTTGCTTTAGAAGCATCAAAGCAACAATTAACAGCAATTAAAGAAAAAACACTTGCAGAAATAGGTGAACATGAAGCTGCTGTTTTCGAAGCGCACTTAACATTATTAGACGACCCTGAATTTACAGGACAAATGGAAATGACAATAGAAAATGATAGTTTAAATGCTATGAAAGCTGTTCAAAATGTAACAGATACATTTGTTATGATTTTTGAATCAATGGATGATGCATATATGAGAGAAAGAGCTGCTGATATTAAAGACGTTTCTAAGAGAATCATCTCTAACTTAGCAGGAAAAGGTGGAAGTGCATTTGCTATAACTGAAGAAAATACAGTTGTTGTAGCTCATGATTTAACTCCATCAGATACAGCTCAATTAGATAGATCAAAAGTTTGTGGTTTCTTAACAAACATAGGGGGAAGAACTTCTCACTCAGCTATTATGGCTAGAACATTAGAAATTCCTGCTGTTGTTGGTTTAGAAGATATAACTACAAGCGTTAAAAATGGTGATTTAGTAATAGTTGATGGTATAGAAGGTGTTGCTATAATCAACCCATCTGAAGAAGTTGTTGCAGAATATAAAGCTAAGAAAGAAGCTTTTGCAGCAGAACAAGAAGAATTAAAGAAACTTATCGAAGTTAAAACTGTAACTAAATCTGGTAAGAGAGTTGAAGTTTGTGGTAACATCGGTAAGCCAGAAGATATAGATCAAGTTTTAGCTAATGGTGGAGATGGTGTAGGATTATTCAGAACTGAATTCTTATACATGGATAGAGAACAAGCTCCAACTGAAGAAGAACAATTCACAGCTTACAAGACTGTTTTAGAAAAAGCTAACGGTAAGCAAGTTGTTATAAGAACATTAGATATCGGTGGAGATAAGGTATTACCTTACTTACCATTACCAGAAGAAATGAATCCATTCTTAGGATACAGAGCTATTAGATTATGCTTAGATAGAAAAGACATATTCAAAGTTCAAATCAGAGCTTTATTAAGAGCTTCTGTATACGGAAAACTTTGCGTTATGTTCCCAATGATTTCTGGTTTAGAAGAATTCCAAGCTGCTAAAGAATTCGTTGAAGAATGTAGAGCAGAATTACATGCTGAAGGAGTTAAAACTTCTGAAACTATCCAATGGGGTATCATGGTTGAAATTCCAGCTGCAGCAGTTATGGCTGATGAATTAGCTAAATATGTTGATTTCTTCTCAATTGGAACTAATGACTTAATCCAATATACATTAGCTGCTGACAGAATGAGTGAAAAGGTATCATACCTTTACAACCCAATGCACCCAGCTGTATTAAGATTAATAAAGATGACTATAGATGGTGCTCACAAACATGGTAAGTGGGTTGGAATGTGTGGAGAAATGGCAGGAGATGAAGCTGCTATCCCAACATTAGTACAATACGGATTAGATGAGTTCTCAATGAGTGCTACTTCAATCTTAGGTGCTAAGAAGATAATATTAGAACAAGAATAATATAAAAGAGAATTGCATTTTATTTGCAATTCTCTTTTTGTATTAATAAAATTTTACAGATACCTAAGCAATAAGTGACAAGTGACAAGTGATAAGTGGCAAGTGATAAGTGGCAAGTGACAAATTAAGGAAAAAATTCGACTTAGGCTGAATTTTTGAAAGTATAAAATTTAAGAAACTCCCTGAGGAGTTTCATCCGTAACTACAAACTACAAATTATCTAAAGTGTGAAGAATAAATGTTGTCCTATTGAAATTACATTGTGTTTTTCTACATTTTTCATCCAAGAGCAAGTAGCTATATCTGGATTATAGAAAAAAACAGCATCTCCTGTAGGATCATTTCCACTTAATGCATCATAAACAGCATCAAAACATTCTTGAGTTGGTTCAACATTGATTTCTCCATCAACAACACAAGAAAATGCTCGAGGTTGGAATACAACACCTTGAATTGTGTTAGGAAATCCAGTATTAAGAGCTCTGTTTAATATTACAGATGCAACAGCAACTTTACCCTCATAGGGTTCACCCTTACTTTCAGCATATACTACTTGAGACATTAAATAAATATCTGATTTTGTTAAATAAAGCAGTTGATTATTTTCCTTAAAAACTTGAACATAATCTTCATCAGATAAATTTATATAGTTATTTGTGTTATTTTCTAAATTTAATAAAGTGTTTTCAAATCTTGTACTTGCATTTACATTAAAATTATTTAATAAGTTTAAGTCAAGTGCTGAAAGGGATAATATTAGTATAATACAAAATAAAAATTTTCCAAATTTCATTATAAACCTCCTTTTGGAATAACCAAATCGAGATTTATTTTGCCCATAAAATTAAAAATAATACAAAATTTTATTAAAAAGAACTTAATAATGATTTAAAAGAAGTTTTTACATCTTCATATTTAGAAAAAGCATTTTCATAATACTTATCAATATTAGTTTTATTTTTTTCATAAGATGAAGAGGATTTTTCATAAATAACTGCAATTTTAAGAGAATTTAAATAAGTTGAATATAAAGAAAATATATTATTCATAGAATTATAATAAGATATACATCCTTCTGGAATAGATGAATAATTAAAATCTCTCTTTATATTACTTAACTCATCTTCATTTTTTCTAATGTCATCAAGAATAACATCAAATGAGCGATTATCTTTTCTTATTAATTTAATTGCAGGTTCTAAGTCTTCCAATAAATCAGAAAAGCTATTAGTGCATTTAGTCAACTTTTCAATATAAGAATTATATTGATTAGTTTTAATGATATCTTCTTTATTTAATTTATCAATAGCATTTAAATATCCTATTAAATCATCAAGAAATTCTTCACTTTCACTTGGAAATTCCACAGATAATCCATAAGGGTATAATGCTTCATAACTAGAATTACAATTATCCTTAAGCAATAATATTTGAGATGTTATTTCAGAACTACTTAAATCATTAGAATAAGACAAGGATTCAATGCAATACTTATAAAGATTTTCTGTAGCTTCTATAGAACTTATAAACTTTGGAATTATATCAGGATTTTTATTATTATTTATTACTGTAGCAGAAACCTTTTCTTTTAATGAACTTAAATTTTTTAAGCTATCATTTAATATATTTAATGTTGATTTAGTATCAATTGTTGTACCCTTAATGCATTTCTTTAATGAAGAATTAATGGATGTTAGTTTAGTAGCATAAGGTTCAAGTTCATTTACAAAGTTATCAGTAATAGATAAATTATTATTTAAAGTTTCAATAGAGTGATTATTTTTATATAATAATATCATCATAGAAGAAGTTACTATAACACTTATGCTTAAAGTAATTAAAAATATTTTATTATCTGATAAAAATTTTTTTATATTTTCCAAAGAAATTCACATCCCTTAAGTATAAATATGTTTAAATATTATAAAGAATTAATTTATATAATTTATATAATTTATATTAAGAAAAATGAAAATTATACTAAAATGAGATAACAAAAATAAAATTATAATATTTTAACAATTATTATAATGGTGTATAATTTAATTAATAAATTTATGGTGGTGAATTAAATGCAAAATTTTATTACGATGGTAATGAATTCACTAAAGAGTATGTCATTTACTGCTATTATAGATATTTTAGTAGTGGCATTTATATTTTATAAAGGATATATGTTAATAAAAGAAACAAGAGCTGAACAACTATTAAAAGGAATAGCATTTATTATCATATTAATTCCAATTAGTGCAATTTTAAATTTAAGTATGCTATATTTTATATTAAGCAAAACATTAACAATTGGGATAATATCTGTTGTAATAATATTTCAGCCTGAAATAAGAAGAGCATTAGAGCATTTGGGAAGAAGTGCTTTTGAAGATAAACATGGATTTGTAGATAAAGAACAAAGAAATATATATGTAAATGAAATAGTTAATGCTGTATCAAATTTAGCTGATAGCAAAACAGGAGCATTAATAGCAATTGAACAAGGAACAGGATTAGGGGAAATCATTTCCTCTGGTACTATTATTGAAGCAAAAATAACTTCAAACTTATTAGAAAATATATTTGTAGTTAATACTCCACTTCATGATGGAGCAACAATAATAGGAAAAGATAAGATATTAGCAGCAGGATGTGTTTTACCTTTAACTAACAACAAAGAAATAAATAAAAAGTTAGGAACCAGACATAGGGCAGGTATAGGATTATCAGAAATATCTGATGCTTTAGTAATTATAGTATCTGAAGAAACAGGAATAATTTCTTTGGCTATAAATGGCCGTTTAACTAGAAATTATGATAAAGATAGATTAAGAAGTATCTTACTAAAGATAATGGATCATAGAGAAGAAAAAAATGTTAAAACTGCTGGTAAGAAGGTGAAAACATGGATAGTTGGAAAAATAAACAAAAAGTCATAGTTCAATTAGTATGTATTTTATTATCATTATGTTTGTGGATTTATGTTACAAATATTAAAAATCCTATTAAATCTTATGAATTAAAAAATGTACCAGTAGAAATATTAAATTCAAATAGCTTACAAGATTCAGGATTAGCTTTAGTTCCAAATCAAAATTTTTATGTAAACTTAAAAATAGAAGGTAATACTCAAGATTTATTTAATGTTGATAAAGATAGCTTTAAAATAATAGTAGATTTAAGTGAATATGTGCTTAAAAAAGGTGAAAACAAAGTTGCAGTAAATATTAAAGAATCGCCAAGTTCAATAACAATTAAAAATAGCAATGGCTTAACAATAAGTGTTAATACAGAAGAATATGCAACAAATGAAGTGCCTGTAAAATCAGAGATAAATATAACTTCAAAATCAAGTTATTATGTTGCAACACCAGTATTTAGTCCCAAAACAGTAGTAGTTTCGGGACCTAAATCATTAGTTAAGAAAGTAACTAAAGTAGTAGCACAAGGTGAAGAAAGTAATGCATCAAAAACTATTGTTAAAGATTTTATAATATCACCAGTAGATGAAAATGATAATGAAGTTATAGGTGTAAAATTATCAGAAAAATGGGTAGAAGGAACTATTGAAATCAATGAAGGAAAAGTAGTGCCTATAAAAATAAATACAACAGGAACATTAAAAGATGGATTAACATTAAAATCAATATCTGGAGATATCACAGAAGTTGGAATAACAGGACCAGAAGATGTATTAAGAAATATATCTGAAATTGGAACAGAAGAAATTAATTTATCAGAAATAAAAGATTCTACAAATATTGAAGTAGCTTTAGGAATACCAGATAAAATATCAATTTATAATGGAAAAAGTTCAATAAATGTTAATATATCAATAGATAAAGCCAAAACAAAAGATTTTACAATTGCTTATTCTATTGTAGGAGCAGCAGATGGACTAACTATTACTCCAGATTCAAATAAAGTTACAATAACAGTTTCAGCTAATTCTGATGTTTTAGATAGTCTTACAGAAGAAAACTTTAATGCACAATTAGATGTATCACAATATACTGAAGCAGGGGAATATAATAAAGCACCAGAGGTTACAATAGTTAATGCTGATAATATTACTATAAATAATGTTAGTGAAGTAAAATTAACAGTAACAAAAAATTCAGAAGATAATAATAATGGTAGCATAGAAACAGATAAAGAAAATAATGCTGATGTAAAAGAACAAGCAAAAGAATAAATTACAGGTAAGGTCAATCTATTAATTAGATTGACCTTAATAGTAAATATGAGGTGAAAACATGACAATAAGAATAAATAATTTAAGTCTTGGATTAGATGAAGACATAAGTATATTAAAGAAAAAAGCAAGTAAAAAATTAAGAATTTCAGAAAATGAAATTAAAGATTTAAAAATAGTTAGAGAAAGCATAGATGCTAGAAAAAAAGATAATATTAAATTTACATATGCAATTGAAATTAATTATAAAGATGAAGAAAAATTAGTTAATAGACTTCATGATAATGATGTAAGAATTGATACATATAAATATGAACCAGATGTAGAACCAGGAAATGAAAAACTTAATAATAGACCAGTAGTAGTTGGTCTTGGGCCAGCTGGTTTATTTTCAGCATTAATGTTAGCACAAAAAGGTTATAAACCATTGGTGATAGAACGTGGAGAAGATGTTGATAAAAGAACTGAAACTGTGGATAAGTTTTGGAAAACAGGAATTCTTAATTTAGAATCAAATGTACAATTTGGTGAAGGCGGAGCAGGTTCCTTTTCAGATGGAAAACTTACAACTAGAATTAAAGATAAAAAATGTGATTATGTTTTAGAAGAACTTGTTAAGGCTGGAGCGCCAAAAGAAATAAAGTATGAAGCAAAGCCACATGTAGGTACAGATATATTAAAAGATGTAGTTAAAAATATAAGAAAGCAAATAATTGCACTAGGAGGAGAAGTAAGATTTTCTTCAAAATTAGAATACATAAAAAGTAAAGATGGAAAAATAAGAAGCATAATTGTAAATGGAGAAGAAATACCTTGTGATGCACTTGTTTTAGCTTTAGGACATAGTTCAAGAGATACTTATGAAATGTTAAATGATATAGGAATATTTATGGAACCAAAAGCATTTGCAATAGGTGTAAGAATTGAACATCCACAAGAAATGATCAATGTAGGTCAATATGGAAAGATGACAAGTCATCCAAGATTACAAGCTGCAAGTTATAACTTAACTTATCAAAGCAAGAGTTTAGGAAGAGGTATATATTCATTTTGCATGTGTCCAGGCGGGGTAGTAGTAGCTGCAGCATCTGAAGAAAATAGATTAGTTTCTAATGGGATGAGTTATCATGCTAGAGATAAAGAAAATTCAAATTCCGCATTAGTTGTAACTGTTGCTCCAGATGACTTTGAAGGAAATTCAGTTTTAAGAGGAATGGAATTCCAAAGATATTATGAAGGGTTAGCATATAAAGTTGGTGGTGGTGGCTATAAGGCACCAGTTCAATTATTAGGAGATTTTATAAATGATAGAAAGTCAACTAAATTAGGTGGAGTTACTCCAAGTTATGAACCAGGTTTTGAATTTGCAGATATGAGACAATGTTTACCTTCGTATGTTGTTGAGGCAATTAAAGAAGGTGTTGGTAACTTTGATAGAAAAATTAAAGGGTATGGAAGAGAAGATGCTATTTTAACAGGTATTGAAACAAGAACTTCAGCTCCAGTTAAAATTACTAGAAATGAAAGATTAGAAAGTATTTCATTAAGTGGATTATATCCATGTGGAGAAGGAGCAGGATTTGCTGGCGGAATAGTATCAGCAGCAGTAGATGGAATAAAAGTTGCAGAAAGAATTATAGAAAAATACTACTACAGTTAGGAGTGACAAGGGGAAAGTGGCAAACTTATGTAAAAACATGAGTTTGTCACTTTTTTCGTTAATTGATATTTTTATTTATAACATATTTAATGTGGGATATAATTAAAATAGATAATAATTATATTGATGGGAGAAAGTTATGAGTAAAGGTTTATTAGATCCTAAAGTAGATTTTGTATTTAAAAATATATTTGGTTCACCAAATCATCCAGAAATATTAATATCATTTTTAAATGCAACCTTAAAAGCAAAAAAGAAAATAGTAAATGTTGATATAAAAAAAACAGACATAGAAAAGCAATATATTGAAGATAAATATTCAAGATTAGATGTAAAAGCAACAACAAGTAATGATGAAATAATTAATATTGAAATACAGCTAAAAAATGAAAATAATATGGTAAAAAGAAGTTTATATTATTTAAGTAAAATGTATGAAGAGCAGTTAAATGAAAAAGAAGATTATTCAAAATTAGTAAGAACAGTGTGTATTAATATTCTTAATTTTAAATATCTTAAAACTGATAATTTCCATACAGGATATAGATTTAAGGAAATTGAAAGTAATGAAGAATTAACAGATATTATGGAAGTTCATTTTATAGAAATTCCAAAGTTACAGGATTCAAGTGATGAAAAAGATATGCTTGTTGCATGGACAGAATTTTTAAAAGATCCGGAAAGTGAAAAAGTTAGAGGGTTAGAGTTAAGCATAGAAGAAATCCGACAAGCAAAAGATGAACTTATACGAATGAGTAATGATAGTACTCAAAGGGAGTTATATGATATGAGAGCAAATTCTTTAAGGGATAAAATGAGTGAATTAAATGCAGCAGAGAGAAAAGGAATAGAAAAGGGAAGAGAGGAAGGTAGAAAAGAAGAAAAAATAAAAATAGCAAGAAATATGAAGTTAAGTGGAATAGATACTAATACAATTGCAAAGATAACTAATTTATCAGAAGATGAAATAGATAAATTATAGTTTCAAGAATGCTATGGATTTTAAAGTTTTCAATTGGCAAACTTATGTAAAAACATGAGTTTGTCATTTTTTTCGTTAATTGATATTTTTATTTATAACAAAATACAATTTAGTTAGGAGTTAGTAACAAATTTCAAGTGTCAAGTGTTTCAAATGGGAAGTGATAAGTTTCAAGTGACAAGTTAAGGAAAAAATTCAGCTTGCGCTGAATTTTATAAAATATAAAGTTTAAGAAATTCCCCAAGGAATATCATCCATAACTTGCCACTTGTCACTTATAACTTTTCACTGTTTAAAAACTAACTAAAAGTTTTCTGAAAATTTAAGTTTTAATAAAAAACTCTGATAAAATAATATATAGGTAAAATTTTCATTAATTAAATAAAATTGTAATTTTATTTAAAGAGAGTATTGATAAATTCATATATATGAGAGGTGTGTAATGAGCAAAAATTTTGATGATTTATTAACTAAATTAAAAGTAGCAAAAACTAAAAAATTAGCAGTAGCAGTAGCACAAGATGAACAAGTTTTAGAAGCAGTTAAAGCTGCTAAAGATAGAGGAATTGCTGATGCAATTTTAGTTGGGGATAGAGAAAAAATAGAAGCAGTTGCTACAAAAATAGATATGGATTTAAGTAGCTTTGAAATAGTTCATGAAGCTGATGTAAAAAAAGCAGCATTAAAGGCAATTGAATTAGTATCAAGTGGTCAAGCTGATATGGTTATGAAGGGATTAGTTGATACGGCTACATTTTTAAGAAGTGTACTAAATAAAGAAGTTGGATTAAGAACTGGTAAATTAATGTCACATGTATCTGTTTTTGAAATAGAAGGAATTGATAGATTAATTTTATTAACAGATGCAGCATTTAATACTTATCCAGATTTAAAACAAAAGGTACAAATTATAAATAATTCTGTAATGGTAGCTAAGGCTTGTGGAATAGAAAATCCAAAGGTTGCTCCAGTTTGTGCTGTTGAAGTTGTAAATCCAGATATGCCTGCAACTATAGATGCAGCACTTTTATCTAAGATGAGTGATAGAGGACAAATTAAAGGATGTATTGTTGATGGGCCATTAGCTTTAGATAATGCATTATCAGAAGAAGCAGCACATCATAAAGGAGTAACTGGTCCAGTTGCAGGAAAAGCAGATGTATTATTACTTCATGATATAGATGTAGCAAATGTTATGTATAAATCTTTAACTTATACAGCAAAAACTAAAAATGGTGGTATATTAGTTGGAACATCAGCTCCAGTTATTTTAACTTCAAGAGCAGATAGTTTTGAAACAAAAGTAAATTCAATTGCATTAGCAGCATTAGTTTCAGAAAGGAAAAATAGTTAGGAGTTAGTAGCAAGTGTTTCAAGTGACAAATTGCAAGTGACAAATTGCAAGTGACAAGTTTCAAGTGACAAGTGACAAGTTAGGGAAAAAATTCAATTTAGGCTCAGAATAGTTAGTAGTTAGAAGTTAGTAGTTAAGGAAAAAATTCAGCTTATGCTGAATTTTAGAAAATATAAATTTAAGAAATGCCAAAAGAAATTTCATCCATAACTAAAAACTACTCACTAAAAACTACAAACTAACTAGGGGAATTTCATTCACAACTTGCCACTCGTCACTCATCACTTGTCACTATTTAAGAACTACAAACTACAAACTAAATATAAGCGGGGAGTGAGAATTATGGCATATAAATTATTAATAATAAATCCAGGTTCAACATCTACTAAAATAGGTGTGTATTCAGGAGAAAAGGAAGTTTTAGTTGAAACATTGAGACATTCAGCAGAAGAAATAGGAAAGTATGATACTATTTTTGACCAAAAGGGTTTTAGAAAAGAAGTTATAATGAAAGTTTTAAAAGAAAATAATATAGATGTTAATTCATTAGATGCTATTGTTGGAAGGGGTGGTATGCTTAGACCAATTCCAGGTGGAACTTATGAAGTAACAGATAAATTATTAGAAGACTTAAAAGTTGGAGTGTCAGGTCAACATGCTTCTAACTTAGGTGGAATTTTAGCTCATGAAATTGCAAAAGAAGTTGGAATAAAATCATTTATAGTTGATCCAGTTGTTGTTGATGAGTTACAGGACATAGCTAGAATTTCTGGTATGCCTGAACTTCCAAGAAGAAGTATTTTTCATGCATTAAATCAAAAAGCAGTAGCAAAGAGATATGCAAAAGAAAATAATAAAAAATATGATGAATTAAATCTTGTTGTAGTTCATATGGGTGGAGGGGTATCAGTTGCTGCTCATAAGAATGGACAAGTTATTGATGTAAATAATACATTAGATGGTGATGGACCATTTTCACCAGAAAGAGCAGGTTCAGTTCCAGTTGGAGATTTAGTTAAACTATGTTTTAGTGGAAAATATACTGAATCAGAAGTATATAGTAAAATAGTAGGTAAGGGTGGATATGTTGCATACCTTAATACTAATGATGTTAGGGATGTTTTAAAGGCTATAGAAGAAGGTGATAATCATGCAAAATTAATTTTTGATGCATTTATTTATCAAATTTCAAAAGCTATAGGTGAAATGTCTGTTGTTCTTAAAGGTAAGGTTGACACAATAATATTAACAGGGGGAATTGCTTATTCACCAGTAGTAATTAATGCAATTAAAGAAAATGTTAATTGGATTAGCAATTTAACAGTTTATCCAGGAGAGGATGAGTTATTAGCATTAGCACAAGGTGCAATTAGAGTTCTTGATGAAGAAGAAGAAGCAAGAGAATATTAATTAATATCTTTCAAACAAAATTGTAAAAATATGATTTTGTTTGAAAGATATTTTTTTATAATTAGTCTTAACTTTTACATATACAATCCGTATAATTAAAGTATTAACGTTTTGAGGTGATTAAATGTCAGGTAGCATACAAGGATTAAATAATATAAATACTATTTTACAACTTAAGAATCTTAACAAAACAAGTAGTACAAATACAAGCTCAATAAGTGATTTAAGCAGTCTTTCTGGATGTAAATGTAACTCAGGATTAGAATCAATTTTAGGACTTAGCTCTATTAATGGGTTAACTTCAACATCAGATTCAAGTTCTACTTCAAGTGCATTTAACATAATGTTTACTAGTTTACTTAATGCAATAAGTCAAAAAAATAAAACAGTAAAAAATGAAAGTGAAAAAGTTTCATTAGAAGGAATATTTAATACATATAATAATTCAATATTAAACGCTGGAAATATAAGTAATAAAAATTATGTAGCAGCAGATGTATCAAATTTAACTGTAGATGAAAGAATAGAAAATGCAGTTCAATTATATTCTAATAAATATGGGGTTGATTCTAATTTAGTAAAAGCAATAATAAAAACAGAATCAAACTTTGATCCTAATGTTGTATCTTCAGCAGGGGCAAAGGGGCTTATGCAATTAATGCCTGAAAATTGCAGAGATTTAGGTGTGGAAGATCCATTTAATATAGAACAAAATATTGAAGGTGGAGTAAAACATATAAAAGAATACATAGATAGATACAATGGTGATGTTGAAATGGCACTTATGGCTTATAATGGTGGGCCTACAAGAATGATGAATAGAGGAGTTAAATCAATGGCTGATATTTATAAAATGCCAAAAGAAACACAAAATTATGTTCCAAAAGTAATGAGTTATTATAGAGGTTTTGCAAATGGAAATTAGAGGGATACAACCAAGTAGAACTATAGGAATTAAAGATAAAGTTGTTTCTAATAAAAGTGGTTTTTCAGAAAACTTCATGAAATCCTATAAATCTGCAACTAAAGAAGAACTTGAAAATTATATAAAAGACATTAAGAAAAAAGGAAATAAATTAATTTTAACAAAAAGCTATGTGGATGTTAAAAATTATAAGACAACTATTAAAAATTACTTAAAAGCAGTAGTAGATTATACTTATACATTAAATAAAAATATAGGATTTTGGGAAAATCAATATTATTCTACAGTTGAAACTATTAATAAAAAATTAGAAAGCTTAACTAATGAATTATTAAGTGAAGAAAAAGAAAACTTAGATATATCTTCAACAATTGACATAATACAAGGTTTATTAATAGATATTTATAAATAATACTATGAAATTTCATAATCAATATATTAAATTATGACAAAATATAATGTAGAAAAGTGGTGAAAGTATGACAAAAGAAAATTTATATGAAGTAGAATTTGAAACATTAAATAAAAAAGAAATAACACCATTTGAAAGTAAGGCTGCTATATTAAATTCAAAGTTAGATGTTAGTGTTATTTTAGGAAAATGTAAAAAAAACATAAAGGATATAGTGAACTTACAAGAAGGTGACATTATTTTCTTAGATAAAACTATAGATGAAAATTTAGATATTTATGTTAATGATAAATATGTTGCTTCTGGTGAAAGCATAAAGATAGAAGATAAGATATCTGTTAGAATAATAGATTTTAATTTAATACATGAATAAGTTTTACATATTTAAAGGGGGATGTCGCATTAAGAATAAATACTATAATATATTGTGTTGATTTTTATTTTT
>ERZ772901.1913-NODE-1913-length-14532-cov-4.094840_pt1 | contig 14532 bp, 7 predicted proteins | sample MGYA00512123_ERZ772901 | MGnify/ENA primary metagenome ERZ772901 (study PRJEB29015, sample SAMEA2737711) | human gut metagenome | biome: human gut; feature: human-associated habitat; material: faeces | place: China | collected 2012 ...
CTGAAACGGTTTGCTATGGCAGGTCATCACCCGTATATCGTCATCGGCGGCGGTACGGGCGCCATCGGTGATCCCAGCGGCCGCAAGACAGAACGGCAGCTGCAGACTATGGAAACCATCCAGGCCAATGCAGAAAAGTTAAAAGCCCAGTTTACCCACCTTTTTGGTGACGACCAAAACATTACGTTCGTCAATAACTACGACTGGCTTTCTAAAATCAGCCTGCTCGACTTTTTACGCGACTATGGCAAGCTTTTTCCCATTAACATCATGCTGGCGAAGGAAGTTGTTGCCAGCCGTTTGGAAAACGGTATTTCCTTTACGGAATTTACATACCAGATCCTTCAGGCTGTCGATTATGAACACCTGTACAGCACCCATGATGTACAGCTTCAGGTCGGTGGCGCTGATCAGTGGGGCAACATTACCGGCGGCATCGACATGATCCGTAAGATGCACGGCGGCAATACACCGGTCTATGCTCTCACCATTCCTCTCATGCTGAAAGCGGATGGCACGAAGTTTGGCAAGACGGCTGGCGGTGCTATCTGGCTCGATCCGAAGAAGACCTCGCCTTTCGAATTCTATCAGTTCTGGCTCAACCAGGATGATGCTGACGTCGTAAAATACCTGAAATACTTTACCTTCCTCAGCAAAGAAGAAATCGATGCTCTCGAAGAAGCCGTTAAGACCGAACCGGAAAAACGCCTGGCCCAGCGCCGTCTGGCTGAAGAAGTAACGTCCTTCGTACACAGCCCGGAAGCGCTGAAAGAAGCCCAGAATATTACAGAAGCCCTGTATCATGGCAGCATTGCCGATCTTTCGGAAAGCGAACTCACCCAGGCCTTTGGCAAGATGCCGACGGTCAATGTGACGAATGAAGAAAAAGACGTCGTCAACTGGCTCGTCGATTCTACCATTTATTCGTCCAAGCGGCAGGCCCGTGAAGACGTAACGAATGGTGCCATTACGATTAACGGCGTGAAAGTAACCAGCCTGGACGAAATCGTACGGCCTCATAAAAATTCTCATGGCCGCTTCGTTATCGTGCGGAAGGGTAAAAAGAAATATACACTGGCCAAAATCCAGTAAATTTTAAAGAAAAAAACAATAAAATAAAAGTTGACAAGTGTATTTTCACATGATATAATTACTCATTGCAAAATGTTCAATTTGCGAGTGTGCTATTGGTGAAATGCATGGAGGAAATGCTTCCGGTCAACAAAAAAATTAAGCAAGGTTCAGTCTATTCTTGATAGGGAGCCTTGCTTTTTTGTCGCTTTGACAAGATACGTTTCCGTCGAATGATTTACTTTTTATAAGGGGTGAAGTAACAGCATGTTCAAACCTGTACAAGTTGGGAAAAGAACTCGCTATACGTATGCGAAGATCAACGAAGTCTTGAAGATGCCGCATTTGCTGGACTTACAGATTAAGTCTTACGAATGGTTCTTAGAAAAAGGGCTGAAAGATATATTCAAGGATATTTCGCCTATCGAAGATGCCGCGGGGAATTTATCCTTGTCCTTTGAAAATTTTAAATTGGGAGATCCCAAATACGACATCCAGGAGTGCAAGAAACGTGATACGACGTATGCTGCGCCATTGCGTGTCCAGATCCGCCTGGTCAATCATGTGACCGGTGAAATTAAGGATCAGGAAGTATTTATGGGTGATTTTCCGCTGATTACCGATACAGGTACGTTCATTATCAACGGTGCTGAACGTGTTATTGTCAGCCAGTTGGTCCGTTCTCCTGGCGTGTACTACGGTCGTGAAATCGACCCCATGGGGATCCGTCTGTACAACTCGACGGTTATCCCGAACCGTGGTGCCTGGATCGAACTCGAAACAGATGCAAACGATATCGTCTATGCCCGTATCGACCGTAACCGTAAAATCCCGGTTACCGTATTGATCCGTGCTTTAGGCTGGTCGAGCAATGCTGATATTCTCGAACTGTTCTATGACGACAAACGCCTGAAAGCGACGTTTGAAAAGGATACGACAGAATCGCAGGATGAAGCTCTCGTAGAAATCTATAAAAAACTCCGTCCGGGCGAACCGCCGACAGTAGAAAGCGCACGCAGCCTCTTTGAAAACCTCTTCTTCGATCCGCGCCGCTATGATATGGCCCGCGTTGGCCGTTACAAGGCCGGTAAGAAGCTGGGCTGGGAACGCCGTCTCTTTGGCCTGACCCTGCATGAACCGATTGTCAACCCGGAAACGGGCGAAGTCGTCATCGAAGCACATACGGAAATTGGCTCGGCCGAAGTTGAAAAGATTAAAGAAAGCGGCGTCTATGCCGGTGATGGCCTGGCCATTGCCTATGTAGAAAAAGCCAATGGTTCCGTATATAAGGTGATCTGTAACAACAGCAATCTCCCGTATGACCATCGCACGATTACGCCGGAAGACATCATTGCCAATATCGACTACCTCCTGAACCTCATGGATGGCTTTGGCAATGTCGACGATATTGACCATTTGGGCAACCGTCGTCTGCGCTGCGTTGGCGAATTGCTCCAGAATCAGTTCCGCATTGGCCTGACCCGTATGGAACGTGTTGTCCGCGAACGCATGACGACACAGGATACGGAACAGATCACACCGCAGATGCTGATCAATATCCGCCCTGTCGTCGCTGCTATTAAAGAATTCTTCGGTTCCAGCCAGCTGTCCCAGTTCATGGACCAGACAAACCCCTTGGCTGAACTGACACATAAACGCCGTCTCAGTGCCCTTGGCCCTGGCGGTCTCTCGCGTGAACGCGCAGGCTTCGAAGTCCGCGACGTCCATCACTCTCACTACGGCCGTATGTGCCCGGTAGAAACGCCTGAAGGTCCGAACATCGGTCTGATCTCGTCCTTGGCCTGCTTTGGTAAAGTAAACGAATTCGGTTTCATCGAAGCACCGTACCGCCGTGTAGATAAAGAAACACACGTCGTAACGAACGACGTACATTATATTACAGCTGATGAAGAAGAACAGTATATCATTGCCCAGGCTAACGAACCGCTGACGGATGACGGCCATTTCGTCAATGAACGTGTTGCCTGCCGTCACGGTGAAGATACCCGTGAATTCCGGGCAGAACGCGTAGACTTCATGGACGTATCGCCAAAAGAAGTTGTTTCCGTCGGTACTTCTATGATTCCGTTCCTGGAAAACGATGATGCGAACCGTGCCCTCATGGGTGCGAACATGCAGCGTCAGGCCGTACCTCTCCTGCGCACGCAGGCACCGCTCGTCGGTACAGGTATGGAATATAAAGCCGCCTGTGACTCCGGCGTCTGCATCCTGGCAAAACATGCCGGTGTCGTAAAACGCGTAACCGGCGATGAAATCGTAGTTACGACAGACGAAGGCTCTGTAGATTCGTATAAATTGATCAAATTCGTCCGTTCTAACCAGAGCACCTGTATCAACCAGCGTCCGCTCGTCTATAAGGGCGAACACGTAGAAGCCGGCCAGGTACTGGCTGACGGCATGGCTACGGATGGTGGCGAATTGGCCCTTGGCTATAACATCCTCGTCGCCTACATGCCGTGGGAAGGCTATAACTACGAAGATGCTGTTCTCCTTAGTGAAGATCTGCCGAAAAACGATCTCTATACATCCGTCCATATTGAAGAATATGAATGCGATGCCCGTGATACGAAATTAGGCTCTGAAGAAATTACCCGTGAAATCCCGAATGTCAGTGAAGACAGCACGAAGAACCTCGATGAAGACGGGATTATCATGATCGGTGCCGATGTATTCCCCGGTGACGTATTGGTCGGTAAAGTAACGCCGAAGGGCGAAACGGAACTGACTCCGGAAGAACGTCTCCTGCGGGCTATCTTCGGCGATAAAGAACGGGAAGTCCGCGACACGTCCCTGCGTGTACCGCACGGCGAATCCGGCAAGATCGTCGACGTCCGCGTCTTCTCCCGTGAAAATGGCGATGAACTGCCGCCGGGCGTAAACCGTCTGGTCCGCGTTTACATTGCCCAGAAACGTAAGATTCACGAAGGCGATAAGATGTCCGGCCGTCATGGTAACAAGGGCGTTGTTTCCCGCGTAATGCGCCAGGAAGACATGCCGTTCCTGCCTGATGGCACACCGGTTCAGATCGTGCTGAACCCCTTGGGCGTACCTTCCCGTATGAATATCGGACAGGTACTGGAAACCCACTTGGGCTGGGCCATGCATGAATTAGGCATGCAGATCAAGAACATGGATCCGACACTGGAAGCCAAACTGCGTGAAAATGGCTATGATTATGATAAATACGGCATGCCGAAGCCGGATAAAGCCGGTATTCACATTGCTACACCGGTATTCGATGGTGCCCATGCAGAAGATGTCTTTGCAGCCCTCAAGATGACCGGTCTGCCGGAAGATGGCAAAACGGTCCTCTACGATGGCCGTACAGGCGAACCGTTCGACCGCCGCGTCACTGTCGGGTATACGTACTTCCTCAAACTGCATCACCTGGTCGACGATAAGATCCATGCCCGCTCGACCGGTCCGTACTCCCTGGTTACACAGCAGCCGCTCGGTGGTAAAGCCCAGTTCGGTGGCCAGCGTTTCGGGGAAATGGAAGTTTGGGCTCTTGAAGCCTACGGCGCAGCCTATACGCTGCAGGAAATGCTGACGGTAAAATCTGACGATGTTGTCGGCCGTGTTAAGGCATACGAAAAGATCGTCAAAGGCGAAAATATTCCTGAACCGGGCGTACCGGAATCCTTCAAGGTATTGCTGAAGGAATTGCAGGCTATCGGTCTTGACGTACAGATCCTGAATGAAGACGGTGAAGAAGTCGTCATTAAGGAACTCGATGATGATGACGATATCGAACAGGGTGATAGCGACGAAATCCGTCAGGTCATGGAAGGCGAAGAAGGCGTAGACGCAGCAGCTCATCATGAAGCAGGCGCAGCTACACCGGATGACGCGGAAAACTCTGATGATGAATATGTCACAGCCGGCGAAGAAGACGATGTCATGAGTGGCATGACCTATGAAACTGTTCCCGGTGGGGATAACGATACCGATAATAATGATGAAGAATAATAGTACACGCAGAGAAGGGAGCGGTATTTGTGCTGGATGTGAATGAATTTGATTCTATGCGGATTGGTCTGGCATCACCGGAAAAAATCCTGGAATGGTCGTACGGCGAAGTAAAAAAGCCGGAAACGATCAATTACCGGACGTTGAAACCGGAACGGGACGGCCTGTTTTGTGAACGCATCTTTGGGCCGACAAAAGACTGGGAATGCCATTGCGGTAAGTATAAACGCATCCGTTATAAAGGCGTCGTCTGCGACCGCTGCGGCGTTGAAGTAACGCGGGCCAAAGTTCGTCGTGAACGCATGGGGCATATTAAACTGGCTACGCCGGTTTCACATATATGGTATTTTAAAGGCATTCCGAGCCGGATGGGGCTGATCCTTGATATTTCGCCGCGTTCGCTGGAAAAAGTATTGTATTTTGCTTCGTATATCGTCCTTGATCCGGGCGATACGCCGCTCGTACAAAAACAGTTGCTGACGGAAACAGAATACAGCCAGTATTATGACATGTATGGCGAACGTTTCCGCGTCGGCATGGGTGCTGCAGCTATTAAAGAACTGTTGCAGAACCTGGATCTCGATGCCTTAGATAAAGAATTGCGTGAAGAACTGCGTGATTCTTCGGGCCAGCGCCGCGTACGTGCGATCCGCCGTTTGGAAGTCGTAGAAGCCTTCCGTCATTCCGGCAATAAACCGGAATGGATGATCCTCGACGTCGTTCCGGTTATTCCGCCGGAACTGCGCCCGATGGTACAGCTTGATGGTGGCCGTTTCGCTACGTCTGACCTGAATGACCTGTATCGCCGTGTCATCAACCGTAATAACCGCCTGAGCCGTCTCCTCGAATTGGGCGCTCCTCATATCATCGTCCGTAACGAAATGCGTATGCTTCAGGAAGCTGTCGACGCATTGATCGATAATGGCCGTCGTGGCCGTCCTGTTACGGGTCCGGGCAACCGTCCTCTGAAATCCCTGTCGGATATGCTGAAAGGGAAACAGGGCCGTTTCCGTCAGAACCTCCTCGGTAAACGTGTCGACTATTCCGGCCGTTCCGTTATCGTTGTCGGTCCTGAACTGAAAATGCACCAGTGCGGTCTGCCGAAAGAAATGGCCTTGGAACTCTTCAAGCCGTTCGTCATGAAAAAGCTTGTGGAAAAGGGCATTGCTACAAATATCAAGAACGCAAAGAAAAAAGTAGAACGCGTCAGTGGCGAAGTATGGGACGTCCTGGAAGACGTCATCAAGGAACATCCTGTTCTCCTGAACCGTGCCCCGACGTTGCATCGCTTGGGCATTCAGGCCTTCGAACCGATCCTCTGGGAAGGCCGCGCCATCAAGCTGCATCCCCTCGTTTGTACTGCCTACAACGCTGACTTCGACGGTGACCAGATGGCCTGCCATCTGCCGCTCTCCATTGAAGCCCAGTCTGAAGCCAGAACCCTCATGCTCTCGGCCCATAACATCCTGGCGCCGAAGGATGGCAAGCCTGTTGCCGTACCGACACAGGATATGGTTCTCGGCGCGTACTACCTGACACTGGTTAAACCGGGTGCTAAGGGCGAAGGCAAGATCTTCTCCAATTACGATGAAGTCATGCTCGCCTACGATGCCAAAGCGATTGAAATTGAAGCGCTGATCAAAGTCCGGATTCCGGAACACGGCCTCATTGAAACGACGGCAGGCAAGCTCCTCTATAATTACCAGTTGTACGAACCACTGCGTTTGTATCACACAGATAAAGTCATGGTCTTTACCAATCCAGAAGATGCCGTCTTTGCCTATGAAAACGGCCTCATCGATTCGACACACTTCGTTAAGATCAAAGATAGCGAAGGCCGCATCCTGGATTATGGCTTCCAGGCCATGAAAGATAAATTTAATGTCGACCTCCTGAGTGTACGGCCCTTGCCGTCGCGTAAGATCGACAAGGAAGCCGTCGCCGCCTTTAAAGAAGGCAAAGAATACGTCGATGTCGATTGCCTGGGCGTACTGATGAATAAGAAACAGATCGGCAAACTCGTCGATGCCTGCTTCCATCTCGTTGGCAATACGGAAACGGCAGAACTCCTGGACCGTATTAAAAATATTGGCTATCACTATGCACGACAGGCCGGCATGTCCATTGCCATTTCGGATATTCAGATTCCGGAAGAAAAATGGGACATCCTCGACGCAGCCGACAAGCAGGTACAGAATGTTACACAGATGTACTTGCGCGGCTTGATTACAGAAGATGAACGCTATCGTAAGACGTGCGCCCTTTGGGAAAAAGCAACAGATGATGTCACAGAAGTCATGATGGATAACATGGATCCGTTCAACTCCATCTTCATGATGGCTGACTCCGGTGCCCGTGGTAATAAACAGCAGATCCGTCAGGTTGCCGGTATGCGTGGCTTGATGGCTGACCCGTCTGGCCGGATCATCGACTTGCCGATCAAAGCAAACTTCCGCGAAGGCTTGTCCGTATTGGATTACTTTACATCGTCCCATGGCGCCCGTAAAGGCTTGGCCGATACGGCACTGCGTACAGCTGACTCGGGGTACCTGACCCGTCGTCTCGTCGACGTTTCCCAGGACGTTATCGTCCGTGAAGACGACTGCGACGTATTCGGTATCGATTTGGTCCGCGAACGGGCCCGTCTGGCCGGCTCGTGCCGCCAGGCTGTAACGCTCTTGGCAGATAAGCTCATTGGCCGCGTGTTGGCTAAGGAAATTGTCGATACGGAAACGGGCGAAGTGATCTTCGAAGAAGAACACTTGCTGACGACAGATGATATGGACGTCCTCGTTGCCCACAAGGTGCCGAAGCTCTCCCTCCGTGGCAGCCAGATGGATATCAATGACGACATGAATCATACCAACGTCATCGAAACGGTATATCTCGGCGCACCGGAAGACAGCATCCGCGCAGCCTTGCGCCAGTCCATGGTAGAAAATATGCTGGGCAAGACCGTCGAAACAGCTGTAATCGATTCGAACCAGAATGAAATCTGCCCGGCCGGTACACCGCTGACAGAAGATGCGATTGAACGCATCCTCACGAGCGACGTAACGGAAGTCAAAGTACGCAACAACGATATCCGTGGTGTCTATGTAACGGCTATTGTCGAAGGCAATGGCGTCATCGAACCGCTGGAAGACCGTATTGTTGGCCGTACGGCAGCTGAAACATTGATTAATAAAGACACAGGCGAAGTTATCGTACCGTTGAACGAAGAAATTATGGAAGATAAGGCCAAAGAAGTCGTTAAATATTACGATAAGGTCAAAATCCGCAGCGTCCTCACGTGCCGCAGCCGCTATGGCGTATGTGCTAAGTGCTATGGCCGTGACCTCGGTACAGGCGGCAAGGTTAACGTCGGTGAATCGGTCGGCATCATTGCTGCCCAGTCCATCGGTGAACCGGGCACACAGCTGACTATGCGTACCTTCCATACAGGCGGCGTCGCTTCTGCCGGCGATATTACACAGGGTCTTCCTCGTGTCGAAGAATTGTTTGAAGCACGTAAACCGAAGGGCAATGCTATCGTTACAGAAATCGACGGCACTGTTTCCATTACGGAAAAAGAAGACCATCACGATATCAATATCGTACATGTCGTTGCCAAAAACGGCGAAGAACGGAGCTACACTATTCCGTATGGCTCGCACCTCGTCGTCCACGAAGGTGATGTCATCGAAAAGGGTACGCGTATTACTGCCGGTTCCATCAACCCGCATGATATCCTGCGGATCCTCGGTGTAGAAGCTACACAGCGGTACCTCGTATACGAAGTACAGAAGGTTTACAAATCCCAGGGTGTTGAAATTAACGATAAACACATCGAAGTCATCGTCCGCCAGATGCTGCGGAAGATTAAGATCGAAGATCCCGGTTCTGCCGATCTCCTGCCTGGCGATTATGTAGACGTCAACATCTTTGAAGATCAGAACAAGCGTCTGAAAGCAGCCGGGAGCAAGGAAGCCGTCGGCAAGGCCATCCTCTTGGGGATTACTAAAGCCGCCTTGGCTACAGAATCGTTCCTTTCGGCCGCATCCTTCCAGGAAACGACACGTGTCCTCACCGATGCAGCTATTAAAGGTAAGGTCGACCCGCTCCTGGGCCTCAAGGAAAACGTCATTATTGGCAAGCTGATTCCTGCCGGTACAGGCATGAGCCGTTACCGCAAGGTAAAAGTTGTCAAGACGATTCCGCCGGCCGTTACGTATGAAGACGAAGAAGGCAATCCCGTCGACATGCCGGAAGAAGCATAAGTACCTGCGCTTTATCAGGAAACATCCTGCTACGGCCTCCCCACAGGGAGGAACGTAGCAGGATGTTTTTACATTTTCTCATAGAATGAACCGCATTCGGCCGCACAGAAAAAAATAAAACACCCGGCACAGTGTAATAAAAGATGGCTTACTTTACGAAAAAATCATTGACATCCCCAGGGGCTGATGATAAAATATCTAAGTATCGCAGTGTTGGCACTGCGCACAAATTGCATATTCTAAGGAGTGATGTTTCGTGAGCTTAGAAATATTGGGAACCGTAAAGAAAACCGTCGGTGCCAAACAGACGCTAAAAGCAATGAAACGAAACGAAGTCACACAGCTGTACATTGCAAAGGATTGCGATGCCCAGGTTGTCGCCCCGTTACTGGCCTGTGCTTCTGAAATGGGAATTCCCGTCGATCAGAACAGCACCATGGCAGAGCTGGGACAGGCCTGCCGGATCAAAGTCGGCGCAGCCGCTGTAGGAGTGCTTGCTTAATTTTGGTAATATCACTTTCCGGAGCCACTGGCTCCTTTGGTGATTACATTATAAATCTAATTGTTTGGAGAGGAGGTGCCCATATGCCAACAATCAACCAATTGGTTCGAACAGGTCGTCAGGATTCCATTACGAAATCCACAGCACCGGCTTTAAAAAACTGCCCGCAGAAACGTGGCGTTTGCACACGTGTTTACACAGCAACGCCGAAGAAACCTAACTCTGCTCTGCGTAAAGTTGCCCGTGTCCGCCTCACGAATGGTATCGAGGTCACCTCTTACATTCCCGGTATCGGCCATAACCTGCAGGAGCACAGCGTTGTTCTGATCCGCGGCGGTCGTGTTAAGGACCTTCCTGGTGTACGTTATCACATCGTACGTGGTGCTTTGGATACAGCTGGTGTAGCTGATCGTCATCAGTCCCGTTCCAAGTACGGCGCTAAAAAAGGCAAATAATCGTTGCCAGCCAAGTTAAGATGAAAAGATAACCTACATATAAAGGGAGGAATTAGACATGCCAAGAAAAGGCCCAGTGCCCAAGCGCGATGTGCTGCCGGATCCGGTGTACCATTCCAAATTGGTAACGCGCTTCATCAATAAAGTAATGCTGGACGGCAAAAAAGGTGTCGCTGAATCCATCGTATACGATGCATTCGACATCATCCGTTCCAAAATGAACAAAGAACCGTTGGAAGTTTTTGAACAGGCTCTCAACAATGTAATGCCCGTACTCGAAGTACGTGCCCGCCGTGTCGGCGGTGCCAACTACCAGGTACCGGTTGAAGTACGTGCAGACCGCCGTCTGTCCCTCGGTATTCGTTGGACCGTAGGCTACGCCCGTAAACGTGGCGAACGCACGATGAAAGAAAAGCTCGCTGGTGAATTGATGGATGCCTTCAATAACACAGGCGCTGCTGTAAAGAAGAAAGAAGATACGCATAAAATGGCTGAAGCCAATAAGGCTTTTGCACATTATCGCTGGTAATTAGATTATTACATGAGGAGTGGAAAAAATCGTGGGTAGAGAATTTCCTTTGGAAAAAACAAGAAATATTGGTATCATGGCCCACATCGATGCCGGTAAAACCACGACAACAGAACGAATCCTTTTCTACACCGGCCGAGTTCATAAAATCGGCGAAGTTCATGATGGCGCTGCTACCATGGACTGGATGGCCCAGGAACAGGAACGTGGCATTACGATCACGTCCGCTGCTACGACGGCTCATTGGAAAGGACATCGTATCAACATCATCGATACTCCAGGACACGTTGACTTCACGGTAGAAGTTGAACGTTCCTTGCGCGTACTCGATGGTTCTGTTGCTGTTTTCTCCGCCAAAGGCGGGGTAGAACCGCAGTCCGAAACGGTTTGGCGTCAGGCAGAACACTACCATGTACCGCGTATCGCTTTCATCAACAAGATGGATACGACTGGTGCAGATTTCCTGAACTGCGTACAAATGATGAAAGACCGTCTGCAGGCTAACGCCGTTGCTATTCAGCTGCCGATCGGTGCTGAAGCAGATTTCAAAGGGATCATTGATCTGATCACGATGAAAGCAGAAATTTATGATGATGACCTCGGTAAAGAAATCGAAGTTGTCGATATTCCGGACGACATGAAAGACGAAACCGAAGAATACCACAACATCATGATCGAAGCTGTATGCGATACAGACGAAGAACTGATGATGAAGTATCTCGAAGGCGAAGAAATCACGATCGACGAACTCAAAAAAGCAATCCGTAAAGCTGTCTGCACGAACGCTATGTTCCCGGTACTTTGCGGTTCTGCATACAAAAACAAAGGTATACAGATGCTGCTCGACGCTGTAGTAGATTACATGCCGTCGCCGCTCGATATTCCTCCTGTTAAAGGTACGAACCCGGATACAGATGAAGAAGAAACGCGCGAAGCATCGGATGACGCTCCGTTCTCGGCCCTGGCCTTTAAGATCATGGCTGACCCCTTTGTAGGTAAATTGGCATTCTTCCGTATTTATTCGGGTACGCTCGAATCCGGTACATATGTCTACAACTCTACAAAAGGCAAAAAAGAACGTGTAGGCCGTATCCTGCGTATGCACGCTAACCACCGTGAAGAAGTTTCTATCGCCTATACAGGTGATATTGGCGGTATTGTTGGTCTCAAAGATACGACGACTGGCGATACACTTTGCGATGAAAAACACCCGATCATTCTGGAAAAAATGGAATTCCCTGATCCGGTTATCTCCGTTGCTGTTGAACCGAAGACCAAAGCTGACCAGGAAAAGATGGGCGTAGCCCTTTCCCGTCTGGCAGAAGAAGATCCGACCTTCAAAGTACACACCGATGCTGAAACAGGCCAGACCATCATCTCCGGCATGGGCGAACTTCATTTGGACATCATCGTTGACCGTATGTCCCGCGAATTCAAAGTAGACTGCAACGTCGGCAAACCTCAGGTTGCATACCGCGAAACCATTCGCAAGAGCGTCGAACAGGAAGGCCGTTTCGTCCGTCAGTCTGGTGGCCGTGGTCAGTATGGTGACTGCTGGCTCAAACTTATTCCGCAGGAAGCTGGTCAGGGCTTTGAATTTGAAAACAAAGTCGTTGGCGGTGCAATTCCTAAAGAATACATCGGCTCCGTTGAAGCTGGTGTCAGAGAAGCAATGGAAACAGGCGTACTCGCAGGCTTCCCGATGGTAGACATCAAAGTTGTCGTATTCGACGGCTCTTACCATGATGTTGACTCCTCGGAAATGGCATTTAAGATCGCCGGCTCCATGGGCTTCAAAGAAGGCGCTAAGAAAGCTAACCCGGTTCTCCTCGAACCGTACACGAAAGTTGAAGTTGTTGTTCCGGAAGAATACATGGGCGACGTTATCGGTGACCTGAACTCCCGCCGTGGCCGTGTCGAAGGCATGGAAATGCGTTCCGGTGCAGAACACATCAACGCCTTCGTACCGTTGGCAGAAATGTTTGGCTATGCAACGGATCTGCGTTCTAAGACGCAGGGCCGTGGCGTCTATACAATGACTTTTGACCACTACGAAGAAGTTCCTAAGAACGTAGCGGAAAAAGTTATTAGCGACAAAGGCTAAAATATCCTAAAATACACATTGGAGGAAATGCAAAATGGCAAAAGAACATTACGAAAGAACCAAACCGCATGTTAACATTGGCACCATCGGTCACGTTGACCATGGCAAAACAACTCTGACGGCTGCTATCACAAAAGTACTCTCCGAAAAAGGCTATGCTAAATTCGAAGACTATGCTGATATCGATAAAGCACCGGAAGAACGTGAACGTGGTATTACAATCAACACGGCACACGTTGAATACGAAACAGACAACCGCCATTATGCACACGTTGACTGCCCGGGGCATGCTGACTATGTAAAGAACATGATCACCGGCGCTGCTCAGATGGACGGTGCTATCCTCGTAGTATCCGCTGCTGACGGCCCGATGCCGCAGACACGTGAACACATCCTGCTTGCCCGCCAGGTAGGCGTACCGGCTATCGTTGTATACCTGAACAAAGCTGACCAGGTTGACGATCCGGAATTGATCGAACTCGTAGAAGTGGAAGTTCGTGACCTCCTGAGCTCCTATGATTATCCGGGCGACGAAGTACCTATCATCGTAGGTTCTGCCCTGAAAGCCCTCGAAGGCGACGAAAAAGCTAAACAGTCCATCCTCGACCTCATGGATGCTGTTGATAACTACATCCCGACACCGGATCGCCCGACGGACAAACCGTTCCTGATGCCAGTCGAAGACGTATTCACGATCACAGGCCGTGGTACTGTTGCTACAGGCCGTGTTGAACGTGGTACGGTTAAAGTAGGCGACGCAGTAGAAATCGTTGGCTTGGCTGACGAACCGAAGAACACCGTCGTAACGGGCGTAGAAATGTTCCGTAAACTGCTTGACCTCGCTGAAGCTGGCGACAACATCGGCGCGCTGCTCCGTGGTGTTGACCGTAAAGAAATCGAACGTGGCCAGGTACTTGCAAAACCGGGCACGATTCATCCGCACACGAAATTCAAAGCTCAGGTATATGTCCTGACAAAAGATGAAGGCGGCCGTCATACACCGTTCTTCAACGGCTATCGTCCGCAGTTCTACTTCCGTACAACCGACGTAACTGGTGTAATCCAGCTGCCGGAAGGCACAGAAATGTGCATGCCTGGCGATAACGTCAAAATGGACGTTGAACTGATCACACCGATCGCTATCGAAGCAGGTCTCCGTTTCGCTATCCGCGAAGGCGGCCGTACAGTTGGCGCCGGCGTTGTATCTGAAATCGAAGGCTAATACAACTGCTTGAACTGATAAAAACATCTGCAGCATTTGCTGCAGATGTTTTTTAGTACAGAAACACATACGGAACATGCGAAATAAGTCTGAATCGGCGTGAAATAGCATAAAATAGCGGTTAAAGTCCTTGCATAGAAGGGTAATTTGTAGTATGATAATCAAGTACGCGACAACAGGGTATCTCTGTCTATCTCTGCTGCGACGCGTAGATAAACTATGAAATAGAATGTTGCCCGCCTGGCGGGGAAACTTCTATGGAGCAGTCTGTTCAATGAAATAGACGTTAGGAGGAATTACGTAATGGCAAAACAGGAAAGAATCAGAATTCGCCTCAAGGCTTATGACCACAAAGTGTTGGATCAGAGCGCGGCGAAAATCGTCGAAACGGCGAAACGGA
>ERZ772901.1941-NODE-1941-length-14347-cov-17.096348_pt1 | contig 14347 bp, 10 predicted proteins | sample MGYA00512123_ERZ772901 | MGnify/ENA primary metagenome ERZ772901 (study PRJEB29015, sample SAMEA2737711) | human gut metagenome | biome: human gut; feature: human-associated habitat; material: faeces | place: China | collected 2012 ...
GTGTTCGTCGGACCGGAAGTGCCGCTTATCGAAGGCATCGTCGACGATTTCGCGGCCGCCGGCATCAAGGCGTTCGGCCCGAACAAGGCCGCCGCGCAGATCGAGGGTTCCAAGGACTTCGCCAAGCAGCTTATGGAACGTCACGACATTCCGACCGCGAAGTACCAGACGTTCGACGATTTGGAGCGTTCCACCGCTTATGTGCGCGAGCATGGCGCGCCGATCGTCATCAAGGCCGATGGCCTGGCCGCAGGCAAGGGCGTGACCGTGGCGATGGATGAGGAGACCGCCATCGCCGCTTTGGAGGACATTTTCGTGGACCACCGCTTCGGCAACGCCGGCGCGAAGGTGGTTATCGAGGATTTCCTTGAGGGTCAGGAATTCTCTCTGATGAGCTTTGTGAACGGCACCGATTTCTGGCCGATGCCGATTTCGCAGGATCATAAGCGTGCCTACGATGGCGACAAGGGTCCGAACACCGGCGGCATGGGCGCCTACAGCCCGGTTCCGCAGATCGGTCAGGATGTGATCGACACCGCCATCGAAACCATCGTCAAGCCGACCGTTCAGGCCATGGCCGACGAGGGCACGCCGTTCACCGGCATTCTGTACGCCGGCCTCATCGCCACCGCCGACGGCCCGAAGGTCATTGAGTTCAACGCGCGTTTCGGCGATCCAGAGACCGAAGTGGTGCTGCCGAAGCTCACGTCCGATCTCGGTGCCGGCATCAGCGCCATTCTCAACGGCGAAACCCCGGAATTCACGTGGGATGAGGACAATGCCACTCTTGGCGTGGTGATCGCTTCCGATGGTTACCCGACCAATGTGGTCAAGGGTGCCGCGATTCCTGAAATCACGGTAGATGACGATTCCCACGTCTACTATGCCGGCGTGACGCGTGGCGAGCATGGCCTAGTGGCGAATTCCGGCCGCGTGCTTTTCGTGGAGACCTCCGCGGCCGATATCAAAACCGCGCAGGACAAGGTCTACGGCATCATCGACAAGCTTGACACGACGGGAATGTTCTACCGTCACGACATCGGTTTCAAGGCGTTGAACGCATGATGTGACGTCATGCTGACGCCGTGAAACGTTTTAAGGGGCTTGTTCCATAATTGGAACAAGCCCCTTAGCGTATTCTCAGACGCGCGCGAATTCCACGCGGCACGACACGAAGGCGTACAAAGGTACGTCGAGTGTAGTGCCGTGCGGCAGGCGCGCCGTCCTCGTTACGGCAGGGTCATGAACGAGGTGTCTTTCAGGTAATTCTTCCCCGTGGTGATGTCGTATTGGATGAGCCGGTAATCGGCCAGCAGCTGTCTGGTTTCGGCGTCGAAATCGTCTTCGGCCATGGGCTCGCCCTTGGAGTTCAGATAGATGTTCTGTCCTTCGGGGATGCGGTCCCAGCCTTGGATGTTGTTCACGACCGGCGGTTCCATGGCCGAGATCTTGGAGTGTATTTCGGTGAGGAACGCCAGATACGGCGACACCTTGGCATCCATATGCTCGGCGGCCTGCGCCACAAAGAAGTTGGGCGACGAATAGTCGGCGTTGCCGATCTTGTTGCCTTGCGTGCCGGAAGCCTTGTTGGACCAGATGAAGTAGTCCGTCTGATGCAACGCCAGCGAGTTGCCGTCATCAGCGGAAGCCGACGAGTAGATGCCCGGCAGATGGTCTCCGTAGAAGACCACGGTGACCGGCTTGCCGAGCTTGTCGAGTTCGGCAAGGAAATCGGCGGTCGCATCATCCGTCAGCGAAGCGCCCTTCTGATAGGTTTCGATGGACTCCTGCTCGTCGTCCTTCAACGGTTTGTCCGTGGTGGAGGTCGCCTTGAAATCGTTATGCTTGTACCACTTGTGGTAAGGCATGTGGTTCTGCATGGTGATGACCTGCAGGAACTGGTTGGACTTGGTTTTCTTCACCTGTTCCAGCGTGCTCTTGTAGGTGGCATCGTCGGAGACGTACGGCGAGTCGTCGAGCTTGTCCTGGTGAGAGATGACGTCCGGACCGGTCAACGTATAGAAATGCGAGAAGCCGAACTTCTTGTAGTTGGTGGCGCGCGAATACATGGACGATTCGTACGGGTGCAGGCCGATGGAGTTCTTTGCGGCGCCCCACATCTGATTGATTGTCGGCGTCCAATGCTCGCTCGGCACCAGCTGCTGGTATGGGCTGGTCAGGGAGGAATCGAAATTCGCCATGCTCAGGCCGGACAGTCCCATGTATTCCAAGTTGGCGGTGCCGCCGCCGTATCCGGAGGACAGCATCAGGCCGGACGTGGTGTTCTGCTTGATCTCACGGATCTTCGGCATGGAATCCTTGTTGACTTTGAGTCCCGGCACGCGTGACGGGTCGGAGAAGGATTCGGACAGCACGTAGATCACCGTGCTGTCGGTCATATTCGCGGAACGGTCCGCGTTGATTTTCTTCGCTTCCTTCGTGTAACGGGCCGCGACCTCCTTCATGGTTTCCTCGGAATAGTTTTCCGGTTTAATCATGACTTTCGGATTGAGCTGCCGGGTGAACGCCACCAGCGGACCGTTGCGCTGGGCATCGTATACGGAATCCCACATGGAAGGCTTGTCTCCCATGACGGTGGCGAAGGTCTTGGCCCAGGAGCCGACGGTACTCACCTGCATCGAATACAACGTGAAGAACAGGCCGGGAAGCAGAATCAGCAGCAGGCGCGTGATCGCGTTCACTGAACGCGATTGCTTGTCCGAGCCGCGGAAGAGCTTACCATGCCGCGCGTCACGACGGTTCAGGAAGACGAACAGCGCCACGAAAGCCGCGAATGCCACGACCGCAATCAGAATGGTCCATTGCGCGCCGGCCGGCATGAAGCCCATCAGATTGCCCGCATCGGCTTTGAGGAAGTTCAGGTCGCTTGGCAGAATCGCCTCGTATCGAATCGACACTTTGAAATGCTCGATCACCGCGACGATGAACGTCACCGCCAGAAATATCGGCGTGGCCACCCAGAAACGGTTGGTGAGCATGAGCAGGATCACGTACAGGACGCCCCACAGTATGAGGTTGAGCACAGCCACAAAATTGGCGCTGGTGAACATCTTGCCGACGAATCCCCAGCCGGTGAGCCACATGTTGTTCGATAGTTGGACTCGAGTGGCGGATTCGCTGACACCGATCTGCAGGGCGGCAACGCCCACCGCATCGAACAGTACGAATAGCACGCCGTAGAGCCAGCCGGGGAACTCCTTGCCCGCTTTCTTGGCCATCGGGTCCACGGTAGCGATGTCGAGCTCCTCAATCGGCTCGTTTTTCGATGTTGCTTTGGTCACGCATAACCCCACTTAGTTCGTTTGCAATGCCCTATTGTCATATATGCGTCTGAAAAAGACAACGTCCAACGTTTTTTCTTTACGATTTTTACGATTGGATTGCGCCGATGGCGATACGATTCCAACGGAAATACGGCAGACAGCCGCTACTTGTCCGCCTTCCGGCAGTCCTCGCACAGGCCGAACACCTCCAGCGTGTGCCGTTCGATGGTGAAGCCGTACTTGTCGGAGATGCCTTTCAGCCAGCTTTCGGAAGGCGATTCAATTTCCACGGTTTTGCCGCAGTTCGTACAGACGAGGTGATGATGGTGCCCGTCATCGCCGCACAGGCGGAACAGCTGCTGCCCGTCGAGACGGACCGTGTCGGCGCGGCCGGCTTCAGCCAGGGCGTTGAGCTGCCGGTAGACCGTGGCGAGTCCGATATGTTCGCCACGGTCTTCCAGCTTGCGGTGCAGCTCCTGCGCGGAGATGAATTCGTCGCAGCCGTTCAGCGCGTCGCGGATGGCGTCTTTCTGGCGGGTCTGCCGCACGATATGTTCACTCATTACTTATGATGTCAGGCTTTCTTCAAGTCGTCCCAGCAGCCGGTGGCTTCAAGGTCGGCCACGGTTTTGGCGGTGTCGTCGGTCAGCACGGTGATGTGTCCCATCTTGCGGTCGTGGCGCACTTCCGCCTTGCAGTAGTCGTGCACGTTCCATTCGGGATGGTCGGCGATGAGCGCACGGGTCGGCGCCACATGCTGGCCGAGCACGTTGACCATGACGGCGGGCTTGAGCAGCTGCGGCTGTTCGAGCGGCCAGCCGGCGATGCCACGAATGTGCGCGTCGAACTGGTCGAACGAGCAGGCCTCGATGGTGTAGTGGCCGGAATTGTGCGGACGTGGGGCCAGTTCGTTGACGATGACCTTGTTGTCTTTGGTGATGAACAGTTCGATGGCCAGAATGCCGGCGAGTTCGAAGCCTTTGGCCAGTCGCAACGCCAGCTCGTGCGCCTCCTTGGCCACGGTTTCGTCCACTTCGGCCGGCGCGATGGTCATGTGCAGGATGTTGTTGCGATGCTCGTTGCGCACAATCGGGAAGGTCACGTAATCCTTGCCGTTGCCGGCGACGAGGATGCTCGCTTCGAACGCGAAATCGACGAAGCCTTCCAGAATGCTTGGCGGGAAGCTGCCGTCATGGTCGGCGCGGGCGCGCACCTGCTCCAAGTCGGCTTCGGACTTGAGCACGGTCTGGCCGTGGCCGTCGTAACCGCCGGAACGGGTTTTGAGCACAGCCGGATAGTGGATCTCATCAAGTGCCGCTTCAAGTTCCTCGACGCTGTTGACGGCCTTCCACGGCGCGGTGGGCGTGCCATGGTCGTTGATGAACCGCTTCTCGTTGACACGGTCCTGCGTGACGCGCAGCAGATCGGTGCCTTGCGGGGCCGCCGCGAGGGAACGAACTTGATCGATGGCGTCGGCGTCCACGTTCTCAAACTCGTAGGTGAGCACGTCGGACTTTTCAGCCAGTTCGCGGATGGCGGCGATGTCGTCGTATTCGGCGGTCACTTGGAAATCCGCGACCTGCGCGGTCGGGCAGTCGGGTGTCGGGTCGAGCACGCCGATGCGGAAGCCCATGTAGCGTGCGGACAGCGCCATCATGCGGCCGAGCTGGCCGCCACCGATGATGCCGATGGTCGCGCCGGGCATCAGTCGTTCGATACGGCCGTTGGTTTCCTCAGACAAGCTGGGCATTGGATTCAGCCACCTTTTCCTTCAGGGAGTCACGATAGTCCTGCAGCGCCTTGGCCAGTCGCTCGTCGGTGGTACTCAGAATGCTCACCGCGAGCAGGCCGGCGTTGGTTGCGCCGGAGTTGCCGACGGCGGTGGTGGCCACCGGAATGCCGCCCGGCATCTGCACGATGGACAGCAGCGAATCCCAGCCGGACAGCGCGTGGGAGCGCACCGGCACGCCGATGACCGGCAGTGTGGTCTGCGCCGCGACCATGCCCGGCAGGTGGGCCGCGCCGCCCGCGCCGGCGATGATGACCTTCAGCCCGTTGGCACGGGCGTTGTGCGCGAACTCACCCATCAGTTCCGGGGTGCGGTGCGCGGAAATCACCTGCTTCATGTACGGCACCTCGAACTGGTCGAGCATCTCGCATGCGTGCTTCATGGTCTCCCAATCGCTTGCCGATCCCATGATCACCGCGACTTCAGGCTTGTTGTCTGCCATCAAAACCTCCGAAGGATTTACGTAGACTTACGTGTTCCAGAACACCGTCTACTTTACTTACTTGGCTCGATGTGCAGCACGACCTTTCCGAAAACGTCGCCGTCGACCACTTTGTGGAACGCCGCGGGCGCGTCGGCAAGCGCGTAGGTGGAGTCGATGACGGGGTGCAGGTCGGCGTGTTCCACGAATTTGAGCAGTCGTGCGAAGTCGTCACGCGAACCCATGGTGTTGCCTTGCACGCGAATGTCCTGGAAGAAGATGCGGGTCAGTTCGGCTCCAGGCTGGTCTCCTGTGGTGGCTCCGCAGATGGCGATGGTGCCGCCGGGGCGTACGGATTTGACGGAATGGCTCCAGGTGGCCGCGCCGACCGATTCGATGACGGCGTCGACCTTATGCGGCAGTCGCGCGCCGGTTTCGAAGGCGGCGTCGGCTCCGATGGCGATCGCGCGGTCTCGTTTCTCTTCGCTGCGTGACGTGACGAACACTTCCAGTCCTGCCGCATGGGCGAGTTGGATGGCCGCTGTGGACACGCCGCCGCCCGCGCCTTGGATGAGCACGGTGTCTCCCGGTTTCACGTTGGCCGATGTGAACAGCAGTGAGTAGGCGGTCAGCCAGCTGGTGCCGAGCGCGGCAGCCTCATCGAGGGTCAGGTTGGCGGGTTTGGCGAACACGTTGGCGCTGGGCACTTGGGTGGTTTCGGCCATGGTGCCCGCGTATTTTTCGGATAGGATGGTGCGCCGCTCCCCCGGCATGACGCCGGCGCCGTCGGTGCCGACGAAGGTGTAGAGCACCACTTCGGCTCCGGCTTTCAGCCCTTTGCGAACAGGAATGTCCTCGTCGAGCACGCCTGACGCGTCGGTGCCGAGAATCATCGGCGTCTGTTCGGCGGAGAGTCCCACGCCCTGCAGGCTCCAGATGTCGTGGTGGTTCACGCTGGCTGCGGCCACGTGGATGGTACTCCAGAACGGCTTGGTTTCGGGCGTGTCCAGCTCCCCCACCTTGAGTTGCGACAGCGGATTGTCATAATCGGTTCCTGCTGCGTATACGGCTTTCATGGTCAGCGCTCCTTCGCGGTTTTTCGGTGGTTCGATTCATTTCATCGTTTCCATTGTGCCGCAGTTGAGAAGACTTTGCAGGTATTTCACAACCGACACCCCGGCAGAGGCATACAGTGGGATAGGATTTTCCGCGGTAAAGAAGACAGGTTCAGGGAAGGACAGTTGCGCATAATGACCGCTGGCATACTGGGTTCGATTCATTCTCCGGCGGATGTGCATGCCCTTTCTTCGCAACAGTTGCGTGATCTGTGTCTGGAGATTCGTTCCACGCTGTTGAATTACGGCCGGAAGCATGGTGGCCACATCGGTTCGAATCTTGGCGTGGTGGAGCTTACCGTGGCGTTGCACCGCGTGTTCGGTTCTCCACGTGACCGTTTCGTTTTCGATGTCTCCCACCAGAGCTACGTGCACAAGATGCTTACCGGGCGCGCCGAGGCGTATCTGGACGAGTCGCGGTTCGGCGAGGTGACGGGTTTCACCAATCCGTTGGAAAGCGAGCATGATTCCTTCGTGCTGGGCCATACCGGCACGTCCATCTCCCTTGCCTGCGGTCTTGCCAAAACACGTGATATGCAACATACCGCTGCGGGAGCAAGCGAAATCGGCAACGTCATCGCCATCATCGGCGACGGTTCGTTGAGCTCGGCGATCGCTTTCGAAGGACTGAACAACGCTGCCGAACAGGGCGGTAATCTCATCATCGTCGTCAACGACAATGAGATGTCGATCGCCGAGGATTTCGGTGGCATGTACGGCAATCTTGCCCGTCTGCGCGCGTCGAACGGAACCGCGGAGCTGAATCTGTTCAAGGCGTTCGGACTTGACTACCGTTATGTGGAGCAGGGCAACGATGTGGACACGCTGGTCGCGGCGCTTGAAGACTTGAAGGATATCGACCATCCCGTCGTGCTGCATATCCACACCACCAAGGGCTTGGGTTTCAGCGATGAGACCGAGGCGCAGGATGGTTCCGACGGATGCAACCAGACCAATCCGCAGCCGCATGCCGGCCAATGCGAGGCGAATCATTGGCAGGATCCGGACAGCGCGCTCGGCAAGCCGCTTGACGCGCGCAAATACTACGGTCAGATGGCCATGGCTTCGTTGGAGTCCCGTTTCGAAAACGAGCCGGGACTGGTGGTCATCTCCCCCGCCACCCCTGGTTCGAATGGCATCACCCGTGATTTCCGTGAACGTGCCGGATCGCATTATGTGGACACCGGCATTACCGAGGAGCATGCGGCCGCGTTCGCCGCAGGCATCGCGAAGGCTGGAGGCCGGCCGGTTCTGGCGACTTCCGCCACGTTCTTCCAGCGTATTTACGACCAGTTGCAGCAGGAGCTGGCGTTGAATCATGTTCCGGCGACGCTGCTGATTTTCGGAGCGGGCATTTCCGGCGCGGACAATACACATTCCGGCACGTTCGATATGACGATGTTCGCCAACACGCCTGATGTGGCCTGTCTGGCACCGACCAGCGGAGAGCAGATGCTGGACATGCTTGCATGGGCCACGGGGCCGTCTGATCATGGTGTGACGGCTATCCGCATGCCCGGCGAGCAGATTCTTGCCATGGAGCGTTCCGCCGATATGGCGTTCGACCCGGCCGAACGTGCCGACGCGCACGAGACGACGATCGATATTACCGGCGATTGCCCTTTCACGCGGTACCAGATCGTGCGTCCGGGACGTGAAGTGGCGATTCTCGGCTTGGGTAATACACTGCCGTTGGCGGCCGAGGTGGCGGCAACGCTCGAAAACGACGACGATATCAATGCGACGCTTATCGACGCGCAGCAGTATTCCGCGATGGATGGCGAGCTGCTGGACGTGCTTGCCGACGGCCATCGTGTGGTCGTCACCTTGGAGGATGGCCAGCTGGAAGGCGGCTGGGGTGAGAAGGTGACCGCTTTCTACGCGAATTCCACTAATCCGAAAGCAGCCACTGTGCATGCGCTCAATTTCGGCGCATCGAAAGAATTCACCGATCGTGTGCCCCTTGCCGAGCTTGACGAACGTTACGGGCTGACTGTGGAAGCGGTGGCTGATCGCATTCGCCGCGTCTTGGCCCGTTAATCACGCAACTAGCCGGCACCGTCAAAAATCGACAGGGAACGTTGAACAATCGCGAAATGCCGGCCCACGCTGAACAGCACATGGCCGACCATAAGCATTATTGTCAATCGCAATCGCTATTGCTCGTTCTTGATGGCGTCCAACGCAGGAATCTTCACAGCCTTATTAGCTGGCCCAAAACCGGCGAGTATGCCCACCAGAATCGAAAACAACACGGCCACGACAAACAGCCACCATGGAATCACGGAGATTCGGCTCACGTCGTCACCGCCCATAATCGCTTTGCCTACGTTTTCCATACTGAATCCACCAAACGACAGCAGATTGATGCTCAGCGACCCCAAGGCGGAAATCAGACAGGCGATAAGTCCACCGACCAGACCGATGGCACCTGCTTCACATAGGAACATCGTGCGAATATCCTTCACATAGCAGCCGAGCGCCTTCATAATGCCGATTTCCCGAGTGCGTTCCGACACGGACATAATCATGGTGTTGGCGATGCCGATGGCCGCCACCAGGAATGACACCGCGCCAATGCCTCCCAATGCGAGCTGGATGCCACGACTCTGCTTTTCAATCTCCTTGCGGGTCTGTTCGAAGGACGTGGTTTGGTAGCCAGACATTTTGATCTGCGCTTCGATACCCGGCACATCCTTGATATTTTGAGCGTGCACCACCACTTGGTCGTAGTTTGTTTTGGTCCGGCTGGTGGTATTGGTTTTGCCGTCGATTTTGGCCTGCAATGTGTCCATATCCTCCAGCGACATGACTACACCGGAGCTGAATGCATCGTAATTATTGGTTGCAGCGTCCAACACACCGACCACGGTGAGAGGCATGGAAACCACAGGATTCTGCGAACTGGCAATACCATCGCCGTCGCCTGAATCGGTGGAACTCATCGAAGTGCTGCCTATTTTGCGGTAATCGTCAGGGCTTTGATAATCGGCTCCGGTAATCAAATTGAGTTTCGTGGTCAGTACGTCGAAGAACGGCTTCTCCCCCTCGCTCTCCTTGCAACCGTTCTCATCGCACTCATAATCACCGGGAGCGATACGCCTGGAGTCATCATCGGAACGATACTTATCCATAAACTGGTATGCCGCGTATTTGCCGAGCAATACTTCTCCGGCACGCCTCGGCATACGCCCTTGAACGAGCTTGTATCCCGATGCTTCAAGCTGGGTCATATCCGTACCCATCACAGAAGCATATTGAGCCACGTATCGGGATCCGGCTCCCGCAGTGAGATCCACGGTGCTCTGCGCCGACCGCTGTGGCATCACGGCTGCGACGCCTGAAATGCCACGGAACGTCTGTACCGCAGCATCGTCAAGCTTGGCCTGCTGATCCGATGATGTCATGTCCGACGAAGACAAACTCGACATACCGACGCCAGAGCTGTCGTACGCGCCCGAGCCGCCGGCAGCTGTGACGGTAATGTCGTTGAGATTGCCCATGCTCTTGAGCATCTGCTCATTCTGCTCGCTGATGCCTTGTCCAATCGAAATCATCAGGACGATGGAGCAGCAGCCGACGATCACGCCGAGCACCGTCAAAATCGTACGCGATTTGCGCCGCAGCAAATTCTGCGCGCAAGTATGTGCGATATCCGAAAATCGCATGCCTACTCCTTGACGGATGGAGTGGAAGATGACGTTGCGGATACGGAGGCAGCCGATGTGCCACCTGCCGTGGCGATTACCTGCGTCGGCGTATCGGCAGCCATGGCAGTAGATTTACCCTGCTTATCGGCTCCAAGATCGGCAGGCTCCCAATCCCAATCGTCATCATCGGCCACCTGCTTTGCCTTCTTACGGCGGTGACGGACCACCAATACGACCGTCAATACAACCACGACGAGTGCAACGGCCGCCGCCACTATCCACACCCAGACCGGCATGCTCTGATCCTGGACGTCAACATCCGTATCGGAATCATCCGGAACAGGAGCTTCAACGGCATTGATTTTCACCGGAAATTCCTTGGTCTGCGGCTGTCCATCGGAATTCTCATACGTCACCGTCAGTTTCGCCTCGGTTTCGCCGGGCTTGTCCGCAGTGAATGCGAATCCAATGGAGCCGGACGCGCCGGACGCCACATTGCCGACGTACTGCTTGGCCTGCGTGGCGGTGATACCGTCGCCTTCAACGCTCGCCTCGACATTGGAAACGTCGCCCTTGCCCTTGTTCACGTAATCCATGGTGATAGTAGTTTCCTCACCTGCGTTGACGATATTGGGCACCACTGGATCGTTCAATTCAAAACGATCAGGCTGCGAAACGGGTACGGAAATTTTGATGTCGGAAGTGTTGGAGCTGCGTGCGGCACCGTCCACGTACTCGTATTTGAAGCTGATGTCGATGCCCTGCGCGCCGTTTTTCGCACTGGCCAGTGTCTGCATCGGCACGGTCTGCGTCAACGCAGCTCCCGCATTCAGCGCATCGTAGTAGAACGTGTTCGTACCGCCGGAGATGGCAAAATTCTCACCGCCGTCCACGGTGACCACCATGTTGCTCACCGCCACTTTGCCCATGTTCTGGAAGGTGAAACCGAGGTTGAAGGTGCTGCCGACCGCCACCGACCCGTCGCCATAGGTGAAATTGGTGATAATGATGTTCGGCACCGGCCCAGCAATCTGCTCAACACTGTTGTCCGCTCCCGCACCCGGAGCATCGGAAGTATTGGCGCCATCTTCGGCGAACGCCGTCGGCACGATGCATACCAACGTGATGGCGACCACCGCCAATAGTGAGATTGCCCCGTTGAGCAGTGTTGCGATTCTTGTGTTGTTGCCCATGGAAGGCCCTTCTGTTGTCGTCATAGTTGTCGATATGCGTTGTCGTGAATGTTACGTAAGCCGGTCGCCGATGATGCGGCCGTCAAGAAGTGTGACGATGCGATCGGCGTATTGCGCCATATTGTCGTCATGTGTGACAAGCACGATGGTCTGGTTGAAATCGCGTGCGAACGAGCAAATCATATCCATCACTTCGGTTTTGGTTTTGGAATCGAGATTGCCGGTCGGCTCGTCGGCGAATACCACTTGCGGACGTGCCGCGAAAGCGCGGGCGATGCCGACGCGCTGCTGCTGACCGCCAGACATCTGGGCCGGATAATGGTTCATGCGTTTGCCAAGGCCGACCCGCTTGAGCATGGCACGCGCGATCATCTCGCGTTTACGCTTCGGCACGCCTCGGAACATCAGTGGCATGGCCACATTCTCGATAGCATTGAGATTGGGCAGCAGATTGTACGACTGGAACACGAAGCCAAGGTGCTTCTGCCTGAATTCGGCCAGCTGCCGTTCGTCAAGCCTGCCGATGGGCACACCTGCAATACGTACACCACCTTTAGTTGGTTTTTCCATGCCGGCAAGCTGATTGAGCAGGGTGGATTTACCGGATCCGGACTCACCATAGATACAGCAGATCTGCCCTTGCGGAATGGCGAGATTGACACGTTCCAGCGCTACGACGGTCTCATCGAGCACTGGATATTCCTTGCGTAGGTTTTTAACCTCGATAATGGGACCGCGACCGGTTTTCCCAGCGTTGGATGTGCTACCTACCGGCACATTCACCTCCTCGTTTTCTGGGAATATGTTGATAATTGCTCCTAAGTCTAAAGTGTTTCACCGCGCTTCGCCACCCTTAAGGGAACACCCTGAAGCCACGGTCCGCGCGTGCCTGAAACTCGAAAACCGTTCAAGAAACCCCGCCTGAACGATATGGAACATGTTGTTTCGTGCCAGAAACCCTTGTTTCGTGCCAAATGACCTTTTCGACCAAAATGTCAAAAATAAAATGAAACCATCAGCGATAATCTTCAGATTGTGGAATGTCAAACGGTTTCACACCAAAGGGGAACAATATGAAACGTCATTTCACCCAGGCGGAAGTCTACTATCTCAACACCTTGCCCGCGGTAGAAAGGGCATCAATGAACCGTATCACCTATTCAAGGGAATTCCAAGTGCGTTGCATGGCGCAATACTTACGGGGCAACGGGCCGACCAGCATCTTCGCCAGCGCGGGGCTCAATCCGAAAATCGTGGGCAGTAAACGTATCGAACGCGCCATCGCACGGTGGAAAGCAGATCCGCAAATCATGACCGAAGCACAATCGTTTGCCAACGAAGCCGCAGCTGACCAGCGCGACCTGCTCGTCATCTCCCAATCCATGACCATCGCATGGTTGGAAAAGAAAGTCATGGATCTGCAAGACCAGCTCCGTTCCATGGAAGCGCATGCTGCTGAATGTCTCAACGCACCTTCTCCCGGGAAGCTTGTCACTCTGGCCTGACGTCCGAGCGAAGCCTTCCGTATAACAGACGTGTGTCGTGGTACGACGGCGCACTTGCAACACGAATCCCTTCTTTCATCGTTTCCGCACTCTCCGTCACATCTACGCGGCTCCCCGACGAAAGAAGGGATTCTTTTTTCGTTTTCGCTTTCCTGTGATTCACATGCCTGCGGCCAATCAACGTATGCCCGACGACTGCAGGCATCACCAAACATGTGTCAGATACGCGGCGTCGTCGGAGCGACGTGCGGCGGTGTCGGCACAGTCGAGTGCTGGCCGGCGGTTTCGTTGGCCGTCACCATCGCCTGCGTGATCTGGCTGTACATATCCTGATATCCGCCAGGGGTGGATGCTGGAAGCACGACGGTCTTGGAGTTGTTGGATTCGCTCAAGGAGCGCAGCACGTCGAGGTACTGGTTAAACAGCACCACATTGTTCACGTCACTGATGTTCATGCCGACAGCCTGCAAGCTCTTGATCTGGTCGACGATACCGTTGGCGATCTCGCGACGGTAGTTGGCCTGACCTTCACCCTGAAGACGGGTCTTCTCCGCTTCAGCAGCGGCTTGGGTCTCAATCTGGATGCGCTGGGCCTCGGCGCGCTGCCGGGTGGCCTCCTTCTCACGCTGGGCTGCGTTGATGGAATCCATGGCATTCTTGACCTGCGGGCTCGGGTCGATGGCGGTGATCAGGGTCTTGACCACGGTGAAGCCGAAACGGCTCATTTCGGCGCCCACGGTCTTCTGCACGTCGAACGCCACATCGTCCTTGCGAGCAAAGGCATCATCCAAAGACAGTGCGGGGATAGCGGAACGCAGCGCGTCCTCCATGTAGGAGCGCAGCTGACCGGCCGGGTCACGCAGCTCGTAGTAGGCGGTGGCCACATCGTTCGGGTTCACGCGGAACTGGGTGGAGGCCACCACGGTGACGAACACATTGTCAAGAGTCTTGGTTTCCAGCTGCACGTTAAGCTGGTTGACACGCATGTTGGTTTTCATGGCGATGCGGTCCACGAACGGGATGCGGATATGGATGCCGGCGAACTGGACCTTAAGGAACTTGCCGAATCGCTCAATGATGTAGGCCTGCTGCTGCGGCACGACGAAGAGTGCGGCACTCAGCAGCACGATGAGTAGCACGATGATAATCAGCGGACCAGCAAAGAATACGGCCATGATGTTTTCCTTTCACCCACGTCGGAACCGCCCTCGGCCTCGACTCGTGATTTCCATCGTATCAGCGTTCAAAACAAAGCGGTAGACATCGTACGCATATGTGTACAACTGTTCACTATGTGTGCATGCTGGCTTCTTATAAAAAAGTGCGGCATCCAATCAGTATGCTGCGGCCATGCCTGAGCCGACAGCCACGGCGCCGATACCGTCCTCCA
>ERZ772901.1942-NODE-1942-length-14343-cov-16.145577_pt1 | contig 14343 bp, 13 predicted proteins | sample MGYA00512123_ERZ772901 | MGnify/ENA primary metagenome ERZ772901 (study PRJEB29015, sample SAMEA2737711) | human gut metagenome | biome: human gut; feature: human-associated habitat; material: faeces | place: China | collected 2012 ...
TATGCCGGCACCGTGCAGTGCGCCGCGCAAAATGATCTGATCCCCGCAGCGTGGATTGCCGACGGCAGGCTGTACCCGCAACGCACGGTAACCGCTGCCGACTTTTTGGCCGTGCTGATGCCCGGCGCGGCCGGGCGCCGTCCGCTGGCGGCCCCCTCTCCCCTGCCAGATTCCGTACCGGCCTACGCGCGTTTTGCCGCCGGGCAGGCCGTGGCTGAGCAGCTGATCTCCGCTGACAGCCTGAACGATCCCATAACCCGCAGCGATGCCGCAGCCCTCTGCCGGCGTCTGCATATTTGATAAGGAGCGAGTATCCATGAAATTTGAGCATACAAGCGGCGGCTTCACGCTGCCGGGCGAATCCGGGCAGGAAAAGCTGACGCTGGAGCTGGCCGAAAAATATCAGGTGGAAATGCCCATCGTGCAGACGGTGGACGCCATCGTCAACCATGGCATGAGCGCTGCCGAGGCCGTCCGCGCCCTGATGGACCGCGGCCTGAAAAACGAGCTGCCGCAGCTGTAAGCTGTAAAATAAAGGAGGCCTTTGTTATGCCATCCACCTATGCACACCGACGCTTTGGCGCGGATGTTCTGGAACGCCTGCCCGCGGAATTGCAGGAAAAAATTGCTCCTTACCGGGAGCTGTATGACATCGGCCTGCACGGGCCGGACCTGCTGTTCTACTACCACGCGGCAAAATCTACCCCGGTGAGCGCGTTGGGCAACGCCATGCACGAGCAGCCGGGAGCGGTTTTCTTCGAGCGGGCCCGGGGCGTGGTGAACAAAGCGAAAAATAGAGACGCCGCGCTGGCCTACGCGCTGGGCTTCCTCTGCCATTTTGCGCTGGACTCCACCTGCCACCCCCGCGTGGAGCAGGATGTCCGGGACAGCGGCGTGAGCCACTGCGAAATTGAAACGGAGTTTGACAACATGCTCCTCTGCCGGGATGGCAAAGACCCGCTGCATTTTTTGACGGCCAGCCACATCCACCCCAGCATGGAGCGGGCAAAAGTGATCGCGCCGTTCTATCAGGGCATCACCATTTTGCAGGCTTACGACGCCATGAAAGGGATGGTGGCCGTGCACAAGCTGCTGCTGGCCTCCAGCCCGGCCAAGCGCCGGGTGGTGCTGACAGGCATGAAAGCCGTAGGCAGGTACGAGGGCCTGCACGGGCTGGTGGCAAACCCGCAGCCCAACCCCGCCTGTGCCGAGAGCTGCAAACAGCTGGATGCACTGTACCAGAAAGCTCTGCCGCTGGCCGAGCGGCTGATTTTGAAATACCGCGACACACTGCAGACCGGGGCACCGCTGGATCAAGCATACCAGCACACCTTTGGGGAAAACTGAGAGGGGCAACATGGAAAAAGAAAGCAAGCAGCGGTTCCGGCTGACCAAACTGGAGCGCGCGTGGATCCTGTACGATGTGGGCAACTCGGCCTTTGTGCTGATGGTGGCCACCCTCATCCCGATTTTCTTCAACGCGCTGGCCGCCGCGGGCGGGCTGTCGTCGGTGGAGTATCTGGCCTACTGGGGCTACGCCAGCTCGGTGGTGACCATCATCACGGCGATCCTCAGCCCGATCCTGGGCACTCTGGCGGACACGAAAGGCTTCAAAAAGCCCATCTTCATACTCTGCGTCTGGGTGGGCATCGTGGGCTGCATTGCCATGGGCAAGATGTCCGCCTGGCTGCCGTTCCTCGTCATCTTTGTCATTGCCAAGGTGGGCTTCTCGGGCAGCCTTGTCTTTTACGATTCCATGCTGAGCGATGTGACGAGCCCGGAACGGATGGACGAAGTCTCCTCCAAAGGCTATGCATGGGGCTACATTGGCAGCTGTGTGCCGTTCGTGGCCTGTCTGGGCCTTGTGCTGGGGGCGGACAAGCTGGGCATCAGCCAGATGAAAGCACTGGATCTGGCTCTGCTGATCACGGCGTTCTGGTGGCTGCTGACCACGCTGCCGCTGCTGAACCAATACAAACAGCTGCACTATGTGGAGGTGGAGCGGCACGCCATCCGCCAGAGCTTTGCCCGCATCGGGCACACCATCCGCCACCTGCCGGAAGATAAACAGGTGTTCTGGTTCCTGCTGGCGTTCTTCTGCTACATTGACGGCGTGTATACCATCATTGATATGGCCACCGCCTACGGCACGGCACTGGGGCTGGACACCACCGGTCTGCTGCTGGCGCTGCTGGTCACCCAGATCGTGGCCTTCCCTTCGGCGCTGATCTTTGGCCGCCTGAGCCAGAAATATGAATCCAAGACCCTGATCCCGGTGTGCATCGCGGCCTATACCGGTATTGCCGTCTTTGCCTTCTTCCTGAAGAGTCAGTGGCAGTTCTGGGTGCTGGCCGTGGTGGTGGGTATGTTCCAGGGCGGTGTGCAGGCACTGAGCCGCAGCCACTTTGCCAAAATCATCCCGCAGGAAAAATCTGGCGAATACTTTGGCCTGTTCGACATCTGCGGCAAGGGTGCATCCTTCCTTGGCACCATGATCGTCAGTGTGGGCAGCCAGCTGACCGGCAGCGCCAACGTGGGTGTGGGCTCCATTGCCATCCTGTTTGTCATCGGCTTTGTGCTGTTCAGCATTTCCACCCGGACAGAAGAGACAAAGCAGGTCTGACCATTTTATGAAAAAACGAAGCCCGGAGCGTCCGCAGACGTTCCGGGCTTCGTTTTTGTTCAGAGGGGTCGCTGTACAAAATGCTGTCGGACGCGGGCGGCACAGGCAAAATTATCATGCAAAAAATACATCCTTGAAAAAAGTGGAATTAACCTATTGACAAACTAGGTAGAACGGGATATAATGCAAACATCCAATCCACCAGTCTTGTAGGGAAATGAAACAGAGGTTCCCCGGCAGGTGGTACATAGAGGAATGGAAAAGTTTTACCGGAAGGAGGGCACAAAGATGAAGCTGATCTGGAAAGAACTGCTGCACGCAAATTATCGCTGTGGGCGAATGCATACCAACCGGGCACCGGCATCGGATGTGTACTGTATGTTGCCCTCGGCTGTGCGAATGTGCACCCGAATGTGACAGCAGCAGCTCCGGTAGACCACACTGCCCGGTGCGCCTTTGAAAACGCATCGGGATTTTTTATACACAATAATAATACTTTTGGTATATAAAGAGAGGTAAATAACAATGTCTGAATATAAATTTGAGACCCTGCAGCTTCATGTCGGTCAGGAGCAGGCCGACCCCGCCACCGATGCCCGTGCGGTGCCCATCTACCAGACCACGTCTTATGTGTTCCGCAACAGCCAGCACGCCGCCGACCGCTTCGGTCTGGCCGATGCAGGCAACATCTACGGCCGTCTGACCAACTCCACGCAGGATGTGTTCGAAAAGCGCATCGCAGCGCTGGAGGGCGGCGTGGCAGCACTGACTACCGCTTCCGGTGCAGCCGCCATCACCTACACCATTCAGGCACTGGCACAGGCCGGTGACCACATCGTGGCACAAAAGACCATCTACGGCGGCAGCTACAACCTGCTGGAGCACACCCTGACCCAGTTCGGCGTGACCACCACCTTTGTCAACGCTCACGATCTGGCCGAAGTGGAGAACGCCATCCAGCCCAACACCAAGGCCGTCTATCTGGAGACCCTGGGCAACCCCAACAGCGATATCCCCGACATTGATGCCATCGCCGCCATTGCCCACAAGCATGGCCTGCCGCTGGTCATCGACAACACCTTCGGCACCCCGTACCTGATCCGCCCCATCGAGCACGGCGCAGACATCGTGGTCCACTCCGCCACCAAGTTCATCGGCGGCCACGGCACCACCCTGGGCGGCATCATCGTGGACAGCGGCAAATTTGACTGGAAAGCCAGCGGCAAGTTCGGCAACATCGCTGATCCCAACCCCAGCTATCACGGTGTTTCCTTCGCCGATGCCGCGGGCCCTGCCGCCTTCGTTACCTACATCCGCGCCATCCTGCTGCGCGATACCGGTGCCACCATCTCCCCGTTCAATGCATTCCTGCTGCTGCAGGGCACCGAGACCCTGAGCCTGCGCATCGAGCGCCATGTGGAGAACACCAAGAAGGTGGTCGAATTCCTGGCAAACCATCCTCAGGTGGAGAAGGTCAACCATCCCTCTCTGCCCGATCACCCGGATCACGCCCTGTACGAGAAGTATTTCCCCAACGGCGGCGCATCCATCTTCACCTTCAACATCAAGGGCGGCCGCGAGGAAGCCTTCAAGTTCATTGACAACCTGAAGATCTTCTCCCTGCTGGCAAACGTTGCAGACGTGAAGAGCCTGGTCATCCACCCGGCCTCCACCACCCACAGCCAGCTGAACGATCAGGAGCTGGCCGAGCAGCAGATCTATCAGAACACCATCCGCCTGTCCATCGGTACTGAGCACATCGATGACATCATCGCCGATCTGGAGGCAGGCTTCGCAGCCGTCCGCGGCGAATAATCCCCCTGCCCCCCATGCTCTGACAAAAACTCTCCTCCCTTCTCCTTTTTGATCGTATGTGCAAAGAACCGCCGCCCGAAATTTCCGGGCGGCGGTTCTTTTTTGCGTGTTCGTGTTTTTACAGCCGGCGTTCCAGCCAGTCACCAATGTCAGCAAAGACCTCTTCGCGGTTCAGCTCCACCAGCAGCTCATGCCGGGCGCTGGGGTACAGCTTGACCTCGATGTTCTTCACACCGGCATCCAGCAGGCTCTTGACCGCCCGCTTCACGCCTGCGCCCTGTTCGCCCACCGGGTCGGCATCGCCTGCCAGGAACAGCAGGGGCAGATCCTTGGGCACCCGGGCCAGAAGGGCCGGGTCGTACAGCCGCAGGATGCCGCTGAACATGCTGTAATAGGCGTTCAGGGTAAAGATAAAGGTACAGCGCTCGTCGGCGCGGTAGCGGTCCACCTCCACCGGGTCACGGTTGAGCCAGTCGTGGGCCGTGCGGCCCTCCAGCCCCTTGTTGTACCCCAGAAACGAAAGTCTGGCCACCAGTTTGCTGCGGTAGTGCCAGCCACGGAACACGGCCAGCACCCGGCAGATGGTTCTGGCCAGCTGCACCAGCGCTTTGGGCTGGTAGCCGGTGCCCATGATGATGGCACCGTCCAGCTCATCGCCCCACTCACAGAGGTACTGCCGCGCGTAGAACGAGCCCATGCTGTGGCCCAGCAGGAAATAGGGCACGCCGGGATACAGCTGCTTTGTCAGGGTCGTCACGGCGTGCAGATCCTCCAGCAGGGCGCGGTTGCCGTCGGGTTCGCCGAAGTAGCCGTAATCCTCTTTGGTGCGGATGGACCCGCCGTGGCCCAGGTGGTCGTTGCCGGTGACAAGGATGCCCCGGGCGGCCAGATTCTCGGCCAGCGGCTTATAGCGGTCGATGAACTCCACCATCCCGTGGGAGAGTTGCAGCACCGCCCGCACCTCTCCCTCCGGCACACAGCGGAACGCGTGGAGCATCCGCCCCGACTGGCAGGACGGCAGGGTAAAGTCGATCATCTGGCTCATGGGCTGCCCTCCTTCTCCGCTTTATTTTTTCATGTTGCCGATCTTCTTGCGGCAGGAGGTGCAGATGCAGTAGCCTGCATACTGGATGGCATTATCGTCCACCTCGCCGCAGAAATCGCAGCTGCCGGTGGGGCGGTATTTTTTGAGGATGATCTCATCGCCCTCCACAAAGATCTCCAGCTTGGCATCGTTGTCCAGCTTCATGCTGGTGCGAAGCTCCTTGGGCAGGACGATACGGCCCAGGCCGTCAACGCCGCGGACGATTCCGGTACTCTTCATAGTTTTTTCTTCTCCTTTGTCATTTACACCTCAGACAGCCATTTTCCAATTTTCTCCCGGCCCTGATCTCTCCTTCAGAGCCTTCAAAGGAAAATTGTGCCATCTCTCCCACTCAGTATACAAAATTTCCAATCATTCGTCAATGATTGCGTGCAGTTTCGACAAAAAGATTTTTCTTTTGCTTCCAAACGCCCATTCTGCCAAATCTGCGGCCGATTCGTTGACAAAACAGCGCACAGCGATTAAACTAAAAGGTAGCTATCCGCAATTTTTTGCCTGTAAATATAAAGGAGCGTTTTTTTATGCCGAGCAATAAAGTCCGCACCCGTTTTGCCCCCTCGCCCACCGGCTACATGCACGTTGGCAACCTGCGCACCGCGCTGTACACCTACCTGATGGCCAAGCACGATGACGGCACCTTCATCCTGCGCATTGAGGACACCGACCAGGGCCGTTACGTTGAGGGCGCTGTGGATGTCATCTACAACACCCTGCGGGAGACCGGCCTGCTGTGGGACGAAGGCCCGGACATCGGCGGCCCCGTCGGCCCCTACGTCCAGAGCGAGCGCATGGGCATGTTCAAGCAGTATGCCGAGCAGCTGGTGGCTGAAGGCAAGGCATATTACTGCTTCTGCACCGAGGAGCGTCTGGAAGCCCTCCACGCCGAGCAGCGCGCCCACGGTGAGATGACCCACTACGATGGCTGCTGCCGCGACCTGCCCAGGGAAGAGGTGGAAAAGCGCCTCGCCGCCGGTGAGCCTTACGTCATCCGCCAGAAGATCCCCCGCGAGGGCGTGACCGGCTTCGACGATATGGTCTACGGCCACATCGAGGTCAACAACAGCGAGATGGACGACCAGATCCTCATCAAGACCGACGGTATGCCCACCTACAACTTCGCAAATGTCGTGGACGACCACCTCATGGGCATCACCCACGTCATCCGCGGCAGCGAATATCTGTCCTCCACCCCGAAGTATAACCTGCTGTACCAGGCTTTCGGCTGGAACATCCCAAACTATATCCACTGCCCGCCGGTCATGAAGGACGCTCAGAACAAGCTGTCCAAGCGCAACGGCGACGCCAGCTATCAGGATCTCGTTGCAAAGGGCTACCTGACCGAGGCTATCCTGAACTACATCTGCCTGCTGGGCTGGAGCCCCAAGGGCGAGTACGCCGAGCAGGAGATCTTCTCTCTGGCTGATCTGGTCAAGATCTGGACGCCGGACGGCATCTCCAAGTCTCCCGCCATCTTCGACCCCCTCAAGCTGCGGGCCATCAACGCCGAGTATATCCGCCGCCTGTCCCCCGAGGAGTTCCTCGCCAAGGCTGAGCCCTGGATCGACAGCGCCGTCCATACCCCCATCAACAAGAAGCTGCTCTGTGCAAACCTGCAGCCCCGCTGCGAGGTCCTGGGCGAGATCCCCGAGCAGCTGGACTTCTTCGACGCCATGCCCGAGTATGACGTGAGCCTCTACGCCAACAAAAAGCAGAAGACCACCCCTGAGTCCGCAAAGGAGGCACTGGAAGCCCTGCTGCCCGTGCTGAGCGACGAGGTACTGGACTTCAATGACCGTGACACCGTCTTCGACGCCTGCAAGGCCAAGGCCGAGGAGCTGGGCAAGAAGAATGGCTGGCTGCTCTACCCGCTGGGCATCGCCCTCTCCGGCAAGCAGCGCACCCCCGGCGGCGGCACCGACCTCGCCTGCATGATGGGCCGCGAAAAGACCCTCGGGCGCGTGAAGGCCGCTATCGAGAAGCTGAATGGGTAAAAACAGCCTATAAAATTAAGGAGGCGGCTGATATGATGTATCCCTTCATGACGTTGGACGATAACACTGAGGTCGTCCATTCCGAAATGCTCCCGGACCACCGGGTCAAAGTCTACTTTGAAAAACCGGACGCAAAGGACTGCTTCCACTCTGCCGTCTGCTATCTCCCGGATTATAAATGGGAGGAGATCCACGGTTTTACCCCGGCGGAGATCGCGCGCTATCAGGAGCTGATGGAATCCACGGCACATCTGATCTTGCAGTTCTCCCAAGAGGGAGGGGTAGAGAATGCCGCAGGTTTTTAAGATCGGTTCGTACTGGGTCTATTTCTGGGCAAACGAAAATGAGCCTTTGGAACCGGTTCATGTCCATGTGGCGCAGGGCGCGCCCAGTGCCAATGCGACAAAGATATGGATCACCCGGGCAGGAAAATGCTACCTGAGCAATAATAACTCGCAGATACCGCCTCGGGTGCTGCGAAATATCATGGCAGTCATCGAAGCGCGGAGCGCCGAGGTGGTCGCAAAGTGGACAAGCTTTTTTGGCGAAGCGCACTACTTCTGCTGAGATTTTATCCCATTCCATCACCCCGCCAAAAACTGCGCGCGCCCTGCGCTACAGTATACGCAGAAGGCGCGGGAAACAGAACAGCACAGCGTGATATTGCAAAAAATCCCCGCCGGAAAGCGGGGATTTTTTCATGCAGGTGTCTTTTCGGACGATACAGCTCACGGACGGGAAAAAGCGGGTGAACGGTGCGCTCCGGGCGCGGGCGGCGGTGCGGCCCGCCCTGCGGCAGGGGTGCGCATTCCTGCTGGGGCTGGCCGGAGGCTGGGCCGTACTGTACGGTGCGCTGATGCCTTTCGGGCTGGGGCTGACGCTGGGCTTTGCGGAGGACTGCTTCGCTGTGGGAGCCGCTGGGGCCGCACTGGGGGTGCTGGCCCGGAGTTTCGGCACGCTGACCGTGGAAAGCGTCTGCCTGCTCTGCGCACTGGGTGCGGCGGTAGCGGCACGATGGCTCTGGCCCGGCCGATTCGTCCCGGCGGTGGCAGCAGGCTGCGGCACTCTGGTGGGAAGCGCAGTCTGCTTCGCGGCGGGGGAGGAAAACGGCGTTCAGACCATCCTGTTCTGCGGCGGCGACGCCCTGCTGGCAGCGGCGGCGGGGTACGGCCTGCGGCGCTTCCCGCCCGAAAAGCCGGGTATGGGCAGCCTGATCTTGTCTGCCGCTGTGGCCGCCGCACTGGGCGGGATGAGCTTTGGCTTCTTTCTGCCCGGGGTGATGGCCTGTGCGACGGCAGAGCTGGCCCTCTGCTGCAAGGGCCTGCCGCTGGAGGCATTGGCTTTCAGCGGGGTTACGGGTGCGGCTCTGGCCGCGTCAGACCCGGCCCTTGCGCCTGCCGCCGCCGGGCTTGCCTGTGGGTGTGCCGCTGCGGCAGTGCTTGCCCCGGCGCGACGGGTGGAGGGGCTTGCGGCCTATGCGGGCGGCTGTGTGGCGGGGGTGCTCTGCATCCAGCCGCTGGCGGGGGCGTTCAGCTTTCTGCTCAGTGCCGGGGCGGGTGCGGGGCTCTGCGCCCTGCTGCCCGCGGGCTGGCTGATGCCCGCCATCAAAGAGAACGACCCGCCCGGCGACGAGCGGCCGCACCTCTCTGCCGCCGCGACCCGGCTGGAAGCAGTGGCAGAAAGCCTCTCCTCGCTGGCGGAGACGGTGAACGAGGTTTACGATGCTTTTCCACGCCGGTGCGAGGGCTTCCGCTGGGTCATCGACAACATCCACGACGGCCTTTGCGCCAACTGCGGGCGACGGGAAGTCTGCTGGAAGCAGGAGCACGCCTCCACGCTGGAAGGAATGGAGGCCCTGCGCCCCATTCTGGAAGAAAAAGGCCATCTGGAAGCGGTGCTTCTGCCCGGTCAGCTGGCGCGGTGCATCCACCCGGCGGCGCTCTGCGCGGCGGGGGACAAGGCGTTTGCACTCTACCGCAGCCGCCGGGAGGCCCGCGTCCACTCCGAGGCCATGCGGACGGCCCTCACTGAGCAGTACAGCGCCGTGGCCGATGCACTGGGCGTCCTCAGCGAACAGCTGGGGCGTCCCGGAAGCCCGGAGCCCTACAAGTCTGGCCGGGTGTCGGCGCTGTTCGCTCAGCTGGGGACGCCGCCGCTGGAATGTGCTGTAACGCTGGACGATTTGGGCCGCACCCGGGCGGCGGTGACACTGCCCCGCACCCGCTTCAATGAAAAAGAGCTGGCCGCTCTGGCCGTGGAGGTGGGGCATATCTGCCGCCGCAGCCTCGAGCCGCCGCAGGTACTCTCCTGCAAGGGGATGACCACCCTGCTCTTTGCCGAAAAGCCCCTGCTCCGGGCCGTATTCGGGACGGCGGGCGCGGCGGCGCGGGGCGAGATCTCCGGCGACGCAGTCCAGCAGTTCTGCAGCGCGGCAGCGGCCCAGATGATACTCTGCGACGGCATGGGAACGGGACGTCCGGCGGCAGTAGACGGCAACCTCGCCGCAGAGCTGACGGCACGCCTGCTCAAAGCGGGCTTTACCGCAGAGCTTGCGGCCCGGCTCGTGAACGTGGCGCTGGCGCTCAAGAGCGACGAGGAGAGCGGCGCGACCCTCGACCTCGTGAGCGTAGACCTCTATACCGGCACAGCCAGGCTCTTCAAGGCCGGTGCGGCCCCGGGCTTTCTCGTGCATGGGGGCAAGGCCCGGGCTGTGGGCGAAGCCAGCCTGCCGATGGGCATCCTCGGCGGCGTCAGCGGGCAGAGCCGGGTGGTGCATCTGGCGGCGGGGGACTATGTGGTACTGGTGTCGGACGGCCTCTTAGTGGACGGCCCCGGCTGGGTGATGCAGCAGCTGGAACTCTCCGCTGCCAAGGCAGAACAGCCCGACGTTCTGGCGAAAAAGCTGGTGGAAGCCGCCCGCGCCCGTGCCGTCCAGCGGGGCCGTCCCGACGACATTACCGCCGCTGTCCTCCGGCTCGAAAACAGCTGAGTTGCTTTTTGGGCGGCGAGAGGGTATACTTGTCAGTATCTGGATCAATCATAGGAGAAAAATATATGCTGACAGTTACAGTTGCACAGGACGGAAGCGGCGACTTCGCGTCCATCGCGGAGGCGGTGCTGGCCGTACCCTATGAGGAGGAAGCACTGGTGCAGGTCGGCCCCGGCATTTACCGGGAGAAGCTGGTCTGCGAAAAGCGCTGCATCACCCTGCGGGGGGCGGGTGCAGATAAGACAAAACTCGCGTGGGGCGACGGCGGCAAGCTGCCTCACAAGGACGGGCGGCCCACCCATACCTTCCGCAGCTACACCGCCTTTTTCAGCGGCGAAACGCTCTGCGTGGAGGACATGACGATCGAAAACGACGCTGGTCCTGGCGCGAAAGCCGGGCAGGCCGTCGCGGCCTATGTGGACAGCACCCGGGCGGTATTCCGCCGCGTAAAGCTGCTGGGCAGTCAGGACACGCTTTTCTGCGCACCGCTGCCCGAAAAGGAGCGAGAGAAGGACGGCTTTCTCGGCCCGCGCGGTCTTGCGCCCCGCAAACCGACCGCCCAGTACTACACCGACTGTGAGATCGCAGGCGACATTGATTTCATCTTCGGCGGCGGCGACGCCCTCTTCGAAAACTGCGTCATCCGCACGGTGGACAACCGCATCCCCCACAGCTATGTCACAGCTCCTTCGGGCAAAGCCGATGGACTGGGCTTTGTGTTCTGGAGCTGCGATTTCGTCTCCGACTGCCCGCCGGGCAGCGTCTATCTGGGGCGTCCGTGGCGTCCCGAGGGCAAGACGGCGGTGCTGGACTGCCGTCTCGGCGCCCACATCGCGCCGGAAGGTTTTATCGCATGGAATGACCGCACCGATACCGGCCTTGCCAGCTTTGCGGAAGCTGACAGCACCGGCCCGGGCGCAGCAGAGCGCCCGGCGTGGGTGAAACAGCTTTCCGGGCCGGAGGCGGCGGAACTGCTGGCCCACGCCCGCACCCTCTGCCGACCGAAAACCAACTGAGGATGTGACAAATGAAAAAACTGCCGAATTTTGTAAAGTGGCTCATCATTGCCGTGGTGCTGGCCGCAATGGCCGCGATGATGGTGGCCGTGAACGACCGCGCCTCCCGGGTGGAGATGCCAATGCCGGACAACAGCCTGGGCATCTATCGCCAGACGCCTGCCACTGAAAAGTGAATCAGAAAAACGAGACGGGACTGCTGGAAAGCGGCCCCTCTTTGCTTCTTTGAGAAGTTTTTGTCGAATCCGCTCGTTTAGATTGACGAATGACTCAACTTTTTGTATACTGAACAGGAACGAAGTTGACAGAATTTTCCTGTTTTTCCTGCACAGGAACATTTTTTGCGTTGTGTCGTCGCAAAAGACGCTTATTCTGCCATCTTTCCGGACACACTGAAAAGGAGAAATGAATATGAAAACAACTGGCATCGTTCGGGGCATTGATTCTCTGGGCCGCATCGTCCTCCCCAAGGAGCTGCGCACCGGTATGCATATCGACAAGGACTCGAAGCTTGAGATCTTCGTGGAGGGCGATCAGATCATCCTCAAAAAGCACCGTCCCGCCGGCAGCTGCGACTTCTGCGGCGAGCTGGTGGCCGACATGGCCCAGTATGAGGGTTACTGCATCTGCCCCGCCTGCCGGGCCAAGATCGCTGCCCTGTAAACGGAAAAGGAGAATCACATGAGTCAGATGACCGACTTCACCCTGCCCTCCTGCGTACCGGGCCGGACGCTCCATGCATTCCGCTGTGTGCCGGAGGGCGAGGTGCAGGCCATCCTACAGCTCTCCCACGGCATGGTGGAGTTCATCGACCGGTACAAGCCTCTGGCCGAGTATCTGGCTGCCCGGGGCATCCTCGTCACCGGCCACGACCATCTGGGCCACGGCGGCTCCATCCGCACCAAGGCGGATTACGGCTATTTCGTCCAGCCCGACGGCAACCGCGCCGTCCTCGACGATCTCCACGCTGTCACTGCGCTGACGAAGCAGCTCTATCCCGGCGTCCCCTATTTTCTGCTGGGCCACAGCATGGGCTCGTTCTACGCCCGGCAGTACCTTTGCGAGTGGGGCGATGAGCTTGACGGAGCCATCATCATGGGTACCGGCTTCCAGCCCAAAGCGCTGGTCGCCACGGCCCGGGCGCTCTGCCGGGTTCTGGCCGTCTTTTTCGGCTGGAAGCACCGCAGCAAGCTGGTGGCGAACCTCTCCTTCCTCGGCTACAACAGGGGTCTCGAGGGCCGCACGCCTCAGGACTGGCTCAACCGTGACCAGGCCGAAGTGGACAAGTACCGCGCCGACGAGCGCTGCATGTTCACCTTCACCCTGAACGCCTACTACAGCATGTTCACAGGCATCCTGCGGCTGTACGACCCCGCCGTTCTGGCCGGGATACCGAAAGGCCTGCCCCTTCTCTTCCTCGCCGGTGACGCCGACCCTGTGGGCGAGCGCACCGCCGGAGTCCGGCGGGCCATCCAGAGCCTCCGGGATGCCGGTGTCGGGAACATCGAGTCGAAATTCTACCCCGGCGCCCGCCATGAACTGCTGGTGGAGACGAACAAAGCCGAGGTGTTTGCGGACATCGCCGGCTGGCTCGAAAAACAACTGCATCTTTGAATTCAAAGCTCCTTCATCGGACTGCCGATGTGGGGGCTTTTTCTTCTGGACTACGGAACAGCGCCCCGCCGGGCGGCCCGAAAGCCGCCTGACAGAGCGCTTATAGATCCATTTTTACTTTTTGGCTGCCCAGCCGTCCACGACAGCCACAAGAGCCTTGCCCCGGCGGCCCAGAATTTTAGGCAGCAGGATGCGGGCCATGGCCCAGACACCGGAGAAGTTGTACAGGATGATGAGGGCGGTGATGATGCCCGTCCAGAGGCCGTACAGCGGCGTCTCGGCCAGCAGCACGAAAGCCTCAAACACCAGCGCGGCGGCGTTGACGAGGACACGGCCCGGGTGGACATGCATCCCGATCATGCCGTGGGCATCCATGGCGCGGAGAGTGAACACCAGCCCGAGGCCGAGGAAGGACGCATAGGTCGCACCCACAGGACCCCACCACTTGATGAAGAAGTAGTTCATGAGGCAGTTGCTGATGGCACCGGCCATCATGGTGACCATGCTGCGCTGGGACTTCTTATTCACGACATAGACGCTGTTCATGAACTGATTGAAGCAGCTGCAGGTAGACGCCAGCACGAGGAACGGCACGAAGTGCCATGCGTAATAGTAGTTGGACTTCATGACGTGCATGACCGGGCGGCAGAGCCAGATGATGCCCGCTGCACAGCAGAACAGCACGCTGGAATAGGTGCGGAAGATCTGGGTAAAGAACTTGGCTCTCCCCTCTTCCTCGGTGACAGCTGACAGCTGCCATGCGTCGTAGAAGATAAGGCCCAGCGTCGTGAGGATGGTGGGCAGGAAGTAGCCGGTGGAGAGCAGGCCGCTCCATGCGTCGCCGCTGTGGCCGTCGAGGCCGTCGCACATCTCACGCACAAAGAACAAATCGGAGGCGTTGATGATCCAGAAGCTTATCTGGGCCGGTATCATGGGCAGCGAGAAGTGGAGCATCTGCTTCCAGAGGGTCTTGTTGATGCCCTTCAGCTCGATGAAATCCCAGAGCTTGCCGGTGAACATCAGGAAGAGCACGCTCACGAAGTCGCCGCTGATGATGGCCAGCAGATAGCCGTTGGCACCCCACTTGAAGCCCACCAGATAGAGCACATAAAACGCCATGGTCGCCACGGTGCAGAGCACGCCGTCCACGGCCACCAGCTTGTTCCACTGGCGGCTGCGCACGAACTGGG
>ERZ772901.1948-NODE-1948-length-14311-cov-12.047068_pt1 | contig 14311 bp, 12 predicted proteins | sample MGYA00512123_ERZ772901 | MGnify/ENA primary metagenome ERZ772901 (study PRJEB29015, sample SAMEA2737711) | human gut metagenome | biome: human gut; feature: human-associated habitat; material: faeces | place: China | collected 2012 ...
CGTGTGGTACTGCGGCGGCAAGAACAGCCCCTACATCTGGCTGCGCTGCCCCGGCGGCATGAAGAGCTGGGAGTTCTTCGACTGGCTGCTGGAGAACTGCGGCGTGGTCGGCACCCCGGGTGTCGGTTTTGGTGAGTGCGGCGAGGGTTACTTCCGCCTGACCGCCTTCGGCGATGCCGAAAAGACCAAGGTCGCCGCCCAGCGCATCAAGGCCGCCATCCAGACTCTGTAATCTTACACAAGCAAAAAGGCGATGCAGTTTCGAACAGCTGCATCGCCTTTTTCTTTTATTTCCGGCCCGTCAGCCGGTTGAGCAGCATCACTGCCAGAACAATGATGCCGATGACGAGGATGATGCCGACCATCCCGATCAGCATCATCGGCAGCGTGGTCATCCACGAAGTAAGATGAAGCATGCGATCACCTCCGTTAAGCCATCAGGGTCAGGATCAGGCCGCCTGCAATGACGGACGCGATCTGTCCCGAAACGTTGACGCTGATGGAATACATCAGCAGGAAATTCTGGTTGTCCTCTTCCAGGCCCATCTTGTTGACCACACGGCCGCTCATGGGGAAGGCCGAGATGCCGGCCGCGCCGATCATGGGATTCAGCTTTTTGCCCTCCGGCCGGAAAAGGTTCAGCAGCTTTGCAAACAGCACGCCGCCTGCCGTATCAAAGACGAAGGCCACCAGACCCAGTGCAAGGATGAGCAGGGTGTCGGGCCGCACGAACTTGTCGGCGGTCATCTGCCCGGCAACGGTCAGGCCCAGCACGATGGTGATAAGGTTTGCCAGCACATTCTGGGCGGTCTCGCTCAGCGCATTCAGCACCCCGCACTCCCGCAGCAGGTTGCCGAACATCAAAAAGCCCACCAGCGCCACACTGGCCGGAGCCACCATGCCTGCAATGATCGTGACCACGATGGGGAACAGGATCTTGGTCAGCTGGGAAACACTGCCCTTTTCATAGGACATCCGGATGCGGCGCTCCTTCTGCGTGGTCAGCAGCCGGATCACGGGCGGCTGCACGATGGGCACCAGCGCCATGTAGCTGTAGGCTGCCACCATAATGGCACCGAGGTACTGGGAGTTGAGCGTGTTGGCCACGAAAATGGCGGTAGGGCCGTCTGCTGCACCGATGACAGCGATGGAGGCAGCATCCTTCAGGTCAAAGAAGAAGCCCGCCAGAAACAGGGTAAAGAAGATGCCGAACTGGGCCGCCGCGCCAAAGAGCATCAGCCACGGCTTTTCCAGCAGCGGGCCAAAATCAATCATGGCACCGATGCCGATGAAGAGCAGCAGCGGGAACAGCTCGTTGGACATGCCCGCTTCAAACAATGCAGAGATGGGGCCGACCGTATCCCCCTGCGTGATGGCACCCGAGAGGGGCAGGTTGACCAGAATGGCACCAAAGCCCATGGGCAGCAGCAGGCTCGGCTCCATCTTTTTGGCGATGGCAAGGTAGATGAGCAGCGCACCGATGCCCCACATCACCACCATCTGCCAGGTCAGATTCCCAAAATTGGAAAAGAGACTGGCGAATGTGTTCAGAAGATCCATATTTATTTTTCCTCCTTGTGTTCCTGTGCCGGGCAAGAAAAAAGAGACCCCTGCCACAGCACTCTGTCTGTGACAAAAGTCTCAAGCCAACACATGACATCGGGCATTTCTGCCGTGATGACGCTGCCATGCAGCACCCCGCAGGCCCTGCGGAATGCCCTTTACTCCCTTTTATCGATTCTAATTAAATCAGAATGCAGTCCCCTCTGTCAAGGGGTTCCTGCATTTCTTTGCCAAACTTTGCTTCAGCGCTCAAACGTTGTGCTGAGGGTGGTCTCCCAGGTCTGGCCGGGGGCAAGGCAGGCGGCAGCGGCGCGCTGGCTCCACTCCTGGGTATCGGTCTGGGCACCGGGCAGGGAGTGCCACGGCTCAATGCAGACAAAGCGCACAGGCTTTGCCGGAGCCGACCAGATGAGGGTGTAGGGGTAGCCCTCCACATTGCAGACGATCCCCTTGCCGGTGTCCTTTTCGTAGATGCCCAGCGTGCGGCTGCGCAGACCGGCCATGCAGAAGCTGTCGTTTTCAAACAGATCGTCTGTCAGGGGGATGCTCTGCTCGTTCTTCCACCGGTAACCGCACTTGCCGGTCAGCAGACCGTTGGGGTAAGCGTCCAGGATCATCGGGCTCTCCGGCTGGTCGAAGCGGAACTCGTAATCGGTGGTGGTGTGCTTGTCATCAAAGGGGATGCGGAACGCCGGGTGGTAGCCGATGCCGAACTGCAGCTCCTCGGCGGCATCGGCGGGGTTGGTGACGGTCAGGGTGTGGTGCACCGTTCTGCCCTCCAGCCGGAAGGTGCTGGTCAGAACAAAATCAAACGGGAAGCGCTCTGCCTTGCTCTTTTCATCCGAGCGCAGCTCCAGCCGGATGGTGTCACCCTCGGCGCAGAGCAGGGTGTGCTCCACGTCCCGGGCAAAGCCGTGCTGACCGCCGGGGTAGGTCTTGCCCTTATGGGTAAAGGCCCCGCCGGTCAGCTTGCCCGTCCAGGGGAAAAGGATGGGGGCGTGGCGCTTCCAGACAGCCGGGTCGGCCTGCCAGAGCATCTCCTGCCCGGCGGCATTTTTCAGGCTGACTGCTTCGGCACCATGGGTATCCACGGTCAGGGTCAGGAATTCGTTGTGAATGGTTGCCTGCATGATTCATCTCTCCTTTTTATCTGTTGACGATGTGCTCGCCGTTTCCTTCCAGCCAGGTGCGCAGGTTCCGGGTGGTAATGTCCATCAGGTTCTGCAAAGCCTCCCGGGTCGTCCATGCAATGTGCGGTGTGAGGATAGCGTGGGGTTCTGCCCGCAGGGGGCTTTCCTGGGGCAGTGGCTCGGTGACAAAGGCATCAGCCCCGTAAAAGCCCAGCTGACCGCTGTGGAGGGCCGCTGCCACGGCCTCCTCATCCACCAGCGCGCCCCGGGCCGTGTTGAGCAGAATGGCCCCGGGCTTCATCTTCGCCAGCGCCTCCGCGTTGACAAGGCCCCGGGTCTGGGGCGTGGCCGGGCAGTGCAGGCTGAGGATATCGCACCGTCTCAGCAGGGTATCATAATCCACGAACTCCACACCGTCGGCGGCATATTCGGGCCGGACGGTGCGGGTGCAGACCAGCACCTCCATGCCAAAGGCTCTGGCAATGCGGGCCGACTGCCGCCCGATGCTGCCATAGCCGTAAACGCCATAGGTCTTGCCGTAGAGCTCCATCTGGGGCAGCAGGCCGATGCTCTCCGGGATATCCAGCTGCCAGCATCCCTGCTTGACGGCACGGTTGTAGCGCTCCGCGCACTGGCAGATGGCCAGCAGCAGGCTGAAGGTCATCTGGGCCACGCTGTAGGTAGAATAGCCCGGCACATTGGCCACTGCAACGCCGTGGCGGCGGCAGGCTTCCAGATCCAGGTTGTCGGTGCCCGTGGCAATGATGCCCACCCATTTCAGGTTCGGGCACTGCTGTAAGATCTCCTCATCCATGCGGCACTTGTTCAGCAGAACGATGTCCGCATCTCCAATGCGGGGGGCGATCTCCTCGTAGGCCGTGCGGACATAGCTGGTGGTATCGGGCACCAATGCCTTTACCCCCGACCAGTCGAGGTCGCCTTCCTCCATGACATAGCTTTCCAGAATGACAGCTTTCATCTCAGTCCTCCAACAATACGTCCTCGCTCAGCACCTGACCGATGGGCTTTGCAATGTACAGGTCGGCCTGCGCATCGGCCCCGGTGGGCTGCATGTTGATGACCACCAGATGGCGGCCCCGGAAGTACCGGATGAGCCCCGCCGCCGGGTAGACCACCAGACTGGTGCCGCCGATGATGAGAGTATCCGCCTTGCGGATGGCAGACACAGCCCCGGAGAGCACTTCCTCGTCCAACCCCTCCTCGTACAGGACGACATCCGGCTTGACGATGCCGCCGCACTTGGGGCAGCGGGGCACGCCGGTACTGTTGGCAATGAAGTCCACATCGTAGAACGCGCCGCACTTCACGCAGTAGTTGCGTAGGGTGCTGCCGTGGAGCTCGTAAACGGTCTTGGACCCCGCAGCCTGATGCAGGCCGTCGATGTTCTGGGTGACGATGGCTTTCAGCCTGCCCTCCCGCTCCAGCTTTGCCAGCCGCAGGTGGGCAGCGTTGGGCTTTGCCCCCTTCACAATGAGCTTATCCCGGTAGAACCGGTAGAATTCCTCGGGGTTCTCCTCCCAGAAGGTGTGGCTCAGGATGGTCTCGGGCGGGTAATCGTACTTCTGGTGGTACAGGCCGTCCACGCTGCGGAAATCAGGGATGCCGCTTTCGGTGGAGACCCCCGCACCGCCAAAAAAGACGATGCGGTCGCTCTCGGCAATGATTTTTTCCAGTGCAGGAACCATAAAAAGAAACGCTTCCTTTCCGGCAGATCGTTGTGTTTTGGATAGCTCCAGTATAACACAAATCCAGAGGAAAGGAAGCGTTTCTTTTTTTGATGGGATCGTCCCCTTGCTCAGCGCCCGTTTTCGGCAAACAGGGTCCCCAGTGCATCCAGCAGATCATGCGGGAGCATCCCGGTTTCCCCGTGCAGGGCAGCAGCACGGTCGGCAGCCGCACCATGGAGATAAACGGCGCAGGCGGCGGCCTCAAAGGCAGGCAGACCGCAGGCCAGCAGGGCGCTGGTCATGCCCGCCAGCACATCCCCGCTGCCGCCCCGGGAAAGCCCCGGGTTGCCGGTGGGATTGACCGCGCAGCGGCCATCCGGCCCTGCAATGACGGTATGCGCCCCCTTCAGCACCACCACAGCATTCCATGCTTTCGCATAGCGCAGCGCCATGCCTTCCCGGTCCGCATTGATCTCTGCCGCAGAGTGTCCGGTCAGCCGGGCCATCTCGCCGGGGTGGGGCGTTAAAATCAGTTCTCCTTGAGGGTGAGGCATTTTTTCCGTTTGGAGCAGGTCAGCGGCGGCGTTCAGGCCATCCGCGTCCAGCACTGCACTGCCGGAAAAGCCGGGCAGGAGTGTTTTTACCAGCGCCCGGGTCTCGGCGGCACGGGCCGCGCTCTGGGCCGTATAGCCCAGCCCGGGGCCCGCCAGCAGAACAGAGGCCTTCTGCCGCCGGATGCGGTCGATATTCTGGGGCGAGATGCCACCCTCGGCCCCCGCTTCGCAGGGGCAGAGACAGCACTCGGGCAGGCGTGCGGCCACCGCCGCCAGCACCGGCTCTACACTTGCCAGCGTAACGATGCCGGCTCCGGTGCGCAGGGCACCTTCCACGGCCAGCGCCGCCGCGCCCCGGTAGGACGCACTGCCCGCCACCGCCAGCACGGAGCCAAAGGTTCCTTTATGCGCGTCCCGGGGGCGGGGCTGGATGGCCTGCCAGACAAAATCGGAAGTTATTGTCATTTTATCACGCACCCTTTCATACAACCTCTCAGTCGGGCTTGCGGCTCAACCCCCCAGTCGCCTGCGGCGACAGCCCCCACTAGTAGGGGGGCCCTTGGCATTTCGTAAAGCTCGTCCTCTTTGCCAAGGCCGCCCCTATTAGGGGCGGTGGCATCCCGCAGGGATGACGGTGGGGTTTAATCCGTTCCCTGCAAATACCTCCGGATCTCCTTCTCCGCTTCCTGCACCTCTTCATGGAACATGCGGGCAGAGACACGGAGGGCACCATGGCCCAGGATAATGACCTGCTCCATGCCATCGGAGGTGGCCACGCGGACGCGGCGGCCCTTGCCGATCTCATGGGTGACACGCTCAATGAACATATCGGCGGTCTCGGCTTCCCGGGTGTAGACCACATGGATATTGTGGTACTGCTCTATGCTGCCGGGGCTGCCCGGCACACGGTAGGCATCAAACACAAGGATGAGCACGCACTTCTTAAAGCCCTGATAGTTGCAGAGGATGTCCATCAGCCTGTGGCGGGCCGCTTCCAGGCTCTCTTTGGAGAGTGCGTTCAGCTCGTCCCATGCAAAGATGATGTTGTAGCCGTCCACCAGCAGGTATTCGGGCTGGATTTCCCACTGCTCGGCGTTGAAATCAGGGCGTTCCCGCTTCTGGGTGGGGCGGAACGCCGCCAGCGGGTCCCGCTTGATGGGCCCATAGGTCTGCTCAAAGATCTTCAGCAGCTCAGCATCCTCTTCCAAAGTAGCACGATAGGCGGCCATCCGGCGGGGACGGGCCTGCACCGCTTCCTCGGTCTTTGCAGCCTTGCCCCAGCCGCTGTCCACATGCATGTGGCTGCGCACCTGCTCCCAGGGCACCACAAATCCGGCCCCGTGGGCGCAGAACACCGAATCCGCCGGGTTGTCGAGGTCGTGTTCCGGCTCATAGCCCGCGGCCTCGATGACCTCTGCTGCATTGTGGCAGGGGCGGTAACCGTCCAGCGTCAGGGTCAGGTGTCCCCTGCCCCGGGTGTAGCCCACCACCTCCATGGGGTAGCTGCGCATGGTGGAGGCCGGTGCGGTGCCGGTGAGCAGGGTGGTATCCCCGTCGGCTCCGGTCTCGGGCGGGTCAAAGCTGCCGCCCATGTTCTGGATATCGTTCATGGCGCGTCCCACGTTGTCAGAGGGCAGCTCCAGCCGGAAGGCATACCACGGCTCCAGCAGCTGGGTCTTGTGGATCTGGTCTGCCATCATCAGGCCCTGCCGGACGGCGCGGTAGGTCGCCTGCCGGAAATCGCCGCCCTCGGTGTGCTTGAGGTGAGCGCGGCCCGCAATGAGGGTGATCTTCACATCGGTCAAAGGTGCCCCGATGAGCACGCCCAGATGCTGCTTTTCCTCAAGATGCGTCAGCACCAGCCGCTGCCAGTTCTTGTCCAGCACCTCTTCCCGGCAGTCGGCGGCAAACTGCATTCCGCTGCCCCGGGGCAGCGGCTCCAGCTTGAGGTGGACTTCCGCATAGTGGCGCAGGGGCTCGTAGTGGCCCACGCCCTCCATGGCTTCGGTGATGGTCTCCTTATACAGGATGCCGCCGGGGCCGAAGCTGACCTCCAGCCCGTACCGCTCGGCCAGCAGGCTTTTCAGCACCTCCAGCTGGACCTCGCCCATCAGCTGGACATGGATCTCGCCCAGGGTCTCGTTCCAGACCACATGGAGCTGGGGCTCCTCCTCTTCCAGTCGATGGAGCTTTCCCAGCGCGGCGTGCACGTCTGCGCCCTCGGGCAGCAGCACCTGATAGCTCAGCACCGGCTCCAGCACCGGCAGGTCGCTGTCCCGTTCCGCCCCCAGACCCTCGCCCGGGCGGGCTTTGGTCAGGCCGGTAACGGCGCACACCTGGCCGGGCCCGATGCACTCCGCCAGCGTAAACTTTGCGCCGGAGTAGAGCCGCAGCTGGTTGGCCTTTTCGGCCCATGGCTCCCCGTCGGCTTCTCCGGTGAGCTGGGCTTTCACCTTGAGCGCGCCGCCGGTCACCCGCAGCCAGGTCAGGCGGTTTCCCTGCTCATCCTGGCTCACCTTGAACACCTTGGCCCCGAAGGCTTCCAGCGCAGGGGCCGGGCGGGTATAGCGGTCAAGGCCCTCCACCAGCGCATCCACACCCTGCAGCTTCAGGGCTGAGCCAAACCAGCAGGGAAACACATGCCGCCGGGCAATGGCGGGGATGAGGTCGGTATCGGTCAGGATTCCCCGGTCCAGCATCGTCTCCATCAGCCGCTCATCGCAGAGAGCCAGCGCCTCGTCCCGGTCGGCCTGCTCTGCCCCGAAATCCACAAAGCCATCCCCCAACCGACGGTTCAGCTGGGTTAGGAGCGCTTCCCTGCCCGGGCCGGGCAGGTCCATCTTGTTCACGAACACAAAGGTGGGGATGCGGTACCGCCGCAGCAGCCGCCAGAGTGTCTCGGTATGGCTCTGCACGCCGTCGGTGCCGCTGATGACCAGCACCGCATAATCCAGCACCTGCAGTGTCCGCTCGGTCTCCGTGGAAAAATCCACATGGCCCGGGGTGTCCAGCAGGGTAAAATCGGTATTGCCCGCCGTGAAGAGGGCCTGCTTGGAGAAAATGGTAATGCCGCGCGCTTTTTCCAGCGCGTCGGTGTCCAGAAAGGCATCCTTATGGTCCACCCGGCCCAGCTTGCGGATGGTGCCGGTGCCGTAGAGCAGGGCCTCGGAAAGGGTGGTCTTACCGCTGTCCACATGGGCCAGAATGCCGATGACCAACTGCTTGTGCTCTTGTTCCATGCCGCGGCCCCCTTACAGCATGCTGGCGATCAGCGCAGCAGCGACCAGCGGCAGGCCCATCACCAGATTGGAGAGCAGACTGCAGTAGGTGCGCTCCTCGGGTTCCAGCTCCTCAAAGGAGACGATCTTCTCATCCGCATAGTCGATGATGGAGCGGGTGGAGTGGACCTTTTTCTGCCGCTTGCCCATCCCCTTGAATTCCTCCAGCAGATGGTGGATGGTCACGCCATCCAGCCGCAGGTAGTCCACCCAGGCCCAGATGAGCAGCACCACGCCGCACAGAAAGCCCGGGGCCTCCCAGATGGTAAACGTTCCATCGCTGACATAGCGCTGCCACAGCAGCATCAGCACGGCCACAATGGAGGTGCGGGTCACGGTCTTATATAAAATGGGGTGGAACATGTAGCGTTTGTACATCGAGGTCAGTTTCTTCATGGTGCGCTCCTTATTGATACAGATACACTTTATTGTATCATGTTTTTGTGAAAAAAGATAGCTGTTTTGTGCGCACAGCGTGAACAGTTTCTCTCTTTTGCCTGTTCTTCACAGATATACAGTTCTTTCCATTTTATAGTAATTTTTTCCATGTTCTTTTCCCACGAAAGTGTTTGTCACCGTTTTGTTTCCAATTCAGTGCTGCGGCGGATTGACTTCTTTCCAGTAAAGTGCTAAAATATACAGCGGTGCGACTTTTGTCTTTCCTGTGCACTTTTTGGAAAGGCAGACAGCCTCACTGCATTTAGGAAAAGGAAAAACGCGCGGCTCTGTCCGCGCAAGATCTGGGAGGATCATCCAATGAGCTTCAATTTTGATCGCCGCACCTTCCTGAAGGGTGCAGGTGCTGTGGGTGCCGCCAGCCTGCTGGCAGCCTGCGGCGAAAAGTCCAACAACACCGGCAATGGCGCTGCCGCCAGCGGTGCTGCTGCCCCCAACTCCACCGGCGCTACCCCCCTGAAGGAGTTCATCTCCTTTGAGAGCGGCAACCGTGAGCTGGAAAGCTGGAACATGCTGTACAGCCAGAGGGCTGAGGATGCCAACGTGGTCACCAACCTGTGGGACGGCCTGCTGAGCTTTGACTGCTACGGCAAGGTGGTTCCCGCCATCGCTTCCAGCTGGGAGCACAATGAGGATGCCACCGTCTGGACCTTCCACCTGCGGGACGACGTGGACTGGGTGGATTGCAACGGTGAGGTGAAGGCTCACCTGACCAGCAAGGACTTCCTGGTTGGCTTTGAATGGGTGATGAACGCCATCAAGAACGAGGCCAACAACACCTCCATGCCCAACGACACCATTGTGGGTGCTTACGAGTACTACCAGCTGACCAAGGAAGCCGGTGACGCTGCCGCTGACATGACCTATGAGGACATGCTGGCTGCCGGTGTTGGCATCGAAGCTCCGGATGATTACACTCTGGTGTTCACCTGCCCCAACGCCTGCCCCTACTTTGATACCGTTGCTGCCTACACCAGCTTCTACCCCGTGGCTCCCGCTCTGATCGAGGAGCTGGGTATCGATGGCTTCCGTGGCTGCGACAACACCACCATGTGGTACAACGGACCCTATATGGTGGAGGAGTACATCCAGGGCAACACCAAGAGCTACATCCCCAACCCCAACTACTACGATGCTGCCAACGTCAGCCGCTTTGAGCGTTTCACTGTCACCATGATCAGCGACGGTGCCATCAGCCTGCAGCTGTATCAGAACCGCGAGCTGGACGAGGTGGATCTGGGCGAGAGCAGCATCACCACCATTCAGTCCGACCCTTCCAACGAGTACAATCAGCAGCTGTGCGAGAAGCGTGCCAAGAAGTTCAGCTACTGCTTCATCTTCAACTACGACAAAATGAACACCGACGGCACCCCCGATGAGAACTGGAACAAGGCCATTGCCAACAAGGCCTTCCGTCAGTGCTTCTCCAAGGGCATGGTGCTGAACAAGTTCTTCGCCCGTTATAACCCCATCAATCCCCTGAAGTGTGAGAACGACTTCTTCACCATGAAGGGCCTGTGCTACACCTCTGATGGCACCGACTACACCAACCTGGTGGCCAAGGAGATGGGTCTGGACGGCGAGGCTTACGATGGCAAGACCATGAAGCGTCTGCGCGCCAACAACGGCGACATCACCGAGCTGAAGAAGCAGGCCATGGAAGAGCTGAGCGCCATTGGTGTCACCTTCCCTGTCCACTGCTCCTACTACATTCTGGCCGGCTCCACCTCCGCTCTGGACCACGCCACCGTCCTGAAGCAGTGCTTCACCGACAGCTTCGGCGATGACTTCATCGTGCTGGATGTCAACACCTTCGTGTCCTCCACCATGAAGGAAGTCGTGGCTCCCAAGCTGCAGAGCTTCACCCACATGGGCTGGGGCGCGGACTTCGGTGATCCCATCAACTTCCTGACCCAGATCATCATTCACGATGAAAACGCTTACTACAGCTGCAACATGACCAACATTGCAGGCATTGTGAACAATGGTCCCGCCAGCTACCAGACCGAGCTGGTGGCCGCCTATGAGAAGTTCACCGATCTGGTGAACGAGGCCCGTGCCATCGTTGACGACACCGATGCACGCTACGCAGCATTTGCCAAGGCCGAGGCCTACTTCCTGGACGAGAACCTGATCTTCCCCACCGTCTACGATATCACCTGGTGCCTGACTCACGTCAACGAGTACAGCAAGATCAACGCAATGTATGGTCCCTGCAACTACAAGGCTGTGAACTGGGAGACCAGCGAGGAGGCCTACACCACCGAACAGTACGATGCGTTTGCTGCCGCATACGACGCAGCCGCTCAGGCCTGATCGAGTTAACCCATAGCAAAAAGCAGAACCGGACGTTTTTGAAGCGTCCGGTTCTGTTTTTTGCTTCCTGACAGCACAAAACCCCGCCGCGCGGGAAAGCTCCCAGCGCGGCGGGGTCATTGTGTTAAAATACAGGAAAGCGGTTCAGCTTACAGCTGGCTTTCATACTCCTTGCGGTAGCCTTCCAGCTCACGCTGGTTGCCATACACGAAGTGGCCGTTTGCGATTTCTTCCCAGACCGGCTTGTCCACGCTGTAATCGTGGATCGAGGGGTCATAGACCAGCAGCTTCTTGTGCTTTTCCAGGCTGGGGTCAGGGATGGGAACCGCGCTCAGCAGGGCTTTGGTGTAGGGATGCAGCGGATGGAGGAACAGCTCCTCCGCCTCAGCCAGCTCCACGATGCGGCCCTTGCTGATAACAGCGATACGATCCGAGATGAACCGGACCACCGACAGGTCATGTGCAATGAACAGGTAGGTCAGGCCACGGCTCTTCTTCATCTCATTCAGCAGGTTCAGCACCTGTGCACGGATGGAGACATCCAGTGCAGAGATGGGCTCATCGGCCACGATGAACTCCGGCTCCATGACCAGAGCACGGGCAATGCCGATGCGCTGGCGCTGGCCGCCCGAGAACTCATGGGGGAAGCGGGAGGCAAACTCCGGCAGCAGGCCCACGTCCAGCAGAGCCTGACGCACTTTGGCTTCCTGCTCGGCAGCGGAGAGGTCGGGCCGGACGTTCATCAGGCCCTCGCCCACGATGTAGCTGACCTTTGCGCGCTCGTTCAGGGAGGACTGGGGATCCTGGAAGATCATCTGAATCTCCTTGATGATCTGTTTGTCCAGCGCGTGGGAGATCTTGCCGTTGATCTTCTGGCCCTTGTAGAGGATCTCGCCGCCCGAGGTGGGCAGGATGCGCATGATGGCGCGGCCAATGGTCGTCTTGCCGGAACCGGACTCGCCCACCAGGCCAAAGGTCTCGCCTTTATAAATGGTGAAGTTGGCGTTGCTCACAGCCTTGTAAGCCTTGCGGCCGGAGCCATAAGTCACCTCAAGGTTCTTGACCTCCACCAGAACTTCGCGCTTTTGTTCTTCTGCCATATCACATGCCCTCCTCTTTCAGCATCTGCACAGCCGCCGGCGGGTCGATCTTGGGGGCCCGGGGGTCCAGCAGCCAGGTCTTGGCCTTGTGGGTGAGGCTGACATTGAAATACGGCGGACGCTTGACGAAGTCGATCTTGAGCGCCTGCGGGTTGCGGGGCGCGAAAGCGTCGCCGTGAATTTCGGTAAACAGGTTGGGGGGCGTGCCCTGAATGTTGAACAAGTCTTCGCCCTTAATGCCCATCTGGGGCATACTGGACAGCAGGGCCCAGGTGTAGGGGTGGCGGGGGTCGTAGTAAATTTCGTCCGAAGTGCCGATCTCCACGATGTCGCCGGCATACATGACGGCCACCCGGTCCGCGATATTGGCCACAACGCCCAGGTCGTGGGTGATGAGGATGATGGTCAGGTTGTACTTTACCCGCATCTCTTTCAGCAGCTCGAGGATCTGTGCCTGAATGGTCACGTCCAGTGCCGTGGTGGGCTCGTCGCAGATCAGGATCTGCGGGTTGCAGGCTACCGCGATGGCAATGACCACGCGCTGGCGCATACCGCCGGAGAACTCATGCGGGTACTGGTCAAAACGCTTCTCGGCGTCGGTGATGCCCACATCCCGCAGGTATTCCAACGTCTTCTCTTTGGCGGCCTTGCCCTTGAGGCCCTGATGCAGCTCCACGGCCTCCATGATCTGGTCGCCGATGGTCTTCAGGGGGTTGAGGCTGGTCATGGGGTCCTGCATGATCATGGCGATCTCGTGGCCGCGCACCTTGAGCCAGTCTTTTTCTTTGGTCAGCTCGGAGAGGCGGATGGGCTTGCCGTCGTCGGCACCGTAGTAATCAATGGTGCCGCTGGAAATGGAGCCGTTGGCGTCCAGCAGGCCCATGAACGATTTGGTGAACACGCTCTTGCCGGAGCCGGACTCGCCCACGATGGCGAGGACTTCGCCGTGGTAGACGTCCAGGTCGATGCCGCGGATGGCATGGAGGACTTTTCCACGGAGGTTGAATTTGATGTTGAGATCTTTGACCGAGAGGATCAGCTGATTTTTCTGCATCGTCTGTCCCTCCTTTTTATTGCAGGTGGTTCTTCGGGTCGGCAGCGTCCGAGAAGGCGTTGCCGATCAGATAGAACGCGATGGTGACAAAGCTGAGGATGATGGTGGGGTAGAGCAGCTGGTAGCGCAGGCCTGCCTGCATCATCACCTTGCGGCCATCGTTGATGAGGTTGCCCAGCGAGGGCGTCTCCACCGAGAGGCCCAGGCCGATATAGGTGATGAACACCTCACTGCCGATGGCGGCGGGGATGGTCAAAGCCATCCGCAGCATGATGACGCTGACCAGATAGGGCAGCAGGTTGCGCAGCACGATCCGGCTGGTGGGGGTGCCGATGCAGCGGGAGGCCACATTGTAATCCCGGTCGCGGATGATAAGGATCTGGTTGCGGATAAAGCGCGCCATCTCGATCCAGCCCGTGATGGACATGCCCAGGATCAGCGTTTTGATGCTGGGGGAAGCCACATAGGAGATCAGGATCAGGATGATGGTGGAGGGAACGTTATCGCAGATGTTGTACAGCTCAGTAAAGAAGAAATCCAGCTGGCGGACATAGCCCCACAGCACACCGGCGGTGATGCCCACCACGGCCTCGATGAGGGCCACGAAGAACGCGATGATCAGACTGGTGCGGGCACCGGCCCAGATGCGGGCCCACAGATCCTGGCCGATGGCGTTGGAGCCCCAGATAAAGCCCATCTCACCGGGGGCAATGTTGCGGTACTGCACGCCGGTGGCAGGATCCACCTCGCAGAGGTTGGGGTCTACCTGGCCGGGCAGGTGGGGCTGGAAGAAGGCAAACGCCACCACGGCGATGAGGGCCACCAGCAGGACCACGGCCAGCTTGTTCTTAAAGAACGCGCGGAACGTGCTGCCCCAGTAGCTGTAGTTGGAGTAGCCCGTGGCTTCGGCCTGCTCGGAACGGAACCCGGCGGGGGTGAACAGCTCGTCTTCCGGCAGCTTGGCCCAGGCAGCGGGACCGTCTTTCTGCAGTTTGTTGAGCTGGGCTTCCAGCTTCTTTGCTTTTTCGTCTTTGATGCGGAACAGCATTATCGGCCACCTTCTTTCTTGCCAAGGCTGATGCGGGGATCAATGAGCACCATGAGCAGGTCGCCCAGGATCAGGCCGATGATGCCCACGCAGGCGTAGAGCAGAACGATGCCCTGCACCATCG
>ERZ772901.1967-NODE-1967-length-14221-cov-6.603628_pt1 | contig 14221 bp, 15 predicted proteins | sample MGYA00512123_ERZ772901 | MGnify/ENA primary metagenome ERZ772901 (study PRJEB29015, sample SAMEA2737711) | human gut metagenome | biome: human gut; feature: human-associated habitat; material: faeces | place: China | collected 2012 ...
TTGTTGTTAGGAAGGTGGGGTGCCAGTTGGGGGATGTGGTGATTAGTTCGATTAAAACGGAGGAGTAGGTGAAAGTGCATATGGAATAGATGGTTGGGTTCTCTCTGGATGATGTTCTTGGATGATTTAGAATATTGTTTGGAGAGAATTTTATGTTTGTATATTGATTTGTATATTAGGGTTGCATATTTGATTGATTGGATTCATAATAGGAAGTGTTAAGAAACATGGGGAAATGAAGTTTTTGATATTTTACCAAGTGATTTTTTGAAAAAGTAGTAAAAACGGCTAGAATACGTTGTTTTTCAAGAAAGGTTAAAATTAGTAAGGGGGTTGGTAAAAATATTGAAAAAGCTTATAAAATCGTTCTTTTTTGTAAAAAATCTATTTAAAAATAATGATTTTTCCTTGGTTAAACAATAACATGAGATGTTTTGAAATTTGTATCCCTTACCTATAATCATCTGTGACATTACAGTTAAACAATAACATGAGATGTTTTGAAATAAAGATACAAACGAACAGAAATAATATGGCGACGTGTTAAACAATAACATGAGATGTTTTGAAATGATTCTGTTCTTGGATAACTTGCATATCCTTTTAGTTAAACAATAACATAAGATGTCTAAATAACATTTAACGAAGGTATAAAATAGTCGGTGATACATGCTTATTTTTATCTAAAAAAGAATATTAATCATTATAAAAGAAAAGATAATTATTAAAAGATATTTGACAAATAAGAAAAGAAAGAGTATTATTATGTATAAACAATAACATAAATGTATTGAAATTTATACAAGAAAAGGTAATATTTCTTATCTTAAACCGTAACATGTAATGTATCACAACAAATCAACCAAAGAAAACAGTGAATGGAGGGATGCTAATGCTGGTATTTGAATACCAATGCAAGCTCAAATTTCTAAAAAACATAAGTCATAAAACAATAGCAGGAAAGATAAATTACTTTTTAGACAGTGTACTTGCAAAAGATCAAGAATTTTTACAATATCATGAACATAAAGGTTATAAATACTATGTAACAGATGCACCATGGCCAATTGAAAAAGATGGTATTTATAAAGAAGGTAAGGTTTATACTCTAAGAATCAGAACCGTAAAACAAGAATTAGCAGAATTTTTCTCTGAGAAATTATATGCCCATACATCAAAGGAACTTTTAGGGGTTGGTGGGAAATTGAGAATTATTCCTAAAAAACATATTCAAGAGCTTTATTCTATTACACCAATTGTAATTAAGAATGAAGAAGGGTACTGGAGAGGAAACATGTCAGTTCCTGAATTTGAAAAGAGAATAAAAACGAATTTGATTAAGAAATATAAACAATTTACAGGAAAAAATATTAGGGAAGATATTTTGTTGTATGATGTGATGAAATTTAATAATAGAATACCGATTAAAATTCCATATAAGAATATTAATTTATTAGGAGACAAATTAAGCTTTAGAATATCAAATGAACCAAAGGCACAAGAATTAGCATATTTTGCACTTGGAGTAGGGATAGGTGAAAACAATTCCCGGGGTCATGGATTTGTGAATTACAAATATTTATAGGGAAGGAGGGAAGATTCTTTATGTTACAAGAAGCAATGGAAGTATTCCAGATTATGTTACAAGAAAAAGGAGAGCGCATTATAACAGATGCCTATATTCCTAAAGACGGAACCTATCGGTTAATTGTAATGAAAAATGATGGTTGGGTAATAAAAGATCCTGTAGATATCATTTTTAACAAAAAAACAAATACTGTAGATATAAGCAATGATATGGATTATTTGTTGATTCAAGAATTAGATTATAAAAGTAAACTACTCGAAATGAATAAACCAATAGATCCTAAAAAAATAATTCATTCAAACAACTATCTATCATTAGCAGTCAAGAAAGAAAGTGTCACATCAGGAAAATTATCAGAAGAAATTATTCAACAATATTATGAAATTTTAAGAAACCCAAACAAAAAATATGAAAAAAAACCACAAGCAAGAGCATTATATCATGTTGCAGAAGAAAGACTGGGGCAGCCTGACATTGAAGCAATAGATAAAATAGAGAAGTTCATATTAGCCAATAAAGAAGATATTTGGAAAGGCATAAATCTTGAGAAAAAGAATTATGTAAAATTATTTTTTGTGTATCAAGAAGAGGAGAAAACAAAAGAAATTTATAAAATTGAAAGTGAAAGATATTTAATTCCGAATATTTACAATAATAATAATTTTAATATGGAGTTTGAAAAAGGAATTGTTGGTTTGCCAAATGATAATATGGGAATGAACAGTAAAAAGCCATATTTGGAAAATAAGACAAGAAAAGTGAAAGTTCCATATTTGTTAGACCAAGAAAGTGCATTATTGCAATCAAAGTTTTTTGATTATCTTTTTGGACAAGTATCAAAAAAACGATTTCACATTTATGTGGATAATATAGATAAAAAAATTTGCTCGTATACAAATAAAGATAAGCCAGAAGATATAGTGAGTGGATATTATTTAAGATGTAGAATGGGGAAAGCTGGTGCTGAGATTTGTGAAGCGGATGTGATTACTCATTATAAAACAAAGTTGGAACCGGGACTTGTTTTAAAAAACTATATTGAGATCCCTGAGGAAAGAATAGAAAAATCTAAGATTCACTATGATGAAGCGATAGAAGACCAATGGGTAATTATGGATTTGATCAATGGCATATTTTTTGAAGGAAAATTAAAGAATAATTTTTTTACAGATGCAAAAGATATGAACATTTATGATGATTGTTTAAAGCAATCTATCTTAAAAAGTAGAAATATTTTAGCAAATTGGTTTTGGCGTGGAGAACAAAATCAATTGGTAAAAATATTGGATGATGTATCGTTAGCTTTAATTAAGAATTCAATCTTAAATGATGAAACATTTGCAGCACAGAGAAAATTTAATTTAAGATGGTCACTTTTAGAGTATTTAGATGATCAGGAGGTAGGAGTTCATATGAGTGAGATTAGAAATCAACTGAGAGAACATATTAATGTAGCAAAAGATGTGGAATGGGATTTTATATCAGATGAGGAATATTCGTATGCTGTAGGACAGGCAGTTTCTTATTTGTTGCATTTAAGTAAAGCAAATAATAAAACAGAGTCTTATGTAAATCCATTTTTTAATGCAAAGAATTCAAAAGTTATAAAACAACGATTATTACGAATGTATACGAAATATAATTATCAAATCATTCACATCAATGGAGGTAGAAATGCACAACTTTTATCTCATGTAATGGAGTATGAACCAAAAGAAATAAAACACGAATTGATCATGGCAGGTTTTACAGCACCATCATTAATGTATGAAAAGAAAACGGACGATGAGGATAACGAATAGGAGGAATGAACAATGGATAAAAGAGTTTATGGTGTATTAGGAATTTCAGCAATTATGGCAAACTGGAATGCAGATTTTTCAGGATATCCAAAAACAATTACTAGTGGAGAAATATTTGGAAGTGATAAAGCTTTAAAATACCCAATGAAAAAAATGTGGGATGATCAGGGAGATAAGGTATTATACATTAAGTCCTTACGTTTTGAAAAAGGTAAAAAAGGTGCCACTTCATTAATTCCAAGAAGTTTAAAAGAAAGATATGAACAGTTATTTCAGGTAGAAGATTTAAAAAAGAACACGGATGTCAAAGAAGTTTTGGAAAATTTATTTCAAGCTGTTGATGTTAAGAATTTTGGAGCAACTTTTGCAGAAGCATCTGTTAATATATCGATTACAGGAGCAGTACAGTTTGGACAGGGATTTAATAAATACGAAGAATGTGAACCACAGGAACAGCCAATTCTTTCTCCTTTCCGAGATGCAACTAAAGCAACTGAAGAAAAAGGAGAGGCAAAAAATTCTACATTAGGAACAAAGATTGTAACTGATGAAGCGCATTATTTCTACCCATTTGTAATAAATCCGGCTGCATATAGAGAATATATGGAACTTGGAGTTACTGAAGGTTATACAGAGGATGATTATAATAAATTTAAAGAAACAGCCTTAGTTTCTGCCACTTCTTATTCAACGAACGCAAAAGAAGGATGTGAAAATGAGTTTGCGATGTTTGTTGAAACAGAACCTCATTTATATTTACCAAATTTAACACAGTATATAACTTTTGAAAAAGGTGAAAACAAGAATACGATTCATATCTCTGCAGGAGAAGTATTAGCAACATTAAAAGAGCAGATTAAGTCAATTGAAATCTACTATAATCCAAGTACAACAGAAATTGCAGATGATTTAGAAGGAGCAAAATATTATCATATTGTTACACGAAAAGAGGTGTAATATATGAAAGCACTAAAATTTATCCTTTCGGGGAAAACAGCATTTTTTAAGGTACCGATGGTAAATTCAGTTTGCTATTTTACTTATGGAAATATTCATAAGCCAGCATTACTTGGAATGTTTGGAGCAATTTTAGGATATAAAGGATATGGTTATGAAATAACAAACTTTCCAGAATATTATGAGAAGCTAAAAGATGTAAAAATTTCAATTGTCCCAAATTCTGAGAATGGATATTTTAATAAGAAATTTCAACAATTCAATAATTCTGTAGGTTATGCATCTCAGGAACAAGGTGGAAATTTGATTGTAAAAGAACAATGGCTTGAAGATCCATCTTGGACGATTTATATTATGTTGAATAATGATGAAAGTCAGAAATTAGCGGACATGATCATTCACAGCCAGTGTGTATATATTCCGTATTTAGGGAAAAATGATCATCCGGCAACAATAGAAAAAGCCGAATATGTGGAAGTTAAAAATGTTGATGCTGAGAATCTTACGATTCAGAGTTTAAGTCTTAGTGAAGCATTAGATTTTGATCAAGATGAAATGGATTTTAAATATGAGGAATATTTACCATTAACATTGAATTTAGAAACAAATCATCATGAATTAAAGAAGTTTATATTAACGAATGCACCAGTTGAGGAGGCTTTTACAGAAATTTATGAAGATGGAGAAAAACATATTACCTTTTATTGAGTTAGAAGATATTGCTTCGTTAACTATCCTGTTTATGCACATATGAAAGAAAAAGATGGTATTACGATTTATGAGACGTTAGAAGAACATACGAATCGTTGCAAATATTATTTTAAAAGAATATTTTATCAAAAGGAACTTGATTGTGTGGTACGAAGATTTAGTGAAGCATTGGAGTTTAAAAACAAAAAAGCTGTTTATCGGTGGATGATTAAGTTGTTATGGCAGATGATCATATTTCATGATATTGGAAAATGTAACCCGAATTTTCAACGAAAAAAGATGAAAAATAATGATGATTCTATACCAGAAAGTTTGAAAGGACTTTCTGGTATAGAACATTCCTTTTTATCTTCTATTCTATATCTGGATTACTTTTTTGATTTATTAGAAAAAGAAGAAGCATTTGAAAAAAAAGAGAAGAAGAAAATGATGGTCATAATCTGGGAACATGCTTATATTATATCCAGGCATCATAGCGATTTAGAGTCACTTAACAGTTATGCAGAGTGTACGGACAGTCCAGAAAAAAGAGAGTTGATACATTTTTTGTCTGATCAGAATAAATTCCCGAAGATACAAAAGCAGAATGAAAAGAATATTTTCAATGTTTTTAAGAAACATTATAGTGCAAAGAAGAACTTTGAAAAAGAAGAGAACATACAAAAATATTTTTATTACAGACTTGCATATTCATTACTTGTAGCAAGTGATTATCATGCGACAACGGAATTTATGCAAGATATGAAAAAAGATGATTTGGCAGATGGATTATCAATTGCAGAATATGAAGAATCATATAAGAATTCAGATATTTCAAAGAGTATTCGCAACTATGAACATACAAAATATATAGAGAAAGACAAACATCTTGAATCTATTACAGATATGAATGAACTTCGAAGTGAATTATTTCTTGATGCAGAAAAGGAATTAAATAAACATTTAGATAATGAGCTGTTTTTCTTAGAAGCTCCAACAGGAAGTGGGAAAAGTAACACAGCATTACAATTGAGTTTTCATTTAATGGGTGAACATGGAAAGAAGTTATTTTATATTTATCCATTTAATACGCTTGTTGAACAAAATATGAAAACATTGAGTGAGCTTTTCAAGGATAAGAAATTACAGGATCAAATTGTTGTGGTAAACTCATTGACACCGATTACAGTAAAAGAAAATATAAAAAATGAAGATTCTACGAATTATTATCAAGAAGCGTTATTGGATCGACAATTTTTGAATTACCCAATGATTTTATCAACGCATGTGAGTTTTTTTAATGTTTTATTTGGATCAAAAAAAGAAGATATTTTTGGATTTTACCAACTAACAGATTCTGTAATTGTGCTGGATGAAATTCAGAGTTATCGTAATTATATTTGGACAGAGATTATTACAATGTTAAAGTATTGTGCTTCGTTAATGGGCATGAAGATTATTATTATGTCCGCAACATTGCCTAATTTAGAAGTGTTAACAGACGAGAAAAATCAAGTAGTTCATTTAATGCAGAATCGAAATTTATATTTTGAACATCCGATTTTTAAGAATCGAGTCAAAATATCGTATGAGTTATTAGAAGATGATAAAATAACATATGAGAAATTGTTACAACACATTATTGAGAATAAGGAAAAACAACAAAAAATATTGGTTGAATTTATCAAAAAAGATTCGGCGTATACTTTTTATCAAATGCTGATAGAATCAAAAGAAATAGAATGTGATGTAAAATGTATTACAGGAGATGATTCTATTTATGAACGTGAAAAAATATTAAATCCAATAAAAAGTGGAGAAATGAAAGACCTGATTTTGGTAGCAACTCAGGTAATAGAAGCTGGTGTTGATATTGACATGGATGTTGGATATAAAAATGTTTCCTTACTTGATAGTGAAGAACAGTTTTTGGGTCGTATTAATCGTTCATGTAAGAGAAAAGGAAAGGCGTTTTTTTTCTATATAGATTCATGGGAAAAAATTTATCAAAAGGATTTTCGTAAAAATCGTGAATTTACATTATGTGAAAGGAATATGCAGCAAATCTTGGAGAATAAACATTTTTATGATTATTATAATCAGGTTTTTAAACTACTCCGTAAAAACTTAAACGAAAATACTGATGGAAAAGGAATAGAAGATTTTTGGAATAATATTAATAAGTTAAACTTTTCTGAAATTGCGAAAAGAATGCAATTGATAGATGATAATAGTTGGAGCATGGATATTGTTTTGTGTCGTAGACTTGAATTAGAAGATGGAACTGTTTTAGATGGCGAAAAAGTTTGGAATGAATACAAAAATATATTGGAAGATTCAGATATGGAATATGCAAAAAAGCAGATAAAACTTTCGGTTGCTCGAAGCAATCTTAAATATTTTACATATAGAATCAAAAAAAATTCAGATTTAATATATAATGATATTTTAGGAGAACTTCGATGTATCTATGATGGAGAACAATATTTTGAAAACGGAAAGTTAAACAAAAAGCTGTTGGAACAATCAGGAGGAGTATTTATTGATATTTAAAAGTACAAAATTTTACCAAGTGATTTCCAGAAAAAGTGTTAGAAATGGCTGAAATATGTACTTTTTTAGAAAAACAGTAAATTGAGGGGGCACTTGGAAAAAATAATGGAAAGGTACATAAAATCGTTGGTTTTTAAAAAAGACCATTAAAAAATGACGTAAAATCGTTGGTTAAACAATAACATGAGATGTTTTGAAATAGCGGAGCTTATGAAGCATACGCAGAAGATTGTTAGTTAAACAATAACATGAGATGTTTTGAAATAGCTTTAGATAGTAGTATCTTCCTTTTCTTTCATCTGTTAAACAATAACATGAGATGTTTTGAAATAAGTATTCATCTATCTTCTTCTGCATTTCTTTTACACGTTAAACAATAACATGAGATGTTTTGAAATAAAAAATTGATGGTAGATTAAAAAGTTTTTCATACAGTTAAACAATAACATGAGATGTTTTGAAATGGTTAGAAATAACTTGAACATTGAAATAAGGGGGTTGTTAAACAATAACATGAGATGTTTTGAAATTCAAGTCAACGGAAAAAATTATAAAGAGATGGAACAGGTTAAACAATAACATGAGATGTTTTGAAATACGCTTGCTGTTAATGTTTCAGGTGCATAGCAATAGGTTAAACAATAACATGAGATGTTTTGAAATATATACAGATCCGCTGGATGGAGAAATGTATGTATTGTTAAACAATAACATGAGATGTTTTGAAATAGGAATGACCTTGGAAATCCCATCTTGACGAGTTGTTAAACAATAACATGAGATGTTTTGAAATCAGTAATCGTCTTTTTCGCATACAGTTTCCATTTCTGTTAAACAATAACATGAGATGTTTTGAAATCTTCCTAAAAATTGCTACAAGGATGTCAAATTAACAGTTGAACAATAACATGAGATGTTTTGAAATACCTCTAAGGTCGGGGATGAATTCGCTCTCACCATTAGTTAAACAATAAAATAAATTTATAAGCACATTTGATTAATTTCTAATTTTAAGGAGGAGTCTATGAGAGTTAATGGAACATTAATCAATTATTATTTCCATTGTAAAAGACAGTGTTATTTACATGGAAATAGGTTGAATCTTGAAGATAATAGTGAAATCGTACAAATTGGAAAGGCAATTCATGAAGAACGATTACAAAGTTCGAACAGTGAAATAGCAATTGAAAATATTAAATTAGATAAATTAACAAAAGAGTATTTAACAGAGGTAAAAAAATCAGATGCTGATGTAGAAGCAGCAAAATGGCAATTATTATATTACCTAAGTGTTTTAAAAAATAAAGGAATTTATCGAAAAGGGAAACTAGAATTTGTTGAAAAAAACAAATCTAATAAAAAAGTAGTAATTTTGGAATTAACAGAGGAGAGGGAGAATGAATTAAAAAAAATTATTGAATCAATAGAAAAACTTTTAAATTGTCAAGACATACCAGAACGTCTTAATAAAAGTGGATGTAAAAAATGTGCATATTATGAGTATTGTTACATATGAAAGAAGGGATAATATGGGAAGTACAAGATATATTATGTCAATAGGAGAATTATCAAGGAAAGACAATTCTATATGTTTTCGAAAAAATGGTAAAAATGTATACATTCCAATTGAAAATACAAAGGAATTATTTTGTTTAAACGAAGTATCATTGAATTCAAAATTGTTGGATTTTTTAAGTCAAAATCATGTAATTGTACATTTTTTTAATTATTATGGTATGTATAGTGGAACTTTTTATCCAAAAGATCAATATTTAAGTGGGAGATTGTTAGTTGCCCAAGTAAATAAGTATCAAACAGATCGATTAAAAATCGCACAGGCTATTGTGAAAGTAATTGGAGATAATATAGCAGAAATTTTATATCATTATTATAAACATAATAAAAAGGAAGTAAAAGAAACAATTGATTGGTTGCGAAAGGACTTTGTAGAAAATATTTTGAAATCTCAAACAATAGAAGAGCTTATGAGCTATGAAGGACAAGCATGGGCTAAATTTTATGCCACATTTAAGTACTTCTTACCAGAAGATTTTATTATGAATAAACGAGTAAAAAGACCACCAGATAATCCGATGAATGCATTGATTTCATTTGGAAATACACTTTTATATGCTAAAACTGTATCAGCAATTTATAGAACACATTTAGATCAAAGAATTAGTTTTTTACATGAACCGGCTGAAAGGAGATTTTCATTAAGCTTAGATATAAGTGAGGTGTTTAAACCAATTATTGTATTCAAAACGATTTTTGAGTTAGTTAATAATGGTGCTAGAATATAAATAGTACAAGTCAAAATGAGAATCCCTAATTACAAATTTTATGGTACTATGTAGTTACCGCACTGAAGGAGGATCACATTATGGCAAAGCACTATGACAAACAATTTAAATTGGATGCAATCCAGTATTATCATGATCACAGAGAATTAGGATTGCAGGGTTGCGCTTCAAACTTAGGAATCAGTCATCAGACACTGTCTCGCTGGCAGAAAGAACTGCGTGATACCGGAGACATTGAGAGCCGTGGTTCTGGCAACTATGCTTCTGATGAAGCAAAGGAAATTGCACGTTTAAAGCGTGAACTACGTGATGCGCAGGATGCACTTGATGTATTAAAAAAAGCCATCAACATTCTGGGAAAATGACGGAAGCCATTTACCTCGAAGTTACTGAGAAGGCAGAAGCAGCCCACAAGGCTAAACGCCGTGTTTCTGTCTCCGGAATGTTGAAAATACTTGGCGTTTCACGTTCTGGCTATCGCGCATGGCTGAAACATGTTCCTTCCAATGCTGAAAAGCGTCGGGAATCAGTAAAAGCCAAAATCAAGGATATTTACGATAAATCTAAACAGAATTACGGTGCTCCCAAAATCACACAAGTGTTACGCAAAACAGGAGAAACTATTTCCGAGCGTACTGTTGGGCAGTACATGAAACAAATGGGCATTAAGGCTCAGTGGGTAAAGCCGTGGACAATCACCACAAGAGACTCCGATTTCAGTAGCAAACTTCAAAACATCCTTGATGAACAATTTAATCCAGAACGGCCAAATGCAGTTTGGTGTTCTGACATTACCTATATCTGGACGATAGATGGCTTCGTCTATTTGACCAGTATTATGGATTTATATTCTAGGAAAATCATTGCCTGGACATTGTCAAATACATTGGAAGTGTCCTGCGTGATTGAAACAATAAACAAAGCCAAGGCAAAACGAAAAATTGAAGAACCATTGATTATGCATTCCGATCGCGGCGTACAGTATGTTTCAAAGGAATACAAACGTGTCACTGCAAACATGCAGTGCAGTTATTCTAAAAAGGCTTATCCATGGGATAATGCCTGCATTGAATCATTTCATTCACTGATCAAGCGCGAATGGCTGAATCGCTTCAAAATCCGCGACTATAATCATGCATATCGATTGGTATTCGAATATCTGGAGGCATTCTATAACACCAAGCGAATCCATAGTCATTGCGATTACATGTCACCAAATGACTACGAAGAACTATACCGTAGATTGCAACAGAACGAAGAGCCAATGGCAAGTTAAGATGGGGAAAACCTCATTTTAACTTGTACTAAATCTTGACATAGGACCATAATCGAAGAATACAAGTAAAGAAACATTTTGAAAAAAGCGTCAATTATTGCTTGTTAAATGATGAAGGTAGAAAAATATTTATTGAAGCATTTGAAAAAAGAATGGATACAACGTTTATGCATCCGAAACTGAAACGTAAGGTGACCTATCGTACGGCAATTAAATTAGATTGTTATAAATTGATAAAATATATTTTAGAAGATCAGGAATTCGTTCCATTTTCATTGAAAGAGGGTGTATAATAAGTGAATGTAGTTAAAAATTATAATTATGCATTTTTATTTTATGATGTAAATGAAAAAAGAGTCCAAAAAGTATTTAAAATATGCAAAAAATATTTATCGCATTTTCAATATTCAGTTTTTAGGGGTGAAATTACACCATCTAATATGATACTTTTGTCCAACGAATTAAAAAAAGTTATAAAAAAAGATGAAGATTTTGTTTGTATAATAAAATTAAAAAATGATAATGTATTTGGTGAGGAAATATTGGGGTGTCCACGTAAAGATATTGGGGAAAGTTTGATACTTTAAGAATAAATTTTAACAGAATAGCCTACGAACTCTTATAAATTTCATTCATTATGCAAAGAATATGGATATAGAGTATGAGAAATTATGTAAAAGTTAGGATGCGAGTGAGAAATGTTAACACTTGAATTGTTAGAGATTACAGAAACAATGGTAAAATATAAATATTACCCAGAAGCTTTAAAAGAATATGGAATTATTATGATTGATAGAATGTCTGAGGAAAGGAAGGTTGAAAAAGAAGTTACTGGATATGGAAGTAATTATTTAGCCCATGCATTTAGAAGAATTAAAGAATATATAAAGAATGGAAATTTTCAAGAAAAAGATATCGTTGCGTGGTATTAGAAAAATATAAATATATAGTTATTGGGGTGAAAATTGTAATCATGTTTTAAACATTAAAGGTGAAATACAAAATGAATATAGAAGCTTTTAACACAGATACTTTACGAAAACTAGTCCGCAATCTACAAGATGAAAATAAAAAATTAAGGGAAAAGCTGGATGAAGCCAATATACCATACGAAGAAATAAATCTTTTTGAACAACCAATTGATAAATCAGCAGAATACGATCCAGACCAAGGTGGGCGCATTATTCATCCAGGATATATCACAGAAAATATGGCAAAGCGTTTTTTCGCTATGTTTTGGGGAAGAGAAGATGTCTATGCCAAAAGAGCAAGAAATGGTGTCTATTTTCCTCAATGTGATAACCGCTGGAATAGCTATTTGTGTCCTAAACAACAAAAGAAGAAAGTATATTGTGATGAATGTAGCAATAGGAAATGGACAAGGCTTGATGTAAAAAAGATCATTACACATTTGTTAGGATATAAAGAAGATGAATCAGATGTCATAGGAGTATATCCACTTTTACCAGATGGTACTTGTAGATTTCTTGTATTTGACTTTGATAATCATGAAAAAGATGCGGAGAAAACAGATTTTGCAAATCAGAATGATGAATGGAAAGAGGAAGTCGATGCATTGCGAAAGATGTGTGAACAAAATGGAATTCATCCATTAGTGGAAAGATCCAGATCAGGAAGAGGTGCACATGTATGGATTATCTTTCAACAAGCAATTCCTGCATCAAAGGCAAGAAATTTTGGATTTATGTTGTTAGATAAAGGTGCATCATCTGTCAATTTAAAATCATTTCATTATTATGATCGTATGTATCCATCACAAGATATGGCAAATAGTAATTGGGTGGCGAATGCTGCCAAAGAAAGCGAGGTGTTACAATGACCATAGAAGAAATTCTTGCAGGAGAATCGAAGAATGTGGAGTTTAAGGAGAACCTACCGGAGAAGAGTATCAAATATATGAAGTCTGTGGTTGCCTTTGCAAATGGAATCGGAGGAAAAATCATTTTCGGAATTGCCGATAAAACCAGAGAAGTTGTTGGCTTTGACAAGGAAGATGTGTTCAAGAAAATGGATGCCATTGCTAATGCCGTATCAGACAGCTGTGAACCGGCAATCATCCCGGATATCACGTTACAGACGATTGAGGGTAAAACTGTTATTGTGGTAGAGGTTTCTGAGGGCAGACAGCGTCCATATTATATTAAAGCTCTTGGCAGAGATGGCGGTGTATATGTCCGTGTTGCTGGAACTACTCGCCTTGCCGATGAGTATATGATAAAAGAATTATTGTTTGAGGGTAGTAATCGTTACTATGATCAGGCTTTATGTACAGGGTTAAAAGTTACTGATGAAGATATTGATGCCCTTTGCAAAGCTATGAGGGAGCAGGCTGTCAAAAATGCCTGTACAGAGGAGCAGAAAGCAGTGATTAAAGATGTAGGCAGACAGCAGTTGCGTTCCTGGGGCATTTTGATTGAGCGTGATGGAAAAGATTATCCATCCAATGCGTTTGCTATTTTGACTGGTAACGGAGGACTTCATGTTGCAACGCAATGTGGTGTATTCAAAGGGACAACAAAAGCAGTTTTTGTTGACCGTAGAGAATATACAGGTCCGCTTTGGGAGCAGATAGATGAAGCATTTCAGTTTGTCCTGAGAAATATTCATTTGGGTGCTACTATTGTGGGAATTTATCGTCAGGATGTTTATGAGATTCCACCAGATGCTATTCGTGAGTTAATCATCAATGCTATGGTACATCGTAGTTATCTGGATCATGGTACGATACAGGTGGCGGTATATGACAACCGATTAGAAATTACTTCTCCAGGGAAGCTGCCAATGGGACAAACGATGGAGCGTATGAAAGAAGGCTATTCTAAGATCAGAAATGAAGCTCTTGCTCACGCGTTTGCTTACATGAATCTGATCGAGCATTGGGGAAGTGGCATTCCGAGAATTATAGACAAAGTAACTGCTGCCGGACTGCAGGAGCCGGAGTTTATTGGTGGCGAAGTTGATTTGCGTATCAATATTTATCGAGGTCAGGTTGATACCAATAACGCCATGATTAACGCCAATGGCGTTAAAT
>ERZ772901.1976-NODE-1976-length-14186-cov-18.508740_pt1 | contig 14186 bp, 10 predicted proteins | sample MGYA00512123_ERZ772901 | MGnify/ENA primary metagenome ERZ772901 (study PRJEB29015, sample SAMEA2737711) | human gut metagenome | biome: human gut; feature: human-associated habitat; material: faeces | place: China | collected 2012 ...
GATTTCAAGCTGAAATACCGCCGCAGCGTGCTGGGCGTGGCGTGGAGCGTGCTGAACCCGCTGCTGACCTGTCTGGTCATGTGGGCCGTGTTCGGTGCGCTGTTCAACCAGCGCGGTCAGGGCATCGAGGACTTTCCGCTGTTCCTTATCATCGGCCAGCTGATGTTCAACTTCTTCCGCGAGAGCACGACCATGGCCATGGAGAGCGTGCTGAAGAACGGCCCGCTGCTGCGCAAGGTCTATATTCCCAAATACATCTTTCCGCTGGAAAAGTGCTGCTTTGCGCTCGTCAACTTCTTTTTCAGTCTCGTGGCACTGTTTATCGTCGCGCTGCTGACCTGGTCGCACATCTCGATCGGGACTGTGCTGCTGGCCATTTATCCCCTTGTGATGCTGTTTATTTTCAGTCTGGGCATCGGGCTGATTTTGTCCACGCTCTACGTTTTTGTGCGTGACATCATGCACATCTGGGAGGTCTTTTGCACACTGCTTGTCTACGGCAGCGCCATCTTCTACGACCCGCGCCAGATGGAAAGCTGGATGCAGTACGTCATCAACCTGAACCCCATCTACTGGTACATCACCGCCGTGCGTTCCTGCGTCATGTGGGGCGAGGGGCTGACCCCCAACATGGTGCTGATTCCGTTCCTCTGTGCCGCGCTGAGCCTGGGCCTCGGCATCTGGGTGTTCAAAAAGAATCAGGACAAGTTCGTCCTGTACATGTAAGGGGGCATCGAAATGGCAGAGCAGAAACCCATCATCTCCATCGACCATGTTTCGATGCGCTTCAACCTCTCCAAGGAAAAGCATGAAAGCCTGAAAGAGTACTTTGTCGCGCTGCTGCACGGCGGTGTGCGGTTTGACGAGTTCTTCGCGCTGGACGATGTATCGTTTGATATTATGCCCGGCGATTTCTACGGCCTCATCGGCCTGAACGGCAGCGGCAAGTCTACGCTGCTGAAAGTGATTTCCGGCGTCTACAAGCCCAGCGCCGGCAAGGTCACGGTCAACGGTACGATTGCGCCGCTGATCGAATTGGGCGCGGGCTTTGACATGGACCTGACCGCACGGGAAAACATTTATTTAAACGGCACCGTGCTGGGCTACACACCCAAGTACATCGACTCAAAGTTCGACGACATCGTCGAATTCAGCGAATTGCAGGATTTTCTCGACGTGCCGCTGAAAAACTACTCCTCCGGCATGGTCGCGCGTCTGGCGTTCGCCGTGGCAACGATAACAAAGCCCGACATCCTGATTGCCGACGAGATCCTTTCCGTCGGTGACTTCCTGTTTCAGGAGAAGTGTGAAAAGCGGATGGCCGAGCTGCTGTCCGGCGGCACGACGGTCATTCTGGTCAGCCACTCCATTGACCAGATCGAGCGTATGTGCAACAAGGTAGCCTGGCTCGACCACGGCCATCTGCGCCGCATCGGCGCGACGAAGGAAATTACCGCCGAGTACCGAAGGTTCGAGAAAAAGGACGCCATGCCGGCCAAAGTCACCGAGGAATAAGCTATGTCCGAGAACACGAAACCGAACAACGAGCGCCCTGCCGACCTGGCCGTACAGGACAGCGTCGGCGGCATGGCGCGGCGGCTTTTGAACCCCGCCCACCTGCGGGACCTCGCGGGGCGCAGCGTCAAGACCCTGCGGGAGCAGGGGGCCGAGCAGCTCTGGCGCGATGTGAAATTCCGCGTCGGGCTGGCGATGCACCACGACGACTGGCGGCACCGCGCCGACATTCCGCTGCGCCGGGAGCTGAAGGCCCAGCGCGCCGCGCACCTGCAGGGGCCGAAGATCAGCATCATCGTGCCGCTGTACAACACGCCCGCCAAGCTGTTTGACGAGATGCTGCAAAGCGTCGTCAGGCAGACCTACACAAACTGGGAATTGGTGCTGGTGGACGCATCCGACGCCGACAAGCGGCTGGAGCGCCGTCTGCCCAAGGCTGTGCCCGGCACGATTGTGTATGAGCCGATTGAAAACGGCGGCATTGCCCTCAACACGACCCGCGGATTTGCGCTGGCGCACGGCGAGTACGTCACGCTGCTGGATCACGACGACGTGCTCTACCCGAACGCGCTGTTCGAGGTTGTGCAGACGATACAAAACACCGGAGCAGATTTTGTCTATAGTGATGAAATCGTTCTCTCCGCCGATTTGAAGGAGTTGGGCGGCTACCACTTCAAGCCCGACTTTGCGCCCGACTACCTGCGCGGGGTCAACTTTATCACGCATCTGGCTGTGTTCAGCCGTCCGCTGCTGGACGCGGCGGGCGCGTATGAGTCGAAGGAGTTTGACGGTGCGCAGGACCATGATTTGATCCTGCGCCTGACAGAAAAAGCACAGCGCATCGAGCATATCAAGAAGGTGCTCTACATCTGGCGTGCCGCGGCCGGCTCCACCGCCGCGGGCATGGAGGCCAAGCCCTACGCCGTCGCGGCGGGGGAGCGCGCCATCGACGCGCAGCTCAAGCGTCTCGGTCTGCCGGGCCACGCCATGGCCGTGCCCGACGCGCCCGGCGCATTTCAGGTGCGGTACGAGCTGACCGGCCACCCGAAGATCAGCGTACTGATCCCCAGTAAAGACCACATTGACGACCTGGACCGCTGCCTGACGAGCCTGTACAAAAACGCGGGCTACGACAATTTTGAGGTCATCGTCATCGAGAACAACTCCACCGACCCGGCGACGTTTGTCTATTACGAGACACTGCCCAGCCGCTTTGCCGACTGCCGCGTCGTCTATTACAAGGGCGTGTTCAACTTCTCGGCCATCAACAACTTCGGCGCGACGTTCGCCGAGGGCGAGCACCTGCTGCTGCTCAACAACGACATTGAGGTGTTGTCCCACGACTTTCTGCGGGAATTGCTCAGCTACAGCCAGCGCCCCGACGTGGGTGCGGTGGGCGCGAAGCTCTACTACCCCGACGACACGATCCAGCACGCGGGCGTGCTGATGGGCATCAATGGCAGCGCGGGCCACAGCCACAAGAGCTACCCTCGCACCGCTGTGGGGGACATGTACCGCTTGGTCACGACGCAGAATTATATGGCCGTGACGGGTGCCTGCCTGATGACAAAAGCGTCGCTTTACCGCGCATTTGGCGGGCTGGACGAGGAAAAGTTTGCCGTCGCCTACAACGATGTGGACTACTGCCTGAAGCTGTGGCAGAAGGGGCTGTTGAACGTTTACACCCCGCGCGCCGAAGCCTACCACTACGAGAGCAAGAGCCGCGGTCTGGATACCTTAAGCGAGAACGCCAAGCGGTATGAGCGCGAAAAGGCGAATTTCTACGCGAAATATCAGCAGTATATCGACAATTACGACCCCTATTACAACCCCCATTTCAACAATCTGTTTGAGAATTTCGGGTTGAAGTGATGAAGCCGAAGCGAAAAATCAACCGCCTGACGGAGTATGATTACGCCCAAAGCGGCGCGTATTTCATCACAATCTGCACGCATGGACGGCAGAAGATTTTGTGGGATAGCAATACGTTCACGGAAGTCGAGGATGTAGGGGCGAGCATTGCTCGCCCGCCTTATCCGAAGCGGGAAAAATCGTAGAGCAGTGTATTTTTGAAATTCCGACCCATTATCCGCACATTTCGGTAGAGAAATATGCGGTCATGCCGAACCACGTTCATTTGTTGCTGCTAGTCCAAAACGGGCAGGGCGGGCGACCAATGGTCGCCCCTACAGTCTCTACCGTTATACAGCAGTTTAAAGGTGTAGTTTCCAAACGGCTTTCCCACTCTATCTGGCAAAAATCCTTCCATGATCATATTGTGCGCACGGAGCAAGGGTACTCGCAAATTTGGCAATACATCGATACCAACCCCCGCCTTTGGCACAAAGACTGCTTTTATGAGGAGCCATCCCATGAGCCTTGAAACGAAACGCATCAAAGAACTGTTCGGCTATGCGCGGACGCTGACGAAAGAACAGGGCGTCGGCGTCATGGCCGGGCGGGCCGTCGGCTTTTTTAAGCGGCGGTTCTTCGGCAAAAAAGCGCGGTATCTGCCGTCGAAGCAGACGCTGGAGACCCAGCGTGCCGACGCAGCCGCCCGCGCCGACGACTGGCCGACTATCAGCATTCTAACGCCGCTGTACAACACACCGCCGCAGTTTTTGCAGCAATTTTTGGACAGCGTGCAGGCCCAGACCGCGCCGAATTGGCAGCTGGTTCTGGTGGACGCCAGCGACGGTGCCCACCCCGACGTGGGCGAGACAGTCCGCACCCGCGCCGCGCAGGACAAGCGCATTGTCTACGCCAAAATCGAGAACAAGGGCATTGCCGCCAATACGAACGAGGCCGCGAAGCTCGCAGCGGGTGAGTATCTGGCCCTTGCCGACCACGACGACATGCTCGCGCCTCATGCCGTCTATTGCATGAGCAAAGCGCTGGCCGAGAGCGGCGCGGCGTTTGCCTACAGCGACGAGGCCCTGTTTGAGAAAACGCCCGAGCACCCGCGCGTCGGCCACTTCAAGCCCGATTATGCGCCCGAGTACCTGATGGCCGTCAACTACATCTGCCATCTGGCCGTGTTCAAAAAATCGCTGTTCGACGCCGTCGGCGGTGAGCGCCCGGCCTGTGACGGTGCGCAGGATCACGATTTATTCCTGCGTCTCATCGACGAAATGCAGCGCCGTGACCCCGCAGCCAAGCCGCTGCACATCCCGCAGGTGCTGTATTACTGGCGCGTGCACGCGGCATCCACCAGCGGCGGCACGGCGGCCAAGCCCTATGTGGAAAAGGCTGCGCAAAAGGCCGTGGCCGACCATCTGGCCGCCACAGGGCGTCAGGGCAGGGTGGAGCCGGGCAAATTCCCGGGCACCTGCCATGTGGTGTGGGACATTCCCGAGCCGCAGCCGCTCGTGTCTATTTTGATTCCCAACAAGGACCACACCGACGATTTGGAAAAATGCCTGCACAGCATCTACGCCAAAACGACCTACGAGAATTTCGAGGTCATCGTCATCGAGAACAATTCCACCGACCCGGCCACAGCGGCCTACTACAAAAAACTGCCGGAGCGGTATGACCGCGCGCGGGTCGTGACTTACAAGGGCGGCTTCAACTTCAGCCGCATTAACAATTTTGGCCGCAGGTACGCGGCGGGCAAGTACCTGCTGCTGCTCAACAATGACGTCGAGGTCATCAACGGCGACTGGCTCACCCAGATGGTGGGCGAGTGCAGCCAGCCCGGCGTCGGCCTCTGCGGGGCAATGCTCTACTATCCCGACGACACGATCCAGCACGCCGGCATCATCACGGGGCTGGGCGGCTACGCCGGGCACAGCCACAAGTACCACAAGCGCGGCGGCAGCGGGTATATGTTCCGGCTGGCCACGGTGCAGGATTTCTCCGCCGTGACAGCGGCCTGCCTGCTGGTGCGCACCGCCGTTTACGACGAGCTGCACGGCCTGGATGAGGAGTTCACGGTTGCCTACAACGATGTGGACTTCTGCCTGCGTGCGCGCGACGCGGGCTGGCGCATTGTCTGGACGCCCTACGCCGAGCTCTACCACTACGAAAGCAAGTCCCGCGGCTCCGATGAGAACGATCCCGCCAAAAAAGCACGCTTTGACGCTGAACATGAACGTCTCTACGCCGTGCACGGGCGGGAGAATATTCTGCATGACCCCTATTACAGCCCGTCGCTGTCGCTGGATTATGAGGATTTCCGCGAGAGCGGGGATTTGCGGAATCTGAAATGAGTTGATTGCCTTCCCCCGTGGGGGAAGGTGCCCGAGGCCCCGACCGAGGACGGATGAGGTGTGGGTTTGCCCTATTGCCCGTCAGTGGGAAATTCCTGGTAAGTTTGCCCCTCAGCAGTCAGCGGGCGGGGCCGCTGACTGTTTCCCCTCTGGGGAAGCCATACTGACAAAAAATGCACGCCGTAAATTTCACGGCGTGCATTTTTATTATTCTTTTTTATCCGGCGGGAACTCACCCTGTTTTTCGGCTTCCAGGCGGCTCAGGCGGGCTTCGAGCTCGGAGATGCGCTGGTTGACAATATCCGGCAGATCCTGCTGGTCCAGATCGTCCGCCGGGCAGCACTTGATATTGCCGACGCGGACGATCTCCGCGGGTACACCGACGGCAGTGGCGTTGGCGGGCAGGTTCTTCAGCACAACGCTGCCCGCGCCGACGCGGACGTTGTCACCGATGTAGACCGGGCCCAGCACCTTCGCGCCCGCGCCGATCAGCACATTGTCGCCCAGCGTCGGATGGCGCTTGCCGGTGTCCTTGCCGGTACCGCCCAGGGTGACGCCGTGGTAGATCGTGCAGTTGTCGCCGATCTCCGTCGTCTCACCAAAGACGATGCCCATACCGTGGTCGATAAAGAGCTTGCGCCCGATCTTGGCGCCGGGGTGGATCTCGATGCCGGTCAGGTGGCGCGCCAGCTGGCTGACAAAACGGGCCAGGAAGAAACACCGGTGGTTGTACAGAAAATGTGCGATCTTGTGCGTGACCAGCACATGAAAGCCGGGGTACAGGATGATGACCTCCGCCACATTGCGCGCGGCGGGGTCCTTATCGCGGATATTTTTTGCATCTTCCCAAAGGCCCATAGTTCGTTCCTCTTCCTATTTACCATACTTATTATAAATATACCACAAAGCCGGACAAAGTGCAATGCTGTACGCGCCGCGCGCGGATTTTTGCGGATTTTGTCAAATCCTCCAAAAGTCAGCGCAAAAATCTATAAAATCCTTACTTTTGCAAAAAGCCCGTTTGCATTGACACCGCCGCCCCTGCATGGTACAATAAGTAAAACCTGGGTAAAGCCATAGGAAGGAGTGTGCCGGGATGATGCGTTTTATTTCTGTCTTTAAAAATCACGGCGCAGTGTTCTTTCCCGTCGCTGCTTTGTGTATGACTTTTTGACTTTTCCCTTTTTGGGAAAAGTTTTTTTTTGCAAAAATATCCCTGCGGGATGTTTTTGCATGGGGCTTTGTAGGGGCGAGCATTGCTCGCCCGCAGGCCGTTTGCCTCATGCGCGGCTTTCCCGCAGAAGCTCAACCACGCAAAGTTGACGGGCGAACAATGTTCGCCCCTACACTCTCAGCTATGACAAAGTTTCCTATTTTTAAGGAGGTTCCCACCATGCTGATCCGCAACGCAAAGGACAGCGCGGGCAAGGCCATTGAGGTCTGGCTGCGCGACGGAAAAATTGCCGCTGTCGGTCTGGGGCTGCTCGTCCCGGAAGGGGAGGAGGTGCTCGACGCGAAGGGCCGCACGGTCCTGCCCGCCTTCATCGACACCCACTGCCACTGGCGCACCCCCGGCTTTGAGTACAAGGAGGACATCTCCACCGGCTCCGCCGCGGCTGCCGCGGGCGGGTACACCTTCGTCAACCTGATGCCCAACACGAAGCCGGTCTGCTCCAGTGCCGAGATCGCCCACGCCGTCGAGGCCGAGGCCGCCCGCGTCGGCCTGTGCAACGCAAACCAGACCGTCTCCATCACGAAGGACTTCGACGGCAAAACGCTGGATCATCTGCTGACCCTGCCCGAGGACATCAAGTTCATCACCGAGGACGGCAACGGCGTCATGAACAACGCCGTCATGGCCCGTGCGTTCGCGATTGCCACCGAGCGCGGCCTGACCATTATGTCCCACGCCGAGGACCGCGAGATCAGCCCCTGGGACTACCGCCTGGCCGAGAACATCGAGACCGTGCGCAACTGCCATCTGGCCGAGTACTACGGCACCCGGTTGCACATGTGCCACGTCTCCACCAGGGAATCCGTCGATGCCGTCCGCATGAGCCGGATGCGCGGTGCGCGGGTCAGCTGCGAGGTCACGCCGCACCACCTGTGGTTTGACGACAGCCGCCTGACCTACCGCGTCAACCCGCCCATCCGCAAGGCGGACGACGTGACCGCGCTGATCGACGCCATCAAGGACGGCACCGTGACCTGCATCGGCACCGACCACGCCCCCCACACCGCCGAGGAGAAGGAGAAGGGCGCTGCCGGTATGGTGGGTCTGGAAACGGCCTTCGGCATCTGCTACACCAAGCTCTGCCGTGAGCAGCGTCTGCCGCTGGAAATGCTCAGCTTCCTGATGAGCGCCGGTCCCGCCGCCGTGCTGGGCCTGGCCGACCGCAAGGGCATGCTGGAGCCGGGCTACGACGCCGACATCGTGCTGGTTGACCTTGACCACATGTACGAGGTCCACGCCGACGAGCTGCACAGCAAGAGCAAGAACTGCCCCTACGACGGCGCACTGCTGTACGGAAAAGTGGTAACCACGATCAAAGGCGGGAAGGTTACGTTCCAGATTGAAGAATAACACCCCTTCACGCACAAAACACCCGTAGGGGCACTTTCTATATGCGCCCGTGCAAGGCTGCCGCTGGCACAGTCCCGCGGGCGGATATGGAATCCGCCCCTACGATTCCCAGCATTATATAATAGAGCCGCAATTTATATACATCAAACGGAGGAATCAGCATGCTTACCAACATGGACAAGCTCTACGAGAGCGTCGCAGCAAACGGCCCGGTCTGCGTGGGCCTGGACACCGAGATCAGCTACCTGCCCACCACCGACACCGCCAAGACGGCAGGGGAGAACGTCGTCGCGTTCAACCGTGCGCTGATCGACGCCACCAAGGGCGTCGCGGGTTGCTACAAGGTGCAGATCGCCTATTATGAGTCCCTGGGCCTGGACGGCATGCGCGCCTACGCCGAAACGCTGAAGCTGGCCCGCGCCACCGGCCTGCCCGTCATTGCCGACATCAAGCGCGGCGACATTGCCAAGACCGCCGAAATGTACGCCAAGGCGCACTTTACCGGCGATTTCGAGGCCGACATCATCACGCTGGCCCCCTACATGGGCCTTGACTCCATCAGCCCGTATCTGCCGTACTGCGCCGAGCAGGGCAAGGGTGTGTTCGTGCTCTGCCGTACCTCCAACCCCGGCGCGAAGGACTTTGAGTACAAAAAGCTCGACGATGGCCGCCATGTGTACGACCTCGTCGGTGACAGCCTGACCGCCCTTGGCAAGGACTACATGGGCGAGCACGGTTATTCCAGCATCGGCCTGGTCATCGGCGGCACCCACACCGAGGAGGCCACCGCCATCCGCGCGGCCTACAAGGACACCTTCTTCCTGATCCCCGGCTACGGCGCACAGGGCGGCAAGGCGGCGGACATCGCGCAGTACCTGACCAAGGGCAACGGCGGCGTTGTCAACTCCAGCCGCGGCATCCTGCTGGCCTACAAGAAGCAGCCCGGCGTTGCCTTTGACGAGGCTGCCTACAACGAGTGCGTGCGTATGCGGGAGGATATTCAGGGTGAATGCAACAAGCTGTAATCTGACGGTCCTGCGTCAGGAAACCGTCGCAGAGGATATTATGCGCCTTACGGTCCAGTGGCAGGACCGCAGCCGCGAGCCCCACGCCGGGCAGTTTTACATGCTGCGCGCCTGGGCCGCGGACGCCACGCCGATTCTTTCCCGCCCCATCAGCGTTGACGACTTTGACAACCAGACCGGCGCACTGACCTTCCTGTATCAGGTCAAGGGCGAGGGCACCCACAAGCTGGCCGCGCTGAAAAAGGACGACACGCTGACCGTGACCGGCCCCTGCGGCAACGGCTTTGACACTGCCGCACTGGCCGGGCAGTACAAGCGCATTGCCGTGGTCGGCGGCGGCATCGGCACCGCGCCGCTGCTGCTGCTCTGCAAGGAGCTCTGCCGCGCGGGCGTGCGCCCCGACCTGTTCGTGGGTTTCCGCGACACGACCTACGGCATGGACCGCTTTGTGCCCTGGTGCCGCGACATCTACGCCGCAACCGACTCCGGCAAGGAGGGACACCACGGCCTGGTCACCGACCTGCTGGACGTGAGCAAGTACGACATTGTGCTGACCTGCGGCCCCATGGTCATGATGCGCGGCGTGGCTAAGCTCTGCGCCGCCGCTGGCGTGCCCTGCCTGGCCAGCCTTGAAAAGAAGATGGCCTGCGGTCTGGGCGCGTGCCTGGGCTGCACCTGCCATACGAAAATCGGCCCGGTCACCGTCTGCAAGGACGGCCCGGTCTTTAACGCACAGGAGGTGTTTGACTGATGGCAGACCTGCATGTTGATTTTCTCGGCAAGCGGCTGGCCGGGCCGGTCATCGCAGCCAGCGGCACCTTCGGCTTCGGCCCCGAGTACGCGGGCATTGAGGATCTGCGCGTGCTGGGCGGCATCTCCGGCAAGGGGCTGACCCTGAACGGCCAGCCCGGCAACGAGGGTGAGCGCCTCTACGAGACGCCGTCGGGCCTGATGAACTCCATCGGCCTGCAGAACCCCGGTGTGCAGCACTTTATCGACCACGAGCTGCCTGCCATGCGCCGGTGCGGCACCACCGTCTGGGCGAACCTCGGCGGCCACACGATTGAAGAAAACGTCGAGGGCGTGCAGATGCTCTGCGCCGCGGGCGTGGATTTTATTGAGCTGAACATCAGCTGCCCCAACGTCAAGCAGGGCGGTCTCGCGTTCGGCATCCGCGCGGCAGACGCCGGCGAGGTCGTCAGCGCGGTGCGCAAGGTCTGCACCGTGCCGCTCATCGTTAAATTGAGCCCGCAGGCCGAAAGCATCCCCGAGATGTGCAAGGCCGTTGAGGCTGCCGGCGCGGACGCCATCAGCCTGTGCAACACCTTTCAGGCGTGCGCGATCGATCTGGAAAAGCGCCGTCCCGTGTTCAACAACACGTTTGCGGGCCTGTCCGGCCCGGCGGTGCGTCCCATCGCCCTGCGCATGGTCTGGCAGGCCGTGGGGGCCGTCAGCATCCCCGTCGTAGGACTGGGCGGCATTCTGACGGGTAAGGACGCCTTGGAGTTCATCATGGCCGGTGCAGCGGCGGTACAGGTCGGCACCGCGAACTTCCTGGACCCGAAGGCCTGCACCCGCATCACGAACGAGATCGGCCAGTGGATGGACGCCCACGGCGTCAAGACGCTGGATGAGATCAGAGGGTGCGCACGGTAAATCACCGGCTGCCTTCCCCTCAGAGGGAAGGTGCCCGAGGCCCCGCCCGAGGGCGGATGAGGGGAGAGTCCCCGCAACCGCCCGTTCACGGGCTATGACGGCAAGCCCGGCCCTCATCAGTCGGCGGGCGGGCCGCCGACAGCTTCCCCCGCGGGGGAAGCCGCCCCACCATATACATTTTGCTTGCATTTTTATACAAAATATGCTACTATAAGTTGAATAACATACAGGAGGAACAAATTATGGCACGCGAAGCACTTGAAGTTTTAAAGGAATGTGAAGCATTTTTAGAGGGGCACTTCCTGCTTTCCTCCGGGCGTCACTCCGGCGCTTACTGCCAGATGGCATTTCTGCAGCAGTACCCCGACAAGGCCGCCGAGGTCATGGCCCCGGTTGCCGAGAAGCTCAAGGAGCTGAACATTGACGTCGTGGTCGGCCCTGCCATGGGCGGCATCGTCTACGCCTACGAGCTGGGCCGCCAGATGGGCAAGCGCGCCATCTTCACCGAGCGCGTCGACAACGTCATGACCCTCAAGCGCTTCAGGATCAACCCGGGTGAGCGCTGCATCATCGCCGAGGACGTCGTCACCACCGGTGTTTCCAGCCTCGAGACCAAGCGCGTCATCGAGGAAAACGGCGGCATCTGCGTGGGCATTGCCTGCGTCGTGGACCGCACCCGCGCCGAGGCCCCGTCCCCGATCCCCATCGTCGCCAGCGCCCTCAAGCTCGACCTGCCCAACTACGCCCCTGAGGAATGCCCCATCTGCAAGGAGGGCAAGCTCCCGCTGGTGCACCTGGGCAGCCGCAAAATGAAGGAAGCTGCGAAGCAAACCCTGTAAAAGATAGGAGATAGGAGATGGGTACAGTTTGCCTTTTCTCCTCTCTCCTCACTCCATATCTTAAATGTAAAGTGAGAGGCTACCAACTATGCAGGCATATCTGATATTGGCCAATGGCCGGGTGTTCCGCGGCGTCAGCGTAGGCTGCCCCGGTACCACCATCGGTGAGGTCGTCTTTGCAACCGGTATGGTCGGCTTTGAGGAAACCCTGACCGACCCCAGCTACTACGGCCAGATCATCACCCAGACCTATCCGCTCATCGGCAACTACGGCATGAACAGTGAGGATGTCGAGAGCACGAAGATTTGGGCCAGGGGCTACATTGTGCGCGAGGCGTGCAAGACCCCGTCCAACTTCCGCAGTGAGGAAACGCTGGATGCCTTCCTGAAAAAGAACGGCATCATCGGCATTGAGGGCATCGACACCCGCAGCCTGACCCGCACCCTGCGGGAGAGCGGCGTTATGAACGGCGCGATCACCACCGAGTTCGACCCCGACGCCGAACCCGAGAAGAAGGCCGCGCTGCTGCCCGAGATCGCCGCCTACGCCGTTGTCGACGCCGTCAAGGCCGTCACCTGCCGCGAGGCCGTGACCTATGAGCCGACGGCTGCCGGTGCATGGGGTGACACGCCGCTGCACGTGGCGCTGCTCGACCTGGGCTGCAAGAACAACATTGTGCGCTGCCTGCAGAAGCGCGGCTGCCGCGTGACCGTGCTGCCCGGCACGACCACCGCCGCCGAGCTGGCCGCCCTCAACCCCGACGGCCTCATGCTCTCCAACGGCCCCGGCGACCCGGCAGAGAACGTGGAAATCATCGCGAACATCCGTGAAATGCTGAGCACCGGCATCCCGACCTTCGGCATCTGCCTGGGCCACCAGCTGACCGCCCTGGCCGCCGGTGCCAAGACCTGCAAGCTGAAATACGGCCACCGCGGCGCCAACCAGCCCGTCACCAGCCCGGCCAAGCAGCGCACCTTTATCACCAGCCAGAACCACGGCTACGCCGTTATGGCGGACACCCTGCCCGAATCCGTCGGCCAGATGAGCTACTTCAACGCCAACGACGGCACCTGTGAGGGCGTCGACTACTTGAAATGGAACTGCTTCACCGTGCAGTTCCACCCCGAGGCCAACGGCGGCCCCAAGGACACCGAATTTCTGTTTGACCAGTTCGTCAGCCGTATGCTGGCCGCGAAAGGAGTAATCAACAATGCCTAAAGACCCGCGTATCAAAAAGGTACTGGTCATCGGCTCCGGCCCCATCATCATCGGTCAGGCGGCAGAGTTTGACTACTCCGGCACGCAGGCCTGCCGTGCGCTGAAATCCGAGGGCGTCGAGACCGTCCTCGTCAACTCCAACCCCGCCACCATCATGACCGACCCCGACATTGCCGATCATGTTTACATTGAGCCGTTGACCGCCGAGGTTATCGAGCGCATCATCGAGAAGGAGAAGCCCGACGCCATCCTGCCGAACCTGGGCGGCCAGATGGGCCTGAACCTGTCGATGGAGCTGGCCCGCAGCGGATTTTTGGACCGCAGCGGCGTCCGCCTGCTGGCCTGCAAGCCCGACACGATTGACCGTGCCGAGGACCGCCAGCTGTTCAAGGACACGATGGAGAAGCTGCACCAGCCCATCATCCCTTCTAAGGTTGTGGAAGATCTGGACGACGCGCTGGACTTTGCCGAGGTCATCGGCTACCCCGTCATCGTCCGCCCCGCCTTCACGATGGGCGGCACCGGCGGCGGCATCTGCGAGGACCGCGAGAAGCTGCACGAAATTGCCACGAACGGTCTGCGCCTGTCCCCGATCCATCAGATCCTCGTTGAGAAGTGCATTTCCGGCTGGAAGGAAATCGAGTACGAGGTCATGCGTGACTCCAAGGGCAACGTCATCACGGTCTGCAACATGGAGAACCTTGACCCCGTCGGCATCCACACCGGCGACTCCATCGTCGTCGCGCCCAGCCAGACCCTGTCCGATAAAGAGTACCAGATGCTCCGCACCGCCGCGCTGGACATCATCACCGAGCTGGGCATCGAGGGCGGCTGCAACTGCCAGTTTGCCCTGAAGCCCGACAGCTTTGAGTACGCGGTTATTGAGGTCAACCCCCGTGTGTCCCGCTCCTCCGCGCTGGCCTCCAAGGCGACGGGCTACCCGATTGCCAAGGTCGCGACCAAGATCGCGCTCGGCTACACGCTGGACGAGATCACGAACGATGTCACGGGCGAGACCTGCGCCTGCTTTGAGCCGGCCCTCGACTATGTCGTCGTCAAATACCCGAAGTGGCCGTTCGATAAGTTCGTCTACGCCGACAAGTCTCTGGGCACCCAGATGATGGCCACCGGCGAGGT
>ERZ772901.1980-NODE-1980-length-14136-cov-2.684255_pt1 | contig 14136 bp, 10 predicted proteins | sample MGYA00512123_ERZ772901 | MGnify/ENA primary metagenome ERZ772901 (study PRJEB29015, sample SAMEA2737711) | human gut metagenome | biome: human gut; feature: human-associated habitat; material: faeces | place: China | collected 2012 ...
TGCCGTGTCGGTGGCCTTCATCTGGGTCATCGCCCGCATCTTCACCGCCAAAATCCCCGTGCGCATATGAGAAACTCCGAGAGTTTCATGCGGATGCGCACCCTGCAAGTCATCGTCCTGCTGATCTTCGCGCTGATCGTCGGACGGCTGGCCTACATCCAGCTCTTCGATTCGCGCTACGACGATCTGGCGCGCGCCAACGTGCTGCGCCACGTCGTGCAGTACCCGCCGCGCGGCGAGGTCTTCGACCGCAACGGCGAATATCTGGTGCAGAGCCGCGAATGCTACGACCTGATGGTCATATCGAGCGAAATCGGCAAACAGGGCTTCGACACGGCCCGCATGTGCGACGTGCTGGGACTTTCGCGCGCCCGGCTCGAACGCGAACTGGCCAACGCGCGGATGCGTCCGCGGGCGCCGCGGCTGATTATGAACTACATCTCCAAGGAGGACAAACTGCGCTTCGACGAGTGCAACTTCCGGGGGTTCTACACCGTCTACCGCACCGTCCGCCGGTATCCCCGCGAAGTGGGCGGCAACCTGCTGGGGTATGTGAGCGAGGTGAACCCCGACTACCTGAAGCGCAACCCCGAATACAAGACGGGCGACTACGTAGGGATGAACGGCGTGGAGTCGGCCTACGAGCCGGAGCTGCGCGGTAAGAAGGGGGTGAAGATCTCCGAGGTGGATACGCACGGAGCGATCAAGGGTTCGTATATGGACGGTCGTTTCGATTCGCTGCCCGTACCCGGCAAGTCGATCGTCTGCACGATCGACGCGCGGTTGCAGCTCTTCGCCGAGGAGCTGATGGCCGGCAAAGTCGGGGCTGCCGTGGCGATCGAACCTTCGACGGGCGAGATTCTGATGATGGTTTCCTCGCCCACATACGATCCCGATGAACTGGTGGGACGGCAGCGGGGCAATCACTATATGGAGCTGCTCTATAACAAACGGCAGCCGCTGTTCAACCGTGCCGTAAGCGGCCGTTATCCGCCCGGTTCGACCTTCAAACTGGTTCAGGGCCTGATCGGGATGCAGGAGGGTGTGCTGACTCCTTCCATGCGTTATCCCTGTCACGAGGGTTATCAGGTCGGACGGCTCAAGATGAGGTGTCACGCCCATACGTCGCCTGCGGACCTGCGTTTTGCCATAGCGACTTCGTGCAACGCCTATTTCTGTTACGTATTCCGCGATATTCTCGAAAATCCCCGGTACGGAAGCGTCAAGGAGGGGTTCGACGTATGGAGGGAGTATGTCGAGAGTTTCGGCTTCGGCCGCAAGCTGGATTCGGATTTTCTGGGCGAGGGAAACGGCTATGTTCCCGACCGGAAGTTTTACGACAGGCGTTATCGGAAATCGTGGAACGCGCTGACGGTGCTGTCGCTCTCGATCGGTCAGGGGGAGCTGGAGTGTACGCCGCTGCAAATGGCTAACCTGGCGGCTATCGTCGCTAATCGCGGGTACTATTATATCCCGCACATCGTCCGTTCGGTAGAGGGGCGGGATTCGATGGACCGGCGGTTTTACGAGAAACATTATACGAAAGTCGATCCGAAATATTTCGAACCGATCGTGGAGGGTATGTGGCAGAGCGTGCACAAGGAGGGCGGAACCTCCCGGACGGCTTATCTGCCGGGTCTGGACGTGTGCGGCAAGACCGGTACGGCGCAGAATCCTCGAGGCAAGGATCATTCGACCTTCCTGTCGTTCGCTCCGAAGGACAATCCCCGCATCGCTATTTCGGTGTATGTCGAGAACGGCGGGTTCGGGGCTTCGGCCGCTTTGCCCATCGCCAGTCTGCTCGAAGAGTACTATTTGACCGACACCGTCACACGGCCCTGGCTGGTGGAGATGGTCAAGCAGAAAACGATTTATTACCCGGCCTATGGAAAATAACGGCATCGGTAAATTGTTCGAGGGCGTCGATCGCTGGACAGTGCTGATCTATGTGCTGATCGTGCTGGTCGGCTTCGTGGCTATCCTCTCCGCTTCGTACGAAGAGGGGGCGGAGAGCATTTTTTCCTTCTCGCATTTCTATATGAAACAGCTCGTCTGGATGGGAATATCGTTCGCCGTAGCGGTCGTCGTGTTGCTGGTCGATGCGAGCATCTATCACAAGTGGGCTTATCTGTTCTATGTCCTGGGATTGCTGACCCTGGTAGCCGCTCTGCTGTTCGGTCGTGAAGTGAACGGTGCGAAGGCCTGGTTCGAGATCGGGTCGGTCCGTATTCAGCCGGTGGAGTTCGCCAAAATCGCTACGGCGTTGGCGCTGGCCCGCGTGATGAGCTCCAGCTCGTTTTCGATCAACCGGGCGGGGGATCTTTTCAAGGTGGGATTGGTGATCTGTCTGCCGCTGTTGATTATCGTCATGCAGAACGATACAGGATCGGGTATCGTGCTCGTATCGCTGCTGTTCGTGTTGTACCGCGAAGGTTTGAACAAGTGGCTCTGTATTCCGGTGATCCTGATCGCCGTACTCTTTATTTTTTCGTTCCTCTTTACGCCGCTGACCCTGTTGGTGATGCTGATTCTGGTCTGTACGCTTTCCGAGGCGATGATGAACGGACAGTGGCGGTCCCGCATGGTTTATCTGGCTGCGCTGGCATTGGGCACGCTGCTTCTCTATTTCGGGATGCTGTTGGCGGCTCCCGGAGCGATGGATCTCTACCGCTGCCTGCTCGTGGTGACGCTGCTGTCGCTCATCTTTGTGGCGATTTATGCCTTCCGCGCCAATCTGCGCAATATTTTCATTACGATCGGACTGTTTCTGACGGCAATGCTTTTCGTTCCGACTACCGATTATATTTTCAATTCCATCCTCAAAGAGCATCAGCAGAACCGTATTTTAAGTTTCCTGGGGCTGGTCAGTGATCCCCTCGGTACGGATTATAACGTCAATCAGGCCAAGATCGCTATCGGTTCGGGCGGCTGGATCGGCAAAGGGTTCCTGCAAGGGACCCAGATCAAATACGGTTTCGTGCCGGAGAAACATACCGATTTCATTTTCTGTACCATCGGCGAGGAGTGGGGATTTCTGGGCGCTATGCTTCTGCTGACGCTCTTTTGCCTGTTGATATTCCGGTTGATGCGTATGGGCGAACGGCAGGAGGAGCCTTTCGGACGGATCTACTGTTACTGCGTTGCGGCATTCCTGCTTTTTCATCTGCTCGTTAATGTGGGGATGACCATCGGACTGATGCCGGTGATGGGAATTCCCCTGCCGTTGGTCAGCTACGGTGGTTCGTCGCTCATGGCTTTTACCATCATGTTGTTCATTGCGGTCCGGCTGGATGCCTCGACCCGGCAATATTCTTTTCGATAACATTCACAACCTTATTTATATATCCGACTGACTTTATGAAAGAACATCAACACAGAGGTTTGACTTCCGCCCAGGTGGAGGAGAGCCGCCGTCTGCATGGGGATAATCTCATCACGCCCCGCAAGGGGGATTCGGCCTGGAAACTGTTTGCCGAGAAGTTCCGCGATCCGATTATTCAGGTATTGCTGGTAGCGGCGCTGCTGTCGCTGGCGATGGCTTTTATCGATGGGGAGTTCCTGGAAACCATCGGAATTATCTGCGCCATCGTTTTGGCCACTTGTGTCGGCTTTTTCTTCGAATTGGACGCCATGCGGCGGTTCAAGCGGCTCAATCTGGTGAATGACGACATTCCGGTCAAGGTCGTCCGCGACGGGGAGATGACCGAGGTGCCCCGACGCGATGTGGTCGTGGGCGACCTGGTGTATGTCGAGAATGGCGAAACGGTCCCGGCGGACGGTAAGCTGGTGAAGGCCGTATCGCTCAAGATCAATGAATCGACGCTGACGGGCGAGCCTGAGGTGGACAAGACTACCGACGAATGCTTTTTCGATGCCGAGGCGACCTATCCTTCCGATGCGCTGTTGCGCGGTACGACCGTCGTGGACGGTTACGGCGAGATGATCGTCGAGGCTGTGGGCGACCGCACCGAAGCGGGGCGGGTAACCGAGCAGTCGTCCATAGCCAGCGAAGAGCCTACGCCGTTGTATAAGCAGCTGACGCGTCTTTCGAGGATGATCGGTAAGATCGGTATTGCAGTGTCGATTGCGATCTTCGTAGCGATGCTCGCCAAGGCATACCTGGGCGGCGAGCTTTCGACGGGCGATTGGGTCCAGACTTCCAAGGAGCTGCTGCGTATTTTTATGGTTTCGGTGGCTTTGATCGTGATGGCTGTTCCTGAGGGGCTGCCGATGAGTATCACGCTCTCGCTGGCGTTGTCGATGCGTCGGATGTTGAAGACGAATAACCTGGTGCGCAAGATGCACGCCTGCGAAACGATGGGGGCCGTTACGGTGATTTGTACCGATAAGACCGGTACGCTTACCCAGAACCGGATGCGGGTCGAGGAGATCATCCATTATGCGTCCATCGACGAACGGTTGCTGGCCGAGATCATCGCCGTCAATTCGACCGCTTTTCTCGATGCCGACGCAAATGTCATCGGCAATCCGACCGAAGGGGCCCTGCTGATCCGCCTGCGGGAAGAGGGATTCGACTATGCGGCTTTGCGCGAGGAGGCTCCGATCGTCGATCGTATGACGTTCACCACCGAACGCAAATATATGGCGACGATTATACAGAGCAAAACCACTGGAAAGCGTTTGATTTGCGTGAAGGGTGCTCCCGAAATCGTACGGGCGATGTGTATGCCGGATGGCAAGGACGCCCAGGTGAACGAACAGTTGCTGCTGTTTCAGGGACGTGCGATGCGTACGCTGGCGGTGGCGTATGCCGAAACGACGGCCGAACGATGCGAAGACGCGCTGCGGGATCCGCAGATGCTGTTCGTGGCCGTGGCGGCGATCGCCGATCCGGTGCGGGAAGATGTGCCGGCTGCCGTAGCCCGTTGTATGAAGGCCGGAATCGACATTAAGATCGTCACGGGCGATACTCCGGCCACGGCCCGTGAGATCGCACGCCGCATCGGTTTATGGCACGATGAAACCGACTCCTCACGGAACGAAATGACGGGCGTGGAGTTCGCGGCGATGAGCGACGAGGAGCTGCTCGAGCGGGTGCAGGCTCTGAAGATTATGTCCCGGGCGCGACCGCTCGACAAGCAGCGGCTCGTGCGTCTTTTGCAGCGCAAGGGCGAAATCGTGGCTGTAACGGGTGACGGTACGAACGATGCACCGGCGCTGAATTTCGCTAACGTGGGACTCTCGATGGGATCGGGTACGTCGGTGGCGAAGGATGCCAGCGACATCACGCTGCTCGACGATTCGTTTACGTCGATCGCATCGGCCGTGATGTGGGGGCGTTCGCTCTACCGCAATATCCAACGTTTCGTACTGTTTCAACTGACGATCAATTTCGCGGCGATCATCGTGGTTTTCGTAGGTTCGATTTTCGGGACCGAGATGCCGCTTACGGTAGTGCAGATTCTGTGGGTCAATATCATCATGGACACTTTCGCTGCGCTGGCGATGGCTTCCCTGCCGCCCAATCCGGCGGTGATGAACGAACCGCCGCGTCCCAAAGACGAGTTTATCATCACACCGGCCATGGCCCGGACGATCTTTACCTGCGGAACGATTTTCGTCGGCGTATTGCTCGGTATGCTGTTCTACTGGCGTGCTACGACCGGCGAGCTCAGTCTCGAACAACTGACCGTTTTCTTCTCTGTATTCGTCTTTCTGCAGTTCTGGAATATGTTCAACGCCAAAGGCTTCGAAGCGTGCCATTCGGTGCTGCACGATCTGCGGGGAAGCCGTACGTTCTTCTTGGTGCTGCTGTTGATCGCCGTCGGACAGGTATTGATCGTGGAATTCGGAGGTCCGGTGTTCCGTACTACGCCGCTCACGTGGGTACAATGGCTCGAAGTGATCGGCTATACCTCTCTGATCGCTATTCTGGGCGATGTCGTGCGGAGTATCCGCCGCCGCATCCGTCCCCGTCCCGGCTGTCGGTAAGCGGTGAGAACAGGTTTTTCCGATGCGGTCGGAATCTTGTATTTGGTAAATGAAGAAATTGCTGTTGCTGTGCCTTCTGCTGGGGGTGTCGATCGGCGCTTTCGCCCAGGTCGATACATTGAGTCCGATTACCCCCCCCCCTCCGCCGCAGCCCGTTTGTCCGGGATATGGAGCGGATAACCTCTTCGCGTGCCTATCGAATAACCTATATCGGAGTTCCCCTTATTGTCGCAGGTTTGGTCGTGCAGGAGCGGGATCGGGGATTTCGTCATTTGAGGAACGATTATGTACCGTCTTTCCGTCTCCATTATGACGATTATCTGCAATATGCTCCCGCAGCGTTGATGCTGGGGCTGAAAATCGGAGGAGTCCGGGGGCGCAGTTCGTGGGGCCGGATGTTGGTGTCGGATGCCTTTTCCGTCGCGCTGATGGCCGGAGCGGTCAACTCTCTGAAATATACCTGCCGTATGCCCCGCCCCGACGGATCGAACAACAAGTCGTTTCCGTCGGGGCATACGGCTACGGCTTTTATGGCAGCTACGATGCTTCATAAGGAGTACGGGCCTCGCAGTCCCTGGTACAGTATCGCCGGCTATTCGATGGCTACGGTAACGGGTGTTTCGCGCATGCTCAACAATAAACATTGGTTCAGCGATGTATTAGTAGGTGCGGGGATCGGTATTCTTTCCGTAGAGCTGGGATACCTGTTCGCCGATTTGATTTTCAAGGAGAGGGGATTGACGGAATTCGAGCAGGATTTTGCTTTCGATCGGTATTGCCGGCCGTCGTTTCTCGGTATGGAAGTAAGTACGGATGTGGTGATAGGACGGTATCGTCCTGTTGCGGGAGTCGAAGGCGAGTTCAATGCAGGTGTGAACCTGGGCATCGAGGGGGCTTGGTTTATGAATCCTTATGTCGGTTTCGGAGGACGTACGGCCGTGTCGAGTGTGCCGATCAAGTTGAATGTTGCCGAATCTACGGATCGTTTGGACAGTTGGGCCGCAAGTGCCGGGGCCTATTTTTCATATCCGATTACGGCACGCTGGCGGACCGGTGGCAAGGTCTTGGCCGGGTATCAGTATTATGAATCCTTTTCCCTGAACGGATATACGCTGGGGAGTTGCGGAGGACCTGTTTTCGGAGTCGGCACGTCCATGACATTTCGCGCCAACTACAATTTCGACCTTCGATTTCAGACGACTTATTACCTGCAACCTCCGATGGTCCGCGAGAGTCGTCAGCACCTTAATACGCTGACTTTGGGTCTGTCGGCGAATATCGCTTTTTAGTACTTGTGCGGGTCCGAACCGCGATTCTTCGAAACGGATAAAATGAAAGAGGTGCGACCTTCGGCCGCACCTCTTTTCGTATAAAGGAACAGGATTACAATACACCCTGCTCGAGCATAGCCTGTGCGACTTTCATGAAGCCTGCGATGTTGGCGCCCTTCACGTAGTCGATGTGACCGTCCTTCTGCTTGCCGAACTTCACGCAAGCGTCGTGGATGCTTGCCATGATGAAGTGGAGTTTCTCGTCCACCTCTTTGCCCGACCAGGAGATGTGCATGCAGTTCTGCGTCATTTCGAGACCCGAAGTAGCTACACCGCCCGCATTGACAGCCTTGCCCGGTGCGAACAGGATACCTGCCTTCTGGAATGCGTGGATAGCTTCCGGCGTGCAACCCATGTTCGAAACCTCGGCGCAGCACCAAGTGCCGTTCTTCAGCAGTTCGGCAGCATCGTCGCCGTTCAGCTCGTTCTGGAATGCGCAGGGGAGTGCGATGTCGCACTTCACGCTCCAAGCCTTCTTGCCCGGAGTGAAGGTCGTACCTGCGAATTTCTCTGCGAACGGAGCCACGATATTGCGGTTCGAAGCGCGGAGCTCGAGCATATAGTCGATCATCTCCTCGTTCATACCGTTGGGGATCGTTACTACACCGTCGGGACCGGAGATTGCGATCACTTTGGCGCCCAGTTCGGTAGCCTTCTTCGATGCACCCCAAGCCACGTTACCGAAGCCCGAGATGGCGATCTTTGCGCCTTCCAGTTTCTTGCCGGCCAGATGCAGCATGTGCTGTACGAAATAGAGTGCGCCGAAACCGGTAGCCTCCGGACGGAGGATCGAACCGCCCCAAGTTTCGCCCTTGCCGGTAAGAACGCCGGTGTGGTACTTGCGAGCCAGTTTCTGATACATACCGTTCAGGAAGCCGATCTCACGACCGCCTACGCCTACGTCGCCGGCGGGAACGTCGGTATCGACACCGATATTGTGCCACAATTCAAGCATGAAAGCCTGGCAGAAACGCATGATTTCAGCGTTCGACTTGCCGGTCGGATCGAAGTCCGAACCACCCTTTGCACCACCCATCGGAAGGGTCGTCAGGGCGTTCTTGAAAGTCTGCTCGAAACCGAGGAACTTCAGCATCGAAGGGTTCACGGCCTTGTGGAAACGCAAACCGCCTTTGTAGGGACCGATCGCGCTGTTGAACTGAACGCGGTAGCCCAGGTTGGTCTGAACTTCGCCTTTGTCGTCCACCCACGTTACGCGGAAGGTGAAGATACGATCCGGCTCTACGAGGCGCTCAACGATCTTGGCTTTCTCGAACTCAGGATGTTGGTTGTAAACTTCCTCGATGGACTCGAGTACTTCGCGTACGGCCTGCAGGTATTCGTTTTCACCCGGGTGCTTACGCTCCAATTCTGCCATTAAATTGTTAACATTCATAATATATTGAAATTAAGTTGTGGTTTAATGTTGATGCAAAGATAGTATTTATTCTTATAGATTGTAATTTATTTTGCATGAAAAGATTACTTTTTCGTACAAAGTGATTTTGTTTGTCTGAAAAACTGAAATTGAACGGTTTTTCCGAGCCAGGACTCTTCCGTATATATTATAAGGAAAAAGTTTTCGCACGGATTGGGGGGCATGAACGGGTATTTTGGAAAAATATCGTTATCTTTGTTGGGATTAAACCTTTTTCATAAGGCAATGAGTTCAGACAAGTACATTTTGCAGGAGGTCGTCGATGCCCGTACGGAACGGGAGTTCCTCGATCTGCCTCGGAAAATCTATAAGGGGAATCGTAATTGGGTATGTCCCCTCGATCCTTCTATCCGGGCTATTTTCGACCCGAAGAAAAATGAATTGCTCTCCGACGGCGAGGCCATTCGCTGGATCGCACGCGATAAAAAAGGAGAAGTGGTGGGACGTATCGCCGCTTTTTACGATCGGGAACATGCTTTCCTGGAGGAACAGCCGACGGGAGGATGCGGCTTTTTCGAGGCTATCAACGATCAGGAGCTGGCCGATCAGCTTTTCGATGCGGCCCGCATGTGGCTTTCCAGCCGGGGTATGGAGGCGATGGACGGTCCGATCAATTTCGGTCCCCGGGACTCCTGGTGGGGGCTGCTGGTCAGCGGGTACGAATTCCAGCCCCTCTATGAGAATGCGTACAATCCGCCTTATTATAAAGAGTTGTTCGAGAATTACGGATTTCAGAACTATTTCAACCAGCATACCTATCTGCGTCGGTTGGAGGTGGGGCAGTTGAGCGATTCGGTTTATGAGCGCGTGAAGCGCCTGGAGGAGAGTCCGGGTTACTGTTTCAAGCATATCTCGAAAAAGAATCTCGAGCAGGTGGCCGAGGATTTCCGGTTGGTTTATAACAAGGCGTGGGCGCTGTTTTCGGGTGTGAAGGCGATGGACCGCGAACAGGCGTTCCGCATTATGAATACGTTGCGCCCGATTATCGACGAACGGTTGGTCTATTTCGCTTACTATAACGACGAACCCATCGGCTTTTTCATCATGGTGCCCGATTTGAATCGGGTGATCGGTTCCTTCAACGGCAAGTTCGGCTGGTGGAACAAGTTGCGTCTGATGTGGGCGCTCAAGGTGGCGCATAAGGCTGACAGGGTTCTTGGCTTGATTTTCGGAGTCACCCCCGAGTTCCACGGCAAGGGCATCGAGGCGGGAATCATTCGTGAGTTCGAGAAGGCGGTGCCGAAGTTACCCTACAAATCGTTGGAACTTGCGTGGATCGGCGATTTCAATCCGGTGATGATGCGCATGGTGGAGAGTTACGTATGCGCCACCAAGCACAAGATGCATACGACCTACCGCTACCTGTTCGACCGCACGAAGGAGTTTCACCGCTGTCCCCGGATGGGCGTGAAGCGCCGCGAATAAGACTGATAATCAAATAACTGATAATTAAATCGATAACAGACAATGAAAACAACGGTTTTTACCAAACATCACATTGCGAACGGCGCTAAGATGGCCGAGTTCGCAGGTTACAACATGCCGATCGAATTTACGGGCATCAACGAAGAGCACCTGGCCGTGCGCAACAACGCGGGCGTATTCGACGTGAGTCACATGGGCGAGGTCTGGGTAAAAGGTCCCAAGGCCGAAGCGTTCCTGCAGCATATCACGACCAACGATGTTGCGGCGCTTTACGACGGGAAGGTGCAATATACCACCATGCCCAACGGCAAGGGAGGTATCGTGGACGACTTGCTGGTTTACCGGATCGATGCCGAAACTTATCTGCTCGTAATCAATGCGGCCAATATCGACAAGGATTGGAACCATATCGTCGAAGAGGGCAAGAAATTCGGCTTGGAGGCCGGTCATGGCAAGCAGCTCTACAACGCTTCGGACGAGATCTGCCAACTGGCGATCCAGGGTCCCAATGCGATGAAGATCGTGCAGAAGTTGTGCACCGAGCCGGTGGAGGATATGGAATACTATACGTTCAAGAAGCTGAAGGTTGCCGGTGTGGATGCGATTCTTTCGATTACGGGATACACCGGTGCGGGCGGCTGCGAGATCTATGTGGCCAACGAAGACGGCGAGAAACTCTGGAAGGCTCTCTGGCAGGAGGGTTCGAAGGAGGGGCTGAAGAACATCGGCCTCGGTGCCCGCGACACGTTGCGTCTGGAAATGGGTTTCTGCCTCTACGGTAATGATATCGACGATACGACTTCGCCCATCGAGGCGGGCCTGAACTGGCTGACCAAGTTCGTCGATGGCAAGGAGTTCATCGACCGTAAACTGATGGAAGAGCAGAAGGCCGGCGGTTTGACCCGCAAGCTGGTCGGTTTCAAGATGATCGATCGCGGTATTCCGCGTCATGGCTACCAGATTGCCTCTCCTGAGGGCGATATCATCGGCCAGGTGACTTCGGGTACGATGTCGCCCTGTCTGAAACAGGGGATTGGTATGGGTTACGTGAAGAAGGAGTTCGCCAAGGTCGGCACGCAGATCGCCATCGTGATCCGCGAGAAGCTGATGAAGGCCGAGGTCGTGAAACTTCCGTTCATTCAGCAAAAATAGTTTCCGTCCGATCGGATGATTCGGGGCGGCTCTGCAAAAGAGCCGCCCCTTTTTTGTCGTATCCGTGATTTTTGCATCCGACATCAGATCTGCGCGTCCGGTCGGAGCCGGTAACGGGTTATACTGAGAAGCAATTCCGATTTTATAAGGCCGTGAAAGGCATCGGTAAATAGGGTCCGGTTTTTCAGCCGTTCGCAGCCATCTCCCGGTCGAATATTTCGTCGAAAAGCCGCCGGAGCTCTTGGCGGTTGCGGATCAGCTCGCGCAGTCGTGCGAGGCGCAGGGCATTGTCCGATTCCGGGATCCAGAGTCGGAGATAGCCTCCTTCCGCGTATTTATGTGTCAGGTGATCGACACAGCGGCGATATTGATCCTCGCGGTCCAGCTCCGGATAGTTCGCCAGCCCGTATTGTATCGTGCGGCGGACGATGGTCGGCGGGTCGATACAACGGTCGGCTTCGGCAACGATGCGTCCGTAAATCGTGCGGGGTTCGTGGTCCGACGAGGCGCGGTGGTCTTCCACTCACGCATGACGGCGATCTGCTGCGGCGAGAACCACTGCCGCAGTTTTGTATCCGCAGCGAGGATTTCCCCCGAATGGATATGGTGCATCTCCCGTCCTTTCTCCAGTCCCACGTCGTGGTAGGCCGCAATTGCGTAAACCATCTGCCGATCGACCTGGTAATGCCGGGCCAGTGCCAGACTCTGTTCGATGACTGTCCGGGCGTGTTCGGGTCCGTGGGCACGGTCGAAATGTTCGTAACGGGGGAGGATCGCCTGTTCGACGTAGGCTTGCAACTCTTTATTCATGTGTTTCGTAAAAAAAGTCCCTTCCATGGTAGGGGAAAGGGACTTTGGTTGTAGAAACCGGATGGTGGTATCTGGATAAATATCCTATTTTGCGTATGCCACGGATCGGGTTTCGCGGATGACGGTGATTTTTACCTGCCCCGGGTAGGTCATTTCGTCCTGGATCTTCTTGGCGATGTCGTGCGACAGGCTTTCGGACTCCATGTCGGAGAGCTTCTCCGCACCGACGATTACACGCAGCTCGCGGCCTGCCTGGATCGTATAGGTCTTCACTACGCCGGGGTAGGAGAGCGCGATGTCCTCCATCTCCTTCAGACGCTTGATATAGCTCTCGACCACCTCACGACGGGCTCCCGGACGGGCTCCCGAAATGGCATCGCAGACCTGGATGATCGGGGCGATAAGCGACGACATCTCGATTTCGTCGTGGTGGGCGCCGATCGCGTTGCAAACCTCGGGCTTCTCCTTGTATTTCTCGGCGAGTTTCATACCGATAATTGCGTGCGGCAATTCGGGTTCGTCGTCGGGCACCTTGCCGATGTCGTGCAACAGACCGGCGCGGCGGGCCGTTTTGGGGTTGAGCCCCAGCTCGGCAGCCATGATGCCGGCCAGGTTGGCCGTTTCGCGGGCGTGCTGCAACAGGTTCTGTCCGTAGGAGGAGCGGTATTTCATCTTGCCGATCATACGGATCAGCTCCGGATGCAGGCCGTGAATACCCAGGTCGATCGCGGTACGTTTGCCGACTTCGACGATCTCCTCTTCGATCTGCTTCTGTACCTTGGCGACCCCCTCCTCGATTCGGGCCGGGTGGATACGTCCGTCGGTTACGAGCTGGTGCAGGGCCAGGCGGGCGATTTCGCGGCGCACGGGATCGAACCCGCTCAGGATGATCGCTTCGGGCGTGTCGTCGACGATGATCTCGATGCCCGTCGCGGCCTCCAGAGCGCGGATGTTGCGGCCCTCGCGGCCGATGATGCGGCCCTTGACCTCGTCGCTCTCGATGTTGAACACCGTCACGGCGTTTTCGATGGCCGTCTCACACGCTGGATCGAAGCCACGATGATTCGCTTGGCCTCCTTCGTGGCGGTCATTTTGGCCTCCTCGATCGTTTCGTTGATGTAGGCTGCAGCGTCGGCTTTGGCTTCCGCTTTCATATTTTCGATCAGGATGCTCTTGGCATCTTCGGAGCTCAGGCCCGAAATCTGCTCGAGGCGCGTGTTCTGCTCGTGCATCAGACGGTCGATCTCCTCCTTCTTGTGTTCGAGCACCTGAAGCTGCGCTTCCATCTGCTCTTTGAGGCGGGCGTTCTCCTTGACCTTGCCTTCCAGTTCGCGCTGTTGGTTTTGCAGGTTGTTTTCGATCTGCTTGGCCCGCTGTTCGCTTTGGGCGATCTTCTGGTTGCGTTCATTGACCTGGCGGTCGTGCTCGCTCTTGAGCTGGATGAACTTCTCCTTGGCCTGGAGAATCTTCTCTTTCTTTATCATTTCGCCTTCCGCTTCCGCCTCTTTCCGGGCGGCTTCACGCAGTGCCTTGATGGTCTTCTTGGTAACGTATTTGGTTACCAGGATGTAAATACCCAGGCAGACTACGGCGGACAGGACGCTCGATAGTACGATTGTCATCATTGTTTTAGAGAGTTATTATTTGTTAGTTATTAGGGTTTGTGCATAAAAAAACCGCATAGTATTCCTTAACTTGTTTGACGAATCTGCAAGATCAGTCAAGTGTGGGGGCTCCCGAAAATCGCAACCTTCTACCGGCAGGCCGCAGCCTGCACCCCGAGGGGTTGAAGCCTGATTTTGAAAGTGGTGAGTTGCCCCAATGTAAAAATTGTTCAGTTTCGCAAAGCTTTAAGGAATCTATGCGGGTAGATTATTTCTGTGTATGTTAAAGAACGCAATCCGTCGTCAAACGTTTCATTTCAAGAACGGTGCCCGCCCTGCGATTATTGTCCGCGCCGGAGCGCCCGTCTCTCTCTTTTCTTTCTGCCGACGCATCGGACCTCGACGTCCGACGCCTCTTCATTCACCG
>ERZ772901.1982-NODE-1982-length-14119-cov-14.562144_pt1 | contig 14119 bp, 15 predicted proteins | sample MGYA00512123_ERZ772901 | MGnify/ENA primary metagenome ERZ772901 (study PRJEB29015, sample SAMEA2737711) | human gut metagenome | biome: human gut; feature: human-associated habitat; material: faeces | place: China | collected 2012 ...
GCAATCAGTACCTCAGCGGCAACTTCGATGATGTGAACGATAATCTGAGGGTCAAGTGATTCCATAGCAGACTCCTTTCGATGGGTAAAATAAAAACAGCACGAAGCTGTGTGGAATAGCTTCGTGCTGTTTCAGGAGTATAATATATGATTCAAAATGCTAATAATGCGATTGTCTTAGTAAGACTGAATGATAGTGCTGATTTCAGATGCGCTATAGGCACTGTAGGCTTCATTTCTAACATCCCACCAATCTGAACCTGCTAAATTATTCATGTAGTCATTTGGCAGAGTGTCGTACTCGTCCGCTGTAATTTCACGAGTTGCTTCATCTGTATGAAGTGAGTAGGAAGTACTACCATCAGAAGCATTCCACGCAGATATAATAGCAACCGTTGAATAATCATTGCCTTGGAATTGTCCAATGCAATATCCATCGTAAGTTAATGCAAAAATGATAGAATACGAACCTTTTGTCACATAGTAAATTGGATCATATCCGCTCATCACAGTACAGTCGAGATTAGTATCCCCAAAGCCATTTCCGGGTGCATACCAGTAGATATCGCCGATGCTATCTTCAAACGCAAAAAGTTCAGGAATACTATTTCCATCCAAGTCAGCTAACATATAGGAATAGTCTGAATCATTTGTGGAAATGAAATCAAGATATTCTTTTTTCCAATCAGTTGAGGCAATATTATCGGCTGCCGAGGGTGAATTGACTGCACCATTGGAAGGATAAGCTCCAGATAATTCGTAGACCGCATCATTGAAATTATCTTCAGAAATCGGATAGTAAAAGTCAACACTTACATCTGAAACGTAGACAGTGTTTTTCTCAAAATCAAAGATCATCCAGCCTTCAATATAAGGTGTTGAATCTTTTCCATCATAGGAAGTGCAAGTACAATTTTTAAAATTGAGCCAGATTCGGTTATCTTTTACTTCTTTGTCGGGGTCAGCAGGGATATAGGCTTCAGCAATATCTGGAATTATAAAGTGCCAATGACGATATTCTGAATACACATCTGTTTCGATTCCGGAATTTTCATATGGAACAATTTGAATATAATACGGCGTGCTGTGTGATCCATTGAACCAGTAACCGGAATAGTTTTCAACTGCGAAGAGAGTAGAATTAACAGCATTTTCAGAATCGGATACGGTACTTGATACTTCTGAAACAGAAGCGGTTGAAGTAGGAAGTTCGATATTTGCAGTATCATTTTTGCGAGAAAGAGCAAAAATAATTGCAACAATCACTACAATAATGCCTATCACAACAAAAATTTTTTTGCTGGAAAGGTGTGTGTTCTTTTGAGGCATAGAAAAAAGCTCCTTTTAATGTTTACTCATAGTGAAGGCGGCAACAAGACAGATTGACTATGTCAACAGCTAGTAAATTTTTGTACAATCAAAAAGAGAAAATGCTGCCGTGAAAATAGCAAAGACTACTAATACTATCAACTCCCTCAATATTTACCGTACCTCCGCAAAAATCCTCCTTCCAACGGATAAGCACTATGGATTTCATAAGAATGTAACGAAAAGAAACACTATCTTGTCTAAGATTATAGCGGTTTTTCACTATATAGTCAATGAAATTGCTGCGTCTTTTAGCATCTTCGACTTCCAGCTTTCTGTGGGTAGAATAGCAGTATAAGAAAGATTTTTTACCCATAGGAGGACGGAGCAGTGGAAGATTTTGATGTTCTTGCGCGGATTCAGGAGTTATGTGATCTCCGCTCATGGACGTATTACCGTCTGGCAAAGGAAGCGGACATTCCATACTCCACCCTGAGCACAATGCTACGGAAAACCAATGCGCCGACTGTCCACACACTGCAAAAGCTGTGCGCAGGATTCGGTATCACGCTGGCGCAGTTCTTCGCACTGGATGATGAAACAGTGGCGTTCAGTAAAGACCAATGTGAATTTCTGACCGAGTGGGATAAGCTCGACGAAACCAGCAAGCAGCTTGCCTTGGCCTATATGCAAGGGCTGAAGGACAGGCAAGAACACTATAAAGCATCCGGGAACAACTGAACAAAGGATCAGAAAGAAGCAAGGCGGTCAAAGGTGATAATTTACACCTCTGACTGCCTTGTTTTTTGATTGGTTATAAGTTTTCTTCACAAACTTTGTCCTGAAGCAGTAGCTCCAGACTTGGATAGGGGAAAAGCTTCCGCTCCTCTGGTTCCAAAATATCATCTGGAATCACCAGACTGTTCAATGCAAGCTTTTCAAATATCGCATCCAACGCCGCTGCATTTGATAGCCCCATACTCAGCAAACCGTCTACAATGCCAGCAATGTCATTTGTATTGACCATAATCAGATAATTCTCTATCTTGCTCAGAACTTCTTGGCTAAAATTGATGCCTGTCCTTTCGGAGAATTTTTTTATCCGTTCATGTACGGTATCGGAAATTCCCCACGAATAGGAATCAAAATAGGCTACAGCCTCATCCTGAAGAATTTTAAGTGCAGCATTATTTAGCTGAGTTAGATACCTTGAAACAAATTTGCTCCTAAGGTCACAATTTTCTCTTAAATCAGCGTACTGCTGTTCAAAACAGGTCAATTTCTTACGGCCATAGACAATTTTATATTGTATCCTGTGCGTCGGTGTTTGAGAAAATCTGCCTACAGCAGCATCGGCTTCCTTCGACAGTACGTTTTTCTGAATAATGCTCAATGTGTGATAGACACCATCATCACAAAACTCAATCGAGTTTACTTCGGATGTGGAATATTTCGCTTTAATGCGTTCTTTTTCACGGATCTGTCTGCCATCTTTGATATTCACATAGTATTCTGTAATCTTCATAAGCAGGTGAGGATCATGTTCAACATAAAAATCCTTGCTCAGCTGAACCATGTTCATCTTCCACTGCGCACTAGGTGCTAAGTCCAAAATACCAATTCGTTGCAAAATATCCAGTATTTTGTTTTCTACTTGATTGACTAATTCAGGTATCACATCAACCGTTTCATACGATATTACGCTAAAAAGAATTGGCAATTTAACAAAAACTTTAACTAAAAACGTTTGCCCATCCCCATCCTTACAGAGTTCAATGGTCAAGCCCTTCTGGTTCCATTCAAATTTGTCCGCTTCATTTTTGCGGATGAGTTTCCTGTCGTCCGTCAGGTCAAGCAGGTTCTTTATCATCCGGCTGATGTTTCCATGGTACTTGCCGATCAATTCAAACGCATCTACCTGCGCCTTAAAATTTGATTTCATAATAGTTGCTCCTTTTTAGTTAGAATTATCAATTTGTGCCTCGACTTTTACTTTTTGCAGTCAGAACGTAGAAGAGTGCCTCGACGATTTTATTTTCGGAACTTCTTCCAACGTCCGTAGGCAATGTGCTGCTCCAACTGAACAATGCCAGCAAGCGCAATGCCATCCAGAATACCCTGTAAGTAGAGAGCTTGCTTTTCGGCGGCTTCTTGTTCAGCCAGTTCGTTCAGATAGCTGCGCAGACAGTCATTCTGCTCTTTGGACAGGGATGACAGAACATCTTCGGCCTTGTGGCTGGTTTCGGTTTCCTGCCAAGGTGGAAGGCTGGATAAAGCGTCCTCAATACTCTTTGCAATCAGTTCGTCAAATAAATGATTGGTGTGCAAGTTTTTCATACTCTACCTCCTGATAATTCTACGTTCCTTTCTATGTTCCGCAGCAGCCAGTTCTGCCGGACGTGCATCATACAGGGGTATAATATATATTTTCAAATAGGGTTCAGACGAATTGCGTTATGCAGGCAGGCTGCTTTCAGGAGTTCTACGATTTTTGCTGTCCGGTTGGGTTTGCCTGCGTTCAGAACTGCAAAAAGGTACTGCATTAAACCGTATCAAACAACACTTCTTTAAGAAAATATGGAAAGAGGTGTTATTTGTGCTTGAAAATTATCCGTATCTTCTTGACTTCAAGCAGGTTCAGGAGATTTTACGTATCGGTCGCAACCAGCTGCTATTCCGTCTGCAAAGCGGAGAGATTCCCGCTTTTAAGGTCGGCAGAAAGTGGCGTGTACGAAAAAACGAGCTGCTACGCTATATGGAAGAAGGCGAACAGACAGTGCTTGACGAATGATATAACATTTGATACAATGGAATTGAAGATAAATGTTATATCGATAGGAGGTACCCTATGAACACAGTCTTTGAGATTCGTTCGGCTTTGCAATGGAGTCAGTCAAAATTTGCGGATGAAATTGGGGTCTCCTTTGCAACCGTAAACCGTTGGGAAAATGAAAAATCTACGCCAAATCGTCTTGCGCAGGAAAAAATGCTCTCGATTTGTGAAAAAAACCGTATTGTGCTGGCCGAAATTGTGCATGATGCTATCATCAGAGATGCTACAGAAATTGCCGCCCAACATCCGAACAAGATAGTTTTGTATCATGGCTCTAAATCAGGTATTCAAGGGAAAATCAAACCTGCCAGCCGGGATCGCTGTGACTTTGGAGCTGGATTTTATATGGGAACCGATCCGCTTCAACCGCTTACGCTGATTTGCGACTATGAACAATCTGTTTTTTATATTTTATCGGTTGATCTTCATAGCCTGAAAACCTTGGATGTTCCGGCTGACATTGAATGGGCCATGCTGGTAGCATACCATCGTGGCAGAATGGAAGCCGCACGAGGAACGAAGTTCTTCCAAAAGTATCAAGAGCTGGATAAAGGCTACGACATGGTGATTGGCAGCATTGCAGATGATCGAATGTTCTATGTTTTGGATAGCTTTTTTGAAGGAACTATTACCGATATTGCATTGGTGAAGAGCCTGTCTGCACTGAAACTTGGTCGTCAGTATGTTGCTGTTACACCAAAAGCCTGTGATGCGGTCAAGGTTGAGCGCGAAGTCCAACTACTTTGGATGGAACGGCAGGCGCTGAAAAAAGCCAGCGAGCAGAACCGCAGCAATGGTATTGCTTTTGCAAACCAGATTTGTAAAGATTATCGTAGGGAAGGCCACTTTTTTGATGAGATTCTTGATGATGCCAAGCAGGAGGGGTGAATCGCTATGGATCTGATTCAGTTGAAACTATGCGATATTCAGGGACGCTTGTTTGAGCTTTCTTTGCAAGCAGGCTACAACAGCGAAGATTTCATGAAGCAGTTCATGCGCTCCAAGGTTGCCCGTGATCTGGATTCGGAGTACAATCGGATGCAGTGGGCGGGAGAAGAATACCTTCTGGAAGAATTTGCAGACGAGTGCCCGCAGACGCAAAAGGGTGGTGCCCAATATGATAAGGAAGTACTGTATTGGGCAGGCTATCTTTACCGCTATTGGCATGTCCAGACCAACGAATCCAGCAAGGAAATTTATGCGCAGGCTCCGGCAAAGACCATGAATACCAATTATTTGATGTTCCACACTATGACCCCGGAGCTGGCAATTGATGATCTGAAAGAACTGCACCAGCAAAAGAAACAATCTAAAAACAAAAAATAAAACCAGAACGGCAGGCATTTCACGATGCGCCTGTTATTCTGGTTTCATTATTTTATTCGCTATCCACAGCGTTGGCAGCATTCATCTTGTCCAGTTCTGCACGCTGCTGGGCCATCTTCTCCGAGAAGTTGCCGAACTCACGCAGTTTCAGCTCCTTGGTGACGGTGGTATAAATATCAAGGGTGATGTCCGACCGCGTATGGCCGCAGAGGTTCTGAATCACCTTGATGTTGACACCGGCTTCCACCAGTCGTGTAGTGAAAGTGTGCCGCAGGGAGTGGCAGCTGAAATTAGGCAGCAGGACAGGGTTCTCCTTGCCGGAGTCCAGCTGAGCCTGATTGCAGTCCCTGATGATGCGCCGCAGAGCCTTGTTCAGTGTACCCTGATGTTGCACTGCACCAAAGCGATTGACAAAGATAAAATCGTTATAGCCGTCAATACTGGAGGTGCAATGGGTATCAGTCAACTCCTGATACTCCTTTTCCATCAGAAGCGCCTCTTTCACTTCAGGCAGCATCGGAATCTGGCGGTTGCCCGCTTCGGTCTTGGTGCTGTGGACATTGAAAGTGCAGCCTGCATTTTCAACCTCCTGCCGATGGTTATAGTAGACCAGCGTATGGTCAACGGTAATGACTTCTTCTTCAAAATCAACATTTTCCCATTGCAGGCCTGTGACCTCACCCACACGCATTCCAGTACCAACCATCACGGCAAAGACAGGATACCAATGATGATAGGGATTGGCTTCTTTCCGCAGGTAATTCAGAAAAAGCTCCTGCTCCTGAATGGTCAGGGCACGCTTGTGCGGTTCCTCATAGCAGCTGGAACGCTTCAGCTCACTGAGAATCCGGTCGCTTGGATTCTGCCGGATATAGTTGTCGTCCACAGCTACCTGCAAAATCTGGTGCAGGACATTGTGGATGATCTCCAGCGTGTTGATCTTCAGACCACGCTGCTCCACCAGCTTGTTGTAGAAGGCTTTCACGTCGGAACGCCGGATTTCTCGGAGCCGATGTTGTCCCAAATCCTCCTTCACGAATAAATCATACATATAGCAATAGTTGGTGAAGGTGTTGTTTTTCAGGCCACGCTTATTCTTCTTCCATAGCAGATAAATCGTGTTCAGCGTCACATCACGGGTAATAGTCTTAATCCCGTCCTGCTGGTCGCGCTGAATCTCATCCTCTCTGATGCGAAGTTCGTCTAGCGTTTTGGCGACAACTCCGTGCCGTTTGCCGTCAGGTGCTGTCCAACGGTAAACATAATAGCCATCCGCACGTTCCACTTCACCTTTTCTAAGTCTGACACGCTTCTTAGTCCTACGGTCTTTCATCATAACATTCTCCTTATTATAATAAAGGGCTGGAACCCGAAGGCCCCAGCCCGATGTACAGCAGCTCAGATCGAGTAGCAGTTGTCCAGATACTCTTCCAGCTTCTTCCTCTTGATGAGCCGCTTTTTGCCGTTCCACAGCACAAATTTGCAGTTTTCATCATCGCTGATCTCACGCAGCTTGTGGATGCCGATGTTACTGTACTGCGCGGCCTCTTCCAGTGTGAGGACGCACTTCTGGCTGATGGGCACGACACCCTTGTCACGGGTATAGTGGATAGGTTCCTTGGGGACGATGGGCATTTCAATAGCTCCCATAAATAACACTCCTTTTCTGGTATGGTTGATATACGGTCGGGTATATAATATATACTTTATAATATTGCAGATACGTGATTTTCAAGCCGTGCAGAAGTAAGCGTCCCAGTTTGTGACACCGGGATACCATGGCTGACACGCTCTTGTGGGAATTGGAATCGGGCAGCACCCAATTTTTGAAAAGTGATTCACCACTTCCCGCCATTGCTTTTGTGACAGACCAAGGTGCTTCAGCGCATCTTCCCCACTGCTGTGAAGGGGAAAGTAGTCGAGGACCCGCTTCATCTGCTGCTTCGTGCAGGCATAGAAGCCGGATGCATCGATTTTTTGCAGAATGGTCTTCATGGGGTAAAAATCGCCGGTGCCCAGCATGTCAATCATCATCCCTTCTATAATTTTGCCTGAAAGCCCTGCCATGACCATGAGCTCCTGACACCAGTTTTCACAGGGGTTCAGAAGAGCGGCATATTTATAATGTAAGGACTTCAGTTTTTTCCGTCCCGCCCGGAGCTCGATCCGGACAACGCCTTTGGCATACTCTGCCCCGGACAGACCACGTGTCAGCATCTGCGGCTGCTTCGGGTAGATTTGAAACTCATAGGAACCACAGCGTACTAATTTGGACTCCGAATAGGGAACCCAACGGCGCTGCGTACTGTCCCAGTGAAGAACCTCCCGAAGAACCCGTTTGCAGGGCACTTTTTTCAGCAGGCGGATATATTCATCTGCCTGTTCCTGCCGGTCGAATTTCAGGTCTGTGCAGAAATCGACCCGCGAAAGACTTACATCATCCAAAAGGTCAAGTCTGAACATCTGGTCAGCAGAGAAAAGTACCGCTGCCAGTGCATCGGGAAGCAGATCGGGGCTGATTGCCTTTGCATTTTTCTGTGCAGTATCACAGACAGCACGCATCGGGTTCAGGGCGATTTCCAGATGGAAGTCCACATTGTATCCGAGTGCTTTGCTGTAGTGACTAAACAGTCCCATGGATGTGATCCCGGTGCTCTCTCGTCCTTCCAGTACATAAACGAAACCGTGGCCTTTAGAATAGGATGGAACTCCAAGGCGTTTCATGGTACGGGAGAGGGCAAGCTGGTCGGAATAGCATACCCGTTTATACAGTTCAACGGTATGAATGCTGCTGTTTATCATAATGTCTCACCATTTTCTGTGTCGCAAAAGTGATTCAAATAATTTAAGGATATAGTTCCGTATGGGAACGGATATGACCTTGAAAATACAATCAAATTTGCAACAAATTATAATATTCTTATATAAATATGTCCCCAGACACCAATCGGCATCTGAGGACACAAATTTTACTGTTCAGCAGCCTGTGCAACGACCCGGTTCAGTTCATCGACCGCTTCCTTCAGGTGAAGGACAAAGGTGGACTGATAATAGCTGTTGACGCAGAGGCTCAGCATCGTCTCAAGGGTCAACAGAAGATCCCGGTTGATGCAGGTCAGGTCACGCGCGTGTCCTTTTTTGAAGTTTTCATACCGGCTGTAAAGGGTCTGATACCAGTTTGTCATGCTGAAGCATTCTTCCAGCATCACCTTCAGCCCCAGTTCAGAACGGTGCTGCTTGCGGTATGCCTGCTCAATTAAATCAACAATCGATTCCAGCGCAGGCTTTTCCGGCACATTCAGATAGCTGGTTTCCTTAATGATTTGAGGCATCTGATAATTCCAGCCTGCAACAGAAGCTTTCTGAGCTGAGCAGTAGATCAATGCACGGTTGGAACTCACGGCACGAAGTAGTGCATTTTTGTTGCGGTTGATATTCGCCAGAATATCAGTGGGGTTGACTGCGGTGTCCTTCTTCATTTCGTTCATTGTAAAACGCTCCTATCTTAATATGTATGTTTTATTTCCGGAAACCAACGCCGCTGAGACCACGGCGCAGGATTCCATTTTCTTGTTTGCGGAAAGACTCCACGCCGCTGTGGGCAGACTTGATCTGGCCGATCAGCCGTTTGGTGCTCATCTTTTCCAGACCATTCCGGTCACAGTAGGCCTTGTAAGCCTTGTTGAAGTCCTCCGAGTACCCGCTTTCTTCCGTGCTGAACGCAAGGCAGTCATGGATGAATGCACGTACCGAGTTTGCATCATCCCGGTACTCATCCATAAAAGCCCTGGAGCTTTCAGGAACCGTGAAGGGGTAGTTCGAGGTCGCGTCATGCATTACCCGGTGCAGAGCCCAGATGCCGGCAGTCACGATCAGGTCTTTCTCTTCCAGCAGCTTGTCCAGCAGAAACGGGTCCTGCCGTTCAAACGGGATGCTATAGGGGAAAACAAGCGGGCGCATTCTGCGGTAGAACGCATCCGAGGTGTCGGCGGACTGGTTGTCCGGCATCCGGTTCAGCGCGAATACAAAGTGGACGCAGGGCTTGACCATAATGTTGTCCTTATACCGGCGACCGGCAGAGATACGGTCTCCGCCGGTGCAGGCTTTCAGGATATGAATGGACTTGATGCTGTCCTCTTCGTTTTCGCCGGACAGGTTCGCGCAGGCATTGCACAACTGCTGTGTGTTCCGGTTGTCACCGCACTGGCCCAGCGTAAAGTTGGTGATCTTGTCTGGCGGAAGCATTTCTGCCAGTAGGTTGATCACTACCGACTTTCCACAGTCCCTCTCACCAATCAGCAGGAAAAGGCTTTTTCCTTTGACGGTGTTGCAGAGGGTATAGCCGATGATCTCCAGCAGCAGCTGGTGCTTGGCCGGGTCGGAACCCAGCGATGTCTTGCAGAAGTGCTCAAAGCAGCTGCCCTCCAAAGAGGGAATCTGCCCATCCGGAATAAACTCTGCCTGCACCACATGATCGAACATTTCATCGTCATATGATTCACGTAGGTAGGGAACGTTACCGGACAGATCAACAACGCCGTTCTGTACAGGAATCACATCATCCTTCTTGCAGAACGGGTCTGTGTCCACACGGTAATCCGGATGCTCGGAATAAATCTGAGCAATGGCCTTCAGCGGGCCGCTGCCTACCTCAAGCTGTTCCTGTTTCGGCAGACGCTTGCGTAGCCACGGAATCAGGTTGTCCAGTTTATGGAGGCAGTGCCACAGTGCTGGATTGCAATCATCCCTTACATATGGAATGTCAGCAATGAACATCAGGTCATTGGGAGTGACCGGAGGTTCAAAGCGGAGCGGTTCCTTCTGCTTTTCCGGCTTGGAATCCTTGGAAGGAGTCTTTGCCTCGGAGTCTTTGACACCGGACCGATTGGCCAGAAATACTGCCGTCAGCGCATCCACTGCTTTGGAGTCAGAAAAATTCGAGCCGGTGGGTATATCCGGGATGGTTTCAGCCCATGCTTCAGGCTCAGGAGTGATGGCGCTTTCAGCACCTACAGTCTCCGTCTCCTTCAGATAGCCGGGTTCGCTGTACAGGACATTCTTCGGGTCGTCCGGTTCAGAAACCATTTCGTCACCGAAAAATTCCATGTTCACGGCTTTGCCACCGGTCATATTGCACCAACTCTCAGGAGTGCCTGTAACAGCACCGCCAGAAGAATCAGCACCTGCTTCGGAAGCTTGATCATCGAAATTATCTGATTCATTCTCCCCAAGCGCTTCACGGAATTTCCGCTCATCCTCGGCTCTGAACTCACGGTAGAGATCAAAGGCAGGATTTACAGTTTCGTCATATGAATCTTCGTTGTACATAATAGCAATTCTCCTTATCAGTTGAGTGGCGGACACCACAGAGAACACAGGCAGCACAAAACCACCGGCACTCTCCGCAGTACTTGGGCTGTAGCCAGACGCTTTCACATCCGGCTTGCAGCCTGCTTATTCAGTTATCAAGGTACATCCACCGGAAAGTGGCAACGTGGCAACTTTATAGCAACAATGCGAAACATCGTCACTTTTTGATTGCCCGCACCACCGTGTTCCGGTGTGCTGGTGGTGTGTATGCGGTGAGCATACGTGCAATCGCCCTTCACCCTGCTTGACTACATCCCCGGTGTGCGTTGCAAATAATACAACTGACCGAACGGTGTAGTGCGTGGCGTTGATTGATTGTGGCTATAGTATATAACAAAAAATATGGGTGAGCAGGGTGCGCTTTCGGACTATTTTGCGACTTCTAGTAACTCCAAAATCATCATTAGCGATTGCATTTTTCTTGAAAAATGCAGTTGCAAGCGGCATCTAATCTAATCAAAAAGAAAAGCACGCAAAATCTTTTGACTTTGCGTGCTTTTCTATAAACATGTTCAGATATCTTTATAAATTATTTCGCCTGATACACATATAGGTTGGTCGTAAAAACAATGGTCGGCAAGCTCGTAAAACGCTTGACTCGTCGGCATTTTTTCTATGCAAGCTTTTTCTAGTGCTTTTTTCGCAGCTGGATCTTTTTTGATGTCACCCTCAGTAAAGCCCTTTTCTTTTAAAATGTCATGAAGATTCTTAAGGATTTCAGTAGCTTTCTTATCATGCAATTCTTCGACCCGATCTTTATACAAAAGAATGGTTGATACCAGCCAAGAGCTGTTGCTTTTTTCCCATGCATTTAAATAATCTTGAAGTCCAGTTAATGCCGGCGGAATTTTAGAGATGTAGTCAATGGCTGTTTTCAGGCGCTGGGGGTACTCAAAAAGAGTAAAATCGCAAAAGCCACTTATAGGAAGATGCAGCGGAGGAGTATCTTTACAAGTCTTCACATATTCGTTTACCATATGCTCAATTTGGTCAAGCTCGTTTTCATATACTTCGATTGTTTTAGAGTAGCCATGGTCATCAATAAGTGGAAGCATTGATTGAAGAATCTTTATGGTTCTGAGCCTCTGTTCATTGGATGGCGCATTATTTATTGTACCCTCTCGCTTATTCCAAATCCACATTTCTTGAAGCGAAAATATGTCTGATATGAGCTTTGCAAAACTTTCTTTTGTTTTTGACTTTATACTCGGAAGTATTTCCTTAATAGAATCTTTTGCAGGTTCACCTACCGTATTAAAATAAAGAAGTACCGGGCGCTGTTGTGTTTTGATTCTAAAAAGATTGAAAAGTTCACCTGATTTATCAATGGCCATTACAATGCTTCTGAAAGGTTGATACAAAGCCTTCTCTGGGTCATCAGGAAGCTCTACTTTTTCTGTCACGCAATTTATTACTTCATCATTTTCACTCGAATCTCTAACATAGCACATTGTTTTTGTAACTATAATTACAGAACTCCAATAAGGAACTTTATTCTCACTCCCGTCCGAGCCAGCCCATGCGAGTACATATTTCTGTTTTTTCTGAAGATTTCGTTCAGTTATATCAACATTCATGTCTTGGTCGTATTCCCAAGAGAGGTGGCTTAAATCTTCTCGCATCAAATTATACTGGCCGGTTGTCAGCCATTTGTCTGCAAGGATTGCTTCAGTACAGCCAACCAGTTCGTAGAGTGAGTCTATCCCGAGTTCTGCCTTCATTTCCTCGATAAAATAGTCGTACTTTTTGTGAGCCGTTTTTTCCAATGATTGCTTATATACTTTTCGCGCATATCTTTTGCTCCGCAGATCATACTTAGCTGTCTTACCGGATTCAGTCTGGCTGGAATTCTTCTTATCGGTTTCAATGCAGGTATTTATCAGTTGGATGTATGTGCTATAGGAATCTACTGTGTTGAACATCTTCCGTAGCACCCTCAGATTTTCGGGCAAGTAACGAAGTGAATCAAGCTCCATTTCCACGTCCTCCTTTGAACGACCTTCTTTATAATCATTATAGCTTTTCCCTGTAGCTTTTCAACAGAGAAGAACTGAAACAAAAAATTATGGTTGGAAGGTTGGAATGCCGTGCTGAGTCTACAAAAAAGACCACCCATCATCCTCTCGGACAACAGGTGGTCTTGTACCAAATCTCTTCAAACTCTGACGAAACGTGCCGTAAATTGGTACAAAATTGGTACAGTAAAGGAGTCATTTTGTACCGATTGGTATTACGACATTTGTGCAACATTGCTGTGAATCCATTTTGTAGTTTTGCAAACTGTATTAAAACACTTCTGACTGCTTAGGTTTTCAAGCAGCTTTTTTTTGCAAAAAAGGAGTTAATAAAGCATTAAAACATTAAGAAGATCAAAATTAAGACTATTTAGATATCATTCTATAAGGTTAAGGAAGATTTAAAAGCAAATTTTACAAATATAATAGACACTTTATCAATAAGTGTTGGTTTTACAACCGTTATGATTATTCTGCAACAGTTCTTTTAATATTGACTAAACTAACGATAGGTAGTAATATAACTAACGTAAGGAAGTGAATGGGTATGGAGAGGAAAGAAGAAATTATTCAGGCGACACTTATGTTAGCGTCTAAAAATGGAATAGACAATGTTTCAATGTCACAAATAGCGACGCAATTAGGGATAAAGAAACCATCATTGTATAATCATTTCCGTTCGAAGGATGAAATTGTAAAGGCAATGTATGATTATTTAAGAACACAAGCAAAAGAAAAACTAAAAATAACGGATCTTGATTATGGAAAACTTGTCAAAGATAAAAGTCTAGAAGAAGTTTTAAAATTAATGGTTCATAATTATTGTAAGATGAGTACACAAAGTGAAATGTTTTCGTTTTATAAAATCATTTATTCCACACGCACTACAAATGTTGTGGCTGCTCAAATTATGTGTGAGGAAACAGAAAAAATGATTTTAGCAACAAAAAATCTTTTTTATGCATTACAAGTTCATCAAAAAATATTTGTAAAAGACATTGATCAGGCAGCTATCTCTTTTACAATGACAATACATTCTTTGATTGATTATCAATTAGATAGGAAAAGTGCAGGAAATAAATTTAACGAGGATATATTAGATAATTATATTTGTTGGTTTAGTAAGGAATTTGGTGGTAAAGATGAAAAGAACATTGATTAATTATTTAGGAATTTTGGGGATTATATCTTTGATTTCTTACACGCTGGCGGTTGTCAAAACCAACAACAAAGAACAACGTATCATGAAAGATACAGATCATAAGCTA
>ERZ772901.1991-NODE-1991-length-14074-cov-4.424995_pt1 | contig 14074 bp, 10 predicted proteins | sample MGYA00512123_ERZ772901 | MGnify/ENA primary metagenome ERZ772901 (study PRJEB29015, sample SAMEA2737711) | human gut metagenome | biome: human gut; feature: human-associated habitat; material: faeces | place: China | collected 2012 ...
GGGTGAGAGACAGTTCGCCAAGGATAATAAATCACTCGGACAGTTCAGACTGGATGGAATCCCGCCGGCTCCACGTGGAGTACCGCAGATTGAAGTTACATTCGATATTGATGCAAACGGTATTGTAAATGTATCTGCGAAAGATCTTGGAACAGGTAAAGAGCAGCATATTACAATCACAGCAGGTTCTAATATGTCTGATGACGATATCGATAAAGCTGTAAAAGAAGCGGCTGAATTCGAGGCTCAGGATAAGAAACGTAAAGAAGCAATCGATACAAGAAACGAAGCAGACGCTATGGTATTCCAGACAGAGAAGGCAATCAAAGAGGTTGGCGACAAAGTCGATGCTACAGAGAAGGCAGCTGTAGAGGCTGACGTTCAGGCACTGAAAGATATCCTTGCAAAATCTGCTCCGGAGAACACAACAGAAGAGCAGGTAGCAGAGATCAAAGCTGCGAAAGAAAAACTGATGGAGAGCGCACAGAAACTGTTCACAAAGATGTATGAGCAGGCAGGTGCTGCAGCAGGTGCACAGGCTGGTCCTACACCAGAAGCTGGTCCGGCTCCGGATGGTTTCCAGGGTGATGATGTTGTAGACGGAGACTACAAAGAAGTCTAAAATATAGAAAAGATGCCGGTAAGACAGAAGAGAAACAGGCAGCAGGGCATCAGATAAATGAAGCATGAAGAGAAATTCTACGGAGCTTTGTAGCTTCGTAGAATTTCTTGAGGTTAAGAAAGAGATACAGAAAGGTTAGTATTTGTGTTATGGCAGAGGCAAAGAGAGATTATTATGAGGTGCTCGGCGTAAGCAAAGATGCAGATGATGCTACAATCAAGAAAGCATACCGCCAGCTTGCGAAGAAGTACCATCCAGATATGAATCCAGGGGATAAAGAAGCAGAAATAAAGTTCAAAGAGGCTTCCGAAGCCTATGCCGTTCTGAGTGACGCTGACAAACGTCGTCAGTACGATCAGTTCGGCCACGCTGCATTTGATGGCGGTGCCGGCGGCGGAGCAGGTGGATTCGGCGGCGGATTTAACTTCAATGGAGCAGATTTCAGCGACATTTTCGGAGATATCTTCGGAGATATGTTCGGTGGCTCTAGAAGAGGCGGCGCAAGCAACGGTCCTATGAAAGGGGCTAATATCAGAAAGAGTATCCGTATCACATTCGAGGAAGCTGTCTTCGGATGCGAGAAAGAACTGGATCTTGTGCTGAAAGATCCTTGCGAAGACTGTCACGGCACAGGTGCAAAGCCTGGAACATCACCGGAGACATGTCCGAAGTGCGGTGGTAAAGGTCAGGTTGTATATACATCCCAGTCCTTCTTTGGAACCGTACAGAATGTACAGACGTGTCCTAACTGTGGTGGTTCCGGTAAGATCGTGAAAGAGAAATGTCCGAAATGTGCAGGTACAGGATATACATCCAGCAGAAAGAAGATCAAAGTTACGATTCCGGCAGGTATTGATAACGGACAGAGCGTACGCATCCGTGAAAAAGGAGAACCGGGAGTTAATGGCGGACCGAGAGGAGATCTCCTCGTTGAGGTTAACGTATCCAGACACCCAATCTTCCAGAGACAGGATATGCATATCTTCTCAACCGTTGCGATTTCTTTCGCAGTGGCTACACTCGGTGGTGATGTGAAGATTCCAACCGTAGACGGAGACGTTCTCTACACAGTAAAACCGGGAACAAAGACAGATACAAAAGTACGTCTGAAAGGAAAGGGAGTTCCATCTCTTAGAAATGCTCAGGTAAGAGGAGATCATTATGTAACATTAGTGATCCAAACACCGGAGAGATTAAGCGCAGAGGCGAAAGAGGCTCTGAGAAAATTCGATGAGCTTAGTGGAAATACACTTCATCAGCATGATGACCTTGCTACAAAATCTGAGAAATCAGAGAAAAAGGGCAAGAAAAAAGGATTCATGGATAAGATGAAAGAAGCCTTTGAAGATAAAGAATAAAAAGAATGATGAGAGCGGCAGCTGCTGACTGAGAGGTTGGTGGCTACCGCTTTTTAGCATATCTAGCGACGTAAGTCGCTAATACGCTGAAGAATATGATATGGGAATAATTGAAAAGCAGATTCAGGGAATCAAGGAAAACTCATATCCCAAAAAAATCCCCCCCCTAGAACAGCTCCTTGTATTTACACGCGAAATCGGATATATTAGAAGATATTGGAAATGCGTTGCACGAAGTATCCGCAGGCATCGTAGTTGTGGGTTTTGTCTCCAACATCTTTACAAATATAGCAGAAAGAAGGTGAATTTCATCGTGAATCAGATCGTTTTGACAGGAATGGTGCTTTCTGTCGCACCGGTGGGCGAGTACGACCGCAGAGTTGTCATACTTACAAAAGAACAGGGGAAGATCTCAGCCTTTGCAAAGGGATCAAGAAGACCGAACAGTCCATTGGTGGGAGCGGTGAATCCATTTACTTTCGGTGAATTCACGATGTATGAAGGTCGTTCTTCCTACACAATTCAGTCTGTAAATGTATCCAATTATTTTTCGGAATTGAGAGCAGATGTGGTAGGCGCATATTATGGCTTTTATTTCCTTGAGGTTGCGAATTACTATGCGAGGGAACGGAATGATGAGCGGGAACTTTTAAAATTACTTTATCAGACGATGCGTGCGCTGACAAATCCACATCTTCCGAATCAGTTGATCCGTTACATTTTCGAGTTGAAAGTGCTGACAATCAACGGACAGGGACCGCAGGTGTTCCAGTGTGTACAGTGTGGCGACCGGACGAGGCCGGCAGTGTTCAGCGCGGCGAAGGGCGGACTTGTGTGTAATGAATGTGACGGAGAAGTGAGAGACGGAATGTTTCTTGACGGTTCTACGCTGTATACGATGCAGTATATTGAATCCAGTACAATTGAGAAATTATATACATTTAACGTGAAGCCGGAAGTGCTGGAGAAGTTTGGACGCGTGATGGGACGGTTGATGAAGATGTATGTAGATAAGGAGTTCAAGTCTCTGGAGATACTGCAGACATTGCTGTGATATTTGGGGTATTATTTAAAAATTCTCAACAACATTTAAGACATTGTGCAATTGTTGAATCATGTTATACTACGGTTATATCACCTGTTACATGACAGTGTGAAACGAGTGTATTTTGTTGTAAATGTAATAGTAGCAGAGGAAAGAAAAGAGAAAAATGATGGACGAGAACATTTTTATGAAGGAAAAGAAACCGATTTCTTTCGAAGACTACCTTGAATACGATGAGAACAGCAGGGGGAATCTTGGAGGAGAACTCCCTGTGATTGTATATCGGTTATTGGAATATTCTATAAAAGACGAGCTTGCGGTACGTTACGGAAGAGCAGAACAGGTTGAGATTTTCCGGAATGCGGGAAGGAAAGCGGGAGAATTTTTTGCACGTAAGATGCTGAATCTGAATCAGCCGCTGGATCAGTTTGTGGGTGAACTCCAGAAGAAGATGGCAGAAATGAAGATTGGAGTACTCCGTATTGAATCAGTAGACGAGGAGAGCGGGCAGATCATTCTGACCGTCTCGGAAGATGCGGACTGTTCGGGGCTTCCGGTGCTTGGTGAGACTGTCTGCAATTATGATGAAGGATTTATTTCCGGAATTTTATCTTTATACTCTGGAAAGGAATATGTAGCAGTGGAAACGGACTGCTGGGCAACAGGAGGCCGTGTCTGCCGTTTCCAGGCAGATGTAAGAGAAGGTGACGTTTAGAGTTATGGAAGAGAAAAACTGTGAGATATTATTTGAATATCTGAGGGATATTATATATGATTCCGAGAATGCAGAGTTGGATCTTGAACAGCTGGACGAACCTTTTTGGAAACTTGGAATGGGACTTCAATATCTGGATAAAGCGGTGAAAGAAATGAAGCATTATTCGGCGGAGATTTCAAAGGGAAATCTGTCAATTGAAGCACCGGGGCGAGATAATTTCCTCTGTGAGAATCTGAAGAATATCCATGCGAATCTGAACCATCTGACCTGGCAGGCAAAGCAGGTGGCGAAAGGGGATTATTCTCAGAGCGTTTCTTATCTGGGAGAATTTTCAGAAGCATTTAATACAATGACAAAGCAGCTGAAAGAACGAGAAGAGGAACTTGAAGAAGAGGCTTACAGAGACAAACTTACAGGTATTGGAAATCGTCATCTGTTCCATGAACGGGCTGAAACGATGCTTGCCACAGGCGAGAAGATAGTCTTCTGTTATTGTGATCTTGATCATTTAAAATATGTGAATGATCATTTCGGGCATCAGGAAGGGGATCGATACCTGCTGCATTTTGTTGAGACGGTGAAGGCAAATATCCGGCCGGGAGATCTGTTCGTGCGTCTTGGCGGTGATGAGTTCTGTGTTGTGCTTTTGAACTGTTCTCAAGAGACCATGCAGGAAAAGTTTAGAAATATACATGAAGCGTTTCGTCGGGAAGGTGCTGGTGATTATCCGAAGAGCTTCAGTTATGGTATTATAGAACTCCCTGAAAGACATGATATTGTTTCTACAGATGAGATTCTGCAAAGAGCAGATGAAGTTATGTATGAATATAAGCGGAAACATAAAGAGAAGTACCTAAAACAGCTTGAAAAATAAGGCATTAGTCGTTATAATAGGAAACATTGATGTACAAAGGGGAATATCTTTAAAGGAAGATGTGAATAACTTCTGTAAAAAGATTAACCGGAGTGCATAAGTTATGTAAATAATGTAAATGATAAAGAAGAATGTGAGGAACATACAATGGTTGAAAAGACAATGGACAAGATCGTAGCACTTGCAAAGTCAAGAGGATTCGTATATCCGGGTTCTGAGATCTACGGCGGACTTGCCAACACATGGGATTATGGTAATCTTGGTGTTGAACTTAAGAATAATGTGAAGAGAGCATGGTGGAAGAAGTTCATTCAGGAGAATCCATACAATGTTGGAGTTGACTGTGCAATCCTTATGAACCCACAGACATGGGTTGCTTCCGGACATCTTGGAGGATTCAGTGATCCGCTGATGGACTGTAAACAGTGTCATGAGCGTTTCCGTGCAGATAAGATTATTGAAGATTATGCAGCAGAGAATGGAATCGAGCTTGAGAGCTCTGTAGATGGATGGACACAGGAGCAGATGGCAGCATTTATCGAGGATAATAACATTCCATGTCCGACTTGCGGAAAGCATGATTTTACAGATATCCGTCAGTTCAACCTGATGTTCAAGACATTCCAGGGTGTTACAGAGGATGCGAAGAACACAGTATACCTTCGTCCTGAGACAGCACAGGGTATCTTTGTAAACTTCAAGAATGTACAGCGTACATCCAGAAAGAAACTTCCATTCGGTATCGGACAGATTGGTAAATCTTTCCGTAACGAGATCACACCGGGTAACTTTACATTCCGTACAAGAGAGTTCGAGCAGATGGAGCTTGAGTTCTTCTGCAAACCGGACACAGACCTTGAGTGGTTTGATTACTGGAAGAGCTTCTGCCTGAACTGGCTGTCATCTCTTGGACTGAAAGATGAGGAAGTACGTTACCGTGACCATGATCAGGAAGAACTTTCCTTCTACAGTAAGGCTACTACAGACGTTGAGTTCCTTTTCCCATTCGGATGGGGTGAGCTGTGGGGAATCGCTGACCGTACAGATTATGACCTGACTCAGCATCAGAATGTATCCGGACAGGATATGACATACTTTGATGATGAGACAAAGGAGAAATACATTCCATACGTTATCGAGCCATCACTTGGTGCTGACCGTGTTGTACTTGCATTCCTTTGCAGTGCATATGATGAGGAGAATATCGGAACAGAAGAGAAACCGGATATGAGAACTGTACTTCATTTCCATCCGGCACTGGCTCCGGTTAAGATCGGTGTGCTCCCACTTTCCAAGAAACTGAACGAAGGCGCAGAGAAAGTATTTGCAGAGTTATCCAAGTACTACAACTGTGAGTTCGATGATCGTGGAAATATCGGAAAACGTTACCGTCGTCAGGACGAGATCGGTACTCCATTCTGTGTAACATATGACTTCGATTCTGAGGAAGACGGAGCTGTTACAGTACGTGACAGAGACACAATGGAACAGGAAAGAGTTAAGATTGAGGATTTGAAAGCATATTTCGCAGAAAAATTTGAATTTTAATTATGCGGAAAGGCACGGTTATTTATATGATATGTCCAAAATGTGGTCAGGAATATGAAGGTGATAAGTGTCCAAGATGCAATGGACCGGAAGTCATTGTTAATAATGCAGATTATCTGAAACGGAAGATGGCGTATGAGGAGAAGCAGGCCGGAAAGGGGTCTGCTTCTTCTGATAAAGAGACTTCTGAAAATAATACAGCAGATGTTAAAAATGGTGGGCAGGAAGAAGTGCTGCCTGATGAAATGTTTCGGCGTCTTAAAGAAAGTGGAAGTAAATTTGCACAGGATGCGGTTGAAAAAACAGCATCACAGGCGAAAAAGGCTGTAAAAGGCAAGAAGAAGCTGATAGTAAGAATAATTGCAGCAGCAATAGTTTTAATGCTGGCTTCTCTTGCAGGATTTGGCATATTTAAGCTTGCAACACGTAAAAATTATGTTTTGTATATGAAATATAATAATAAAATATATAATGTTGCAGGGATAGACAGTAAGCTGGTCTGCAGCGAAGATGATATTGTTTTTGAGGCTGATAATAATTCATTTTATATGCCGGAATTTTCTGATGAAATAGATAAAAATAATATTATTGCAAATAAAATGATAATGGATGCTAATATACCTGAGGATATTCTTGTAGTAATGATAAAAAGAAATGGAGATGTATTTGTTCCAAATGGTTCTACAAAAATTTTGCCAGGTGATATATTAGTTTTATCAGGAAATAAACTTAAATATTTTAATGAATATCGTGAAGAAAAAAGTACAACATTAACTGAATTTTCAGTTGATAAAAAAAGTTGTTTAATAAATAAGCCTATAAAAGATGCTGATGTTTTAGGTAGAGTACTTATAGTTATGATAAAAAGGGATGGAGAAGTATTAGTACCCAATGGGAATACGGTAATTTTGGAAGATGATATATTAGTTGTAACATCAAATAATGTTAAAGAGTTAGAAAAGTTATTAAATGAATAAAAATTTTAAATATATTAAGTAATAAAAAATGATGCTCAAAATATTGAACATCATTTTTTATTTATTCAAAAGGTCTAACTCTTAATTTTATGCCTAAATCATCACATACTTTTTGGCTAGCTTTAATATCATCTTCACCAATACAATCAACTACAGTAAACACAACATTTGGAATATAAGATTTGCATGATACTGCAAATTTTTTAATAGCATCATAAGATTCAATTCCAAATTTATTCTTAGTTATTTCATAAAATTCTTCAGCAGTTGGAGCATTAAGACTAATTGAAACTGTATCAATTAGTCCTTTTAATAAAGGAGCAATTTCTTTTTTATTGATTAAGTCACCTAAGCCGTTAGTATTGATTCTTATTGTCATATTTGGATTTCTTTTCTTTATATATTTTGAAATTTCAATTATTGCATCTAATCTTTCTGTTGGCTCTCCAAATCCACAAAAAATAATTTCATCATAAAGATTTATATCTATATTTTCAAACTCAGTAATTACTTCTTCAGCAGTTGGTTCCTTTTCAAGCCATAAGCTATTAGTTTCAGACATTTTTTTTGTTGCTCTTAAACAAAATGTACAAGCACATGGACAACGATTAGTTAAATTTACATATATGTTTTTTTTAATTCCTTTTGACTCCATTTCTGAAATGGTTATATTTTTTAAATTTATAAAATTACCTTTATTGCTTGTATATAAAATAACCATAATACCTCTCTCCTTTATATTATTTTAATTCAGTTAAAAACTCTTCAAAACAAACACCTTGATTTTCTGGTAAACCTAATTCAGTAGTGAATTTTAAACATTTGCTAATAAAAGTTGTAGCCTTTTCTACTGAGGAATAAAGGCTTTCACTTTTAACAATGCTAGCAGATACAATAGAAGAAAAAACATCTCCAGTACCTGAACGGTCTATACCTATTTTTTCTACCTTTATTACACTATAAGGCTTGTCACTTTCAAATATAAAGTTTTCTATTAAACCTTGCCTTTGTAATCCTGTTATTACTATTTTCTTAGGACCTTGAAGTGATAATTTTTTACATAACATATGTAATTCTTCATGTGAAGGAGTTTGTGAAGGATAAGCTAAGTCTAACAACCTACAAAGTTCAGTAAGGTTAGGAGTTAAAACATCTGCATATTTAATTAAGTTTTGCATTTCTTTACACATTTCATCAGTATAAGTAGAATAAAGTTTTCCGTAATCACCCATAACAGGATCAATTAAAACTATATTGTCTTTTGTTTTAAATTTTTCTAAAAATTCTACTACTATTTTAATTTGTTCTTTTGATCCTAAAAATCCAGTACAAATTCCATCAAAATTTAATCCAAGGATTTCCCAATTATTTATATATTCTGTCATTTTAGAAGTATAATCTTCAAAGAAAAAATTATTGAATCCAGTATGGTTAGAAAGGATTGCTGTTGGTATAAAACAACATTGAACTTTAAGTGCAGATATAATAGGTAATGAAACTGCTATAGAGCATCTTCCAAAACCAGTAACATCATTTATAAGAGCAATTTTTTTCTGATTAAATGCCATATTTTTTCACATCCTTTAAATATTAATTATAAAAGAATAAAAAAGGAAAATCAATTTTTTAAAATTTGTAACGATACAATATATATAACTAAATTGATTTCCTTTTATTCGATTATTTTTTTAATATAAGGCCTTGTTTAAATTTAGATATAATATTTGTAATTCTTCCCTTTGTAGTATAATGAAGTGAATTTGTATAGCAATCAGGATCTTCAATAACGGATATAGGTAGAATAGGTGTTTTTTTATGAGCTAATCTATCATTAATATTCTTTAGATAAATATTTACAAATTTTAAATTTGGATTTAATAATAATAATTTTTTAAAGTATTTTTTAGCGTTAATTAAATTACCTATATAGTAAAAACTAATAGCATATTTAATTAAAAAATCTTCATTATCTAATAAAAGTTTACCAGCTTGAGTATTTACACTCTTATTTAAATAAAAAATTGCATCTTTATAATTTTCAACTTTAGTAAGTAATAATGCCAAAGTACATATTGAGTAATAATCATCCTCTTTTAAAGATAAAGCTATTTTATAGTTTTCAATTGCACTATTGTAATCTTTATTATTTGAATAATATTGTCCATATAACTTATATAATTCAAAATCACCATTAAATAATTTTAATGCATCATTTAAATATTTTTCGCTATTATTAGAATTAGAACAAATAGAATTATAAGCTAAAGAACGCAATTCAATATAATTTTCTAAATTATTAATTTTTATATTTTTTAACGATTCATAACTAAGTGATTCATTGGAATATAATTTATTAAATAATATATCAATTTTCAAGTTAGGATAAATTGATAATAATTCATTATTTCTTAAGTTCCAATTAAAATTTTTACTTAAAAACTCATAAATATTTTTAGGCATATTTTTATTTGTAGTTATAAAAGTAATAATAGTTTCTTCAAATAAATAAAATAATGATTCATTTGAAGCAATTGGTAAAGAAAATAATTCATTCCATTTATCTTCTTGCAATCTAAAAGAAAAATTATTATATATTTCATGTAACTTTAAATTAAGAGGTTTTAAAAATGAATTAATATATTTTTGATAAGTTGCTGGAATTAATGGTTTTGGAGATAAATCAGTTAAAAGTTTACTATTTATATTTTCTAAAGCTAACTTTATAGATAAATCCCAGGGGCGTAATTTAAATAAAAAGTTATATAAGCTTTTAGCTTTTTGCAACTCATAAGAATAATGATAAGCATGAGCTAAATCAATTAATGATTCTAAATCGATTGAATTTTTAAGCCTTTTTAAATATTTCTCTAAGTAAATTATTGCTTTATCATATTGTTTATTTATAGTTAATAAATGTCCTAATTTTGCAAGACTGTATAAATCATTATCATTGATATTAATTGCTTCTCTAAAATAACTTAATGCCATAAGATTATCATTTTTATTTAAGTAATAACATCCAATCATTTTTAATAAATCTAAGTCTTTAGAATAAATTGAATATGCTTTAAATAGGCAATTTTTTTCATCTTCTATGTGATTTTCTTGAAGTGATAAATAAGCCCTTTCTCTTAATTCAAGATATTCATCAAGCTTTTTAGAGTCTAAATTATTTAAATATTTATATGTTAAAGGTAAAGGATTTTCTATATGATTAATAAATGAATCTAATAATTGAGAACTAAGTTTTGATTTTAATTTATCTTTATTTTTTATCCAATTAAATTTAGTATCAAAGAGTTTATAGGTTTTTGTTGTTAAATATTTGTGATTAGATAAAAACTTAATTAATTCTATACTTGCTAGTTCTTTTGAAGAAGATTCTAAAATAGGTGAAGTTAATAAATTAACCCATGAATCTATATTAAATCTAAGTACAGGATTATTATAAATTTCATTTGCTTCATCAATAAACTTATCTATAGTATCAATTGATTTACTATCTATAGAAGAATTTATTAAAGCTGATAAAATATCAAAATTTGAACTTCCAAGTAAAGATAAGTTTAAGTCATTAATAGAAGTTTTAGCCAAGGATAAAGCTTTATTATAAGCTGATTTTAGTTTTATTAACTCATTAGCATTTGTAGAATTACTTAATTCAGTATATGCATCTTTAATTACATCTATATTTTTAGTAGGATTTATACCTAATATAGCCCAACAACTCATGATTATAAAATATCCTCCTATTCATCAAAATTATTAAATAATATGTAATTTATTTAAGAAAAATTAGTGGAAAAATAAAAATTGATGTATATACACATTCTATAATAAATAGAAAATAATGTAAAATAAAACAAGAACAATTTTTTTTACATTATTTTTCTGAGGTATATAAATATAATGTTGATATGAAAAGAAAATTATAAAAAATATGAATTAGGGGGAAATAAAAAGAAAATATAATAGTAATAAGCAAAAAAATGAAATAAAAAAATACATTAAGATATCTTTTGATACAAATTATTGTTTATTGATGAAAAACATAATAATAAAATAGTTTAATTATGTTGAAAGAGTAAAGTGAAAATGTAAAAATAATTATTATAAAAGTTTTGAGAATTAGAGAAAAAGATATTATTAATTTTAATGGAGATATAGTTTATAGGGTATATTATAGTAGACCATATGAAATTATGAGAGAAGAAGTCATTTACTTATGTATTAATGGAGGGAAAAGTTATGGAATTGAATATTAATAAAATTAAAGCTGTAATATTTGATATGGATGGAGTAATATTTGATACAGAATTAGTATATTTAAGAGTTTGGTCAGAAGTTTTTGAAAAGTATGGATATAAATTAAAAAAAGAAATTTATATTCAAGTTTTAGGAACAGGAAGAGAAAATGTAAAAAGGGTATTTTTAAATAATTATGGTGAAGACTTTCCAATAGATATTATGTATAAAGAAAAGGATGAAAATTTAGATAGGGCTGTAGAATTAGGAGTTTCATTAAAGGCAGGAGCTTACGAAATATTAGCAAATTTAAAAAATAATAATTTTAAAATTGCATTAGCAACTTCTGCAGCTAAGGAAAGAGCTTTAAAGCAGTTAAAACAAGCTGATATAGAAAAATTTTTTGATGTAATAATATCAAGAGATGATGTTAAAGAAACTAAACCTAATCCAGAAATATTTTTAAAGGCTGCTGAAAAGTTGAATGTTTTACCAAGTGAATGTATAGTAATTGAGGATTCTAGTGCAGGAATAAGAGCAGCATTTAATGCTAGAATGATAGCTATACATGTTGTAGATTTAAAGGAAGCAGATGAAGATATATTAAATCATTGTTATAATAGTTATAAAAACTTAAATGAAATACAAAAAGTATTAATAAAAAAATAAAAATATATTAAATAAGCTGGAATTAATATGTCTCCTATAACTACATAGGAGACATAATGATTCTAGTTTTTATTTTTTAAGTAATCTTCCCTAAATTCTAAAGGTGTTTTAGAAGTTGTTTTTTTAAATACTGTACTAAAATAACTTTGGTTATTATAACCAACAGATAAAGAAATATCAAGTAATGATAAATTAGGATTTTTTAATAATTCTTTACTTTTTTCAATTTTATAATTATCAGAATGAATTTGTTTAAGCCTTTTATCTTCAGCATTTACCACTAATATATTATCTTTTGTGAAGTATTCTGCAATTTCCATCTTAGCTTTAAGTATATTATCTTGCGTCTTTAGATTTTCCAAATGAGAAAGACCTATATTCGTAATAACAGCCATATCTGGTTCTGCTGCTTCTGCTAATATCTTAATTTCTCCTAAGTCACTCATGCCCATTTCTAAAACTGCTACATCATGCTTAGATGTAAGCTTCAATATCATAAGTGGAAGTCCTATTTCACTATTAAAATTACCTTCTGTTTTAAATACATTATACTTTGTACTTAATACAGCTGCAATTAAATCCTTTGTTGAAGTCTTGCCACAAGAACCTGTAACTCCAATAACCTTAAGATTTAATTTTCTTCTATAGAAATTAGCTAATTTAAGCATTGATTTAACTGTATTATCTACTTTAATTACAATACCTTTTCCCATAGCATCTTCCTTTTTAAAGTTAACTTCATCCACTACAGCAATAGATGCTCCTTTTTCAAGAACATCTATTGCTACATTATTAGCATTAAATTTTTCACCTTTAATTGCAAAAAATATACAATCTTCTGTAACTTTTCTATTATCTATACAAGTACATTTAAACTTTTTATAATCATTATTAATAACTACCTCACCTTCAAGAGCACTTACCAATTCTTCAAATGAAAATTCCATCTATTTTCCTCTACTTTCCTGATAATATTTCATCAACAACTTCTCTTTCATCAAAATGTATCACGCCTTCATTATTAATTTGATATGTTTCATGACCTTTTCCAGCTAAAACAACAACATCACCTGGTTCAGCCATTTTTAAAGCTAATCTTATGGCTTCAGATCTATTTTCGATTGCAAGATAATTTGTTTTTTCTATACCTACAACTATATCCTTAATAATAGCCATTGGATCCTCATGTCTTGGATTATCAGAAGTTATAATAACAAGGTCAGCAATTTCACTTCCAACTCTCCCAAGTTCAGCTCTCTTAATTTTGTCTCTATCGCCACCACTTCCATAAACAGCTATAAGTCTGTTCTTTGCAAATGATTTCAATGTTTCTAAAATATTCTTCATACCATCTGGTGTATGTGCAAAATCGATGATTATTTCATAAGGTATATCATATTTATCTCCAATTCTTTCACATCTTCCAGGTACAACTACATCTAAAAGTCCTGACTTTATGCATTCTTCTGAAATATTTAATTCTTTCGCTGCAGCAATTGTTCCTAAAGCATTATATATATTATACTCACCTGGTAAAACAAACTTATATGAAGTATTATTGCAATCAAATAGTATATCTTTCTCTTCAAGTCTAATATTTTCTGCTCTAAAATCACTTGAATTTTCTATTGAATAAGTTACTGTTTTTTTGCCTAACTTTTCAACATCATTTAATACTCTATAACCATAGCTATTATCAATATTTATAACAGAAATTTTACTTCTTTCAAATAATTTAAATTTAGCATTATAGTAATTATCAAAAGTCTTGTGGAAGTCTAAGTGATCTCTTGTTATATTTGTGAAAATTCCTACTTCAAAATTACATCCATAAACTCTATCTAACTCTAATGAATGTGATGAAACTTCCATTACACAATATTTACATCCTTTATCAACCATATCCTTAAATAACTTTTGAAGTTCTAATGATTCAGGTGTTGTTCTTTCTGATTTAACTTTTTCATCTCCTATATAATTAGCTATAGTCCCTACAAGTCCAACTTTTTCTCCTGATT